>Ga0256405_10003921_pt1 | contig 29331 bp, 23 predicted proteins | sample RumenRJG_02DNA_FD_189096 | JGI IMG/M metagenome (GOLD analysis project Ga0256405, IMG submission 189096) | Bovine rumen microbial communities from Lethbridge, Alberta, Canada - RJG_02 | ecosystem: Host-associated > Mammals > Digestive system > Stomach > Rumen | place: Canada: Alberta... | reverse complement strand
CGCGTCAGCTCAGCCTAAAACCATGAAAAACTTCGCGGGGTAAGCCCGGCGGCTGGGGACGCAGTCCCCATTGAGCCGATGAGAATGACATATTGTTAAACCAGTCCAAGAAAAACGGGTCAGCTCAAGCGCTTATTCTTTCGGGCTGATTCTTGTACCGCTTCAAGTCCTTCTTAAACCTTGTAGAATAGACTATCTCAGATTATCCACATCCAGCCTCTCCAGGGCTTTGCCAGAACGGGCCTCCTTGATGGCTTGAATGGTATCATCATTCGGTTCATCATATACGATGTCCATCAAGACCGTCTCAACATAATTGTTAAGGCTCCTGTTCTCTTTTTTCGCCTTTATCTTTAATCGACGAATCAAATCCCTGTCAAACCTAAACGCAGTCTGTACCTTGGTTGTTGTGACATTCATAATGTTATCAATTTTATAGCAAATATATAACACATTTATAACAAAATCAAGAGACTGGAGAATTTATTCAGCACTCTGTAGAACAAAGTCCTCGTGTTGCAGCACCTCCCCTCGGTATGGGTCCAGAGAGAGAAAAAAGAAATGCTATAAGTCATCCGTAAATGACAATGCAAATGTAATTATTATTCCCTTCCTTCCAAATAATCGGGCAGAAAAATGTTCCCTATCGCCCCTCATCCCCCAGCAAGTTGAATGAGCGACTAGCGAAAGCTACCCGCCAGACACGCATGATGGTATGTATGGAAAGTGCGTGGATAGCCCTTGAGTATAATCTCGGAGCATAGTGAACGAAAAAAACTCTACCATTCTTATAACTTTTTCCTTGGTTCCCATATTTATAGGAGGAGCAGGCATAATAACGCCTGAACTAAACTTTGCTCGGCATTCCTGCGGAGTTCACCGCTTCTTTTTATTCAGGCTTGGGGCCGATGTTGATATACGCCGCCTGCCGCTTTATGTCAGGCCAATGCTTTCCGGGTCGATCTGTTTAGACAAGCTGATGTTTTGACAAAATAGAGCAGGGCGCTTGACCCGACCACTTCCCCTTCAGCAGGGTTCCGTGTATTCCTTCTTTGGTCCTTCTTGCGATTTTCACATCTTCCGTATGAGCGGTTCCGCAATACATCGCTAACAGAAGTGGCCATTCCGTCGATTCAAAGTCAATCGGAGACTCAATCGCGTTGATTTCAATGCCCAACTCATCATAGAGTTTGCGCTTGTAGGCGAATGCAAATTCGACATTTCTCGCATATCGGTCCCAACGCAGGAAATAGACCGCATCCACTTCGTTCTTATGCTTCCTGCAATAGTCGGTCAGTTCATTGACCTGCCGTTGATACTCCTGCTTGTCGGTCGATATCCGAGCCAATATGACAACCTTATCCATAATGGGTGTTAGCATTTTTACTAATAAAACATACAAACCGTTAGTAAGAGCTAATATAATGCTTATTTTAATAATATGCAACTTTTCGAGTGCTTATTTTGAATATTGGCAACATTTTGCTACTTTTGGCTAAAATTCGTGATACGGATGGAACCAAAGAAGAAACAAGAACGGGCAATCGTCCATCTTGAGAAGGACGGCCAACACTACTACTACGGCAATCTCAAGGCCCTGACTGACCATTGGTCCAAGGATGCCATCGGGGTCTCTTACTCGTACTTGAAGAACCTCAACATCTCCGAGGACAAGCCCTATCGGAACGATTATTGCTGCATCCGTCGCGGAGTCATTGTATCATCTCCTAAAAGGTAATAGCACTTATGAAAATGAGAACAGCGAGAAAGGTCTTGTCATTGATAGTGGTTTCTGTCTCTTTGGCGGCATTCGTTTCCATCTCATCTTGTGGGCAGGAACAAGAGGCGGTAATGCCGCAGGATGGCGATATCGTCTTTCACGAATCCTCCTCCCGCCAAAGTCCGATTATCAAATTGGCACAACATAGCAAATGGACGCACTGCGGAATCGTCTTTTACATAGGAGAGAAAGCATATGTGTACGAGGCGGTCGAACCTGTCAAATACACACCACTTAAGGATTGGATAGCCCGTGGGAAGAACGGAGTGTATTGTGCAAAAAGGTTGGGAAGCCCATTATCTGCCTCTACGATTGAGAAGATGAAGGCAGTCGGTATCAAGTACAAGGGAAAGCATTACGACACTTTGTTCCAATGGAGTGATAACAAGATTTACTGTTCGGAACTTATATGGAAGATTTACTCACAAGGGGCTGACATTGAGTTATGTCCACCCGAGAAGTTCTCCGATTTCCCTATCTCTAATCCTATAGTAAAGAAACTAATCAAAGAGAGATACGGCAACAAGTTCGACCCATCTGAACAATTAGTGTCTCCCAATGCCCTGTACAAGTCGAAATTACTGAAGGAGGTCCGTTACTCTGAACTGTAAGGTTCAGTTTAACACAAACTCTTAAGGTGATACATTCGGCAACGGTGTATCACCTTGTTTTACTGTTCGTCCGGTTTTGGGAAAGGCAATTCTTCAGGAGACTTGATATAGTCTATAGCCTTTTCTGGAGAGACTATGCTATGTCCGAGACGTTTTTCGACTTCCTCTTTAGCTGTTTTGGCAACCTCTGCTCCTTCTTTTGCTATGCCGGCATTTTCCGATAATCCTTCCGGGTTGCGCTGCTTGCTGATTTCCGTAGCCGTTTCTTCCGCCAGGGCGTTCAGCAGCAGTTCCATATTGGTCATGTTATCCCTTAGGTTCTCCTTGGTGAGGCCCTTGTATTTCTTGTACTCTTTGGTGGTTAGGCCACTCCAGGTCTTGGACATGAGGTCCGTGAGGAATGCAAAATCCACTTCCTTTGTAACACCGCCACGCTTCCACTCGTCCGTGAGCCCTTTGCGGATTTCGATGGTCTTGATCCGTTGGTTGATCCAAGCTTCAGAATACCCTAGCCGGCGATAATCCGCCACCGCCTGGTCTATGCTGCGCTCGGGATCAATCATCTGATTTATCCTCTCCGCGGCGACCTGTGCCATCCAGCGTTTGAACGGTTCCGCTTTCTTGGAAGGGATAGACTCAATAATGCGCAAAATGACTTCCATCTCTCCGGCCAAGGTCTTTCTATGCTTTCCGGATGGAGTAAGCATTTCTACCTGGGGACAATTTGTCCCTACGTATTCTGCCAACCCAGCCTCGCGCCTTCTCATTTTTTTGAAGTAATCAGTAGGGTCTTTGCTATCGGTGAGCGCTTCAATTACATCCAGAACGGAAAAGTACCACTTCTCTTCCTTTTCATTCCATACCGTCCGGACCTTCTTGCTCTCAAACAGCTGTATTTTTTCAATATCAGACATAGCCTTATCGTTTTCCGCAAAGATAATTCAAAAGACTGCGAAAACAAAGTTTTGGCAAGGCTTGCCAAGAGTTGGTGGTATTACTCTTTTTTTTTGCTTCTTTTGATCAGTAAGGAAACCTGGGGACAGACGGAAGAGGGGAGAACATCCGGTCAATCTCTTCGATTTTGAAGCGAACCGAGACGACGGAGTGTTTCTCGGGACCGGGATGGTATTGGAGGTAGGTCGTGGCGATCATCGTGCCGTCCGGGAGCACCTCCAGGCCGGGATAACCGCAGTCAACTCCGGAAAAATTGTGAAGGAGTTTAATCCGATACTGTCCGGACAAGCCGTTGCTAAGATCAAAATAGGTTCCGACCCAGGCTACAAAATGACCCTTCGTGGGGCTGAGCGGCGCCATATCCCGGAAGACGACCATCATTCTGCCATCCGGTAGATAACGCATGGTATGCCGGTCTCCCGTCAAGCCCCAGGGGGTTTCTTTCAAGGGTGTCCAACTATTCCCTTCGTCATGGGAATACATCATGAGGGAATTGCCCTTTCGCTGGTTTTCCCGGGCCAGGCAGACCAATACCTTGCCATCCGGTTTATAAAAAACGCAGGGCTCGCAGGGAGAAAGGCCCGTCGCTTCACCAACCAGGGCAGGCTCGTCCCAGGAAAGGCCCCCGTCATGGGAAACAGACTGCCAAAGCTGCAGGGGGTTCCGGTCCCGATCCGAGTAGCCCCGGTGGTACATGCCCAGATAATCTCCATTGGAAAGGCGGACGATGCTGGTAAACGCCATGATGCAGGGCATGCCCAGGCGCCGGGTCCGGCTCCAGGTCTTGCCGCCATCCTCGCTGACGGAATAGGCCATTTCCCGATAGGCCCCGCCCACGTCCACGGTGGCAAACACAAACAGCCGTTGTTTGCCGGCTTTGTCCCGCAACAAATAGGCGCTTGGGCAGTTGATCAGGCCTTCCCATTCTTGGGGCGCGTCCTGATTGTGCCAGGTAATCCCGGCATCATAACTGAAACTGATAAAGGCCGCCTTCCCTCCATGGCCCCTGGACCAGGTGCAGAAGAGGGTCCGGCCATCGTCAAACAGGACGGTGGTGGGATGACCGTTATACAAATCGGGTGTACCGGCGGCGATCACCACCTGGCGGGAGGTCTGTCCGGAAATGTCCACCCACGGCAGATTGGGTTCGTGTTGGGCGAATAACGGACCTGAAAGGCTCATCCAGCAGACAAGCAAAAAGGCGACAGAAGATTTCATGCTCAATCGCTGTAATTGTGGTCAATGACAAGGCTGACCGGGATGTCCGGCGCCGCTGGTACGGATAATTTCTTTGGAACGGCTCATGGATACAAAGATACGATTATTTTGCAATAAGAAAAGAGGATGGCCAGGCGTCTTTCGACCTTGGCCATCCTCGCTTTTCAATAGGATGCTGCGTATAAACGCCGCAGATTAGTTAACAAGAGGAACGGGAGAACTGATGGAGAGCAACTTCACGCGCTTGACGGCGCTGTAGTCCTGATGATAGTAGCAGGTGAAATCGGTACCGCCGGTCAGGTGAATGGTGGCCGGGCTCTTCGGACGGCCAACGAGGCTGGCTTCCGTTGCCTTGCAGGTCAGATCCAGGGAAATGGTCCCTTTGTTGAGGGTGACCGATCCCGAAACCGGATAATACGTGGTACCGGTATAGGTGTTGGTAACGTAGCATCTGGAAGAGGCACCGTACATCAGCGGGATCATGGCACCGATCTGGGCTGTGGTTCCAAAGGTATAGGTACCGTCCTGGATAGGCGTGCTGCAGAAACGGTTCGCAAAGTTCTTCTCGAAGACCCAGTCAGCATTGGCAATGACCGCAATCATCATTTCCCAACAATTGTTAAAATAGGAGTTGGAACCAAAACTGAAGACATTGCATTCGGTACCCGGGATAGCCTCTTTGCGGTCTTCGGGGGCCGTTTGGGGAGCATTGGCTCCGATATACTTGCTGTACCAATAGCCTATATACTGGGTACCGAAAGCACCATCCAGGGTGGTAAACACATCGTCTTTGTCATCGTACGGGTGTGTTTGCTCATCCGTAGCCTTGTCAAGCGGGACATCGATGTCGATGTTCACCTGCACGGGATCCTCATCAGTAGGCTTCACGGTTGCAGCATACTTGAAGTTCTTGGTTCCGTCTTCATTCTTGGTAATGGTCAGAACGGTGGATTCCGCCGTAACTTCGGTATCCTTGAGGGAACCATCCTCCTTGTACAGCTTGATGGATACATTGGAAAGGAGACCGGCATCGGCCTTGACGATACCATTCTTATATTTCAGGTCCGGATCGGTTTCTGCGGTGCCGAAGGTATAGGTTCCGGCAGGGAGGTCGTTGAGGTCTACCTCACCGGCAGCGGAATAGAAGCTGAAGGATGCTTGGGCAACTTCCGTCTTGACCTCGGGATTCATGCGCGGCAGATAGAAATAGACGGACCAGCCGTTCGCCTTTGTGGTGAAGTAGGTATCAAACGTGTTCATCCAGTTGACCTCTCCGCCACCGCCGCAGAAGTCGGTGGTCATTTCGAGTGTGCCGGCATAGGAATAGCTGTGCTGCTCTCCGGCGGCATCGATCAGGATGGCCGTAATCTTATAAGCGCCATTCTCTTCTGCAACCGTGACGGTTCCGTCGTAAACGAGGACTTCGCGCTTGTCGGTTACGATATGGGTGTAATATTTCTCTTTGCCGGTAGAGGACTTGATCGAGAACGTATTGTCGTCTTTCTTGCCGGTAGCGTCAATTTCATAGGTAGCGGCAGGAATCTTGTCCACGGGGTAGAACTTGAACACATCGCCATCCAGTTGGCCTTTCTTGTTGAGGGCGAGGGTAATCTCGTCACCGTCAGCGGTGGCCAGATTGACGATGTACTGCTGGTGCAGGTTGATGCTCCAGGTCTCGTTGTCGTAAATGTCCTGGCTGTTGCCAATGTAAACGGCGTTGCCGATGACGGCCGGCGTCCAGGCAGCGTTCTGGAGTACGAAATACTGCTGGGAATAGCCGGGAGCGGTAAGGGTGAAGGTTCCTTCACGCGGGGCGAGCTCGGTATTGGCATCCACATGAACCGTCACCACTTTCTCGGTCGGTGCGGACTTGGTGGAAACGACTTTGATCCAGGTGCTGGCAGCATCGGGCGTAACCGTGTACTGCAGATTGGATCTAACCGGGATCTCAATGTCCTGGGCTTCCGGCGAAACTTCGATGACAATACCGGTTTCCAGGACGGATTCCGTTCCCTGGACAACGGTGAAATCGGTTTTCACCAGACCCACGGCCACGGTAACCTTTCCGCTCCGTTGCTCCCAGGTGGTGTTCTCTGCGACAGCGAGCGTCAGATTAACGGAGCCCGCTTCTCCGGAAGTCTGGGCGGGAACGATCCACGGGGAATCGCTGGTGGCCGTCCAGGCCTTGTTAGCCTTGAAAGAGATGACCGGCGAGGCGGCATCTTTTCCAACATTGATGGTGGTACCGACGATGTTCAGGGCATCTTCGGCTTCCTTCTCCTCCGATTTGCAGGAGACTGCAGCAAGCCCGACCAGGGCTGCGACTGCCAGTAATACATACTTTTTCATAAGTAAATAATATTATGGTGTTTTTGTTCCTTTCATTCCTTCCAGTTGCGACAGCAGGTAACGGATCCGGTTTTTGTCGTATTCGCCCTGCGCCGCCCGCAGACTCTTCTTCAGGATGTCTTCCAGCCTGTCTATTTCCGTGATGCAGGCGTTCTCCAGGACGGGACCGTAGAAGTTCTCCGATACCGGGACGGGTGCTTGCAGCTGTATTGCTTTATGGTTGTATTCCTTGTTGTTCTGCTCATAGACGGGAAGGTGCTCCGTCAGTCCCCGGGCCATCCATATCTCCACCAGGAAGTCGTCCCCTTCGGGCACGGAGCCTTTGCGGAGGTTGCTGGTGATCACGTCCGTGACGTCCGAGAGCATTTCGCCGATGGGGTACTCGGACAGTCCGAGCTTCGTGGAGACTGCGCTCCATTTCAGCCGGCCCAGCATCGCGTTCTGGGTGAGGGCATTGACACGCATCAGCGTAGCAAAACCGTTGTAGACGCCGCTGAATGCCAGAAGTTCCTTGGCTGAATCCAGGTAGTCCAGTTTGTCCAGCCCGTCTATGGCCATGAAAAGCGCCCTTTTCTGCTCGTCCCGGCTTACGGCGACGTATTTGCTTCCGGTGCTCATGTCCTGGACATACAAGCCGCCGACCAGTCTTGCGAGCTTCTTGTGCTCGGTGCAATGATGACGCAGCACCTGCTCTGCCAGCACGGTCCTGAAAGTCGTGTTATGCGGCACCGTGGTTTCGTACCAGCGCGGGGCGTTGGCGGCGATGTAGCCGTATCGCCCGATGGCGGTGGCGTATTCCTCGAAGGGATCGTTGCCCAGATCGCCCCGGTAGCATCTGGGATCCGGAGAAGATTGGGCGTACGGCAGGTACAGGTAAGCGGGATCCCCCGCCTTGGAGCGGATCAGGGAATCGGCCAGGGCCCTGTCCGAAACGGCGCCGGGATGGGAATAAATCCATTCTACGGCCATGTAATCATAGGCTCCGGGCTGATTCACCACCGTCACCACGCCCCGCTCCCGGTCTCCGGGGCGGGCAAGCGTATTGAACAGCACGTCGTCCGTCACGGATGCGGTGATACCGTGCTCCCGGGTAAAAGCCGGGTCCCGCAGCTGTGCGGGCGAATAGGCGTACGACCCCGCCACATTGGCGCTCAGGCCCAGAACGCGGGCAAAGGCCTGCATCACCCTGGCGGTGAGGGCCTCGCAGAAAGCGTCTTCGGGAATCTCGTACTCCTGCCACCTCGGATCCACGTCGGAGATGCCGAACAGGCCGTCCATGCGGAAATAGTCGCGGATTCCGGCGGGCACTGTGATGCTGCAGGCGGAAATGAGGCCGCTGGCCGGGTCGGAAAGGACGGAAACGGACAGACGGCCCGAAGAACTGTGGCCGTCGGCCATTACCTTGCTCACCAGGGGATTCTCGGCGCAAAATCCGCGCTCGTAGGGGCGCACTTCGATGACGCTTCCCAGGCCCGCGGCCTCGAAGGTCTTGTTCCACACGAGGATTCCCCGGCTCACGGCCTCCCGTTGGACGGCGGAGAACAGGGTATCGATATAGACCACGATTTTCTTCCCGCCGGTAAGATCCCATCGGGATATGATTTCTTCCTTCCGGATGCCTTTATCTCCGGAAATGACATTCCGGGAGGCATTGACGGTGCCGATACGCGGGTCTGCGACCCGGATCTTGACGGTGCTTTTCGGCACCAGGGTGAGCAGGGTGGCTACTTCTCCGTCCATCGACAGGATTTCCTCGTCGATGGTCTGGATCATGTTCCCGCCAAGATCGTACGCGGGCGAGACCTTGAAAGTCACTCCCTGCAGCACGCCGGTGCTGGCAGGATAGGCAAGCAGCTCCTTGAAGTGCGTGAATTCCGATTTGACCGTCGCCTTGTTCACCATGGCATTGCCGTCCACCTGGACTTTCGCCGGGTTGAAGGCGTCCTTGTTGGACGGGCTGAAGAGTTTGCTCACCTCCACCACGACGGCGGTGGAATCCGCATTGCGGTATTTGATGGGGAACGCATAGCGCACGGGGGCGATGGTGGATTCGGGCGTCGCCACGGGCGATGTCAGCAGCAGCAGGGAATCGGTCTGCGACAGGGTGAAAACCTCCCGGGCGGAAATGTCCGTCCCGCAGGTGGTCCAGCCCGACGAATTCCGCATGAACGAGGACAGGATCACCCGCCGGCCCATGAGGGAGTCGGGGAATTCCATCCAGTACTTGTCGCCATCCTTGTAAATGCGCATGCATGTACCGGCAGACTTGATGCCGGCTTTGGAAGTAAACGTCTCGTAGGTGTCTGCTCCCTGCAAGGCAAGGGCAAACGAAAGCGCAAGAAGGATCAGGAACAGTTTTTTCATTATCTTACGCTATAATCGATGATACTTCTCAGGAGCGCATAGTGCCCCTTGTCTTCGCCTTTTCCGGATTTTCGGTCGATGAGCTTGCGGACCCGCATCAGTTCGGCATATACGGTGGAGTGGCTTATATGGCCGCCGCCGAAATTCCGCGGTTCCCATTCGAAGCCGGACACCTCGTCGTAGCAGATGCTTCCCATGGAGGAATCCGGGTTCAGCAGGTCGCAGACATGATTCCCGTCGTGGAGGGCGTTTTCTTTTTCACGAACGTTCGGATTCTTGAAACCGACCATGTTCATCAGGGATTCCACATAGATCCGCTGGAAAAGCCGGTCGCCTTCGGTAAGTGCGCGGCCTTTGGCGGTAGGACGCCACACGTGCTCGTAGAGCAGATCCATCATATCCTTGACCGGCAGTTCCTGCGTGTCGATGCCGTCAATCATGCCGGCGGCGAAACCCTTGCTCATTAGGTTCTGGGCGATGCTTTTGCGGACGGCTTCCACCGGCGAGCCGACAATGGGAAGACGGCCGGTCACGGCCTTGTCTTCCAGCCAGTCCAGGTCGGAATACATCTTGAATACCTGGTCCAAAGCACGCACCTGGATATCCCGGGGCACGTTTTCAAAGCGTTTCTGTCCGTCTCCGGGGAGGGTCTCGTTGCGGTACAGGCCTTCGATGTTGTGCATCAGGTGGCCGGCGTAACGGAGATACTGGTTCACGATGCCCAGGTAGAGTTCCGTCCGGTATTTCATATCGGGGTCCGTCTCATCGGGGATCCAGTCCAGGAAGTGGGACAGGATATACTTGAGGTTCCGGACACCCGCTTCGGATGCGGCGAAAACGTCGTTGCTGAGGTCTTCCACCTGGCAGCGCGGGTCGAAGAACAGGCCCATCTGTTGCTTGCCGTAGCGGTAAACCGGCGAAAAAGCCACCGAATCCGTAATCCAGCGGGTCGTGATGCGGGTTTCCTCGGCAAAATCGGCAGCGTCGAACACGGGCGTATAGCCCCAGCGGATGGCCCAGTAGTCGTTCTCTCCGAATTTGGGCGGGGTGAGCCGGACACCGCGCTCCTTGTCGCCCGGAGCGGCCACGTAGTTGAAACGGGCATAGTCCATGATGGAGGTGGTGGTGCCGTGCTGCTGGCTGAAGGCCGGGTCGCGCAGTTGCTCGACCGAGAAGCAGGTAGATGCGCTCATGTTGTGCATCAGGCCGAGGGTATGTCCCACCTCGTGGCGGATGACATAGGTCAGGGCGTCTCCGAGAATCTCCCGGGGGATGTCGGTGCAGCGGACCTCCGGGTCGGCCTGGGCGGTCTGGACGAACATCCACACACTCAGGAGTTTGATCACATCGTGGTACACCCACACGGAGGCGTTGATGATCTCTCCGCTGCGGGGGTCGGTCCACGAAGGTCCCATGGCGTTTTGGACCGATACCGGCGCGTAGCGGATGCAGTTGTAGCGGATGTTTTCGGGATCGAAATCGGGGTCGTCTTCCGGGAAAGGAAGGGCCCGGACGGCCTGCTTGAAGCCTATCCGCTCAAACACCTCGTTCCACTGCAGGACGGCCTGGGTAATGTAGGGCTTCCACCACTCGGGGAAGTTGTTGTCGATCCAGAAGGTAATGGGCTTGACAGGTTCTACCAGCTCTCCCCGCCGGAAGGCCGCGGTGTCGGAGGGCTCCAGGCGCCAGCGGTTGACGAACCAGATGTCCTTGCTCGTGGAGTTGAGGTCTTCTACCATCGTCCGCCGGGTAAAGAAAAAGTTGATCCGGGGATCGGCGATCCGGGGGTGATAGATTTCTTCCGGCAGCAGCAGGAAGGAGGCGACCGACTCGATGGTCAGCGGAACGTCCTTCTTCTTGACTTCATACGTATAGGTGCGGCTTACCGCCACGGAGAAATTGTCTTCGAAGCATTTGGCTCCACAGACATAGGACAGGTCCTTCTTGAAGTTCTTCTTGACGGCTTTCGAACCCATCGGATTGTGCTCGGTGGGGTCGAGTTCCTTCCGGTCCGAGAGGAAGAAATCGGTGGCGTCCACGACAGACCTGCCGGGGGCGCCGGAGGATTTGATCTTGAATTTCTCTACGGTGGCGCCGGTGTGGCAGTCCGACAAGGCGTTCAGGATGTTCCCTTCGGAAGAGGAGAAATCGAACGATACCTCCTTGAGCCGGAGGGTGCTGTCCACTTTCTCGAACGTATAGAATTTGAGGCCGCTGACGTCTTTCAGACCGACGTTTCCTATTTTGACATCGCTGATGGCCCGGACGGTCGAGGCCATGGCCCAGGTCCGGCCCAGGAGCGAATCGGGAATGTCGAGGAGGACCTTTCCTTTTTCCAGGGAGGCCTTGATGCCGGGTTGGTTTTCCGCTCCGAGTCGAAGCGGGCAGAGTAGAATCGGTAAAACCGCCAATAAAAGTATCTTTTTTTTCTGCATAACTATCTGAACGTAGTTGTGGCTGCGGTGATCCTTCCGAATCCACCATACACGCCATTATCTTTATAGGTAAAGAGACCGGTACTGACATTAAACGGTCTGAGGTAAATCTTGCCTTCGCCCGTTTTTTCGTTGTAGGTAAAGATGGCAACCTGCATCCGGTTGGTCGCGAGCGGGAACGTATAGGAGGTATAGTCGAATCCGTGGGCGCCGTACCATCCCTGGGTATAGAACTTGATACCCGTAATGACTTCGTTCTTGCTGTCCGGTGACCAGTTGATCTCGCGGAAAACGGGGCTTCCGCCGATGACGGCGATGGAAGCGATTTTGCTGTCCGATGCCATGAACAGGATGTCGGCGTTGTCGCAGAAGGCAAAGTACTGGGCATCGGTGAGCCACTGGTTCGCATCCAGCGGATAATGAATCAGCTCATTGTCGCTGGGGTGGAGGTACAGGATATGGTGTTTGCCGTCGGCTGCCTGGATCAGGAAGGCGCAGCGCCCTTCCTTGCCGGCGCCGGCCCAGAGGGACTTGCCGCCGGCAAGGTCCGCTCCAACCGGGTCCGTTACCAGGGCGAAACTGCTGTAACCGGAGAACTGCGCGTGCATATAGTAGAATTTGCCTTCCGCCTCGTTGAAGAAGGCGATATCGCTCTGCTGAACCGCATACGCGTAGCCGACGTTGGTCGGCGTAAAGACATCCGCAGGAATACCGCTGTAACCGGCGATATTGAAGATGTTGTTGGTATGGCAGATATTCAGCCACAATTTTCCGTTAATCTGGGCGGCCGTCATGATCTGGCCGTAATTGATCAGGTTATGCACCTCGAAGGTCGGTTCCTTGTAGCCGTTGAACAGGGCGCCGTCCTGTTTGGCCACTTTGAAGGTGAGGGGATCCAGGGCAAGCAGGTGCTCGTCGGTTCCCACCAGGATGAGCGTCTCGTTATAGACGGCGCCGTCCGACCGGACCACGGGAAGCACGGCATTGACTTTCCCGTTCACGGGCTGGCCGTTTGCCAGTTGGTAAATGTCCCGTGTATAGCGGGGAACATCGCTGGTATAGCCGTAGGTTACGTATTTGTTTGCAAGAAGGTCGAAGTCGGTTGTCTCGCCGCCGTCCCTGGTGTGGGCGACCAGGATTCCTTCCCCGAGGGAAGAGCGCACGAAAACGTGGCAGAAGGCCGTCTTGAAAAGGCCGCTCTCCCTGTCGGTCGCCGTGAAGGACAGGCAATACGGTGTCTCATTGGGCTGGTTGGCCACACGGTAGGCGATGTCGGCCGTTTCCGAAATGTCGATACGGTCCCGGCTGTTGCCCGGTTTGAGGTCGATGGCCCACGCGTAGTCGAAGCCGTCGTATGCTTCTCCGCCCAGCGTCACGGTCGCATGCAGGGCGATTTCCTCTCCGAAGTAGGTTTCCAGCGAGTCCGGGATCCCGCTGATTTCGATTTCGGGAATGACCTTGTCAGCCGTCGTGCTGAGGTCCTGATAGCAGGAGAACAGCAGCGTGAGCGGAAGAATGAATAGGGAAAGCCGTTTGATCATAGTGACACGAGGGTTGAATAGATTGTGGGTATCACGGAGGGCTTCTTTCCCTGGCCTACCGGCGTGTCGGCGTTGGGATAGTCTTCATAGTCCTCGCTGTGCATATAGGGGTTCCCGGGATTGGCCAGGTCGTGGTTGCGGACTATTTCCCGGACCCTCTTGTTCATGGCGCTCCACCAGGTCGGATCTTTGACTATCAATCCGTTCTCCGGGGTGGCGTCGGACTTGCGCCTTACGTATAAATCGATCTCGTCTCCGTACTCCTCCACGAGAATCTTGTGCAGGGCCTTGCTGTAGCCCGTACTGATGTACAGGTACCAGTTCTTCCAAACGGCGGGAACCGGCCTGGCGTAGGAGTTGGTCCATTTCACGATCGCTGTCCTGTACAGTGGCTGTCCGGCGCGGAAGTAATCGTTGGGCACCAGGCTCATGACGATCACTTTCTGCTCCACGTCATCGGGAAGGGCCTTGACCCTTACCAAGATGTCGGTTTTCATCTCTCCGGCTTTCAGCACGGAGGAGAGTACCTGATAATCTCCGGCCACCGCTATGGAGTCCCGGATGTCCAGGGTGATCTCCCTGTCGTAATCGGCGGGGATGCCCAGCAGCTTCACTGGGATATGCAGGTCCTTGTATTCCTCGGTCCATCCCCTGAGCGAGAATGAATTCTCTATGCCGTCGAACGAAAGCGAGCAGTCTTCGAGCTTGAAGGTCTGGATCTCGCTTTTCACGCACGAGACCATGCAGGAGAGGACCGCTGCAGCCAGTATCGGTAAATAACGTTTCATAAGTCTTGATGTCTTCCGTAAGATAATTCGTCAGTAGGATATGGATATGGCGTGAGGTGCATCCTGTTGAACCAGTCTATGTCGATATTGATGAATGCTCCCATTTTGGGCACCAGACGCCTGGATGCATAATAAGCGATGCCCTCGCCGATGAATTCCTTGACATATTCAAGATAGACATGGTCCAGAAGATCGTCGATGTTCACGCCGATCCAGATTAATGAAGCGTCGATATCCTGGATGCCCCTGTGGCTCCTTATCTCGCCGAGGACTTCTTTCACCTTGTCCGTCTCGGACCTTTCAGCCGCCGCTTCGGCGATGATGAGATACATCTCGGATATCTTTATCATCGGCACCCTGTTCCTGTAGCCCTCATAGTAGGAGGAATTGTTGTAGTATTTGTACGGACGGTACTGGTTGCTGTAGAACTTGTACATGAGGGCGGGCCCCCTTATGTCCTCGGTTTCCGAGACGTTTATGGGATTGAACAGCGAAAGGTCCGAGATGTTCTTGTCTATGAATATCGACGACGCACCGGAGCCCAGCGAGTTGAAGATATAGACGTCGGTCAGGCTCTGGAGACCGCTTACTTCAAGTGCGAAAAGCTGTTCTGTGGAGAAAGTCCAGTCAACCACGTCGTTCGATGTGGCCTGGGTCATCGCCTCGGCGTCGACCCAGGAGAATGCGCCTGCGGCCTTGGCTTCCTCTATCACCTCGGCTGCGGCTGCGGCTGCGGCGTCCGTTTCGCCCTTGAACAGCAGCACCCTTGCCTTGAGCGCCTTTGCGGCGAAGTAGTTCATCCTCTTGTTCCTGGCATCCCAGAAGCCGTCGGCGTTCGCATTCGCCATGAATTCATCGGATGCGTTTCCCCGGACCGGGTCTTCTTCAAGAAGCGCAATCGCCTCGTCGATGTCATTCTCCAGGAGTACCAGGGTCTCCCTGTAGGTCTTCTGCGGCGCGGGCTCCTTGTCGTAGGAGGTGGCATACGGTACGGTGTACTTGTCGAGGTCCGCTTCCTTCAGCTGGGCAAGTCCGAACATGCGCATGAGGTCGAAATGGATATATGCGCGTAAGCCCAGCAGCTCACCTTTCATGAGGTTCCTCTCTATGCGGTCGGAAACGATGTCCGGTTTGGCTTCGAGCTCATACAAGACCTTGTTCGCGTTCGCTATCGAATAATAACCGGCGCGCCACATTCCTTCTATCAGCGGATTCACCAGATTGTTGTCCCATTCGTGATTCTGTATGGCCGTGAACAGCGGGCTGACCTGCTGGGCATATGGGCCGTAGGCCAGCTCGTTGACGTACCAGGTCCACATCTGGCCGTATTCATACTCGTTGCCCATGCTGATGTAAACACCGCAGAGGGCGTCCTGGAATCCGCTTCTGGAGGAGAAGAGGGTGGCGTCGGACACCTGTGTGGAGGACGTGGCTTCCAACCATTTGTTGCACGACAGGATACCTGCCAGGGCGATGAACAATAACGCCAGTTTCTTTATCGTCTTAATCATAACACTATCAGAATGAGGCATTTACACTAAAAGAGAACTTCCTGGCATAGGGGTAGGAGGTGCCCCTTTCAATTTCGATGGAAGAGAACGTATAGATATCGTTTGTATAGAGACTCAACCTGAGCCGGCTGAGTTTGAGGGCGCGGATGGCACGCAGCGGGAATTCGTAGTACACCGTGGCGGAAGAGAGGCTCAGCACATTGTTCCGTTGGACGAAACGGCTGGTCGCTTTCGTGAAGTTGTTCACGTTTACGTTCTGCGCCTTGAACGGAGCGATGTCTCCGGCCTTTGCCCAGCGTCCGCTGAAGACCCTCTTGTCCACGTTGCTGTCAAGCGTGGTGTTCTCCACCTTGTTCAGCAGCGTGCTGTTGTATAGGTAGCCGCCGCCGTAGAAGGTGGCCGTGAGGCTGAATCCGAAGCCCTTGATTTCACCGGTGATACCGAAATTGCCATTGAACAGCGGGTCGGAGGAGCCGCAGTTGACCAGATCGGCCGGATTCCAGGTGGTGGTAATGTTGTCGTTCCTGTTGAGGAATATCTCTTCGCCTCTGTCCGAACTGATACCGAGGGAGCGGACAGCCCAGATGGAGTGCAGCGGCATACCGTCATAGTACTGTATCACGGGTTCGGTCATGCCGGCTTCCTTTGCGCGCTCCTTCTGCTGGTCGTTGTAGGACCTGAGCACGTCGGAAATCTCAAGCACCCGGTTGTCGTTGATGGCGGTGCGGCCGAACAGGCTGATGTAGGAGGATCCCTTCCGGTAGAAGGTCCAGCTTATGCTGGCCTCCAGACCTTTGTTCCGGACCTTGCCCAGGTTGTCGTTGGTGTAGGAAAAGCCGGTGGACGGCAGAATCGTCCTGGAGAAGACCAGGTTCCGGGTATCGGCGATATAGGCATCCAGCACCACGTTCAGGGACTTGGTGCGGAAGTCGATACCAACATTGTAATCCATTTTCTCTTCCCAGCCCAGCTCGGGGTTGGCCATATTGTTCAGGGCGGCCCCGGTGAAGCCGTTATAATACGCGGAAGAATAATAGGTATAGATGGGGAGCGCCACGTTGCTGGTGTAGTTCTGGTTGCCGGACGAGCCCGCGCTGCCCCTGATTTTCAGCTGCGTGATCCAGGGAATGTTGTCCTTCATCCAGCGTTCGTTGTGGATGTTCCATGCGAGTCCGGCGCTCCAGAAGAGGCCCCAGTGGTTCTTGGTACCGAAGACGGAGGAGGCGCTGCCCTTGATGGTCGCGTCGGCCATGTAGCGGTTGTCATAGCTGTAACCGGCCGTGGCGAGGGCTCCGAGGTTCCTGTTCAGGCCGTCGCTGCCCGTCGGCACCATGTCGGTGGCATATTGGCGCGCGAAGGTGATGCTCTTCATGTTGCTGTTCGGGAAGCCTTCCGTGTAGTTGACAATCTCTTCGTAGTTGGTCTGGGAAATGCTCCAGTCCACCGTGGCAAAGAGGTCGTGCTTGCCCGCAAGGTTATGGTTGAGCTGTGCCGATACATCGCCGGAATAGGTGGTGTAGCTGCCGTTGGACTGCTCGTAGCTGCCCCGGCGGAGGATTTCGTTGGTGTCGTAGAAATCCGTGTGCTGTCCCGGCTTGAATTCGTCTGTCCTGGTTTTCTGGGAATCGATTCCGAAACGGGCCACCATGCGCAGGTATTTGAGGAACTGGTACTCGGCGTAGAAGTTGTCGGAAATGGCCAGATACTCGCTTGTGTCGGTGGTCCCGATCGTGGCGTTGTACATCGGGTTGGTCACGAGCTCGAGGTTGGTGGATACGCCGTTGTACGTGTACTTTTTCATCTGCAGCACCTTCTTCAGCTTGCCTTCTTCGTCATAGGGAGTCAGGTACGGGTTGAGGGCCGCATACTCGTCGAAAGTGCCCCAGGGGGACTCCGCGCTGTTCATGCTGGAGATGCCCATGATGTTCCGGAAGGTCCACCCGCCCCGGCGGTAGGATAAGTTGACATTTCCGGAGACGACCTCGCGGAAGGAGCCCTTCATCGCGCCCTGCGTGTCGTTGTACGAGAAGGTGGCAAGGGCCTTCAACTCTTTGGAGCCCAGCTCGATGCTGACGGAATGCTTCTGGCCGATTCCGAGCCGCAGCGGCTTGGAGAGCCAGTAGGTGTCCTGGCCTTCCATGGCCTTCTTGAGCCTTTCGTTGTAAAGGGCCTGCCGGGCTATGGTCTCAAACGAATCGCTGCTGTTATAGTAGCCTTCGCGCTGCTCCACGTCCAGTTTTTCCAGGGAGTTGCAAAGGTTGTAGCTGGTGAGGTCCGGCGCCTCGATGGAAAGGCTGCCGTTGTACGTGACGCGGGTCTTGTCGTTGGTGAGGGCCTTGGTCTCGATGACGATCACGCCGTTGGCTCCCTTCGAGCCGTAGATGGCCTTGGCAGAGGCGTCCTTCAGGATGGTGATGCTCTGGATGAGGTTCATGTCCATATCGGTCACTTTTTCCAGCGTGGTTTCGAAACCGTCGAGGATGAACAGCGGCTGGTTGGCCTTGGCGAGGAAGTTGCTCTTCAGGCCGGATGCTTCCGCTGCCAGCGTGGAGGCGCCGCGAATCTGCATGGAAGCCATCGCATTGGGGTTGGAACCGGCTTCCAGGTTGTCCAGAATCATTAGGGAGGGATCCAGGTTCTTGAGGGACTCCACCACATTGGAGTTGGATACCCGTTTGATATCGTCGCTGGTCATGGATTGGACCGAGCCGGTGAAACTGTCTTTCCGGCGGGTGAAGATACCCGTTACCACGGATTCTTCCAAAACCTGGGAATCGGGTTCCAGATAAATCTTGACTTCTTTTTTCACGTCGGCGACAATGATTTCCTGCGATTTGTAGCTCATCATCTCAACGGTGAGCACGGCGTTTACCGGAACTCTCTCCAACAGGAACTTGCCATCCGCATCGGTCGTGGCAACCAGCTTGAGCTTGCGATTCAAGACAACGACGCCCGGGAAGGGTTCGCCTGTCTCGTCATAAATGGTACCTTTGACCTGGCGGGTGTTCTGCGCCCATGAGGATGGCAGAAAAGCCGCAACAAACAAGACTGTCGCCAGGAGTTTCAGGAATACCCCTTTGAAGTTCGTCATAAAAACACTATTATAATTATAACCGGCGCAAATGTAATGAATAAATTTGAAAAAATAAATCCCAAAAACGAATAAGTATGCGCACCCCGAATCTAAACCGATTTATCCTATTATTGGATTTCGGGCGGGCGTAGGATCTCTTGATTTCGCTGTTTATCTTACTATGAGACATTTTTCTTATCTTTGTCCTATGCTTAGATGGGGAATTTTAACGCTCATTGTGTTGGGTGCTTTCCTACCGGGCTGCACGGAGCCCCGGATGGGAATTACGTGGACGGAACCCCGCATCATCCCCTTCCCGGAAGACCTCCACAGCGCATTTGTCACCTCCGGAGCGTCGTCGCCTGGGTCACCAAGAAGTTATGATCAAATAGGAATCCAATGAAATACAGTACCATATATCCCATTACCGCAGCGAACATCAATGCCGATTACAGACTGACCGTCGATGCCCTGCTCAATTTCCACGAAAGCACCGTGGCCCGCTATTTCACGACCCTTGGGGTGGCGGCGTTCGATGTCCAGAAGGAGGACAAGACGTGGGTCATCTCTGAAATCAATCTGGACTTGCCCGCCCCTCCTGTTATGTGGTCGGAGGATGTCGAGATCACGCTCTGGGTCAGCGAGCTGTCTTCCCTCCGTGTCTGGATCGACTTCACGGCACGGGAGGTCCATTCCGGAGTCATTGCCGCCAGGGGGAACAGCTGCTGGTCGCTGATCTCTATGTCCGAGCGTAAACTGGTTTCCTGCGAGGGGTACATCCCTGCCTCGGAGGTTGTGGACGAACTGTCCGCCGGGCCCCACAGGAAACGGCTTCCCCTGAAGCTCCAGGATGAACCTTTATCCAAGTTCAGGCACACCATCAACTTGATCGACCTGGATTTCAACGGCCACACCAACAACCGCCGATACGTGAATATGGCGCTCATTTGTTTCGAGAAGGAATTCCTCTCGGCCAATCGGCCGGATTCCCTGAGCATCAAGTTCATAAGAGAATCCAGGATGGGTGACGACCTTGCCAATTACACGTACGGCACCGATCATCCGTCCACTTTCGTCGGCAAGATTATGAACGGGCTCGGAGAGGAAATCTGCCGCGTCGTGAGCCATTGGCGGGACAAGGAACCGCTGGAGGATATCTCTCAAGTCAACCTGATCCGAAACATATGAAGACTACCTGATGAAGTGCATGGGGGCCCAGGGCTCATCGCCGCGGCCTGGCCAGCTTCACGTCCATAGACCATGTTCCAATATTGCGAGCCGACAACGGGCATATTTGTCTTGACCGGAAGTACATCCCGCCCCAGCTCTCCGACATCAGCTTCACACCTCAGCGGCCTTGTCAATGTACGCTGAAGTGAGAAAGCCAGCGAGCTTACGAAGATCCCGCTGTTCAGGGGGCTGGTGTAGGGTGTTCAAATGGCAAAGCGAAGGACCATTTTCGTGAGGTTACGAAAATGGTCCGTACATATCTGGAAGGCCGATTTTACTTCTTTTTGGGAAGTTTCGGTGAAGACTTTTCAATCCTCTTCTCCTCAGAAGCAACACGGCGCTCCAGCTTCTTGATGTCCTCTGCCGGAGGGAGTTCTTCCGGGCGGATTCCTCGTTTGCCAAGCATTTCCCTGACACTCTGATTATTCTGCATGTGCTCGATTGTTATAGCGCGTTCTCCATACAGGTTTTTTCCTTCCACATTGTAATTAGTCATCTCCGTGGCCAGGTTCTTTGCCGCGATAGTCAGTGTTGGGAGAAAGTCAGCCAAAGGTCGGTTATCTTTAACACCCAGCCGTTTCTTCATATCTTCTGTTGTATGGCCGCCAAACAGGACGGCGTCACCTTTTGAGCGGATTCTTCCGAAGCCTTTATCATCCACAAAAATAGCTCTGAGCAAAGGCGACAGGCTCCTTCTTGGGGTCACCGTTCTGGGCAATCAGATAGCAGGCATAACGGGTGAGCATGAAGTCCTGGACATCTCGCGTGGCTCCCTTGGCCAAACGGATCATTTTCGTGACCTCACGAAAATGATCGTCAACGTTGATTCCCTGCGTGTTACAAGATTCCACAGCACGATTGATTGCGGCCTGGAAATTCTCCCAACGAGCATATCCCAAGACCTCCTGAAGTTCCCGGGCAATCCAACAGCATTGCGTGTGCTGGTAATTCCGGAGAAAACCACTATTAAACACAAAACCAGACTACGAACTCTGGGACGAAGACTGCCCCATGCGATACGCTGACGGCGTTTTGCCGATGGTGCGCTTCAGGTAGCGCGTCAGCATCGGCGGCGCAGGGAAATGCATCCGGTCTGTGACCTCGGTAAGGGTCAGGGCCGGATCATTCAATAACAGCAGGACCTCAGGGCCCCAGGTATGAATACGGAACTGCCTACGCCTTTTTCTATTCCCCGTTCCCGTTCATGTTTCTCTTAAAATCCCGGCCCGTTTCTCCAATAGTTCTCTTATTTTTCTCTTTGACTTTGTCCACAGCGGCTCAAAGCAATCCCGGACCTCAACGTGACCATCGCCGACGTTCTACAGAAGGAGGCCACGCCGCAGGACTTCCTGGATCACATCGACATCGCGGACTGGCTGCTCCGGTACAAGACCCGCCCGATGGGAGCCGACGGCAAACGCCACAGCAAAGACTTCCTGATGGCGGCCAAGTATCTCTCTCCGGAGAACCTGGATAACGTTGAGGCCCTTATCGACGAGCTGGGCCTGATGTTCCTGGGCGCCGAGAAGATTGAGGAGCCGGAGGAACCGGGGAGCGATGACGGATGACACCGTAACAAATCCCGATATGAATTCTGCCAAATCGTCGGCAGAGTGGCTTCTACTGGCGATTTTGGTGGAGTTCTGAGATATCGAACTGTTGAGGGGTAAAGTGTCCCAGATGTCCCGCGTCAAGAGTGGGACGGAACATGGTAAAATGGCGATTCTCAAAGTTTCATATCGATAGAACGAGAAGAATTTCTTAAATTTGCATTTCAACACACTTTGATATATGGACGTACTACAGATCATCACTTCTGCTTCAGACTTAGTGACTTCGAAAGAACAGACAAGGGCTGGTTTTATCACTTTTGCTCTTGAGAAGAATAAGAAGGCATCCCCTTTAGTGGCAGAAGCGAAATCCTTGCATGCAATGGCCAAGGTGGCAAAGACACCGGCTGAACTTCTTAATATAGCAGAAATACGCAAGGCTCTCTTGACCGCCTCTGGCTTGTCTGATAAATCCCTGCAGCACTTGACTGAAGCTGATAAGACCGAGGCTATAAACCGTTTAATCAAAGAATTCCTTGAGCCAGAAGGAGAATATTTCGTTGATGCTTTAGTTTATCGGTATCTGCTTATTAAAGGTGACTCATTAGGGGGTAGTATGCGTAATCTGGTTGGCGCTCTTGCTCAACAGAAGCTTATCCGTACTTTTATCTCTAATCTCACCCTCATGGGCATTGATTTCCTTTGGACCGATGTAAAGAGCAAGGAATGGTATAAAGGCAATCCTACGGCACCTATTGAAGGCGACATTAAGGCCATATATTGGAACTATAATGGTAATGACAGGATTCTCGCCTTTAATTTAACCATTCCTTTGGTCGGTAAAAATGTCGATATCACACTGTTTGATGCCAAGCCAATTGATTATAACGAGGGGAAGATAGTAAGGTTCAATGATCGTTTTGTGATGGCTGGAGAATTAAAAGGCGGAATTGATCCTGCGGGCGCCGATGAGCACTGGAAAACAGGAAATACCGCTTTGAATCGTATTCGGAACGCATTTGATACAGTGGAGATTCCGATTAAAACTGCATTTATTGCTGCGGCGATTGAAGACTCAATGTCAGAGGAGATATTCAATCAGTTAAAATCCGAAACTCTTTCGTATGCGGCTAATCTGACTGTTGATGACCAATTGGTCCATTTCTGCGATTGGGCAATAAAACTACAGTGATGGAAGAGCAACTGACATTATTCGAGACTGAGGTTGATTTTGGGAGTTGGGAAGTAGAGTCGTTCTCTTTTGAAGACTTTGCTGAACAAAAGGCCCGTCTTGCTCTTGAAAAAAAGTATTTAAAAATAACGGAAATTTCTGACGAGTTTAGCCGTCAGAGTGTCAGCTACCAACTAAGCAAAAAGGATAGCCTCCATCGGTGGTTGAAATATAAGGAGGGTTTCTCTTCTCAGCTGGTTAATAAACTTCTGGATCAGTTCAAGATAAAGAAGGGAGAGTTAGTCCTTGATCCTTTTCTGGGCTCCGGTACTACCTCAATCGTATGCCAGATGAGAGGGATAAATAGCATGGGATATGATATCCTTCCCACATCAAGCATTGCAATTGAGGCCAAAAAGAACGTTTTCAATTACGATCTGGATGAGATAGGCCGTCTTATCGATGATATCCGTGGGCTGCATGTCCCGGAGGATTTTAATGGAAAGTTCAACTATATCACGATTACTGACGGAGCATTCCCGGATCAAACTGAAAAAGACGTCGTTTTCATAACGAAGTGGATTAATGAGTCTGATTATTCTGATTCGGTAAAGACCCTTGTAAAGCTATGCATTCTCAATTGCCTTGAACCAATCAGCTACACCTCTAAGGACGGGCAGTTCCTGGGCTGGGACTATAGGAGCAAAAAAATGCAGATGGCGGCTGAGCGTCGTCAAGCCCAGGGGAAAAAGCCAATGCAGAAAAAAGACAAGGGCGTATTGCCTCTCCTCAAGCCTTCCTTGCTTGAAGAACTACAGGCAGTTTATAACGACATCAAGTACATCCAAACTCACGCTCAATCGACAGAAGCAACGATCAACTATGTCCTTGGGAGTGTCTTATTTGAGCTGCCCAAGCAGGCGAGCAACACCGTAAGCGGAGTAATCACTTCGCCTCCATATTGCAACCGATATGACTATACCAGGACTTATGGTCTTGAATTGAATTATCTTGGCTTATCTACTCCAGACGTAAATGCTCTTCGACAGACATTACTATCGTGCACCGTAGAGAATCGTTCCAAGATGGAAACGCTCAAGAATTTCTATGAGTCAATAGGCCGCTTGGCTGATTATGAGAAGGTGGTATCCATACTCAATACGAACGAGGCATTCCAGGAAATAAAGCTTGCCCTGCACCGGCGGAATGAAAATGGAGACATCAACAATGAAGGCGTCCTTCGCATGGTCGAGGGTTATTTCACCGAGCTCACATTCTTGTTCTTTGAAATCTACCGCGTCTGTAAGAAAGGCGCTCATGTTGCGTTCGTAAATGACAATGTTCGTTACGGAGGCGAGGTGATTCCTGTCGATTTCCTTTGTACAAGTTTTGCAGAACAGATAGGCTTTAAGCCCGTCAAAGTATATACTCTCAAGCAACAAAAGGGCAATAGCAGTCAGCAAATGAAGAAATATGGGAGGGTTCCTCTAAGAAAGAGTATAACAGTTTGGGCAAAATAAAACTACGTTATAGAAACCGAGTGAGACCATTGTTGATATCTGCAGCAATGGCCTCACTACTTTTCCTGCATTCTATCGAATCAACCACGCCAGGAGTTCGTCAATGGTTGCCAAATCTGTTGACCGTTCATTATGGTGTCCATCTACGACTTCAATCCCACCCGTGAAGAACTCAGCCTGTTGTTCCATCAGAAATTGGCTGATAGAACCGTCGAGGACTATCTTGACGGGAGGAGTCAAGAATCCCTATATCGGGACGTGGCGGTATTGTTCCATATCAGAGGTAATAAGCGAAAAATGAGGTTCTACCTCAACAAGACAACGCCAAGTATGAGAATGGATTTTCTGAACTCCATTGGAGGCTTTTGACCTCCGTTTCTTTTATCAGGATTTCAGCACCCTTTCTATATTCGCATCGTAGGCTCCAGGGCAAGAATCAAGTCGGTGATTGAGGCCACAACCCCGTCAAACAACTTATACATCAGCTCTGGTTCTTGCTTTTCCGGCATATAGACGATAGTCTTGAGGCCCTTGCCGGCGAACCAGCCTGCTTCGGTGTGGGCGCTTCTTCCGCAGGGAAGGACCAGAACGCAGGTGTCGGCCCAGAGCATAGCGTTGAGGTCGGCTTTGAAACCTCTTTCGGCAACAGGGTGGGTGAGGTTCTTGATGTATTCTTCCGGCTCCCAGTTCTGCCAGTTTTCGTCCACATCATACCAATGGAAGCCGCCAGGGTTGTCTTTGGGATTGCGAAAGTCATACACTTCGTGGCCAGCTGCTCTCAGAGCGGCCACCACTTCGGGTTGATATTTGTTCCTCCAGCTGGAGGCTACGTAGATTCTTGCCATGTCAGATGTCAATTGCGGAATATCCAGTAGATAAAGAGCAGGTACAGTAAGAGTATAAACAACGTTGTGTAGGCCGCTATCCGGCCCATCCAGGGAGCCTCCATAACGCAGGTCATAAATACGGTTACGCCAATTCCGCACAGGATGATGAGAACAAGCCAGAAGATAACCCACCACTGGCTGAACATTGTCCGGAACGTATCAGTGAATCTACTCATTGCCGTTAAATGTTTGCCGTCTGCAAATTTACTCAATTCTCCTGGCATCACAAAGCAGTCCTATTCCGCAGGGGGAAGAACTCCAGTAACGTCTTCCATTCAAACATTCCACAACTTTCCACGCCCCAACAAACTGTCATTGTCCACTCCTTCCGCTAGTGGACAATGTGGAGGTTTTGTTCTACAATTTCATAAATTCTGGTGCATTTTTTCTAAATACGCGCGTTGCGAAATTTGGCTTCGCAGATACAAATTATATTTGCCATCAGAACGAGGGAATGACCATTAGAAAAGAAAAATGGTTACCTTTGTTTTAGGATGTCCTTGGGCCACCAGTAGTGGCGTTATAATACCAAGAAGAATCCGAGGTCTCTCTCTCCCGGTTCGTCCGTGTTCAAGGGTCTGATTAGAGGCTTAGTATTAATAAAGCGGACAAAAAAAACTATTGTTATCATGGTTACTAATGAAACAACCAGGACCAAAGAAGGACTTTTTAGATTCGGACTTGTCGCCAATCTAAAACAGGGTGTTTTCCTCAAAGAGCTGCATCGCGTAATCGAAGGAGCCGTCGAAGAGCTCCCAACATCTCAAGAACTGCGAGAGATAGCAGACGCAGCAGAAATTATCTATTTAAATGCAAGTGGCTATCCCAAAGATCGTGATGGCTCTCGCGTAACTGAATCAACCGCCAAATTCATTGCTTTCAACACCGGCTATCAAACACTTGATGGCGAGGATGTTTATGGTTGGTTTGAAAAGGAAGACAACGGCGTTTTCGTCGGAGTCAACTGGAACACATTAGGTGAAATCCGCGCATATGCATCTGTGCAGAAGTTCCAATTGAAGAGCTTCAAGATGGGCAAGTTCTATTTCAAGGATCTTGAAGATTGTAACGCCTTTTTGGAGGACCTGGCGAAAAAAACTATCGATGAGGATTGGAACTACAAGAAAAAACCGTCCAGGATTTCGGCACCTATTCTTCGTTCGTACATCCAAACCCTTTTCTCCAAGTTGGAGAAAGAGCGTGAAGCTGGAGAATCAGACAAGATTATCAAAAGCCGGGATGGGAGTCACATCATCTTCAATACGAACCTCCTTGACCGGTTCTTTAACGACGAGTATATCATAGCCGAAGTAAAGAAGATTGATGACACTCAAGAGGTGTATATCAACCCGGTCCGTGTTTCAAAGGATTCCGGGTCTGAACTCATCAAGTATGGTTTCTCGCGAAATGTTGCACCTAAGCCACCCAAATTCTTCGAGAATGTAAACGAGGTTATTTTCCATCCTGAGTATTATATTGAGAAGAGCTATGACAGCCTCACTCATATAATAGAGCAGCGCATTGACCGTTTCCCCGAGGAACAGAAAGGGAAAACATCAGATAACCTTGCCAACAAACTCTATAATGCTATCGATTATGCTTTAGCCATTGCCCAGCGCAACTATAAGTATATCGTACCTATTTACTACCCTCGTTTCGATACGATTTCTTTCATCATGCCGATATTCCTCGAGCGGAGCTACAAGAAACGTCCGGATTTTGCTTTAGTGCTGCAAAACATTCCGCCAGTTCTGGATGGTGATGGTAAAGTTGTCGAGGAAGGGTACTATGTTGCCCGCACCATTCTTGACCTGGAGGACGGTTACCAGGATGCACGAGTTATTGCAAAACCTGATGAATCTTGGCTTAATCCAGGCGAGATCAAATAAATAGGGGCGCTCGAGAGAGCGCCTTCTTTTATCCCTATCGCATCGTTGCGAAGATACGTTTCGCAAAATATCCGTATCTTTGTCTCCGTAACCAATTAGAAGCACTATGCCAGCAAACAAAAACGCCGTCGTAAGATATATTATCCTGGATAGGATGCTGTCGGACCAGCATCATTACTACACTCGCACCCAGTTGTTGAATGCAGTGAACGATTCTCTCAAAGGCATTGACGAAGCCCTACAGGTCAGCAAGCGTACAATAGAAATGGACTTGAGGGATATGGAGGACATTTTCCAGATAGACCTTGATGAGAGCAAGGTCATCAACGGAAAGAAAGTGATTCGATATGCTGATCAGACGAGATCCATTTTCACAAAGCCGCTGTCGGCCGATGAGAAAATGCTTCTCAATGAAGTTTTGAATACACTTGGACAGTTCTCTGGCCTTGATAATTTCGAGTGGTTAGATGATCTGAAAACGAAGTTAAGGAATCAGTTATCTTTCGGAGGAAGTAAGTTTGACACTAAGAATGGTGTTTTGCAAAATAAAGTAATATGTTTCAGTTCAAACGAATTCCTCAAGAATAAGGAGTATTTAGGATGGTTCTTCTCTGCCATTACGAACAAGAAAGTCGTTTCAATCACATATCGGCAGTTTGATGCAGAGAAAGCGCAGGAAATCATTGCTTACCCTTATATGCTTAAGCAATACAAGGATAGATGGTATCTGCTATGCACTCCCACCTGTGACAAGAAACTGCCATACAAACCACACTTCATTGCCACTATCCCGCTGGACAGGATCGAGGCTTATGAGGAAGTACAGAACATTCCTTATGTGAAGTGCCAGGTGAACATCGATGAACTCTTTGACGACATTGTAGGAGTGACATATTACTGGGACAAACCCGTAGAACACATTGTTTTCGCTGTTCACAAGTCATCCGTCAACTATATCCGCACGAAACCTATGCACCCATATCAGGCCGAACTGTCGAAGGAAGACCAAGCAAAACTACGGCAAAAACACCCTCTTTTGAAGGAGTATGCGTTCTTCTCCTTGGATTGCAAATTGAATTACGAACTGTCGTCGTTATTCAGGAGTTATGGACCAAATCTAGTCGTTCTGTCTCCACGCGCTTTGCGTATAGAAATGGAAGAAAGCGCTAGAAAGCTACTTCAGCTTTATCAATAAAAGAGTTGGAGCCTATAATTAGTACCATTTGAAACATGATTAGAATTAATAAAATACTATAAATAGTTTGTATTATTTGGAGAATATGAAAAAAGATTGTATCTTCGCGGAGTCCTCAAATGAAACAGAGGATTTTTCTTGATTTTTAGATTCACGGGTCTATCCGTGACAAGTTATTATATTTTTTTAAGTATTAGGGCTCCAAAGATTTTGTTTGGGGCCCATTTATAATCAACTAAAAAGTTATGGAACAGTTACATTCTTCTCAACAGTTGTTTGAGTTTGCCTACATTCCTAAATACGAAGAGGCTTTTCAAGCATTGGCAAATATGGCGGATCCTGAAGAATGGGATTTTTCAGACGCCCGCAAGAAATCCAATGTTATTCTGAAAAACTATATTGAGCATACTTTTAGGAAAGTTAAGTCTGAAGACAAGATTTCATTTGCACAGGATAATTCCTTTGCATGCTTCAACACTGGCCTGGTGACTAGAAATCTTGAGGAGATATATGCGTTATTTGTAAAGAATATCATTCCGAGCAAGCAGTCATTTTGTCTAAAGTGTTTTTGCCGCAAAAGTGATAATACTCTACTACATATTTTTAAATCAGATTTACCTCAGATAGCTGACTATTTCCAGAAACCAGAGGATTTATTATTTAATCCCAATTGTAATCTAATTCCTCAAATTGACCATATTATCGAAGATAACCTAGACCGTTTTCCGTCTGAAATGCAATCTGCGGGAGATGCTGAGATTCGTCGAAGGCTAGAAGGCGCGATAGACGAAGTTCGAAAGAGAGTTCGCACAAATTATAAGATCGCTGTCCCTCAATTTTATAATAATCGTATTCAATTGCTTCTCCCACTGAATCTGACACCAAATTCCCCCAATGCAGATTTGGCTCTCGTGACGCATAAAATCGATAATACCACATACACTGCTCGAACCTGTTTGACGCTTAAGATGGCTTACAATAACGCTCGTTTAATTGTAAAACCACAGAGTTCGTGGCTCAAGCCATAATGTGATTTGAGTTCGTCGAACATTTTAGTACATGACATCTGTGTGAGGCTCTAATCTCGCGCTATTCTTTTTACGACCACGATGCGAAAAAACACTGCGCGTCGTGGTTTTGTGCACTGCCACCCAAAATTGAACACCTGATTGCCATCGAAAATTGAACACTTTGAGATCATTTGCAAAGGTCATTGGCTGGGCCCGCTCGTAATGGAGCGAGGCGTAGCCGAGCGGAATGGAGGG
>Ga0256405_10003920_pt1 | contig 29344 bp, 20 predicted proteins | sample RumenRJG_02DNA_FD_189096 | JGI IMG/M metagenome (GOLD analysis project Ga0256405, IMG submission 189096) | Bovine rumen microbial communities from Lethbridge, Alberta, Canada - RJG_02 | ecosystem: Host-associated > Mammals > Digestive system > Stomach > Rumen | place: Canada: Alberta... | reverse complement strand
TTGGAAAGCCTGCTTTTGCTTCCCTGAAGAACTTCCTGTATGCTTGTTCAAGATCAAGCTGTACATTGGCCAATGCCAGTGAATCCACTTCCTTCAGCCACTCATACTCCTTCTTGTACTGTGCAGGCGTGGTCCTAAGCATCTCTTGGTGCTGTTCATACCAGCTGATCTTATCAGACAGCATCCGGTTATATATGAACCTGCAGCAGCCGAATGTCTTCGAAAACTGTATCTGCTGCTCATCATTCGGATATATCCGGTATCGGTATGCTCTTCTCATTTCCCTTTTCCCCCTGACTTTCGATATATCTTCTGATTAACTCGGCAGGTGCTCCTCCTGCCGTCAAAAGACAGAAGCTCTGACTCCAGAACGCTCCTTTCCAAAGTTTCTCTCTGATCTCAGGATATTCTTTTTTCAGGAGTCGGCTGCTGGCACTCTTGTATGCATTGATAAATTTGCTGATCTCACTCTTTGGCTGAGCTCGGAACATCACATGAACGTGATCTTTATCGTGATCCCATTCCTCAAGAGTGATACCGTAATTCGGAGCGATATACTCAAAGATCTCTTTTCCCCTGGCTGAGATATCGTCATTGATCACTTTTCTTCTATACTTAGTTACCATGATCAGATGATAGTACAGAAGAAATACCGAATGTGCATTATTGTCCATTTCTCGCATAATTTCAGTCCTCATTTCATTTCGACTGATTATGTTATATCACACCTTTCGCTTAAGAACAAGTGTTCTTTTACTATTGTTTTATCTCTTTTGCAATTCATCCCACCACTTTAAGATGGGGGATTTCTTGCTTATTTCTTGTTAAAAAAGATCGCCCTTTGAGAGCTCCCCTTACTTAGAGAAGGCTTATCTGCGGCACATAAGAACTTCCGCTTATTGCTGCTTCCTTCCGGACCTGACAAGGTTCACGGCATCCCATTGCGCAGGACCCAAACCGAGCAGGTGAAGCTCTCAAAAGGCGATCTTCAGTTGTTCATTCCGTCGATATAGTATATCACTTGACGGGCTCAAGGTCAATACTTACAGCAGTCCTCTGGCCACTGCCTCTTCCCTTAACTGGTCTCTGAAATCCGGGTGGGCAAGGCTGATCATGGCCCTGACTCTGTCCTTCGTGCTTAAGGGCTTCAAGTTGACGCAGCCGTACTCCGTGACCACGTACTGCACCTCAGAGGAAGGTGTTGTGATCCTTGTCCCCTCCGGGAAGAGGGATACGATTCTGGAAGTCATGGCTCCTGTCCTCTTGCTGACGTTCACCGATGTGGCGGCTATGAAAGACTGCCCGTGCCTGGCCATCTGAGCTCCATGGACGAAGTCAAGCTGTCCGCCTACTCCGCTGTACTGGCGGCCTGCGATGTTGTCAGCCACCACCTGACCCGTAAGGTCCAGAGATATGCAGCCGTTTACGGATACCATATGGTCGTTAGCGGCGATCACCGATGGTCTGTTCACCTTGTGATAGGGCAGAAAATATATGTCGGGATTGTGGTCAAGGAACTGATACATGTCCTTGGTGCCCAGGGAGAAGGTGGCTACGCTCTTTCCCTTGTAGTTTCCCTTGTACTTGTTGGTAACGTTTCCGTTTTTGATAAGAAATGCCAGGGCATCGTTCATCATCTCGGTGTGCACGCCCAAGTCGTTTCTGTCCTTCAGGCCGAATCCCACGGCGTTGGCGATGCCGCCGATACCCAGCTGCAGACAGGATCCATCGGGGATCTTATCCAGGATATAACCTGAGATCAGTTCGATCTCATGGGTCTTCTCGATGTCCCCCACCTCGAAAAGCTCCTCATCGTATTCAACTATGTAGTCCGCTTCGGATACGTGGATCAGGTTCTCCTCACCGAAAACGTAGGGCACGTGACGGTTCACCTGAAGCACCACCTTGCAGTCCGTCTTAAGAAGGTAGGAGCTCAGGGCCACTCCTGAAGCTCCGAAGCTGCAGTATCCGTACTCATCGGGAAGGGACACCTCCATGAAGGCCACGTCCGGAGGGCAGGTCTCCCTGCACCAGATCTCGTTCTGACTCAGGTGGACCGATGTATAGTCCACATTGCCCTGAGGCTGAGCCATACGCTCCATGGGCCCCATGAAATATGTAAGTATGCTGAAGTGCTCAGGCTCCTGGAAGATCCTTAAGGGCTTACCTATGTTGGCGCAGCAGAGCCTGACATTCGTAAGTTCCTCCGTTCTCTCCCCCAGAGCCCTGCAAAGGCCGTAAGCCGTGCTGGACGCTGTACCGATATACACATCGTCCCCGCTCTTCACGCATTTCACCGCCTCGCTAGCTGTAGTAAGTTTCTGTCTGTATATTTCTTTCCAATTACTGTCTATCATCCTTTTCCTCCTGCAAAAAACTCACGACCTTTTAAATATATCCCCTTTGGAATGGTTTTTCAACCGTTGAAGACAGGGTTCGTTCCGTTAGAGGCGAGTTTTTTGCGCCATAATGAACCTATTGCCTCAAAAAATGTGCCCCCGACGGAAAGTGCCCTCTTCATACACCAAAAAACCCCGCCCGGGCGAGGTCATTTGTCCGCACACGCGGTTATTCATTTTTCTAATACAAGCCTGACTGCCCAAACGGTACTGGTGACCGTCATGGCGGTGGCTAAACTAAGTATCACTATGCTCATCTGGTCTCCTCCTTTCCATTTGTTTCCCTGGAATCCAGAACTGCCATATAGTCCTGTATGACCCTGACGCACTCCTCGATGGAGAGCTTGCCGGTGTTCAGGCAAAGGTCATAGTTTCTGGAATCCAGCCAGTCTCTGTCAGTGTAATATTTGTGGTAAGCGGCTCTTTCGCGGTTCACGGACTCGATCTTCTGCATGGCTTCCGCAGCCGAAATGCCGTCGTATCCCATGGCGAAGTTTACCAGGTGTTCGTAGTCGGCGTGAAGGAAAACGCTGATCACGTCATCTCTTCCCTTGAGCACCTGATTGGCGCATCTTCCCAGGATCACGCAGCTCTCATCCTTGTCCGCGATGCTCCGTATCACGTCAGCCGTCATGTTGAATATGTTGCTTTTTGAAAGATACTCTCTGCTGGAGGGAGATGCTATTTCCCGTGAGACGTATTTTTTGAAGAAGCCCTCATCGTACTTTTCATCGGCGTCGGAGACGATGGACATATTCACCCCGTGCTCCAGGGACACCAGCTGGAGAAGCTCCTTGTCGTAATAGTGTATCCCCAGTTCCTTGGATAGGGTCTTGGCCAAAAGCCTTCCGCCTGAACCGTACATCCTGGCTATGGTTATTATGTGTTTTGCCATTTTGACCTCCTCTATTCTCCCAAATAGGCGCTTCTCACCTTGTCATTCTCGAGAAGCTCGCCTGCGGACCCTGACAAGGTCACCTTGCCGGTCTCCAGTACGTAGGCTCTGTCCGCAATGTTCAAAGCCATCTGTGCGTTCTGCTCCACCAGAAGTATGGTGGTGCCTGCCTCATGCAGGGACTTGATGATCTCGAAGATCTGCTCCACCAGTATGGGAGCCAGGCCCATGGAGGGTTCGTCCATCATGAGAAGCTTCGGCTCACTCATAAGAGCCCTTCCCATGGCCAGCATCTGCTGCTCTCCTCCTGACAGGGTCCCTGCCACCTGCCTGTATCTCTCTTTAAGTCTGGGGAACTGCTCGTAGACTCTGTCCAGATGCCCCTTTATATCGCCCTTCTTCTCGGTGAAGGCTCCCATCTCCAGGTTTTCCTGCACTGTCATCTGGAGAAAAACACGCCTGCCTTCAGGGACCTGCGAAAGCCCCTTTTCCACCAGCTTGTGAGCCGGGGTCCGGGTTATGTCCTGCCCCATGAAGGTGATGGAACCGGTCTTGGGGCGAAGCAATCCGGATACGGTGTTAAGGGTGGTGGACTTGCCTGCGCCGTTAGCGCCGATCAGCGTCACGATCTCCCCTTCATTTACCTCAAAAGATACGCCCTTGATGGCGTGGATGGCGCCGTAATAGACGTTGATGTCTTCAACTTTTAATAGCTGTCCCATTACTCCGCCTCCTTTTTCTTGCCCAGATATGCTTCGATGACCGCCGGGTTGGCCTGTATCTCCTTGGGGGTACCCTTGGCGATGACCCTGCCAAAGTTGAGAACCGCAATGTCCTCGCAGACGTTCATCACCAGGCTCATATCATGTTCTATCAGGATGATGGCGATGTGGAAGGTGTCTCTGATCCTTCTGATATTGTTCATGAGCTCCGCAGTCTCTGAAGGGTTCATTCCTGCCGCAGGTTCATCCAAAAGCAGCAGCTTGGGTCCCGTGGCCAGAGCTCTCACTATCTCCAGCCTCCTCTGTGCACCGTATGGCAGGGAGCCCGCCTGATAGTCCGCCATATCCTGCATGTCGAATATGGACAGAAGCTTAAGGGCCTTTTCGTGGGCCTCCCTCTCCTGCTTCCTGTACTTGGGTCCGTGGATCAGACCTGACAGGAGTCCGTAGTCGATGTCATGGTGCATGGCCGCCTTTACGTTCTCTTCCACTGTGAGTTTGTCAAAGAGTCTTATGTTCTGGAAGGTCCTGGCTACGCCAAGTTCACTCATCTTGGTGGTGTTGAAGCCCCTGGTATCCTGGCCGTCGAAGAAAAATGTCCCTCTTGTAGGCTGGTACACCTTGGTGAGCAGGTTGAAGATGGTGGTCTTGCCTGCGCCGTTAGGGCCGATGATCCCTGCGATCTCTGTAGGACCTACGGTGATGGTGAATTCATCTACCGCTGTAAGTCCTCCGAAATCTATGCCCACGCCCTTCGTCTCAAGGATGGGCTGAGCCTCCTTTTCCCTGTCGGGAAGCACGGCATAATCTATGGAAGGCTTGGACTCGTCGTAGTTTTCATAGGTATCGTAGATGGGTCCCTGAACTAGGTCCTCAGCGTAACGTTTTTTGTTCCTGTTTAACTTGAACTTCATTAGTCCGCACCTCCTTCCGCCGGCTTGGGGGTAGTTTTTTTGCGCCTGAGATATTTCTCGGCGAAGGCGGAGACCTTAGACCTTATGGCCGGATTATAGGTGGCGATCATGACCACGATCAGCACCACGGCGTAGACCAGCATTCTGTAGTCTGCGAATTGCCTGAGAGCTTCGGGAAGCACTGTGAGAACGATGGCTGCTACCATGGATCCCCAGATGTTGCCCAGACCTCCCAGTACCACGAACACCAGGATCAGTATGGAGGTGTTGAAATTGAACTTTATGGGTAGCAGGGTGGAATAGTTCAGTCCGAAGAGCACGCCGCCCATGCCAGCCAGCGCGGAGGAGACCGTGAAGGCCATGAGCTTGTTCTTCATGACGTTTAGACCGATGGACTCTGCTGCGATCCTGTTATCGCGGCAGGCCATGATGGCTCTTCCCTGTCTTGAGTTCAAAATATTCTGCACCACCAGAAGCGTCACCATCACCAGTATGAAGCCATAGAGGAATGTGGATATCCTATCCACCTGGGTGGCTCCCATGGGGCCGTTCAACAGCATCCTTCCATCCGGGGAAAGCCCATAGTCGGACTTTGTGGAGATGTGGAAGCCATTCTCGTCGATGCCAGCATAGACGATATTCATTATGTTCTTGATGATCTCACCGAATGCCAGTGTAACGATGGCCAGGTAGTCCCCTCTTAACCGGAGCACCGGGATACCGATAAGAAATCCTGCAAGCCCTGCCATGAGTGCTCCTGCTATCACTGCGGCAGCGAATCTTAAGGGGTCTGCCACTCCTACGGTCCCTAAGATGCCGGAGACTAAGATGCCTGTATATGCTCCTACAGACATGAATCCTGCATGTCCAAGAGAAAGTTCTCCCGAGATCCCTACCACCAGGTTGAGGGATACCGCCATTATGATGTAGGCACAGATGGGCACCAGCTGTCCCTGAAGGGAGCTGGAGAGCATGCCCACGCTCTTGAGGAGGGTTATCACCGCGAAGCCCAGTATGGCGATGCCATAGGATATGAATTCGTTTTTCTTGTAGGGTGAGAGCCCTTTGGTTCTTGTTTTCTTCATGTCCCTCACCTACACTTTCTCTGTTATCTTCTTCCCGAGAAGCCCTGTGGGCTTAACGAGAAGCACTATGATAAGTACGCCGAATACGATGGTATCCGAAAGCTCGGTGGAGATATATGCTCTTCCGAACACTTCGATGACGCCGATCAATATCCCGCCCAGCATTGCTCCCGGGATGGACCCTATACCGCCGAAAACCGCAGCGGTGAAGGCCTTGATACCGGGCATTGCTCCTGTAGTCGGCATGAGCGCCGGATAGGCCGAGCAAAGAAGCACTCCTGCTATGGCTGCCAGCGCAGAGCCTATGGCGAAGGTCATGGAGATAGTCGAGTTCACGTTTATTCCCATGAGCCTTGCTGCTCCGTTATCCTCGGATACTGCCCGCATGGCCTTGCCCATCTTGGTGCCGCCGGTAAAAAGCGTCATGAGGATCATGATCAGTATGGCCGCCAGAAGGGTGAAAATAGCCTCCCAGGTCACAGTCAGCTCTCCATCGAAGAGTCCTATGCTGGGGCCCATTCCGCTGAAGACCGAGGTGAATACCTTGGGTGCGCTTCCCCAGATGAGCAGAGCCGCATTCTGCAGGAAGTATGAAACGCCTATGGCCGTGATCAGAACAGCCAGGGAACCGGTCCCCCTCAGAGGCCTGTAGGCCAGACCCTCGATTATGATACCCAGAGCCGTGCACACAGCCATGGCTAGCACGACAGAAACCCAGGCGGGAAGACCAAGGTATGATGTGCCGCAAAAGGATATGTATGCACCTACCATGATCACGTCGCCATGGGCGAAATTCAGCATCTTCGATATGCCGTATACCATTGTGTAGCCCAGCGCAATGATGGCGTATACGCTTCCAAGCGACAGGCCGTTTATCAGATTTGCAAGAAAGATCATCTTAAACCCTTATGTAGTCAGAGCATGCCGGCCCTGAGGCCGGCACGCCCGCTCTATTCAGCATTATATTTGTTTCTACATATCTTCGTACTGTCCGTTCTTGATGACTACTACAACAGGATCCTTGGAAACGGTGCCGTCCGTTGACCAGGTCATCTCTTGACCTGTAAGTCCGTCGTAGGAGAAGTCTCCTGTTATTGCAGCTACCATGGCATCGCAGAGCTCTTCTGCAGACAGATCGGTGGTAAGTCCGGAAGCCTTGAAGACTTCGTAGATGACATACATGGTGTCATATCCGTCAGCTGCGAACTGGTTGGGAAGTTCGCCGTATGCATCCTGATACTTCTTTACGAATTCTGCTACCCTCTCATCGTCAGACCAGGGGTTGAAAGGTGTCATGAGCATTACGTTCTCAGCAAGAGATGTATCAAAACCTTCCATATCCAGGATGCCGTCAAGTCCGTCAAGTCCAAAGAATGTGGGTTCATATCCCATGTCAGATGCCTGCTTGAGGATGACTGATGCCGGTGTGTAGTAGATCGGAAGAAGTACCAGATCTGCTCCGGCAGATTTGCAGGACGTGAGCTGAGCGCTATAGTCTGCATTGCTGTCATCGGGATAGGTCACTTCTGCCACCAGTTCCTTGCCATTGGCTTCAAGTTCCGCCTTGAAAGCATTGAAGATACCTGTGGAATATGGATCTGAGTTGTTGTAGATGGCTGCAACCTTTGCATCCGGGTAGAGCTCCATAACCTTCTCAGCAGCTGTTTTGCCCTGGTTGGGGTCTGTGAAGCATACCTGGAAAACGTTGTCCTTGCCGTTGGTAACGTCTGCAGATGAAGCGGAGGGTGTGATCTCGAATACTCTGTCTTCAAATGTCTCTGCGGACACTGCCACGCAGGAGCCTGTGGTAACTGAACCAAGAACTACCTGTACGCCCCAATCCTGTAACGTGTGGTAAGCGTTGACCGCCTTCTCTCCGTCGGCCTCGTCGTCTTCCATTCTGAACTCGATCTTGAATTCTGTTTCAGAAGCGTTGATCTCTTCTGCTGCGATCATAGCACCCTGCTTAACTGCCGTGCCGTAGATGGATGCGCCACCGGTGAGCGGGCCTGTGGCTCCGACATAGAGAACTGCTTCAGCCGATTCGGAGCTTCCTTCTGAGCTGCCACCGGATGAGCCGCCGCACGCGGCCATGGCGAATACCATAACCAGTGACAGCATTACTACAGTAAACTTCTTCATAAATTCCTTCTTCATTTCTTTTCCCTCCGCAAAATATTAGCTTTCCTTCTGATAAAAAAACCTGCAGTCTATACTGCAGGCCTAAGATCATCTAATAAGGATATTGTGACACCTTCTAGCTCCGCAGCAAATTATCACTATTCTCGCCCAGTACTACGACCGGGAGAATAATGCTGATAATTACAAGTACTGCGATTGCCAGGATCATCATGTTCACAATAGTTCCTCCTTTGTTTAAGATGTTCCCATATTAACACCATGATTTTAGCTTGTCAACATATTTTTTGTTAAAAAACACGATTTTTTTAAATATTTTTTGTGGTTATGACAAAATGCTATGAGTCGGTTTCATAATACACAACATATTAAAACCGAGGCAACCAACAAAGTTGCCCCGGTGCTATAGGTTCTTTCCTATTCCGGTCTGACCCCGTCCCGGAGCCACCTGATCATGTCTTCTTCGGATATGACGGGTATTCCCAGCTCACGGGCTTTCTTGTTCTTGCCCGAGTTGGACAGAAGATCGTTGTTTATGAGATAGGATGTCTTGGCAGAAACGGACCCGGCGGTCTTGCCACCCTGAGCCTCGATGTCCCGGACCAGGGCGTCTCTGTTGGGGTAGTTCACAAGGCTTCCCGTGATCACGAAGGTAAGTCCCTCAAGAAGCTGTCCTCCCTCTTCATAGTTTTCGTCCAAACTTACTTCTTTAAGGAGATCATCCACCAGGCGATTCTTCTCTTCATCCGCGAAGAAACCGGTATATGAATCTGCCATTACCTCTCCTATACCGTCGATGGTCAGCAGTTCATCTCTCGTAAGATCCCTCATCGCCTGCCAGTTGTTCCTGCAGTGTTTTGCTATCAGGATGGCATTGGCACGGCCGAAGTTGGGGATCCCCAGAGCGTAAAGGAAGGCCGCAGGAGACACGTTTCGGGCCTTTTCAGCGGCGTTCACCAGGTTCCTGAGAGAAAGGTCGCCGAAGCCGTCCATGGCCACGATCCTGTCTCTGTGCTCCATCAGGTGCCAGATATCCGCAGGCTCCCGGACCACTCCTACGTCGATCAGTTTCTCCAGAGTCTGCTCCGAAAGGCCCTCTATGTTCATGGCGTCACGGGACGCAAAGTGTGCGAAGCCCTTGATCTGTTTGGCGGGGCAGCGGGGGTTCCTGCAATACAGAGTCTCTACACCGTTTTCGCTTACCACCGTTGTCTCCTCCCCGCAGACCGGGCATGCACCCGGAATCTCCAGATTCCCTGACCTGGTCAGATTCTCTGCGATCTGAGGAATGATCATATTGGCCTTGTATACTGTGATCCTGTCGCCGATGCCCAGGCCCAGTTCACGCATTACTGAAATGTTGTGGACGGAGGCTCTGGACACGGTGGTCCCTTCCAGTTCCACCGGATCGAACACTGCAATGGGGTTTATCAGGCCGGTGCGCGACGCTGACCATTCGATCTCACGAAGGGTGGTCTCCGCCGTCTCATCCTGCCACTTGAAGGCAATGGAATCTCTCGGGAACTTAGCTGTGGTCCCCAGTGACCTGGCATAGGCTATGTCATCGATGGTGAGTACCAGCCCATCGGAGGGCACCGGATTCTCTGCGATGTGATCGCTGAACCACTGCACTGCATCCACCACTGTATCTTCTTTTACCATTCTGTGCTCCACCACCTTGAAGCCGCGGTGGCTGAGCCATTCGAACTGCTCGTTTCTGGTCCTGAACTCCATTCCTTCTGCAGATACCAGTGCGAAGGCAAAAAACTTCACGTGCCTCTTCTTGGTGATCCCGGGATCAAGCTGCCTGACCGATCCTGAGCAGAGATTCCTGGGGTTCTTGTATTTTGCCCCGTCATCGGTTATGGTCTGGTTGATCTTCTCGAAGTCGGCGTAGGTTATGACAGCCTCACCCCTCAGCACCAGTTCCCCCATAAAGTCTATCCGAAGGGGAATATTGTCGAAAACTCTGGCGTTGTTGGTGATCACCTCTCCCACCTGGCCGTTTCCGCGGGTCACCGCCTTGAAGAGCTCACCGTTTCTGTACGTCAAAACCACCGTAAGCCCGTCCAGCTTCCAGCTGAGCAGGCATTCATGATCTCCCGCAAAAGATCTAAGGGCCTCCCTGTCCTTGGTCTTGTCCAGGGAAAGCATCCTCTGAGGGTGAGCCTCCTTGGGAAGCTCGGACTGCACCTCGTAGCCCACGTTCTGGGTGGGGCTGGTGCTGAAAACTATGCCGGTGATCTTCTCCAATTCCTGAAGCCTGTCATAAAGAGCATCGTAATCCTTATTGGTCATGATCTCTTCTCCCTGAGCATAATATGCCCGGGATGCCTCATTGAGCTTATCTATGAGATCCTTCATCTCGGCCACCAGGGGGCTGTCCTTCGCAGCCTCCTCTCCGGAAGGTATTACATTGAACATGTCTAACTGTTCTGCCATCTTATCGGTCTCCTCAGACTTTTTTGAGGGGCGCAAGTCCCAGCGCCAGCTTCTTGGTTCCTACTGATTCAAAGTTAACTTCCACGATCTTACCGGTGACTCCAACCACCGTTCCGAATCCAAACTTGGGATGGGTCACCCTGTCTCCGGCCTGAAGATCTCCGGTGAAATTCTCTTTCTTTATCTCTTCCTTCACTGCTCGGAACGGGTCAGCCGCTGCACTCTTGAAGGGCTTGGCGAAGCCGTCCAGCTCCCAGTCCATGGTATCTAATCTTCTTTGTTCGTCACGTCTGGATGGTTTGAAGGCGTTGCCGTGGACCTCCAGATATCTCCTGTCGATCTCATCCAGAAACATGGATTCCTTGGTGTAATCTCCGTGACCGAAGTTCACCCTGTATCCTGCCGATGTCATGATCAGTTTCTCCCTGGCTCTTGTCATGCCCACGTAGCAGAGCCTTCTCTCCTCCTCGATGCCGTTATCAGAATCCATGGACTTGAATCCCGGGAAAAGACCGTCTTCCATGCCGGGCATGAACACTACCGGAAACTCAAGTCCTTTGGCGGAGTGCAGAGTCATTAGTGTCACCTTGGGAGCGTGTTCATCGTACTTATCGGTATCGCTTGCGGTGGATACCCTCTCCAGGAACTCGCTTAATGTGGGCTGCTCCCCTGCATCGCCCTTCTCCTTCTCATAATCGTAAATATACGATCTGAAATCCATCAGGTTTTCCATCCTGGATTCTGCCTCAGTGGTGCCCTCAGCCTCCAGTGCAGGCATGTACCCGGTCTTAACCAGGAGCATGTCATAGATCTCAGTAACGCTCATGCTGTCCATGTCATCTGAACATTCCTGTATCAGGTCAAGCATGGTTCGGAGAGCTTCTCTCGCCTTCTTTGGCACGGATTCCAGAGTCTCGTCGTCTCTCAGACACTCGAAGATGCTTACCCCGTTCACCTGAGCCAGGGCCTTGTACTTGGCGAAGGTGGTGGGACCGATACCGCGTTTCGGTTCATTGATTATTCTTTCCAGGGCCACATCGTCCTTGGGGTTCACCACAAGACGCATGTAGCTGATCATATCCTTGGTCTCTTTGCGCTCGTAGAAGCTGAAGCCCGAGAGTATCTGGTAAGGTATCTTCCTCTTTCTCAAGGCATCCTCGAATAGCCTGGACTGGCGGTTAGCCCTGTACAGCACCGCTATATCATCTTCGCTCCGTCCCAGCCTCAGGAGAAACTCGGTCTCACGCGCCACATACTCTGCCTCTTCCTTATCGGTGTCCAGTCTGCAGTAGACCACCTTCTCTCCTGCGCCCTTATCGGTCCAGAGTTTTTTGCTCTTGCGGGAACGGTTATTGCGGATAACTGAGTTGGCGCAGTCCAGAATGTTCTTATATGATCTGTAGTTCTGCTCAAGCTTCACCACCTTGGCTCCGGGGAAATCCCGCTCGAAGTCCAGGATGTTGCGGATGTCCGCGCCGCGCCATTCGTAGATGGCCTGATCGTCGTCACCCACCACGCAGAGGTTCCGGTGCTGTGAGGCCAGGAGGCGGATCATCTCGTACTGGATGTGATTGGTGTCCTGATACTCGTCTACCATTATATATCTGAAGCGCTGCCTGTACTCCTCAAGAATATCCTTGTGCTCCTTCAAAAGATGGTAGGCCTTGAGCAGCAGGTCGTCGAAGTCCATGGCATCGTTTTTCTTAAGCTCGTTCTCGTAGCCCTTATATATATTATAGTAAGCTTTGGTGCGGGGCATGTTGGGCTCGGAGGCCAGGAACTCCTCGGGATCCGTGTCCTGCTCCTTAAGTTTGCTTACCACGGAGAGCATCAGGGGCACAGAATAGATCTTCTGATCCAGATTAAGGTCCTTTATGACGTTCCTCATGACTGTCTTCTGGTCCACCGTATCGTACACCACAAAGCTGGGGCCGTAGCCCGCCTCAGTGTGATGGGCCCTCAGGATCCTCAGCGCCATGGCATGGAAAGTCATGATCCACATGCCCGGGCAATGGCCGGCCAGCTTGTAGACTCTCTCCTTCATCTCATTTGCCGCCTTATTGGTGAAGGTCACGGCAAGTATGTTATACGGGCTTACCCCCTGATCCACCAGGTAAGCGATCCTGTGGGTCATGGTCTGGGTCTTGCCGGAACCTGCTCCGGCCAGTATAAGAAGCGGTCCTTCGGTGTGCAAGACCGCATCTCTTTGTTCTTGATTAAGGTTATTCATATCCATGGTACGATTATACCATACTCCGCCCTCCATTCCCATATGCGGTTTCATCCGGGCGCAAAAAACCTGCCCCGCCATATCCCGACGGCCCCGGCACGATTGACAAAAAACATGTGCAATGATAGTATAAGGTGTTGGAATGTCGGGTTTTGGTGCCCTTTTAATACAGGAGCGGAAATGGAAAAGAACGGATCCAAACTTAAAGATTTCATGATCAAGCATCGCAAGGCCCTGATCTCTCTGGCGCTCTGTGTTGCTGTGGCTTTAGTCTTCATCCCCACCCTCTACAGGAGCCAGGTGGATGAACTTTCGCAAGACGTGGCAGGGCTCACCGATCAGGACGAGATCCAGACTCAGGAAGAAGAGACTGCTGAAGAAGAGCCTCAGGAACAAACCTCAGACGAGGATGCGGAAGCTGAGAAAACCGAGGAGTCTTCAGAGGAGACCGGCACCGCTGAAACTGCGGTATCCGGACACCCCACAGGCAGCAGTTCTCAGGGACAGACTTCCTCTTCAAACTCCGGTTCCGCCTCATCCGGTTCAGGCTCCTCCAGTTCCACCAATTCCGGCTCCTCAAGCTCCGGATCAGGCTCATCCGGCTCCGGCCAGGGCAGTGACACTTCGACTCCCCAGGAGCCCGAACAGTACACCTGTTACCTTGAAGTGGAGTGCCACACCATACTGAACAATATGGACAGCCTCAAGGAAGGCAAGGCCCACCTGGTCCCTTCCAACGGAGTTATCTATTCCGCCAACGTGAAGTTTACGCCGGGCCAGAGTTCCTATGACGTGCTCAGGGCCGCCATGCAGGCTGCCGGCATCCAGATGGATGCGGAGTACAACAGTCTCTATGATTCTGCCTACATCAAGGGTATCAACAATCTTTACGAGTTTGACTGCGGTCCCTACTCCGGCTGGATGTATTCTGTTAACGGCATATATCCCAACTACGGCACCAGCGTGTATACCCTGGCTGACGGGGACAGACTGATATTCAGCTACACCTGCGATCTGGGAAGGGATCTTTAAGAGATATGGATACTTTTTCTTCCTGCCATCCTCTCATCAGTTTCGTATTCTACCTGTTTGCCATAGGCATTCCGGTCTTTTATCTGCATCCGGTATTCCTTGCCATAGGGCTGGGTGCAGCCATAGCATACTATGCATATCTCAAAAGCGGCTCTTCCATCGGGAAGGTCGCTTTGTTTGCAATTCCTGCCATACTGATCACTGCAGTGCTCAATCCCCTCCTGATCCACCAGGGGGAGACCATGCTCTGGTATCTGCCAAATGGTAACCCCGTCACTCTGGAAGCCGTGTTCTACGGCATAGCTGCCGGGTTCATGCTGGCAGCGGTGATCTCCTGGTTCGCATCATTTCAGGAGGTCATGACATCGGATAAATTCATGTACCTGTTCTCCAAAAGCTTCCCTGCGGCAGCCCTTCTTTTGTCCATGACCATGAGGTTCGTGCCCAGATTCGCTTCCCAGATCAAGCGGATCCGCCAGGCCCAGCTCTGCGTGGGGCGCGACGTTACCAACGGCACCATCAGGCAAAAGCTGGCCCACGGCATGACCATATTCAGTATCGCCGTGACCTGGGCTCTGGAGAACTCCGTGGAGACAGCGGATTCCATGAAATCCCGGGGCTACGGCCTAAGAGGCAGGACAAACTACTCCATCTACCGGCTTGACGGCAGAGATAGGGCGACCCTGGCAGTCATGGTCCTGGAGATAGTCACAGTAATTGTAATGATCAGATCACGCTGGGTATACATTCAGTTCTACCCGCTGTTCACAATAAACGCTTTTGACTGGCGTGCCGCAGCATGCTTTACGGTTTACGCCCTGTTCTGCCTGACTCCCGTGATCATGGGTGTCAGGGAGGACCTTCACTGGAAAAGGATCCAAAACTGATGTCATTATTCGAATTCAAAGATCTGAACTTCACATATCCCATGCACGATCAGCCCGCCCTGAAACACATCTCCTTCACGGTAGATGAGGGCGAGTTTCTGGTGATCTCAGGCAAGTCAGGCTGCGGCAAGTCCACCCTTCTTCGGCACTTCAAAACAGCCATCACCCCCTACGGCAAAAGATCCGGACAGATCCTCTTCGAGGGACGCGAGCTATCCGGCATATCCGTAAGGGAGCAGGCTTCACGCATAGGCTTCGTTCTCCAGAGCCCCGATAACCAGATCGTCACCGATAAGGTATGGCACGAGCTGGCCTTCGGCATGGAGAACCTTGGCTACGATCCTCAGGTCATTCGTCTGAGAGTTGCCGAGATGGCCAGTTTCTTCGGTATACAGTCCTGGTTCATGAAGAACGTGGACGAGCTTTCCGGCGGCCAGAAGCAGATACTGAACCTGGCTTCGGTCATGACCATGCAGCCGGATATTTTGCTCCTGGATGAGCCCACCAGCCAGCTGGATCCCCTGGCCGCAGGAGAGTTCCTTACCACCTTGAGAAAGATCAACATGGAGCTTGGCACCACCATAGTTCTGGTGGAGCACCGGCTGGAGGAAGTGGTCTCCTACGCCGACAGGCTCATGGTCATGGACGGCGGAAACATCATCGCCCTGGACTCACCAGACAAGATGGGGAGCCTCCTCAAGGGCCACGACATGTTCCACGCCATGCCTGTACCCATGAGGATATTCGATGCTCTGGATGGCACCGGTCCCACTCCCGTCACCGTAAAGGAAGGTCGTGAATGGCTGGATAGCCGCATAACTGAAGGCGCAAAAGATCAGGAAGACCCTGTGGCATTTCTGAAGGACGCCCTCTCTAAGGTGGAGGATGGTGACAGTGAACCCAAGGATACGATCTTGGAAGCTCACGAGGTCTGGTTCAAATACGAGAAGGACCTGCCCGACGTGGTACAGGACCTGAACTTCAAGGCGAGCCGCGGACAGCTTACCTGCATTCTTGGCGGTAACGGCACCGGCAAGACCACCACCCTTTCCATTCTTGGCGGACTTCTCAGGCCATACAGAGGCAAGATCCTGATCGACGGCAAGCCTCTGACCTCCTACGGCAAGGACCTGCACACCAAGGTCCTGGGCATACTTCCCCAGAATCCCCAGAGCCTCTTCGTAAAGGATACTGTCATGGACGATCTTCTTGAAATGCTGGAGCGTCCGTCCCTCAAGTCCTTCCTTGGAAACTCTGTGACCGACAAGGAACTGAGGACCAAGGCGGAGCGGGTGGCGGAACTCATGGAGATATCCGACAAACTGGACTCTCACCCCTACGACCTTTCAGGAGGCGAACAGCAGAGAGCGGCCCTGGCCAAGATCCTTTTGCTGGATCCCAAGATCCTTCTTCTGGATGAGCCCACCAAGGGCATCGACGGATTCTACAAGAAAAAACTTGCTGATATATTCCAAAAGCTCAAAGCCGATGGAAAGACCCTGATCATGGTCTCCCACGACATAGAATTCTGCGCGGAGCACGGCGACGTCTGCCACCTTTTCTTCAACGGAAACATCGTAACAGGTGCAACCGCCCGCAGATTCTTCGCAGGTAACAGCTTCTACACCACCGCTTCCAACCGCATGGCCAGGAAGTGGATGCCCGATGCTGTCACCGCAGAGGACGTCATAGAGGGAGTCCGCGCCCTGGACAAGAAATGAAGAACACTCTCAAGAAACTGCAAAATACGGATACCCAAAAAGCCCGGGGCATGGATACCCTTGCTCTGATACCTGTTTTTGCTGCGCTCTATGAGATCCTGACACTGGCTGTTCTTCCCTGGTTTTCGGTGCCCGAACTCAGGTACACCGGCTACGCCTTCAGATCCAACATCCTCCACATGCAGGACATGGAACGAGGCATCGCAGAATACTTCGGCTATCCCGACTCAGTGCTTCAGACTGCCCTTCAGAACCTGAACATCTTAAAGATTGGGGCCATCATCGGGATCCTTATCACCGCAGTATTCGTGGTGCTGTGCTTCCTGATCAAGGTGAGGGCCGCGATCCTGGGCCGTGTGGCAGTTCTGTGGAATCTGCTTCTTGCGGTCTACGCATTTTCCTTCATGATGGATACCAACAAGGTACTGAACCTTCTGGCCGGCCGTCCCAATGACCTAATGAGCTACACTCTGGACAGCTTCATGCAACTGACCCCCTACGCCTATTCTCTGGTGATCTTCGGGATCATTCTGGTCTTCATGATGGAGCAGCTCCTGGACACCCAGGCGGAATACGAGGCTGAACAGTATATATTAAAGGTAGAGACCGAGGACCCGGGCATCAGCAAAAGGACCATTATCGGCATGATCCTGGTGGTCATAGCCATTCCCCTTGTCATAGCTTTCGGCGTCCTCTTCCTTCAGGACAGAAGCATTTATTTCATATCACTGTCCGTAATGATCATTTCCATGGTACCCTTCTTCCTGGTGTTCGAGAACCGCCGCCCCGAAGCTAGAGAAATAATAGTGATAGCCGTTATGGCAGCCCTGGCCACTGTAGGACGTGCAGCCTTCTTCATGCTGCCCTTCTTCAAACCGGTGGCGGCCATAGTAATAATATCCGGAGTGGCCCTGGGGCCGGAAGCCGGCTTCCTCACGGGAGCCACTGCCGCCCTGGTATCCAACTTCCTGTTCGGGCAAGGTCCCTGGACTCCCTGGCAGATGTTCTCATTCGGCATACTGGGATTCATCGCCGGTCTCATCTTCAGGGCGTACAGGCACGGCAAGCCTGCCAACGTTAAGCTCATGGCAGTCTACGGTTTCCTTTCCACCCTTCTGATCTACGGGCCCATCATGGATACGTCCACCATTACTCAGTCCGTAAGCATGGGGCTTCAGGACATCGACTGGCAGGCTGCGCTAGCCATCTATGCGGCGGGCATCCCGGTGAACCTGGTGCACGCCACCTCGTCTCTAATATTCATCCTGGTCCTGGCGAGACCCATGCTCAAAAAACTCACCCGGGTGAAACAAAAGTACGGCATACTTGAGCCCTGATATCCGCCCTGGCCTTGGGGCGGATTTTTTGGTGCAAGACAACTTACAAATGTCGGCAGGATATTGACATAATTTTCATTTTCTGATATATTCTTTACGCGTTTCTTAACAAATCATTAGCATATCTGCCCAATGGTCCTTATTACAGGGGGCGTAAGCTGTTACGATTACAACAGTATTATTATGGTAAAACAGGCTGCAATTGGGATTTTTGCGTTCTTTTTTGAATGCATATCATCACGGCAGGCTTTTTTATTTATTAATCAATTCAATGTTTCAGAGGAGGTTATTATCAATGTCTGAACAGACCACAAAGAGATTGCCCAGCAAGTTCGCAGGTCTCATTCCTGTGATCGTGCTTCTGGCGATCATGATCACCAACTATGTGGCCGACTGGGGTCAGGACCCGCACATTCCTGTACTTATTGCCTGCGCTGTAGCGATGATCGTAGGTAAGGTATACGGCTACTCTTACAAAGAGATGCTGGCCGGTGCCCTCGACGCTGTCAGTCAGTCACTGGAAGCCATCATCATCATCCTTTGCGTAGGATGTCTTATCGGAGCCTTTGAGGGTTCCGGCACCATCCCTGCTGTAGTTTATTACGGACTTCAGCTGATCTCCCCCAAGGCTTTCCTTCCCCTTGCCTGCGCGCTCTGCGCACTGGTAGGAATTGCCCTTGGCTCCGCATGGACCGTATCCGCTACCCTTGGTATCGCATTCATGACCATCGGAACCACAATGGGATTCAGCGCACCGCTCATCGCAGGTATGGTACTTTCCGGAGCATGCTGCGGAGACAAGTTCTCCCCGCTGTCTGACTCCACCAACCTGGCTGCAGGCTCAGCTCAGACCGGACTTTTCGATCACGTAGGCGCTATGGTCACCACCACATTCCCCAGCCTTGTGATCGCCATCGTTCTTTATGCTGTATTCGGTCTCAGAGAATCCGCCAACTATGATCCCACCATTTCCCAGGAGCTTCAGGACGCTATCGTTGAGCACTATCCTCACATGAGTCCCCTGCTTCTGATCCCCGTGGTGCTCATTCTCGTAGTTGCGGTACTGAAGGTTCCGGCACTTCCCGCCATCCTTCTTCTCTCCGCCATCGGATGCGTATTCGCCGTTATCTTCCAGGGTGCATCCTTCAATGACTGCATCACCCTCACTCACTACGGATACGAGGCAGAGACAGGAAACGAACTGGCGGACAAGCTGATGAACAGAGGCGGTATGGACTCCATGCTGTGGACCAACAACCTGGTAATCGTTGCTGTAGGCTTCGGCGGTATCCTTCAGACCATCGGCGCAGTAGAGTCCCTGCTTGGCGCCCTTATCAAGAGGGTAAAGACACCCTTCCAGCTTGTGCTTGTCACAATGGTCACCGGTGCATTCTGCATCACCACCATGTGCGACCAGTATCTCGGCCTCATCATCCCCGCTTCAATGTACAAGGATAAGTACGATGAAATGGGTCTCGGCAGAAATATGCTCTCCAGAACACTTGAGGACTGCGGTACTCTCTGGAGCCCGCTGGTTCCCTGGTCATCCTGCGGTGCTTATCACTCAGGAGTCCTGGGAGTTCCCACGCTCAGCTACCTTCCCTTCGTATTCATGAACATCCTGAACCCCATCTACGCGCTGATCACCACCTCCTACGGCGGCAACATCATCTACGCAGATGGTTCCAGAACCAACCTGTTCAGGAAGCTGGTCAAGGGCAAAGGCCCCGCCGGCGCTCCGGACGATGCTCACGAGAAGGCTATGGCTGCACTCAAGGAACTCCGTGAGAACGGTACTTACCCCGATTTCAAATAAGGTATTAAGATGAAAGAATTCAGAGGGATCGTCAAGGAAAGGGACAGAAACACCAGAATACTCTATGCCGCAGTTGCTGTGATCTTCATTGTGCTGGAGATCATGAGACACAAGTGGATCTACATACCACTGGCGCTTCTGGTGCTTGTGGCCTGCTTCCTGGAAAAGGAGCAGATCATAAACGAGAACGGTATCACCACCAGGCTCAGAGTCTTCAGCTTCGTGCATGAAAACACCTGGAGATGGGAGGACATAGATTCCCTGAGCTTCGACTATCGCAAAAAGGCCCCGGACATGGTTCTCAACATAAGGTGGGACATCAAGGTCCGTTCCTACATCATGCGTTCCCCCGATTCAGCGGGGATCAAAGAACTGGCAAAAGAGATGAACCCTCGGATCAAGATCGAGAGCCTTAATTGACAAAAGAAACAAGTATTAACAGATCCCCGGAATAAGTTCCGGGGATTTGACTTTTTTGCACTTCAATGATAGATTATTGGGTGTAAAGGTAAGGTTTTCTTACCGTAAAAAACTTATCTGAACATCATCTTCTCCGGACCTTACCTATCCTGGGTGGACCGGGGATCAGCGCCGGGCAGTTGGCCTGCCCTAAACCGCATGAGCCAGAAGACCGGATGTGTTTCAAAGCCTGATTAGTATCGTGAGAAAAGTCGGTCACGGCAACCCTGCTGTGGCTTTTTTTGAATAAGCCACAGACTAACTTTCTTAAAAGGAGGATCTTATGAAGAAAGGATTATTTCAAAGTAAAGCCTTCATTCTTCTCCTAATCGTGGCTCTCCTCTTCTGCATGGCGCCGCAGTTGGCTTTCACAGCCTATGCAGATGAGAGCACCCAGTTCGAGGTATCCGCCTCTGACTGCCAGCTCATCGGAGAGTACATGAATGAAGACGTGTACTACGTTACTGCTCCTGTGGGCACCACTGAAGTGGTATTCAAGGACAATGAAGTTATCGGACAGGAAAAAATCGGCGATGTATATGAGATGCTGGTGGCAAAGGCTGCCCAGCTCATGTCCAAGGATGACCGCGCCTCATTCAACGTGGGCGACTGGTTCATCTTCGATCAGGCAAGAGACGGAAGGGACGTCAACCCCCACTATCTGGAAAGCGCCAAAGCCTATATCGAGCAGCATGAAGGCGATCTTGTAGGTTCAGGAAACTATTATTCGAATTACGCAAGAGCCATTATGGTTCTGACAGCCCTCGGCGCAGATCCCAGAACATTTACAGACTATGACCTGTTCGAGCCTCTGGCTGATATGAACAACGTCACATCTCAGGGTATGAACGGTGCCATCTGGGCCCTCCTTGCACTGGACTCCCATGACTACAACGTTCCCATCGTAGAAGGAGTTGAGGATGCTGACCTTGCAACAAGGGATACTCTTTATGAGTATCTGGCTGATGCCTATCTTGAAGAAGGCGGCTGGGCTCTCAGAGGAACCATCCCTGACGTGGACATTACAGCAATGACCATTGCAGCTCTTGCTCCCTACTACGAAGAAAATGAGGATATCCATGATAAGATCGATCAAGCCATCAAATGGCTCATGAACCATCAGAACGAGGACGGCACCTTCTCAGCCCTCAACCCCGATGGCTCCACCACGCCTACTGCTGAATCCACAGCAATGGTGGTGATCGCCCTTACATCCCTGGGAATCGACCCCGCAACAGATTCCAGGTTCATCAAGGACGGCAATTCCGTAATGACCGGGCTCTGCTCTTTTGCGGTGATGGAGGGAGACAACCTTGGCATGAAGCATATCGCAAACGGACCTGTCAATACTTTTGCCACTGAACAGGGCTACAGAGCCTTCGTATCCTACATGAGATTCCAGGAAGAAAAACGTCCCATCTACGACCTTCTGGACCAGATGATCCTTACCAGAGTCTATGGCCAGACCCGATATGAGACCTCTCTGGAAGTTGCCGAAAGGTACATGAAGAACAACTTCTTAACTGAGCTGGACAGCGTGGTCATCGCAACAGGAGATGACTTCCCTGACGCTCTCAGCGGAAGCTCCCTTTCCATCATGAACGAGGCTCCCGTCATCCTCATCAGCAACAAAGTCCAGAAGTCCCGTGACGACGCCACGGCCTTCATCAAGGAGAACCTTGCGGAGGGCGGCAACGTGTTCATCATCGGAGGCGAAAGCGTAGTCTCCAAAGAATACGCTGACAGCCTGACAGGCCTCGGCTATGAGGTCACAAGATACGCCGGTAACTCCAGATATGACACCAACCTCCAGATCCTGAATGCAGTTGGCGAATCCGATTACCTTCTGGTATGCTCCGGCATGAACTATGCTGATGCAGCCACAGCTTCCGCCACAGCCCTTCCCGTGCTCCTGGTGGGCAAAAAACTCGAAGCCAGCCAGCTTGAGTACCTTGAGTCTGCAGGCAAAAAAGAGATCTATGTCATCGGCGGCACTGGCGCGGTAGCTGAAGATATCGCAAACGCTCTGGCTGAATATGACACCGACGGAACCGTTCAGAGAGTAGCAGGCGATGACAGGGCTCTCACAGCCAAGGCTGTGGCTGAAGAGTTCTTCGACCTGAAGCCCTACGTCTCCACTGTGGTATTCGCCTACGGCGGAAACTTCCCCGACTGCATCTCTGGCGGCCTTCTGGCCTACACCCTGGACGCACCCATCCTCTATGGCGGATCTCACCAGACCTATACCGACGCGGCTACTCCCTATGTACAGAACAATATCGTCAAGACAGCCTACATCCTCGGCGGACCCACCCTCATCTCAGATGAGTTCGTGTTCGGCCTGGATAAATAGTTGCTGACTCAGACTGGGGCCCTGCGGCCCCGGTTTTTTAATACAACAAAAAACCCAGGGCCTGAACCCTGGGTCTTCTATTTGATTCTTTTACTCCGTTGCAGGATATGCAATGGTCTCCGCAATCTCTCTTGACACCGCTCCGCTGCCACCCATGACCACAAGCCTGTATGCTTTGCTGTTCACGAATATGGCCCTCGGGTTGTCAGTATATCCTTCCGCCACCAGGATAAGCGGCGCTTCGTAATAGATAGCGCAGGGTCCTCCGGACAGGCCGTCCGGGAAGGTCTTGCCGCTGGCGATCACTACTGTGTCCAGGTCACCGCCGAAGAACTCCATGGCGATCTTCACCGAAGTATCATATCTGTTGGCCCCGGCGAATCTGGTTATCTCACCGAAGGGAGCCAGCTGATTCTCCACGCTTTCAGGAACCGCTCCCTTACCACCTGCTATGTAGATCTTGTTTCCCATGGAAGAGGAGTGTTCTGTCAGATAATCTGTCTGGTCCGCAGTAAGAGTGCTTCCCACAAGGAGGATGGGTCTCTTGGCAGCCGAAGCCGAAAGTGCATCGGCAAACCCCGTTCCTGAGGCAACTATCAGATCCTCTCCGTCCAGCCCCGCTTCATTGAGCACCTCGGTGTTCGTCGCGAATCGGTTGCTTCCGGCAAGTCTTATGACCTCTCCCACCGTTATACCTTCTGCTACGGCCGGCGTGACAGCACCCGCTCCGCCTACTATGTATACCTTACCTTCATCCGCAAGATTTTCGTTTATGAAGCCCGTCACCTTGCTGATGCTGGCCTCATCCTTTCCTACAAGAAGGATCGGGGCGTCTTTTTTGTAAGAAAGATAGCTGGCAGAAAGTGCGTCTGGGAAATCCATGCCGCTGGCGACTATAAGTGCATCAAATGCATCCAGTTTCTTTTGCTCCTTAAGATGATTTGCTGCAGCTATAGCTGTGTCGAATCTGGAGGCCCCCGCGATCCTTATTATGCCGCCTTCCAGGGCTCCGCCGGAACCTGACACTTCGATGGGGACTGAAGCCATGGGCGGGTCATATACAGTACCCGGAACTCCGTCCTTATCATTGTAAGTCACCATGTGCTCTCCCAGATCCAGCCTGATATTGATCTCGATGTCATCCGAAGTCAGCGGATCCTGAGGGACTGAAAGGTATTCCGACGGTATGATCCTGGAGATGCCGTTGGAGTAGACCGCGGTGATCTCCATCCCTTCCGGATCGAAGATCTCCCCCGCCTCGTACTTCGTCTTAACTGGCATTTTGGTCACATCGAGCCTCTCAATGGTGGGTCCGACCATCATCATGTATGCGGAATCATTCTTGAAATATATGTTTCCGTACTCATCAGCTATGGGGCTGCAGATAGCGTACTGTGCCTGGGGACCATAGGGTGAGAACAAGCAGTATGCAACCTCGTGGGTGTTTCCGTAGCTGTCTGTTTCAGTAACGGTCCTGTCCGCTTCAGTCTGTCCCGGTTTGTCCCTTAGAACTCTCAGGACACCAGGTGTATAGTTGTCGAAGAAGTATACATACACCGATCCGTCTTCTTCAGAATATGCCGTCGTCACCAGGCCGCTGGTCTGCGGATAGCCTTGTGTGGGAACCGTGTATGCGATCTCATTTTTCTCTATGTCAATAACGGTGATATTATGTCCGGTGTATGCAGAATAGGCCCCTGTTCCTGAAACTCCTATATATGCCCTTCCGTTATAAACACAGGGAGTGGATGTGCTCATGGGCGGTGTGGCAGGGTTTACAGAGCCATTGGTCAGGTAAAGAGTCTTGAGAGATTCGCGGTCAAAGGTTCCGTCTTCTTTTATCCTGATGGAGCAGAAATACCCGCCCTTGGATGTGAAGAAGAATCTATCCGTTTCAGTGTCATAGCAGATGCTGCTGCGGATGTCCCCCGTGCAGACATCGTCGATCCTGTCGATCACGACCCCAGTCGTCTTGTCCACCGAGAGAAGGTTGCCTCCCTCAGTTATGAAGCCGCTGTCGCCGTCATCGGTTCCTACGATTATGTACGTCCTGTCCTCCTGTTCGTCGTCGGTTCCGTACCCTGCAGGCCCCACATAGGCGCCTGCCCAGTAGAAGCCGTTGTCCTTGACCGTCCAGCAGGCAGTCTTAAGTTCTGTGCAGGAGGCGGGATCTTCATCAGTGGTGGAAACACACACGAAATTGGCTTTTTTAGTCTCGCTGACCCAGAAGCCGGTATAGATGTACCCGTCGCAATAGGATATGGGGCAGTTAGGCTGTCCGCCCAAAGGATCCTGATACAGCCACAGCGACTCCAGAGTCTCCGCGTTGAAAGCCTGGATCTTGCCGTTGGACAGGGCCACGAAGATCATGCCGTCCGCATATGTGGGCGAGTTGATGGCAAAAGATGAGCCTGCCGCCATCTGTCCCGAGGCCACCGCTTTGCCAGTCATGGGATCGATCTTGAGAATGGTCCTGGATGCATAGGTATACAGGTATCCGCCTGCCATGATCGGACATCCGGTGGCGTTAGCGCCGTATCCTTCTCCGATTTTGTTTGCCCAGTAGATCGTGGCCTTCTCTCTCTCATATGGAAGTGGGTAGTCTGTCACTCCGTTATTGTTTTCATCGAATCTAAACCTGGGCCACTCCTCGGTCAGGTCTGTGTTGAGTCCGCTGTTTTCCTGGGCGGGATCCAGGGTCACATCTATTTCCGTGTCCTCGGTGATGTTCACCTTCCGGGTCACCCCTACGTATCCGTTTCTGGTTATGGAGCAGGTGTAATCATTGCCGGGCAGCAGTTCAAACCGTCCATCTTCCCCTTGACCAATTCTTTCACCGGTGGTATCGTCCAATACCGATACCAGAGAATCCTCCGGCGTAACGTTTATCCTGAGAAATACCGGGGGCAGCTTGATAACCAATACTGAATACTCTGAATCCACGTTCTCCTCTTCCGGGGTGGAGACCTTGATCTTAACGTTTTCCAGCGTGGAATCCGTATTAAGTTCCGCATTGAACCGGAACTTATTGCCGTTTTCAACGCTGCTCCAGGTCTCTTCTCCCACCGAGACCAGATATTCGCTGTTCCAAAGACCTGCCTGAGATATGGAAGCCTCGAATCTGAGTTCTTCCGTGGACCTCGGGACCTTCACAAAATACGTAAGTACCTCAGGATCAAATGTTTCTGAGACGTCTTCTCCGCCATCCACATTCCGATACATCGGTACCGAAGGGCCTTCCGGCCTGAAAGCGCTCAGTGAGACGAGAGAGGCGATACGTGAAGTCGAGACCGGATAGTCCTGATAGTACGTTATGCCCTGTGATTCGCGGCTCACCCTGAGGATCAGACTGTTGTTCCTGCCTCCGTATGTTATGAACTGCGGGCAGTTGGCATATTTCCCGGTGATGGTCGACTCTTCCCTGAACTTGCCTGACATGTCATAATAACCGCCTCTTGTGGCGGAAACTCCGTCTGCCACTGTCGGGAAGACATAGAATGTTCCTGCAGTATCGGGTATGAGACAGGTGATCTCATGGTTTTCAGGATCAAACGGTTCCGCCTGGTCATAGACCTTAGTGTTGGCGGGAACGCCTGCCTTCAGAGCCAGATTCGAAAGAAGCACCTCCTTCACCGGGCTCAGAGTGCTGAGGGTCGCCCCGTCTTCAGCTACGGTGAATGTCCCTCTGGCATGATAATACTGCTCCAGCGTGGTATCCCAGCTGTACTCACCGGGTGCAGCGCTGAACACTGCCGTTCTGCCGTCGTCGCTGTCAGGCGAGATCACAGAACCGGAAGCTGATATCAGATTCACGTCCGTTCCAGAGGGGTGATTCAGGACCACCTGAACTGGTTCTTTCAGACTTACCGTGATATGGTATTCGTCCATCTCTCCATTGGGTCCTTCAGAACAAACAGTTATTACACTTCCATCAGATATGGGCACCCGTCTTTCGCCGCTGTCGGAGACGTCCGCTCCGTCAATGAATATTTTGTATCCTTCTGTAGCTGTGCCTCTCGGCTTTCCATCCTCGCGGTACTCGCATGAGGCGGATACAGTGAGGTGATCCGATGTCACGGTTACGGCGTACTCTTTTTTGTAGCGGTCGAACCCCAGATCAGGGCTGTTTCCATTATCCTCGGTGACCGAAAGTTTCTTTACCGAAGGTACCCTTCTGAGATCGAAATTATAAAACTGCTTCTGAGTCAGTCCGCCCTCTATGGGGTGTATGATCTCAAGGGTCGCACGGCTGTTCTCGTATCCTCTTACGAACAGCCCCGCGACGGACGTGGAGTAGCTGGACCACGTTCTCTTGTCGGTCCTGCCCATGTCGGAATAGAAATACGGTTCATAGAGTGATGCAGTTGCTGACGTGCCGTCTCCTGCCCCCAGTGTCATGTATGGGTAGAATGTGTTGCTGTCATCCGGAACGAAAAGATCTCTGGTGTAGTAGTTCTCTCCGGCTGTGAGAGTCAGGACCGGTGAGGATGACCCCGCCGCGGATCTGATGCTGATGTCCGAAAGCCATGTTCCCTCGGGAAGAGGCGCACTGACTGTCTGCTGGCCGGCCTCTGAGGACGCAGTGACTGTACCCTGGACCACTCTGTTATCTTTTGTGACTGTGAACTCGTAATCCCCGGGCTTGAGATCCAGGAACTGCTCGCCATCACCTGAAACGTACTGGAAACCGTATGAATCGACGGCTTTGATCTCAGCGTCCGTCACCGGCTCGCCTTCCAGAGTCACCTGAAAGCTGATCCTCACGGAGCCGGAAGCGGCCCATGCTTCATACTCGCCGTAAGCGGCCGTCAGATCTGCAAGAAGGGGCGCCGCGCCCTCTCCGTCACAGGTCTTGAGACCTTCAAATGCAGCCTCGTAAGCTGCCTTCACGGAGGGGAAGATCTTTTCCTCATCGGGAAGGTCCTGATGGACGGCGAGAACCTTTATCAGTGCAAGCATCTCCGGACTGTAGGCTGCCTCTCCGCCGTTGGTCATGAGGAGGGCTGTTGCCACCGAACCGGCCGGGACGTCCAGATCATAGGCCATGTCATCGTAGAACAGGCTGAAACTTTCACCCTGACCATCCACCGAAGTGATGAATCCACCGGTATTTATCCCCGTGAATTCATGGGGACTGGCCATGAGGGCATCCCTTATGGTGTCCTCAGGGCCGTAAAACACTTTTTCCGGGGCGATTATATAGTCCCCGTCATATATTACCGAAAGTGCAAAAAACTCGCCTTCTCCGCTGCTGTCCGCCTCCACTGCAAAAGATGGATTTCCAAATGGCACCATCAGCGCCAGGATCAGTACGAATGCAACTATTCTTCTTATCCTCTCTCTTTTCATGTATCCATCCTCCATCAGTAAATGCATTTTATCAGCCTGTCATACAGCCTTCCGAAAGCGCTCCGCGAAGCCTTGTAGCGATCAAGTATATCATGGCTGAACTTTACTGTACTTTCTCTTTCTTCTTCCGTCACCGGCAACGAGCTGAAGAGAGACCTGGCTGCCATGCCGGCAGTCCTGCTGTACTCTCGGCCCATTCCGAACGCATTCTCCACATCTTCCGTTCCCGCTCCCAGGTCTGACTTATTAAGGCCGGGTATTTTGCGGGATATCAGCATGATAGCGTAGGCGAAGGCGTTGTCCAGACCTTTTCCCGGGTCCGGGTCATTAAAGCTCCTTTTGAACGCCGCAAGTCTCAGACGTCTCACCCCGGTTATGACAGCGAATACAAGAAGCGCTGCGCCTGCCAGGAATGCTATCCATATCTTTCTGAAAACGAATACCTTTCTTTTCCTGTTGGCAGGGTTATCTATCTCCTTGTTGGTATTCTTATCGTCTTTCTTGTCTTTTTTGATGGCCGTGCCATCCCTGCCGCCGCCGTTCTCAGCCAAAGCTTCCATTTCATCGGTTCCGGCATACATGCTGCTGTTCCTGTAGCCGGGAGTAGTCTCAAAGGGTATCCAGCCAACGCCGTCCAGATAGTATTCCGTCCACGCGTGTGCATACTTTTCCTTGACCTCGATGGGTTCGCCGGCAGGAACGCTGTCGGCCAGGTCACCGGGTATTATGAAGCCCTCGGCATATCTGGCGGGGACACCGAAGTATCTCAACATCATGGCAGCGCAGGTAGCATAGTGTTCGCTCTGTCCCTCCCCCTCATCGGTGAGGAATGCGGTGATAATGTCATCCGTGTCATTGATCACTGTCTCCGGATCGTAGGTCACTGCCTGATCAAGATACTCCAGGATCCTTATCTTGGCCTCCGTGGTGCTCAGCGTCTCTTCCTCCCCCAGTTCCCTGCGGAAGGTCTCTTTAAGGGCATCGGGAATGTCCAGATAGCTGTCGTATACCGTCTCCCTGTATGCGTACTCCAGACTCTCGTATTCATGTGAATCATCGGATCTGGTCAGAGCCTGCTGCAGCTTATAGCTGTTGCGTACCGCAGCAGTGGTATATGTCAGACCGTAGGGCTCTCTGCTGTCCGCGAATATATCTGTATCTCCGATCTGGCCGGGGTCCAGAACTCCCGAGGCATCTGCGCTAAGTCCGTAGGGCACGTAGACATATCTGCCGCAGGCGGACTGATTGACCACCGTCATTGCGCCCTTGTCCGGTGCATCGAGGCCGTAGGCACTGTCATATGCCATGGATTCCTGACTCTGTCCGTAAAAGCCTTTCGAATGAAGGCCGTAGAACACATCGGACTGACGCCTGACCGTTTCCCCGGGAAGTGAACCCCAGGACTTGCCGTCGAAGGTCTCTCCGACGTAACCTCTGAGGTACGTCCCCTCAGGCTCGGTCATGGTAACGACGAGAGAAGTCCTTCCGGAAGGCTCAAAAGCCTCCAGCGCCGTGAGGTCTCCCTCCGGCATTGGGTTTCCTCTCTTCTCGTATTTTGTCTGAT
>Ga0256405_10003919_pt1 | contig 29360 bp, 24 predicted proteins | sample RumenRJG_02DNA_FD_189096 | JGI IMG/M metagenome (GOLD analysis project Ga0256405, IMG submission 189096) | Bovine rumen microbial communities from Lethbridge, Alberta, Canada - RJG_02 | ecosystem: Host-associated > Mammals > Digestive system > Stomach > Rumen | place: Canada: Alberta... | reverse complement strand
GACTCTTGTTGCTGGTGATGTTCTCAAACGAGATATGATGGAAGTGTGGGGGATACGGACCTTCCTTCACGCGCCAATAGCAGAGTTCGATACCAAGGATAGCCAGGTCGCACTCTCCTACCTTCACATTACGTACGTTGACATCCGACACCTCACCGCCACGCTCTGAGTTCGACTTGATACGGATGATACGCTGCAGGTCCGGCCCGTGGTACCCTTTTCACCGACTTTTTGGTACAAATACTCCACTAATTAAGTACTAATTAGTCCAGTAAAGGGTACTAATACTCAACTAATTGAGTACTAATTAGTCGGCTTTTATTAATCTCTATTGGAAATAAACACCAATGAAAGGCTCGCTGCCCGTAGATGTTCAGTAGAGAATCCGTAGAAGATACGAACCGCCATAAGCAACTGATTACAAATCGATTGAGCCTATTTTCGTAGGAGATGAACAGATTTTTTAAATTCTCCTCAAGATAACGACTGTCTGAAAAATGCAAAACATTCTAGAAAGAAAAACTGATATTACTATCAGCATTTTTCTTCATCTAAATGACCATACATCATCTCTAAAAAGAGAAAACAACAGGCTATGAAAGCAGCGGTATCCCAACCAGATATGCCTGTGTCATGTGTTTACATCATACAAACCCGTAAGTATGATTACTTATCATTCATGCGAAACCATCGGTCATTCACACAAAACCATCGGTCATTCACACAAAAAAATGTTAATTGACTGAATGAGGTATTGTGTTTTTGTCAAATAATCTTTATTTTCGCAGATATTAAAAAACATTATGGAAGAGACAGTACTGACCAGTTTTCTTATTGGCCTCGCCACAGCTTACTTCTTGCTGCACGCCTATCAGTTGTTCCTCCGTAAGGACAGCTCACGACTACAACGTGTGCTGGCCGTCATCTTTGTGCAATGGGCAGCCTTCAACTTGAAGGACCTCTTTCTGACAGTTCATGAACACAACAACCAGAATGTACAAGACATAGTGATATTGATCGACGGCACCTGCCTCATTGGTTATACCTGTCTTATTTATGAACTGATACGCCCCGGCTGGGCATCCTTCAGAAAGGTACTGTGGATGTTACTTGCCTATATCCCGTTCTTTGCATCATGGTTCCTTTGGCATGACGAATTAGTCATCCGTTGTTATATTACTTGTCTTTTCCTTGCTGGCGCCGTCATCTTCCTGCTATGGCTGCGAGAGGCTCGTCGTTATGTTCGCTATATCCGGGACAATTACTCCAACATTGATGAGATAGATATCTCCTGGTTGCGTGTGGTAGCCTGGTTCTTCATCACTTGTCAGTTGCTCTGGGTCATAATCTCCATCATCAGCCATCCGCTGACAGACTGCCTCTATTATATACTAAGTATCATTCTGTGGCAAATCACCCTGGAACATGTACTCCGTCAAAAGCCTCTCTCCATAGAGATAACTGATCCTGACGAGTTGGCTCCCACCTGTAAGTACAGCTTTGCAAAGACACTCCCTGCCATCATTGAGGAAGAAGAACTTTATCTGAACCCGACGCTATCCATCAAGGAACTGGCCTCCCACATTGGAACCAACCGCACTTATCTGAGCAAATACTTCACCCACGTTCAGCAGACAACTTTCTATGACTACATCAACCGTCTGCGTATCGAGAAGAAGAGCATTCCACTCATGCAATGTCATCCTGAATATACCTTGGAAAAGATAGCGGCAGAAAGCGGGTTTCAGAGTCTCTCCACCTTCTATCGCTCGTTTCTGAAGCTAAAAGGTATCAAACCGAGTGAATATAGAAAAAGACAATAACAATTATTTATTTCAACTCAATTTTTTTAATCATGAAACAGAACATTTTCAAATCAGTTGCATTTGCAGCACTCACCGTCCTAACGGGAAGTGTATTTATCAGTTGTGGAGGTGGCAGTGGCAGTGCCGATGGCAAAGATCTTCCCACTGACGGAATTTTAGGGTCATTCCCCAAGGTGTATTATGAGTGTATTGACGGTATCAACACTGCCAGGGCCGATATGGCTTTAGGATCTGGTGAAGAATATGATATCGCAAAGGCGAGACTGGCTGAACTGCAGGAACAGTTGAAGACGATAGCAGAGACAGAAGGGCTTTCCTCCATTGAGATTCCCACAGAAGTTGCCCCGGGAATTCCTTTCAAAGTGGTAAAGCCACTCGTCATCACAGGAGCAGATGATAGACAACTGACGTTACAAGGCGAAGTAGAGAGTACGGAAAGTATAGACGGATACCTCACGGGTACCTATGGTTTTCTGGTGGCATACGATACAGAAGGTAATCCGTTTGCGATGGGTGAGAAAGCATTCTATACCGCCGAGGGAAACGCACAGAACTGGTCAGCAGGGATGAAAGGTACCGTAACGATGTACCTTCCTATCTATGCATTCAATGTTAACAGGTTAGCCCGTATAGGGAAATTGCTCATCGTGACAAAGAAGTCAGAGGAAATGCAAAAGGCTGCCGCCGCTGTCTCGGAGATGCAATCTGAGGCCATGGCAAAGACACGTGAAGCCCTGAAGAAAATGAGCAAATAATATTCCCGGCTATGAGGAAGTTGACATTAATAATCATCATCGTGCTATTGCCGACGATGATGTGGGCACAGGTGAGGCGCAGTACAACCGCTAGTAAACCTGTGACATCAAAGAACGTGGTGAAGAAGATGAACAACAACTATGCCATCGTTCTTTTCGACGAGGTCATGCAGAACGTGTACGAGGATGCTACGAACATCTATTTCCAAGGTTCCCAGTATAGTGAACAAAATACCCTGCGTGCCATTGATAAGCAGACAGGTGCCATACGTTTTGTTGTCCCTAAGAAAAAACGTGTCCGTACCCGAATAATCTGTTCCGGATGTGACGGTAAGAATATCTATATGCAATTGGAGGGCAAGGGTATTGTACTATTCAATGGAACGGATGTGAACACATCGGAAGTGTTTCTGTCTGAAGGCCCTATCGACCCGCATACCTACTATTTATGGCCGGCAAACCGGGGTGAGGCCATGAGTTTTTCTCCCAACGGGCGTTTTTTGGCGATGAGGGGTGATCCATGCGTGGTGTTTGACACGCAGACCAAAAAGGTGGTTCGTATGGTATGGCGTACAGATTGTGGACTGGTGGTAGCTGACGATGGTTGTTTCTATGCGATACGTGAAAATGCTATGTGGAAGTATCCCAATAACGGTGGTGTACATCCCGACTTGTCGAACAAACTCAATGACAAAGGCATCGAGCGTTTCAGTTTCGAGAAGTTAACGGGCAGTTTCTATGGCGAGTACCATGGGATGTATTATGATTCTGCCAATAATGCCATCTATCTGCCAGTGAGAAACCAATTGCTCAAATTCTCATTGGATAGTCAGGAGTGGAGTGAGGCCTATGCCTTTTCCAATGAAGATAGGAGTTTCACCTGCATCAACTACGCGCCTTCACGTGTCTTCGCACATACCAACGACTACGCCAAACCCTTCTATGTATGGGGTGGAATGGATTTGGCCGGGCAGCCACAGACTTTTGATAAGTTGAATACCGGCATCAAACTGGGTCAATCGCCGTACGAGTCCCCAGTAGAGGTGAGCCTTGTCCAAAGTATGTATGGCGACAGTCAGGGCAATCTCTGGTTGCAGGTTTCCGACATGCAATTTGTCGTTTACAATCCCAATGGCATTAAAGGCTTCACAGCGATGATCGGTAAAAGCACGAGGCACGAGATACCGCAGGAAGAATGATTCGATACAAACGAGATATGATGGAAGCGCGGTGGATATACTACCATGGACTCGTTGTCCGGATACCCCGGACAATGAGTCCGAGGGGTCCGGACAACGACAAGAAGTACTATTAAAATACTGCCGTTACCCCCTCGAATCGGCATAGAGCCCTTATTATTATATCAATAATGTATATAGCCGTCTGATTTCTCTTGAGAGAGTTAAACAGTTATAGTTATCAAAAAAGTTTCCCCAAGGATTCACCCAGATCACCACGAATATGCTTCATCTCCATTCCGTTAACCTTCACATTCTTGAAGGAGATACGGTCTACACCCTTGAGCACACTGATCTCGGGGCGCTGCACATTTTTGAAGTCACAGTTCTTGAAGACGATATCATGTGCCATGATCTTATTGTCGAAGCCATCCACATGAACGGCGAAGCGACTCTTGTTGCTGGTGATGTTCTCAAACGAGATATGATGGAAGTGTGGGGGATACGGACCTTCCTTCACGCGCCAATAGCAGAGTTCGATACCAAGGATAGCCAGGTCGCACTCTCCTACCTTCACGTTACGAACGTTGACATCCGACACCTCACCGCCACGCTCTGAGTTCGACTTGATACGAATGATACGCTGCAGGTTCGGACTGTTCATCTCGCAACCCTCCACCCATACGTGATGGCAGCTGCCACTGATCTCACTGCCGATAGCCACACCGGCATGACCGTCTTTCATCCTGCAGTTGCGCACGATGACATTCTCTGTGGGTACGTTCCAACGACGGCCATCCTGATCACGACCAGACTTGATAGCGATACAGTCGTCGCCCGTATCGAAATCGCAATCGTCGATCAACACATTGCGGCAAGACTCGGGGTCACAACCGTCGTTGTTCGGACCATGACTGAGCATCTTCACCCTGCGTAAGGTAACATTCTCACTCATCAACGGATGGATCAGCCAGAAGGGAGAACGGTTCAGGGTGATATCCTCCAACAGCACGTTCTTACACTTATATACATTGATAAACTGGGTACGGATACCTAAGTCACCACCCAGACGACGGTTGTTGACGGGTGTCTGGTCTTTGTTCCATTGGAAGAGCACATCCTTTCCGGGGGTACGACTGCCATCGGCATTCAGTCTGCCCGGTGACAAGGTAGGACTATACCAGTTGGCGCGACTGGCTTGTCCGTCGAGTATTCCCTTACCGGTCACTGCGATGTTCGATACCTCATAGGCATAGATGAGCGGTTGGTAGTTGTAACAGTCGATACCCTCATAACGGGTGAGCACCAAGGGATACAGGCGTACATCGGTAGTAAACAGCAACTTGGCATTGTCAGACAGGTGCAGGTTCACGTTCGACCTCAGTCGCAGCGGACCGGTCTTAAACTGTCCGTCGGGAATCACCACCCTACCGCCACCACGGGCTGAGCAGTCGTCGATGGCACGCTGGATAGCAGCGGTATACAACGTATCCTTACCGTTATAGTAATCGGTAATCAAGAAGTCCTTGTCAGGGAATACCGGATCCTTAATCTCTTTCAGCACTTTCTTCATCTGCTTCCAAGGATTGGCGGCCATGGCAGGTTGACTGCCCACCAACAGCATACATCCCAGGAGCACGAGTGTCATTACTTTCTTTTGCATAATTGATGGCTATTTTGATTATTCTTTTTTAAAAGACGATAAGAACATAGAAAGGTAACTATTCCTTATCGAACTATTTCTTACCCGCTTTTTTGGTGTTTCCTGCAAAATACCTTATCTTTGCCGAGTAAGACATATGAGTTATGACGATTGGAGTAATCATTTCTACTTATAACAACCCACGATGGTTGGAGAAAACGCTGTGGGGCTACTGTCACCAAGAGCGCAAGGCGGATGAGATTATCATTGCCGATGACGGGTCGACCGATGAGACAAGACTCTTGATAGAAAGTTTTGCGGGGCGTCTGCCCATCCGTCATGTGTGGCATGAAGACAAGGGGTTCCGTAAGACGACGATCCTGAACAAGGCACTGGTGGAAGCCACGGCCGACTATCTGGTATTCACCGACCAAGACTGCATCCCGCGGACGGATTTCCTAAAGACACACGAGCGGATGGCCCGCAAAGGATATCTCCTCTCAGGGGGGTACTATAAGCTATCCATGCCGGTCAGTGAACTGATCAATGAGGAAGACATCAGCAGCGGAAGGGTTTTCCAGCGGGCATGGCTCTTCAGCAAAGGACAACCCAAGTCGTGGAAAGCCACCAAACTGATACAAAACCGGCTCTTCTGCAGACTGATGAATGCCATCACTCCAGCCCGTGCCTCCTGGAACGGCATGAACTCGAGTGGTTGGAGAGAGGATCTGTTGGCCGTCAACGGTTTTGACGAGCGCATGCAATATGGAGGTGAGGACCGTGAGTTAGGAGAACGACTCGTTAACATGGGGATACGCACCCGACAGATACGTTATTCCGCCATCGTGCTACACCTCGACCACAATCGTCCGTATGTCAACGAGGAAGCGTGGAAACTGAACAACCAGATACGTAAGGAAACCAAGCTGCAACATAGGGTTATAACACCTTTCGGCATCAAACATCATCACACGACGGTAGCAGAGTAATACCGGCTTGTGAGAGTAAAAAACTGCTGCCCCCAAGTGGGAGCAGCAGCAACAAGAGAAATCTATTGAACTAACTACTTAAACTAATATAACGATTAACAAATCATCTTTTGCAGATTTAGTCCTCCACATAGATATCGAGGGAACTAACGATTCCATAACCCCAGCGCCAGTAAGGATGAGATGGATTCAACGTCATGGAGAAACGGATATAACGGGCAGGAATACCGGCATACAGTACCCATGCATAGTTATATGTGCTATAGTCTATCACATAATTATGCTCAGAGGTATGACCCAGTTCTGTCCACTTGGCATTGTCATCGCTGATCTCCACATAGCAGTCGGTCATCACATAGTTCTGGATATAGAAACCACTTACCTTGTGTGAGCTGCCCATATCGAGAGTAAAGGAGGCATTGGATGAGTTCTGCTGTAAGATACTCCACTGCTTATACCATCCTTCTGTTGCTGCGAAGGTAGCATACTCTTCGGGGTCGAGGTTATCGGCCTGTACACAGGTGAAGTTCTTAAGGTCAGCAATATTTCCAGAGATACCCGTAGCACCGTCGTTGATCAGTGAGTTCGTCTCCATATAATTAAGGACGAAATATTTCACACGGAATTTCTCATCACGTGCCAGTCGTACATCTTGTCCGTTTACCTCTGTCAGGGCTACAGGAACCAGGTATGATTTACCATTCTCCAACTGAGAGACATTATTGAGATTGAATGTCACCTTGCAGGCATCTGAGGTCATCTCCTCGGGAGTGATCGTCAGCGATGTCTTATCCAGAGAGACAGATCCAGCCGGCAATTTCTGGTATTCGGTATTATTAGCAGTATTATAGCTGTCTACATATCTGTCGTCATAAGAGATCTGTGCCGTCACATTGCTCGATACAAGACTTGTGCTCTTCAAGTTAACATCAACATCAAAAGATCCCACCACACCGACAGGAGTCTTCAGGATATTGGTTGTAGGTATAGACATCGTCTTATCCATATAGATACGGATACCGGTAACACCGTCGAAGTCGTATGTCTCTTCATCACTACAACTTGTGAGTGTCAGTGCTCCGAAAAGCACTGCACCACAAAATAGGAACATATTCTTTAATTTCATATTGATTCAAAATTTAGATTATTAACTTTGAATTAGAACGGACATTTCTGGTTCTCTACCCAGTTGATTCTTCCTGTAGGATGAGCGTCATGACCATGACCTGTCTCATCGCGGACAGTGCCATCATCCTGCAACTCACCGTTGAATCGCCAGTAAGAAACCAAACCGTCGGATGAAGGATCTACGTAGCAGACACCATCCTGGATCTCGGCGATAGAACGTGCCTTGTTCCAGATACGCACCTCACTGATACATCCCTTGTAGGTCCAGTGAGTACCGTAGCTACGTCCGATAGCGAAGGTATCATCCCAACCATGACCGCCATACGACATTGCCAAGTTGATCTGTCCACCGGTGGTGTTCTTCTCAATCTTCAGTTCACCATTCAGGTAGAACTTCACCTTACTGCCATCATATACCACAGCCACGTGATACCACTGATCGTTCTCAAAGGTCTCCTCGAAGGTTGACTCATAGTGAGGTTTGTTATCGGGGTGATAATCAGTACCGATAGATACCTTGGCAAAGTTCAGTTTGTTAGCGGGGATGTTTGAACCGTCACCGAAGCGCAGCAACAGACTCTCATGACTACCCATGATTGGGTTGATAGAACTCTCTGCCAATGAAGAAGACAGGTTAGAAGGACGAACCTTACATTCCAGTGTCAAGGCATTCAATGCCCACAGGTCACCACCATCACGTGTATTGAATGAAGGAATATCGAAATAAGCACCACCGTTCATCTGTGCCACCTTCGTCTCGATCACCTTAACGAAGACCACATAAGCGGTACGTGAGGTCTCGAGGATACCTTGTCCGTTGCACGACTGGATAGTAACGGGCAGACAGTATGACACACCGTCTTTCAGTTTGTCAGCCTGGGCAGTGATCACCACAGGTGTAGAGATCGACTTACCAGCCTCGATCGTCACCACGTCGGTACTGAGAGAATAGCTGTCTGCTGGCGGCAACTGGTAGTTGCGCTCCATCTTCTCATTGTATGCATCCAACAGTTCTGGTGCGGGTGCCAACTTAGCTGTGATAGGAGTCTCGGTCTTAGCCGTAGAGGTAATGGTGATACCCGTACTCGTTGTGCCGAAGACATTGAAGTTGATCTTCTCATTGCTCAGCGTACCTGTCACGAACACCTTGTCGCTGTAATCAGGTCCTTCTGTACAAGCAGTGAAAAGTCCGCCCAAAAGGATTAATGACAAATAAATATATTTTTTCATCGTAATGAATCTTAAACGTTAATGTATGAATTAATATACGGCCGGATTCTGGATCTGGATACACTCACGGAAACGGTGGTATGGCTCTGGGTTATACTCGTGTACGAAGTAGTCACGCTGTCCGTAGAAAGCGCCGAAGCCACCCTTTCTACCTGTTGCCGGTTCCCAACGTGCCTGATTATACAGTTTTGTACCGTCGGTGGGCCAGTCGTCACCCCAGTTTACACAGAACACATGTTTCTCAGCAGGGAAGTCATGACGGAGACTCGGTGTGCCGCCACCATAGTTCTGTATCAGATAGTAGTTGATATATGGCTCACACTCCTTATCAGCGTCACGGCCATACACATCGATACAGAGCAACTTGTTGGTGTCTGTCACATCCTTGCCATAGCGCTCCTGAATGAGTTTCAGGCGCTCCTCCTTCGATTGGTTAGGATTCGGTCCCATATACTCACCCAACTTCTGGATGAACATCGTGAAGTATTTTCCACTCAGGAAGTCGCCATCCGGCTCATAGTCGGCATCAAAGCCATCCAAGTCATTCTCGAAGACCTGATCAAGGTAATAGTAGGCATACATATCGATAGCCTCCTTCAGTTTAGCCTCACGTGCCTCACCCTCGGGCATGGCAAGTCCTTCGTTAAGAACCTTCTTGAAATCGTGTGAGTCATCCTCAGCACCTAAACGGACGATAGCCACATAGAGCATCTTCGTACCCTTTACCTTCTGGGTAAAACGAAGGTCCTCCCACAACTGCGTATTCTCCTTCGGGGGGATACCACCACCCCAGATAGAACACAAATCCAGTGAGTCGGGCAGTCCGGTAAAACGAACGGCCATAGAGTTCTGTCCGCTCCACTGTGCGAACCACATAAAGGATATCTCATGGTCGCTGGCTTTGAAATCGCGCAGATTCTGGTAGTAGAGATCACTGTAGGTATAGGGCTTCTGTATCTCGATGTTTTCCACATCGGTATCACAGGCTACCATCATACCGCCAACGAATGCCAGTGTCAATAAATATTTTAATGTTTTCATCTTTCTGTTAACTAATTAATGTACATCACATTATCTCTTCACATCCCACCACAGGCGGGTGCCAGCCTTATCATCACCACCGAGTAATGTTACGGCAGCCTTGGTATTGTCAGAGTTGTTTGAATACTCTGTCGTAGGGAATTTCAGACGACTGATCATCTCATTCTGAGAAACCTCAGATGTCTGCATACTCTGGATACGTACCCATCCCGGATAACCGGTACGGCGCATCTCACTCCAAGCCTCCTGACCATCGGGATAGAGAGCGATCCACTTCTGGATCATGATACGCTCCATCTTCTCATCATTGCTGGCATCTTCATTCCAAGCAATCGTCAGGTTTGACAACATTCCGCTCACATCTGTGGTAGAACGTCTGTAAGCATCCGTGAATGATGGCTGTGGCAGACTGGTATTATCTCTGATATAAGAAGCGCCGCTGACACCAGCAGAGGCGAACGAGGTAGCAATACCTGTCTCGTAACACTTTTGAGCGGTCATCTCACCGAGTCCCCAGCGCAGCTGAGCCTCAGCCAAGAGGAAGTAAGCCTCGGCAGCATACATCCAGTGCATATCTGATCCCTGCGTGAAATTAGGAGCAGAGGTAACACCCTTGTAGTTGTCTTTGTTCGGACGACTCATACCATTGCGGGCACCCTTGTAGTCTCCATTATTCTCTGTCGGGAGGAAGTATGCCTTGATACGTGGATCGTTGTAACCCTTCAGGTAGCACTCCATCGTAGCACTCATACGCTCATCGTTGAAGCTCTGTCCGATCTCCCACAACGGGTGACGGAAGGTCAGTGTAGAACTCTGATGCAGGGCAGCGTCATCATCAGCAGAAGCCATCAGACCAAAACTGTGGTTAATAGCAGCGGCAGCCTCCTGACGAGCCTTTGCCTCATCAACATTAGAGATACGCATAGCCAGACGCAGACGCAGGGTATTGGCGAACTTAATCCACTTAGAGACATTACCGGCGTAGACATTATCGTAGTCGGCCATATAGGCAGAAGAGTTGTTCTCAGCATAACTGGTCAGCACGGAGATGGCGTTATCCAACTCATTGAAGAACTGATAGTACACATCTTTCTGAGAATCGTATACAGCCTGTACGGAAGAACCGAATGACTTGTAAGGGATAGGTCCGTACATATCGGTAACACGGTGCATACCGAACACCTTGATAATAGTTGCCAAGGCACGTGCGGGAGAACCCTCGTCGGTCTTCTCACAGATGCTCTTCCAAGGTTGCATAACATTGGTATAGGCATCATTGAATGGTTTGTCATACCAATCGCTATAGAGTGAGTAGTGATCATTATGATAGGTGGTGTAACCCCATGTCGTGATAGTAGCGAGATAGCTGGCGAAGAGGTCACCCTCCAGAGCCTGCACCTCCTGATATCTACCACCCAGATTCTCACCTACGATAAAGATGCCACGCTCCATCTGAGTCAGGTAAGCACCTGTATTCAGGTTGTCATGAGTCATATCCTCCTCAGTGGCAGCATTGGGATCGATATTCCACTTCTCAAAGCTGTCTGTACAAGCGGTAAATAAAACGGCACATGCAAGCACCCATCCACTGAGTATTGTCTTATTTATTGATATACTTTTCATTGTCGTAAACTATTCTTTAGAAGTTAACTTTTACAGAGAATCCCATGTTACGTGTGCTCGGGAGCATGAAATAGTCCATACCATCGAAGCCATTGCCTGTAGAAGCCGTCAACTCCGGATCGTAAGGAGCCTTGCAGTAGAACATCAGCAGGTTACGTGCGGTGAACGCTACGTTCAAGCCCTTGATCCAAGGAATCACTTTCTTCACAGGTATATCATAACCTAACGAGAGTTCTGCCAGACGAACGTTGGTAGCACTGTATACATAGTTGGCACCTACGCTGTTACCCACGGTCTGGTAGTACTTCTGGATAGCAGGTACCGGTCCTTCGTTAACCAAAACGAAGCCAGCGTCACGAGCATCAGCAGTTGTCTTGGATGTTCCATAGACATCCATCAAGCCCTGTGTGAGGGATACACCCACACCACCTACGCGGGCATTAACAAGGAAGCTCAATGACAATCCCTTCCAGTCGAAACTGTTACGCCAGCTCATCATATACTTAGGAGCAGCGTTACCAGCATAGATAAAGCCATCCTTGTAAGGACCGGCATTACCGTCGACCATCACCTCATTGGTCTGGTAGTCGACATATACCTTATGATGATCATCGAGATAGAGTGCTGTTACATAGAGGTCGCCCATAGAACCACCCTCTGTCAGCATGCTCTTCACATTCTTCAGGTTAATCAGATCAAGATGATCCTGAGAAACGACCTGTCCGTCAGGAAGAGTTGTCGGTGACAACAGTTTCTTGATCTTATTACGGTTGATGGTATAGGTATAGGTAGATGACCAGTTAACCTGTCCGAGTGGCTGGTTCAGGGTCAGTGCCAACTCGATACCTTTGTTATCTACACGACCGCCATTGATATAGATGCTGCTGTAACCAGATGCTGAAGACAGTGTCGGGTTGAACAGCTGGTTATAGGTAGATGTCTTATAGAGAGAAACATTCAGATTGACTTTGTTTCCCCAGAAGTGTGACTCCACACCTACTTCCCAGGCCTTGGTACGCTCTGGCTTGATATCACTGTTAGGATAGGTGGTAGAAGTGGTAGGAGTACCCGACTCAAACGGATAAGTCTGGAAGGGCACGAAACGTCTTGGAGCGTTACCTACCTCACTGTATGATCCACGAACTTTCAGGAACGACAGTACGCGATTGTCACGCAGGCCTGGGATCAGGTCGGTAAGGATAGCGGTAAGACCGGCAGAAGGATATGCCACAAAACTCTTGTTTGTACCTGCCAAGGCAGAAGCCCAGTCGATACGTCCTGTCAGATCCAGATACAGTTTGCTCTGCCAACCGAGTTGTGCGGTAGCGAAGATAGACTGTGTCTGATCGTGGTAGGTCAGTTGTGATCTCTTCAGACCGGTAGTACTCAGGTTGTTGAAAGAGAACTTATTAGCAACAGAGTTCAGGTCACCCTCAATGCTGAAGAACTTGTAATCCAGATCCTGAATACTCGTACCTAGAGCACCGTTCAGAGAGAAGTCACCAAAACGCTGGTCAAAGTTAAGCATCACATCACCGTACAGCTGACGGGTTGTATCATCGTTCTTTCCATAGAAACCGAACTTCTTGGCAAAGACGCCATCGGTAGAAGCTGCATATTTCTTCTCATAGATACCTGAGGTATAGTCCATCTTGGCACGAGCAGCCAGTGTCAATCCTTTTGCTATCTCGTATGTCAGTCCGCCACTTACCAGGAAACGGTTCTTGTGGTTTGTCAGGTTATCACGGTTGATCACCCAATACGGGTTCTGCATACCAAGACCCTGCTCACCCCATGGCCAGTATTGTGTCTTGAACTCACGACTGGTATCGTACATCTCGAACGACTGATAGGTAGCCAATGAATAGCTGGGAGCCATCAGATAAACCGGGATGATTGGGTTCATATACTGGCCCTCTGATACCATGTTGTTCTCGCGGATATTCATATACATAGCAGCCAAGTCGAGCTTCAGCTTATCGTTCAGCATACTGCTGGTATTGCGGATAGCCAGGTTGTAACGATTCAGCGTGTTATTCTCTACGATGCCCTCTGCATTGGTAGCAGCCAGAGAAAGGAATGTCTGGTTCTTGTCGTTACCGGTAGAAAGACTTACAGAGTTGGTAGTGTTCCATCCTGTCTGGAAGAAATCCAGGGGATCATAGCTGCTGGGCTCTTTCATCTTAGCACCCCATGCGGCAAACTCACCCACAGCAGCACCGTAAGTATTTTGGAACTCAGGTGTTACGAACGGAGAGAAGAAAGAGGTATTGTTTGAATATGTTACGCGTGTCTCATTGGCTGTACCACGCTTGGTCGTGATCATAATCACACCATTCTGCGCGTCACTACCATAAAGGGCTGATGCGGCAGCACCACTGAGCACAGAGATAGACTCGATATCATCGGGGTTGATCATAGAAGCACCGTCACCCGACTGTCCCATACCTTCCCAGTGGTTGGTAGGTTGTGTGGTCTGCAGCAGTGGCATAGGGATACCGTCGATAACATACAGGGCATTGTTGTTGCCACTGATAGACTTGTTACCACGCATCACCACCTTGGTACCGCCACCGATACCAGAAGAACTGGCATTGATCTGAACACCGGCCACCTTACCTGCCAAGGCATTCATAAAACTGGCATCCTTGACACCTACGATCTCAGCAGCCTTCACGTCCTGTACGTTATACGACAGGGCCTTGCTCTCTTTCTTAATACCGAGAGCCGTTACGACTACCTCGTTGAGAAGCTGTGCATTCTCACTCATCGTGATCGTCATACCGTTCTGGGCCTTCACCTCCTGGGAGTCAAATCCCACGTAGCTGATCTCCAGCACAGCATTGTCGGGCACGCTGATGGTGAAGTTACCGTCGATATCGGTAATCGCACCAGTGCTGCTTCCGGGTTCTTTCACTGTCGCTCCGATAACGGCCTCGCCGTTAGCATCTACGACTCTACCACTGATACGCTTGGTTTCCCCCGCCTGCTTTGTCGCTGCAGGAGCGGTAGCCGAAGCTTTCTTAATAACGATGGTTTTTCCTTGTATCTCATAATCCAGTCCGTCCTGTCCTTTGATAATCTGACGAACGGCCTTGTCCACGCCCGCATTCTTCAGGTCGATATTCACCTTGCGGTTCGTGTTAAGCACTGAATTAGAAAACACAAATGAATAACCAGATTTCTGTTGCAGTTCTTCGATGGCCTGCTTCACGGTGATACCAGAAGCTTTCATCGTAATGTTCTGTGCCATGACGGTAACATGGAAACAGACAACTGCAATGCATAGCATTACTGCTTTTTTAATGAAATTCATTGTACTTTTTAGATTTAGTAAATATTATTTGGTTATTATTTGTACAGAATGTATTTTCCATTTTGGTATTTGTACTTCATCTGATTGGCCTTTGACAAGGCATTGAGGATATCCTCTATACTGTCACTCTCACGATTGAAGCTGCCATAGAAAGTAATCGACTTGAGATTGTCAGCAATCTCTATCTTCACATTATAAGCACGCATCAGGTCATTGGCAATCTGCTGCAAGGGCTCATCATCAAAGGCTATCACATGATGTGTCCAGGAGTTGGAGCGTACGGCATTAGAACTGCTCTTCGTCATCTGCTTGGTCGACTTGTCGAAAGTCATCTTCTCATTAGGACTCAACTCAAACGACTGGTCGTTATGGTTATTGTCCAGGAACACCTTACCTCGGATCAGACTGACCGTTACCGTAGCATCTTCCTTGTAATTGCGGAAGTCGAACTGAGTGCCCAATACGCGCAGGTTCACATCATCCGTCTTCACCTCAAAAGGAATCTCCTCATTGTGCTCCACTTCGAAATAGCCCTCACCCTCAAGACTCAACTGACGGTTATCCACACCGAAACCTTGTGAGTAGGTGATCTTCGAACCGGCATTCAACCATACGATAGATCCGTCGGGCAGTGTCAGACGGGTATTGGAACCATTAGCCGTGACAACCTCCATATCCGCAAAACTCTCCTTCACATCATTACCACCTCGCCAATAAGATCCTAAGGGAAGCAGAATAAGAAGGAGTACGGCTGCCGCTGCCAACCACATCGTACGTTTTCTGTATCTGAGGAAACGCTGTTGCAACTGTTGATGCTCAACGACCCTTGACTCAAAACGTTCAAAGGCACTGTCGATATCAAAGTCGTCTTTGTTGGAGCCAGCCAACCCTGCGGAAAAGGCCACCTCCAGTTTTTTCCGCACATACTCACGGTTCTCCGCAGAGGTCTGTACGAAAGCTTTCAATGACTCAAAATCCAGTTTGGATATCTCCTTATTTATATATAGGGATATCCACGCATCTACTTGTTGAAGTACTTCTTCACTCATCATCATAACGTTATCTGTATAAATGACAAATCCCACCATCTTTTGGGTAGTGAGATAATGATAAAAATGAAGAGTGAAGAATTTCAACTCAAGAAATCTAAGAACGGTACAAGGAGAACTATCCGCATATAAGGATCCAGATGTTTTTCCAAATACGCCAGGGCATTCTTCATATGGTACTTCACGGTATTGATGGAGATGCCCAGTTCATCGGCGATCTCACGGTATTTCTTGTTCTCAAACCTACTCATGACAAAAACCCTGCGGCACTCCTCGGGCAGCGTGTTGATATGGAAACGGATACGTTCCTCCAATTCTTTCTCAATCAACATCCCCATAGGATGCTGGTCATCTACAAAGACCGCATCAAGGAACTCACAGTTCTCTTGATTGGTGATCGAGGAGAAAGCCATCTGCGATCGGTGCCTTAAGGAATGCAACTCGTTTAGGCATCGGTTCTTTACGGATATCATCAGGTAGGATCTGATGGAATGATGGATAACCAGTTCTTGTCGGTGTTCCCAAAGGTAAAAGATCGTATCATCGACGATCTCTTCTGCCAGTCCACGGTCATTCAGGAATTGATAGGCGAAACGGCACAGCATCGGATAATGCTGGTCGTATATTGCTCGGAAGGCTTGCATATCACCATTCCTGATATCATCCATCAAGTGTTCTGACATGGCATAACGTGATTATGCCTGCAAAGGTATACAAAAATAATTATACGAAAAACTTTTGCATACCTTTTTACAAATGGATAATGGAAAATGAAAAATTGAAAAAGGAAAAACATAAACCTTCAATTATCCATTTTCCATTTACCATTTACAGTATATTCGTCTTCTTCGTAAACTCGACAATCTCCGGGATATAACCGAAAGCCAAGCCCGTGACGGTATCGGCACAACCATAATAGATGGCGATACGACCACTCTCAGGATCATACAGCGAAGCACAGGGGAAGCAGACATTCGGCACATCACCCATACACTCATACGGCTGTTGCGGAGAGAGCAGGTAAGGACCCGAACGGGCAAGCACCTTCCATGGTTGGTCAAGGTCTAAGAGGGCAGAACCGAAACTATAGACATAACCATTGCAGGAGCGGAGCACACCGTGGTAGATCAACAACCATCCTTCACTGGTCTCGATAGGGATAGGACCTGCGCCTATCTTCATGCACTGCCAGGCACTCACCTCAAAGGCTGCCGGTGACATCACATGACGATGACGGCCCCAGAACTCCATGTCGGGTGACTCACTATAGAAGATATCTCCGAAGGGAGTATGGCCGGTATCACTGGGTCGACTGAGCATGGCAAACCGACCGTTGATCTTCTTGGGGAACAGCACACCATTTCTGTTATACGGCAGGAAGGCATTCTCCAACTGATAGAACGTCTCGAAGTCGAAGGTATAGGCCACGCCGATGGTCGGTCCATGATAGCCATTGCACCAGGTGACATAGTATCTGTCTTCGATGAAGCATACACGGGGATCATAGCCATAGACCCACTCGCCTACTTCCTGGTCCTCGCACTTGAAGCGCAACGGTTGTTCGTTGATATCCCAGTGCAGACCGTCTTTACTAAAGCCCACATGAAGCACCATCCTGCGGTTGGTGTCATCACAACGGAACACACCGGCAAAACCATCCTTGAACGGTACTACCGCACTATTGAAAATACTGTTTGACGTAGGCAATAGATCCCGAGGAATAACAGGATTCTTTGAGTAGCGCCATAACACTGTCTTACAATCTGCCGGCCGCTCTTCCCATGGCATCGACTGCAGTGGCTGACCGATAATCTTTAAATCACTCATATCTATTAAATAATTATTCTGTAACTTAACTATATGACAAGAATCGACAATATTTGTGTAGTCATCACACTATTTGTTGGCAGCCTTCTCTGCAAAAGCGGGATGCGAGGAAACAGGCTTAGAATATTTCCGTTTAAATGGATCAAAGCCAAGGCCATAGACACCGATGACGGCGCTCTGGGAGACAAAGGCATGGGGGTCGATCTCATTAATGATCGCGAAGATCTCTGAAGATTCTTTCTGACGAGCCAGCACGAAGAGCATCCTGACAGGTTCTCCGGTATGTGCTCCCTTACCCTCAAAGATGGTACATCCGCGCTGTGCCTGTTCGTTGATGACATGCGCCATCTCCTCATACTTATCCGTGATGATACAGAACTGCACCGACCGGCGCATCATATTGACGACCTTATCTACAAACAGCGACATGATAAACAGCAGTACATAACCATAGATCACCTTCTCCCAGTCACGTAAGACGAGGTAACTGGAGGTGACGATCACCATATCACAAAGCAGGATGATGTTTCCTAAAGACAGGTCATAATACTTATGCACCATGGCCGCCACGGTATCCGAACCGCCCGTGCTGGCATTGACCGATAATCCTAATCCGGAAGAACAACCGAGGAAGAACGCTCCCACAACGACTGCCATAAAGGGTTGGTCGCTCAACAGCGTGGTGCCCTCTGCCAACCGCTCTACGACAGAAAGACTCAGGGAGAAGACAATCACGGCATAGATCGTCTTGGCACAGAAACGCCATCCCAGGATACGCAGGGCAAAGATCAGGAGAATGACGTTCAACAGCAAATACGACACACTCACCGGTATGCCAAATCCCCAATAAAGGATAGAGGCTATACCGCCCATACCGCCCATCGTGATGTGGTTAGGCAAAAGGAATAGTCCCAAACCCACACTTCCTAATATCATCGCAACCGTGATAATCAAATAGTCACGCCACTCTCTGTCTTTCCTACTACCTGCCATAATTATTGAATATCCATTTTAAATTTTCCATTAAAGTTGTGCAAAAGTATAAAAAATATCCCTATTAAAGAAGGGTATTCGATTATTTTTATTAATTTTGCAACTTAGATAATTTTTTAGAAAAAAGAGCTACAAACTATGGATTTAGTACAACAAATTATTGAGCGCGCTAAAAGTAACAAGCAGCGTATCGTGCTCCCTGAGGCTACAGAGGAGCGTACATTGACAGCAGCCGACATGGTGCTGAGAGACGACATCGCAGACATCATCCTGATCGGCAACCCCGACGAAGTGCATGCTCTGGCTGACAAACTGGGATTGAAGAATATCGACAAGGCCACCCTTATCGACCCAGAGAACAACCCCAAGAGCGAGGAATATGCAGCCCTGTTGGCTGAGCTCCGCAAGAAGAAGGGTATGACCATCGAGCAGGCTCGTGAGCTGGTAAAGAATCCCTTGTACCTGGGATGTATGATCATCAAGACAGGTGATGCCGACGGTCAGATATCCGGTGCATTGAGCACTACCGGTGAGACCCTGCGCCCCGCCCTGCAGATTATCAAGACAGCTCCTGGTATTACCTGCGTGAGTGGTGCCATGCTGCTGATTACCAAGAAACCGGAATACGGAGAGAATGGTGTTCTCGTAGTTGGCGACGTTGCCGTTACCCCGATGCCTGATGCCAACCAGTTGGCACAGATCGCTGTATGTACCGCACAGACAGCTAAGAGCGTTGCTGGTTTTGCTGATCCGCGCGTGGCTATGCTGAGCTTCTCTACCAAGGGCAGTGCTACCCATGAGGTATGCGACAAGGTGATTGAGGCTACCCGTCTGGCTAAGGAACTTGACCCAGCACTGAAGATCGACGGTGAGTTGCAGGCTGACGCAGCCCTCGTACCATCTGTTGGTGCAAAGAAAGCACCAGGCAGCGATATCGCAGGAAAGGCCAATACCCTGGTATTCCCATGCTTGGAAGTAGGAAACATTGCTTATAAACTGGTACAGCGCCTGGGTGATGCCGAGGCTATCGGTCCGATCCTTCAGGGTATTGCCCGTCCGGTGAACGACCTGTCACGTGGTTGCTCTGTTGATGATATCTATAAGTTGGTAGCCATCACTGCCTGCCAGGCTATGGACGCGAAATAAGTGAAGAATTAAGAGTGAAGAGTGAAGAATAATAAGATGAAAATTTTAGTATTAAATTGTGGTTCCTCATCCATCAAGTACGCATTGTACAATATGGATGACAAGAGTGTGATGACATCTGGTGGCGCTGAGCGCGTGGGTATGGAAGGTGCTTTCGTAAAGGTGAAGCTCGCCAATGGTGACAAGAAGAAGATTATGCACGACATCCCCGAGCATACCGAAGGTGTGAAGTTTATCTTCTCTTTGCTGACTGATCCTGAGATCGGTGTAATCAAAGACCTGAGCGAGATCGATGCTGTTGGTCACCGTATGGTGCACGGAGGTGAGAAGTTCAACAAGAGTGTGATCCTCAACAAGGAAGTGATGGAGACCTTCGAGGCTTGTATCGACCTGGCTCCACTGCATAACCCTGCCAACCTGAAGGGTGTTAATGCTGTCAGCGAACTGATGCCTAACCTTCCTCAGGTAGGTGTCTTCGATACTGCTTTCCATCAGTCTATGCCACAGAAGGCATTTATGTATGCCATCCCCTACAACCTGTATAAGCAGTATGGCGTACGCCGCTACGGTTTCCACGGAACATCCCATCGCTATGTATCACAGCGTGTATGTGAGTTCTTGGGTGTCAGTCCTATCGGCAAGCGCATCATCACCTGCCATATCGGTAATGGCGGTTCTATCGCAGCTGTCGTCGACGGTAAGTGCGTAGATACCTCTATGGGTCTTACTCCGCTGGAGGGTCTGATGATGGGTACCCGCTCTGGTGATATCGACGGTGGTGCTATCACCTTCTTGGCAAAGAAGCTCGACCTCGATGCCGACGGTGTTTCCAACCTGTTGAACAAGCAGAGTGGTGTATTAGGAATCACTGGTGAGAGCTCCGACATGCGCGACGTAGAGAATGCCGCTGCCGAAGGTAATGCCCGTGCTATCTTAGCCCTCGACATGTATTTCTACCGCATTAAGAAATACATCGGTGCCTATGCAGCAGCCATGGGTGGCGTGGATATCATCGTCTTCACAGCAGGTGTGGGTGAGAACCAGGCATCTATGCGTGAGGAGGTATGTAAGAACATGGAGTTCCTCGGTGTTAAGTTCGACAAGGAGAAGAACAAGGTACGCGGTGAGGAGGCAATCATCTCTGCCGATGACAGTAAGGTTACCGTTTGCGTGATCCCAACTGATGAGGAGTTGATGATCGCTACCGATACCATGAACCTGCTGAAATAATCCTTTCACCTTATATAATAATAATAAAGGGGCACGGAATCCATCCATGCCCCTTTATGGTGTATAATTCATAGTGTAGAGTGTAGAGTTATGATTACCTTTTCTTCACTCTTCACTTACAACTTGCTCTCCCCCTCCTCGTATTCCTCTAAGAACAGGTGCTCACCATCGTACACCACATAGGTAAACTGCCAGATCCAATCACCGATGATCAGCATCCTACTCTTATTCGGCATGGTGAGATCCAATTCTATATGCCGATGTCCGAAGATGAAATAGTCGATGTTAGGATGCGTCTTCAGATACTCCTTGGTGAACAGCACCAAGTGCTCTTTGTCCTCACCCATATAAGGCGGTTCCTTACCATCCACGCGCTTCATCCTACTCATCTTAGCCCACTGCAGGCCGAACCACATCGACCAACGGGGATGCAACGTGCTGAACAGTCGCTGACAGGTACGGTTATGGAAGATACGCTTGAGCACCTTGAATTTTTTGTCAGGATCACCCAGTCCGTCGCCATGCGCCATGAAGAACACCTTTCCCCAGATCTCCGTGGTCAACGGTTGTTTATGCAGGATCACCCCACACTCCTTCTCCAGGTAACCATACATCCAGATGTCATGGTTGCCGGTGAAGTAATGCACCTCCACGCCGGCATCCGTAAGTTCTGAGAGTTTACCTAAAAAACGCGTGTAGCCCTTTGGTACGGCATATTTCCACTCATACCAGAAGTCGAACATATCACCGAGCAGATAGATAGCCGATGCCTTGTCTTTGATCTGATCGAGGAAACGCACAAGTCGGCGCTCCTGTGTCCTGCCATGCTCGATGGCCCACGACCCCAGATGCGCATCACTCAGAATATAGACATTCTTTCCCTTCATATCCTTTGCCCGATGATTATTTGTTATGTTTGTTATTCTTATTATCAGTTAGTCTAACCCCAGTTCCAGACGAGCCTCCTCACTGAGCATGCTCTGATCCCATACTGGCTCGAATACCAAGTTGACGTTAGCCGACTTCACCCCGTCTAAGGTGTCCACCTTCTGGCGCACATCCTCTAAGATGAAATCCGCTGCCGGACAGGTAGGTGCCGTGAACGTCATGTCGATATCCACGTTCCCCTCATCATCCACGTCAATCTTGTAGATCAGTCCGAGGTCGTAGATATTCACTGGTATCTCCGGATCGTATACCGTCTTCAATACATCAACGATCCGCTCTTCTATCATGGTTTTTTTATCTGTCATGTCATTGTTATTTGCCGACAAAGGTAATGAAAACCGAGTGCAGAACAAAATAAATTCATCAAATTGTTTTGCTACTTCAAAAAATAATCCCTATATTTGCCCAGTAATTTGGTAGATGACAAACAATGCAACAGATTTATGGCAATAACATTATCATCATTTACGGGGCAGATAAAGAGTCGTAAGAAACTGGTAGATTATATTACCAAGTTATCACTTTCTTATACGTATTCTTGCATCAATACTTTAAGATAGTTCATTATGTCAGAGACAAAAATAGTTGTAAACAACAAGGACTACACCAGTCGTGTTTCAAAGGCAGTCAAATCCTTCTGGAACACCAAGAAACGCCAGCTAAAAGACAGTGGCGATGCATCGAATCGTGGTGCTGTTGTTGGTGGAAAACAGATGGATGGTTTCATCGATTTGCTTAAGAAGGTAGCCATTGACGCTGGGGTGCCAACAAAATACATCATCAAGGATAAGAATTATCTGCCTGGCTATTTCCGCTCATCCAAAGATTGGGATATGCTGATTATTGCACCCAATGGGAAACTGATTGCAGCTATAGAACTGAAATCACAAGTTGGCTCTTACGGCAACAACTTCAACAACAGAACGGAAGAGGCGATAGGCTCTGCCGTTGATTTGTGGACTGCTTTCCGTGAGGGTCAGTTCCCTAATCAGCAGGCTCCGTGGATAGGATGGCTCATGGTTGTGGGACGTGACGATGCCTCTGAACGCCCAATAAAGAATTACGAACCTCACTTCCCTGTTCGTCCAGAGTTTAATAAAGCTAGTTATCTTGATAGATATCGAATACTTTGTCAGAAACTCATCCTTGAAAGGCACTACACATCTGCTGCACTACTATGGACTATCGATGCCAACACATACGGTGACTTGGCTGCGGACATTTCCATTCAGAGTTTTATCAAATCCTTCTCTGGATACCTTAATGGCGTTAAAGATGAATTCAAGTAATTGCCTATACGGAGAACGTGCGAGTGGAAGAGGACACGGTGATGTTCCCACTGCTCCAGAGGTGGTCAGGTATATGCTTGACCTAATAGGCTATACTGCAGATCAAGATCTTTCGAACACCATTATACTTGAACCGTCGTGCGGTGAAGGTGAATTTATTGTTGAAATAGCCCGCCGACTGATGAATTCAGCTAGGCAATTCGGTTTTGATGCACAGGCTACCTTTGTAAATTGCGTCTATGGGTACGATATTGTAGAGGAAAAAATACAGCGATGCAAGCAGCGGCTCTCAGATATGGGACTTGAAGCGTCAGATTCTCATGTCTGTGTAGGCGATTTCCTGTCGGTTAGAGTTCCTGAGGTTGATTTAGTGGTAGGCAATCCACCATACGTCAGATACGAGAATATCCCCGCTGAACAGCTTGACTATATTAAGAGGACATTCCCAACTTTCCACTATCGGGCAGATCTCTATATTCCTTTCTTTGAGAAAACGCTGAGACTACTCAAACCGGGAGGCAGGCACTGTATAATCTGTGCCAACAGATGGCTGAAAAACGAGTATGGAAAGAAACTCCGCAGACTCATTGCCAGATGCTTCCGACTGGAAACTATTATCAATTTGGAACGTGCTGATGCTTTTCAGGAAGATGTGCTGGCCTATCCCGCTATTACTCTGATTTCTAATAATGTTTCCAGCCCAACCTTCTATTATGCTGAAGTGGAAAGGGTGACAGAGCTAAAAAGCATGACCCCTTCAGAAAGATCCACCCCCAGCGATGACAATTGGTCGGAAGCTTTCATTCAAACTGACCAAAGCCAGCTTTACACCATCGAGGAACTGGGCTTCAAAATCGGCATTGGTGTGGCAACAGGTGCTGACAATATTTTCATCTCCTCAGAGTTGCCCAGTCTTGTGGAGGCAGAACTATTATTGCCCGCCCTGAATGCAAAAGACTTGCGTGGCGACACTATGCGCTGGCATCAGGAATATTTGCTGAACCCTTACACACCAAGTGGTGAACTCATCAGTCTGACAAATTATCCACAGGCAGCCCGCTATCTCGAAAGTCACAGAGAGAAGCTTGCCAACAGGCATGTAGCCCGCAAGAACATGTCGAAATGGTATAAGACGATAGACCGTATCAACCCCCAACTGAGGACAGAAGCAAAAATTCTGTTGCCAGATATGTCGGGCAATCGTTATATCTTTGTGGATGAAGGTCTGTTCTATCCGCTTCACAATCTATACTATATCACAGGACATAATGTCCGCAAGTTGAAGATTCTGAGTGCTATCCTAATGTCGGACATCATACGGCAGCAGATAGGTAGTATTACCAATAATATGAACGGCGGTTTTCCTCGCTGGCAGAGCCAATATCTTCGCAAGCTGAAGGTACCCGACTTCATGGCAATGGACCAGGAGGCGGAGGATCAACTCATCCATAGTTACGATGAGAAGGACTTTGATGCTGTAAACAGACAGGTCGGCACACTGTATGCCAACTTTGCCACAAAGAAGATTCGTCAGAATTCCGCACACCGACTCAAAGCAAGGAAACGTCAGGAAAGCCAATTGGAGTTGGCATTTGATTTTGCGGTGTAACTTTAAGTTGCAAAGAAACAATACCGCTGAGTTCCTAATCTTACAGATAGAAAGGAAGGAACAGAGATGTCAATCGTACACTTCAATTCTATAAACTTGAAGCCATCATCAGCTTTAGGTATCACTTCACTGATGGTTCTGAATATAATAATAATCCCAAAAAAAAGGTATCACACAAAAAAGAACGACAAAAATTTGTTTGTTTTCTCAGAATCGATTATCTTTGCAACGGATTTGGGGCATTAGCTCATCTGGCTAGAGCGTTTGACTGGCAGTCAAGAGGTGACGAGTTCGAGTCTCGTATGCTCCACACAATTCCAAGAATGATAGCCCACGGGTTATCATTTTTGTTTTCACACCCATTCTCCAAATATGATGGGATAAGAGCAAAGAACAAATGATCCAATAAAATCGATTTGCCTTCATTTCCCACCTAATCATTTGTCAATCAATATATTATATTTATGAAGGCAAAATTTTTGCCTTCATAAATTCAGGGTTATTTCCAACTTTTCAATGCCATTTCTGAAAATAATCGTGAAAATACTTGCATTCCGCTCTTTATTTTTGTATCTTTGTTCTTACTGATGATAATATGTATCTTCGCACCAACAATAAATTAAACAAATTATTAACCATGTTGAACGTAACAATTTTTAATTCAGGAAAAGGAGAACCGACGTTCTCACGTGTTGAACTCGACGAATTCGTCAGACGGTTGGGTAATGGAACCTATCGACAGACGTACGTAAGTGAGTTCAAGAAAGAAGTGTGTTTCGCCGCCGTATGGCAGAAACAGTGTGGAAAACCGAGTATGAAGTGCATTAACCAACTAGTATTACTCTCCTTGGAGAATCTGCACGACATGGAAACAGCAGAGGAGTATAAGCAACAGGCAGCACTCCAGCCATACACCCTGCTCTGTTTTCTCGGTCATGACGGTCACTCACTGCATATCGTCTGTCGCTACGAGGTGACAAAGGGTTCCGCAACAGAGACAACACAATCCAATGCTTTCCGCCTGCTTCACTACATCTACTCCTCACAATTGGGAACACAGGTGGCCGACCATGAACCGAGCTTCCGTACCCGTTGTAAGGTAAGCTACGACCCGAAGCCGTATTACAATCCCGAGGCCATGCCTGTCACAGTCTCAGCACAGCAGGAAAACACCCCGGGGTTCAAAAGCAAGCAGGAAGAAATCAGCGACTACAACAATCCACAGGAGATTCCGGGGGTTAACTTACGCACCAGTTGGATGCGCCGTTTTCACGACTGTCTCGATACAGCCATAGAGGCATGCCGTGATATTGACGATGAAGACCTCTTCCAAACTGCCGTGCTTGAACAACTGGCTGATGGTTGTCGCCAGATGGGACTGCCCCAAGCATGGGCAGCAGATCATTCCACGTATATTCCACTGCTTGGTGGGGTGGCGAACCTCGAGATGATCAGGGATATCTTCCATACGGCCTACCTGAAAGAGACACTGAAAACGATCCCCTTGAAATTTACCCGTCCCTCGGCACTGCTCATCTACAAGACCGAGGCATATATGAAAGAAAACTATTCCCTGCGACTGAATGTTATGACCGGCACCCCGGAATATCGCAAGAAAGGTAGTGGCTTCGGCTTCATGCCGCTGAACCAAGCTGCACGCAACACCATGACCATCAATGCCCTGAAAGCAGGGTTGGATTCGTGGGACAGAGATCTTGACCGCTATATCGACTCCGACCTCATCCCGAAATATGAGCCGTTGGACGACTATATCTCCCATCTTCCCCGATGGGACCACCGCCACGACTATGTTGGCGAGATGGCTCGCAGGGTGAAGACCGACAGACCCCATTGGGAGAACGACTTCCATATATGGATGCTCTCCATGGTGGCACAATGGATAGGTAAGAACCGCCAGTACGGAAATGCGATCGTGCCATTGCTCATCGGTCCTCAAGGCATCGGAAAGACTGTCTTCTGCCGCCGACTGCTGCCACCCCATCTCCAGACTTATTTCAACGACAAGATATCGATGAAGAACGACAATGACATCTTCCTCGCCATGTCGTCGTACGCCCTGATCAACATCGATGAGTTCGATACGATGTCCAAGTCACAGCAGCCGTTGTTGAAATACCTCCTCTCGAAACACGACGTGAAGTTCCGTCCTCCCTACGGGAAGGCCATGCAGCAACGGAAACGCTTCGCCTCGTTCATCGCCACGACCAACAATCTACGACCACTGACCGACCCATCCGGTTCACGCCGATTCGTCTGTGTACCTACCGACAAAATTGATAATACGGACAGCATCCCTTATGATCAGCTCTATGCCCAACTCTACCAGGAATTAAGGGAGGGGCGCCGCTATTGGTTCGATGAAGAGGACAACAACAGAATCACCCGTCAAAACCAAGACTTCCAAAAGGTTTACGATTACCGACGGATGATAGAACTCACTTACCTTCCGGTGGAAAAGACGCCCGAAGATGCCAAGTTCGTGCTTGTAAAAGATATCATGAGACGACTGGAGGAGCTATTCCCTACTTTCATCGTAAGAAAGAATACCGACTCTGAACTCGGAAAGAAGATCAAAGAGATGGGATATGAGTGTCACAGACATACAAATGGTGTAACATATCGTATGAAAGAGATATGATTAGACAGAGCAAAACAAGTTGTTTTGGTCTGCGAAAGTGTATCATTGCGGGTAGCGGTATATACTAAGTCTGTACCAAAACAAGTTGTTTTGGTCTTATGAAGGTGTATGAAGGCAAATTTTTTGCCTTCATAGCCGCAACATATTGACTATAAATGTATTACATGAATTATGAAGGCAAAATCAATTTTAAGCAAAAAAATATGGCAATAAAAATTAAACTTATCAGAAACAATATCAAGAGCAGCAGCTCTTATGGTAAATACTTTGCAAAGGCAGTGAATCAGGGCGATGTCACATTTGATGAAATTGTTACCGAACTCTGTCGTAATAGTTGTTTGGACAAGGGAGTGGTGACCAACGTGGTCATGTCGTTAGAAGACCTTCTCAAGGAGAAATTGGCCGACGGACATACCATTGTGCTTGACGGCATCGGACGGTTCAGACTGCGTGTTGAGAGCAAAGGGGTAGACGAGCCTACGATGTTTAAGATAAAAAAGCACATTACCCGCATCGTCTGTGGCTTCCTTCCTGCTGGGCATCGCGACTCAACGGGCCATATCGACTACAATTTCTGCAAGGATGTGAAGACAATCTGGCAAATAGGCTGTAAACCGTGATACACTCAACTTGAGATAGGGCAATCCCTAAAATCCTCATTTTAGTGCTTTGAACATCTGATAGAAAATATTGGATAATGGCAATGTCGGATTAACAAAACAAACAAACGAAATTAACAAACAAAAAGTGATAATAGTAACGTGAAATGGGACTTTAGGTAGATGTCGGATTAACAAATGGAATCCAATTAACAAACTAGAGAAACTCACGGGAACTTTATCTTACAGCAATTATTTGTGTAAATGTCTTGGTCATGTTAAACGAAAAGACTATTTTTGTACATACGTAAGAAAATCTCTCAAACGATATGAAGACAATGAAAAGAAAGAGTATTCTCCTGGCAAGCGCAGGAATGATCGTAGCCCTGATGATGGGCGCATGCGGAAACAAGAGTGACAAACCGGCGGCTGAGGCAAACGTCAATGACAAGACTCCACTGCAGAAGGTGGAAGGGCGTGTGAACCTCGGAGCAAAAGGAATCATCACTCCCCTACCGGCTATCATGATTGCCACGTACGACGAGAATGAGAACCCCGACGTGATGATGGCGGCATGGGGCGGACAGTGCGGACAGAACCATATCTGTTTTAACCTCTCTCCGCATAAGACGACATCGAACATCAAACTGAAGCAGGCATTCACCATCAGTTTCGCAAGTGTGGGCAACGTGGTGCAGAGTGATTATTTCGGCATCGTATCTGCTAACGACGTGCCCGACAAGGTGGCAAAGGCAGGATTCACAGCAACGAAGAGTCCGAACGTGGATGCACCGATCATCAACGAGTACCCGCTCACCCTGGAGTGCCGCGTGGTTACCTTCGACGAGACAGAAGATGGTGGAGCACGGGTAGTAGGCGAGATCGTCAACATGAGTGCCGACGAGAGCATCCTCACCGATGGTAAAGTGGATCTGGCCAAACTGAAGCCCGTCATCTACGACTCTTCCTCCAACAACTACCGTGTTGTGGGCGACAGCGTAGGACAGGCATGGCAGTCGGGAAAAGCAATACAATAGTTTAGAGTGTAGAGTGTAGAGTTTAGAGTGAAAAGTGAAGAATCAGGCTCTCGAGCTCTATAGCTTAAAGATAAGAAAGAAGATCCCTTGTAAGTGTAAGTCTTGCAAGGGATTATCTTGGCGCACCCGACAAACCCTGTGGACGAGCGGGCGCCATGCTAACCCAAAACTGCCGACAGACGATACATGAAGAACGGTATGTCGCTAACGCCTTTCACTTGTGTACGGAAGCACTTGATCTTTGAG
>Ga0256405_10003917_pt1 | contig 29365 bp, 23 predicted proteins | sample RumenRJG_02DNA_FD_189096 | JGI IMG/M metagenome (GOLD analysis project Ga0256405, IMG submission 189096) | Bovine rumen microbial communities from Lethbridge, Alberta, Canada - RJG_02 | ecosystem: Host-associated > Mammals > Digestive system > Stomach > Rumen | place: Canada: Alberta... | reverse complement strand
ACTGGATGCTGCTGACCTGCAGACCGTCGACGATGTACAGAGGGGAGAGGCTTCCTCCGTTGGAGGAGTAACCGCGGACGCGGATCGAAGCGCCTTCGCCAGGTGCACCGTTGGTGAGGACGTGGACACCGGATACCTTGCCCTGGAGGGCCGCGGCGGCGTCAGCAGTCGAACGGTTCTTGAGGTCTTCCGAACGGACGGATGCCACGGCGCCGGAGAGGTCGCTCTTGCGCTGGACACCATAACCGATCACGACGGTCTCCTCGAGGAACTCATTGTCCTCTTCGAGAACGAAGTTGAAAACGCTCTGGGAACCGACCGGTGTCGTCTGGGTGCCGTATCCGATACAGGATACCGAAATGGTGGATCCGGCCGGAACACTGAGAGAGAAACGGCCGTCGGCATCGGTAACAGTACCAAGAGTGCTGTTACCCACTACCATGACCGTAGCTCCGATGACCGGCTGGCCGCTGCCATCGAGGACAGTTCCACTGATGGGACGGTTCTGGGCATAGGCCAACGTTCCCATCAGGCACATGACGGAAGTCAGGACGACAGCCGCCACTTTCTTGAAAACTTTGTTTGTCATAAATCAGTAGTTAATAATATTGGTTAGGGTAAATGGCAAACCTCACGGAGCCGGAAGACTCCGAGAACACTGATTTAAGACTTGAGTTATGCAAATATAGATTATAATCGACTAAAATGTTTAAATGAATCTTCTTTTTTCTTTTGTTTTTCGTTCATTTTCTTCATAGCCCCGTGTAAAGCCCGTTATATTTTTACGTAAAAAAGGACTTTTTGCCCCAATACGGGCAGGAAATTCAAAAAACCTTATGGATGAATCAATTTTTATATTATTATTTCTATCTTGCGGCAGAATTGAAAGTCCAGAATTTGTAAAATTGATTCATGAAACGCGTTCTAGTACTCTCCACCATGGTTATTCTGCTGTCAGGCAGCTGCCTGGCCGCTAACGAGCAATATTGGTTCAACCACTATCAGACCAAAGACGGACTGCCAAGCAATACCATCTATGCGGTAGTGCAGGACAAGTACAATTTCATATGGGTAGCCACGCGCGACGGTATCTGCCGTTTTGACGGCCGCGGTTTTGTCAAACTCGGTGACGACAGTCCGAACGGGTTGACTTCCGGTATGACACCAGCCCTTTGCATGGATGACGAGGGCGGGTTGTGGTTCGCCAACGGGAACGGTGCCGGATGCTACAATATAGACACTGGAAAGACCCTGTCCCTCGGACGGCTCGAGGAAAACGACATACGATATATCTGTCAGGATGCCGCAGGAAACATCTGGTTCCTGTCCTCAAACATGTATCGTTACAACAAGCCGTCAGGAGTCGTATCCAAATACATGGCCGCCGATTATTTCGCTCCAGCTTCGATGACGGCGGACAGTTTCGGGACGATATGGGTATCCTCGGTCAGCGGAGACCTTTACAGGTATGACAACAGGACGGATCAGTTCGAACTTCAGGAGATGGGCGGGATCAACCTGATAACCGGGACGTCTTCTGCGGCTATCCTCGCGTCGACTGCCGGCAATGACGTAATACTCCTCGACCCTGAAACCGATATGGTGCGCAGGGTCTTCCACTATGATGAGCAACGCAGCATACTTTGCCTGTTGGAACGAGTTCCCGGAGAGTATTGGATTGGAACGGAGACTGGAGTTTTCGTCTGCTCTGAAAGGGACAGGACGGTCACCCACATACAGGAATCCGCCTCCGACATGCACGCCATCTCCGCTAGTTACGTGATGAAACTGACTGCAGACCGTGAAGGGAACGTTTGGGCCGGGACTTTCTACAAAGGGTTGAACTTATGGCTGGACAAACGTGATTCTTACCAACTGTTCTATGTCAACGATGCTCCCGGATCCATCCGCGGAAGCATAGTCCGCTCCATCTGCCCCGCCCCATCCGGTGGTCTTTGGATAGGCACGGAGGATGGCGCGCTTGAGTTCTTCGATCCCAAAACGCGCGAAATGACACATTTCTCCGAACCGAAGGGAACGTTCTACAACATCCAGGACGTGAAACGCGTAGGCAATGAGCTCTGGATCGCCACATATGGGGACGGACTCTTCAGATACCGTCCCGATCAAAGGAAAATAGTCAGCCACTACAGTTTCCCCAACGACAACGTCATCCGTCAATGCGAGATGAAGGACGGCAAGATCGTAGTGGGTACTCATGAAGGACTATACCTGTACAATCCGGAGAGAGACGGATTCGACAAAGTGGATGCACTCGGAGACTATTTCATCCACGCGTTGTTCCAGGACAGCAGGGAAAACCTCTGGGTAGGAACTTACGGCAGCGGTATATGGCTCTTGGACAAGGACATGCGCCTGATCCGCAGAGTTAATACCTCCAATGAAGGCCAGGGCATAAAGTCAAACCATATTACTTCTTTCCTTGAAGACAGCGGACACAGGATATGGATTACGACGGAAGGCGGAGGCATCTCATTCACCTCGCGTGACTGGACCACGGACAAACTCGTGCTTCGCAACCTCACCAAGGCCGAGGGGCTGCCGTCCAACGTCGCCTGCGCGATAGCGGAGGACAGGGACGGCAAACTGTGGGTATCCACTACGCACGGCCTGGCCCAGTTGGACCCTGAGACCGAACGGTTCTCCGCATCCTATTTCGAAGAATCGCATGTAACCGTCAACCAGTATTCGTACGGAGCCGCCTATACAGCGGCCAACGGTACAGTATACATGGGATCTACCGACGGCCTGATAGCATTCTCCCCCGCCCTTCTCAAGACGCAGGCTGCCAACGGCAACCTTCTCATAACAGGCATCACAGCCAGGACCTTGGACAAGGAGACTCAGCTTGCGACTCCCGGACACTCATATTATACTTCCGACCGCATCAAGGTCAGATACGACGACATTTCTACCCTTGAGATCGGATTCGCGGCTCCAGTCTACTCGAGTATCCTCACGTCACAGTACGAGTATTCCCTTAAACATGGAGGAAAGACGCTCCGCGGCACCACCTCCGGCAACAGCGCCACTTTCACCGGGATCGAACCCGGCCGTTACATATTCAATGTCGGTATCGTCGGGGATGACCGTCCAGAGGCTCACAAAACTCTTGAACTGACAGTCCAACCGCCGCTGTTTCAGACACTTGCAGCCAAGATCATTTATTCCCTCCTCGCCATCGGACTACTCTACCTCGCAGTCACCGCATTCGGAAGGAGGAGGAAGATCGAACGCGAGAGCCAGATCGCGCGCATGGAAAACGACAAGCAGAAAGAGATATACGATGCCAAGATAAAGTATTTCACCAATCTTACCCACGAGATCCGCACTCCCCTCTCGCTTATCAAGATGCCCCTCGACAAGATCATCGCAAGCGAAGGCTACAAGGATAGCGCCAGGGAGGATATGCTCACCATACAGTCCAACACCGCAAGACTCCTGGAACTCACCAACCAGCTCCTCGACCTGCGCAAGATGGAACAGAAAGAGCTTAAATTGAACTTTACCGAAGAGGACCTGAAGGCCATCCTCCGCAAGTGCTGTGACTATTTCACCACTACCGTGCAGGAGAGGCACATCGCGATGAATATCGATGTTCCGGAAGGCCCGGTCATGGCCATGTGCGCCCCTGACAGCATAGAGAAGATACTCACCAATCTCATTTCGAACGCCGTCAAATACGGCAAGAACCGCATCGATATCGGTCTTTCGGAAGACAAGGCCGGTGACAAGGTTATCTTCCGAGTGAACAGCAACGGACCTATTATCGCCGAGAAGGATAGGGAAAAGATTTTCGAGCCCTTCTATCAGGTCAAGATGTCCAGCGACCAGTTGGCCGGGAGCCGGGGTACCGGGCTCGGCCTCCCGTTCGCACGTACACTTGCAGAGCTCCACAACGGAGAGCTGTTCATCGACGAAAACAGGAAGGATGTCAATTCCTTCGTACTGGTAATACCAAAGAAGCAGGCAGAACAGGCCGTCCTGAAGGAGAGCGGCGCGGGTACGGAATCCAACGATGTTGCTTTCGAGATCGACAATACCCGCCACACCATCCTCGTCGTGGAGGATTCCGCTGAAATGCGTTACTATCTTGGCAAGGAACTTTCCGGCGACTACAACACCCTTCTCGCCTCCAACGGAGAGGAAGGTCTCAAGATAGTCCAGGAACAGAAGGTCGACCTTGTCATTAGCGATATCATGATGCCGGTGATGGACGGCTGCGAACTCTGCAACCGCATCAAGAGCGATGTAGAGCTCTGCCATATCCCGGTCATCCTGCTCACTGCGGCAGTCGGGGTTGAGACGCGCATCGAGACGCTGCGCATGGGCGCGGACGGATACATTGAGAAACCCTTCTCGATCGACCTCCTTAAGGCCAATATCGCCAATCTATTCAAGAACAAGGAGATATCTTTCAAGCAGTTTACAGAGTCACCGCTGTCACACTACAGCAGCGTCACCGCCGGTACCGTGGACAATGAGTTCATGGAGAAGCTGCACTCGGAGGTCATGAAGCACCTCTCGGAGCAGGACCTCAACATCGAAGCCCTCACCACCATCCTCGGTACCAGCAAGTCGACGCTCTACCGCAAGATCAAGGCCAATACCGGCCTGAACATCAACGAGTATATACGACTCTGCCGCCTCAAGGAGGCGGCAGAGATGCTGTCTTCGCAGAAATACCGGATCAACGAGGTGGCTTACCTTGTAGGGTTCTCATCACCTTCCTACTTCACCACAAGCTTCCAGAAGCAATTCAACATTTCCCCTTCGGCTTTCGTAAAGCGGATCCGGCAAGAATAATAGTCCTTAGATCACCTCGAAAGCTGCAGCCTTGAGGTCCTCGTCCCTGGACGAAGAACCATAGAGGAGCTGGTACTTACCGGGTCTGACGGAGAGTTCGTCGATGCTTGCGTCATAGTACTCGAAGGCGCCCTTGTCAAGGGTGATCTTCACGCTGACCTGCTGGCCGGGAGCGATATTGACGCGCTTGAAGCCCTTGAGGGACTTGATGGGAGCATCAGGATTGTCAAGACTCTTCACATAAACCTGGACGACTTCGTCACCTGCGATGGCACCGGTATTCTTGACCGGGATGGTGATGTCGACGCTGTTGCCGGCCTTGACGGAAGCCTTGGACAGGGTGGCGTCACCATACTCGAAGGTGGTGTAGGACAGACCGTAACCGAAGGCATAGAGCGGTTCGCCGCGGAAATACCTGTAGGTGTGGCCCTCCATGTTATAGTCGTGGAAGTCAGGAAGCTGGGAAGTGGACTTGTAGAACGTGATGGGGAGACGTCCGGCAGGGTTGTAGTCACCGAAGAGGACGTCAGCCACGGCAAGACCGGTAGCCTGGCCGGCATACCATGCCTGGAGGAGGGCGTCATACTCGTTCTCGACCTCGGCGAATGCGATGGCGGAGCCGGTGCAGTTCACGAACACAACGGGCTTGCCGGTAGCATCGAGAGCGTCAAGGAGGTTCTTCTGTACGGGAGGAAGTTCGATCCTGGTACGGTCACCACCGGAGAATCCCTCGAAGTGGACCTGCATCTCCTCACCCTCAAGCTGGGCGGAAAGACCGCCGACCATGATGATGACGTCAGCCTCGGCAGCCTTCTTGGCGACTTCGGCGAACTTGGCGGGATAGCGCTTGGAGAGGTTGAAGGACAGGAAAGCGGAGCCCTCGGGTCCCTTGGTGTACTCAAGAACGATGTCATAAGGCCTGCCGGCTACAACCGGGAAGAACTTCTCGGGGGCCTGGTTGCGGCCGAAGCCACGCATGCCGGGAACCTCCTCCTGCTGCTCGACGACCTTGCCGTTGACAGTCAGCTTGTAAGCGCCGGCGCCACGGACTGCATAGTTGATGTTGCCGGTGAAATCAGGCACATACTTGCCGGTCATGCGGACGGAGAAGTCGGTGGGATTGACACCTTCAGCGAAACGGTAGTCACCATAGGTACGCATGTTGACGGCGTCCAGGTCACTGGTGGTAACAGGTGCACCCTCGAACTTGGTGTTGTTGAAGAACTCGGCGTGGAGGCCCTTGCCGCCATTGAGCGAACCGAGCTTCTCTTCAGTCATGAGCGGGTCGGCGAGCTCGCAGCCCTTCTCGTAGATAATCTCTGCATTCGGAACCTCCCTGCGGATAGCCTCAAGGATGGAGACGGTGTGCTCGGGAGTAGGGGTACCGTTGTAGTTGCCGTTGTGGACGGAAGCGTTGTCGGCGTTAGGACCGACGATGGCGATCTTCTTGATGTCCTTGGAGAGCGGGAGGATGCCGTTGTTCTTCAGGAGGACCATGGCCTCACGGGCAGCCTTCTCGGCGAGGGCGGTGTGCTCGGCGTTGCTGATGACGCTGGCATCGAGGTTGGCCCAAGGCATGCTCTCTTCAGGATCGAACATACCGAGCTCGAAGCGGCCGCGTAAGATGCGGGTAAGGGCGGCATCGAGGTCAGCCTCGCTGATGAGGCCCTTCTCCATGCTCTGGAGCAGGGACTTGTAGCTGGTACCGCACTCAAGGTCGGTGCCGGAGAGGACAGCGTCAGCGCTGGCGGTAGCGGCATCCGGGTGGGTCTCGTGCTGGCCCTTGGTGTAGAAGTTGTTGATAGCACCGCAGTCGGAGAGGATGATGTCATCATATCCCCACTTCTCGCGGAGGATGTTGGTCAGGAGGCGGTCGCTGCCGCAGCAAGGCTCACCCTCATAGCGGTTGTATGCGCACATGACTTCCTGCACGCCGGCGTCCTTGACGATGGTGCGGAAAGCAGGGAGGTAGGTCTCCCAAAGGTCGCGCATGGAGACAGTGGCGTCGAAACGGTGACGCTCGCTCTCGGGTCCGCTGTGGACTGCATAGTGCTTTACACAAGCATGGGTCTTGTAATACTTGCCGTCATAGGCCTGCATGGCGCGGACAGTGGCTCCGCCCATCACGCCGGCGAGATACGGGTCCTCGCCGCAGGTCTCCTGGCCGCGTCCCCACCTCGGGTCACGGAAGATATTGACGTTCGGGCACCAGAAAGAAAGGCCCTGGTTCCAGATGCCGCCGGTGGCCTCGGTCACTCCGAAGCGATGATGGTCGGTAGTGTTCCAGGTGGCACGTGCCTCGTCCGAGACGGCGGTGTAGATCTCGAGCTGCTGAGGCTCGTCAAAAGTAGCTGCAAGGCCGATGGACTGCGGGAAAACGGTTGCGCCAGGGCGGCAGATACCGTGACAGGCCTCGCTCCACCAGTTGTAGGCGGGGATACCGAGACGGTCGACCGAGATCGAGCCGTTCATCATCAAGCCCACCTTCTCCTCCGGAGTCAGCAACGAGATAAGATTCTCAACCCTCTTGTCCACGGACAGTTTGGGGTTCTGGAAGGGGTACTCGTACCCCTTGTTCCCACTGCATGATCCCAGTACGAGACATGCAGCAGCGAAGATCAGAATAGAAAGCTTTTTCATCGCAAATGTGTTTTGAGAAAAATTGGTTTTTGTTTTATTTTGATGTGGTTCTGATTTCCTTATACGGTCTCACCGGGTCGTTGGTGACCAGGCCGGAACTGAACCCGGCCGAAGCCGAGCGGAATGTCGCCTTCCTGAATGCACCGGCCTTGATGACGGTCCCGTCAGGCAGGTCGGAAGTGACGCCGTCAGGCAGGTCGACCTTGCGGATACGGAGATCGCCGCTGCCAGTGTTGCGGATGACGACCGAGCCGGAGTAACCTCTCCCGAGGAGGGAGCGCTTCATTTCAATACGTGAAGGGTACACCTGCAAAGCAGGCGCAGGTCCCTTCCTGCCCTCGAAATCCTCGACACCTATACAGGAGGACTCGATAGTGCGATTGCACGGCCGGTCGTTGACCAAAAGGGTGACCTTGTCCTCATGCATCCCATAGGAAGCGGCTCCGTCAGGCAGCGAATAGCGAAGTATGAAGCTGCCCGCCTCGCCGGGACCCAAGCGCTCGGGACATGCCACGGAAAGGAAGCCCAACGCATTGTCGGACTCGGTCCCCAGTGTGACAGGCTTGTCCGAGGCATTGATGACATCTATCCTGCGTTCAGCCATATTGCCGACAGCCAGGTATCCGAAACGCTGGGACGTGCCCGTTATCCTCACTCCGTCGGGGAGAGCGACAGGGTACATGTCCTCTATGTCATATTCCGAAGGCTTGACCTGGGCCTTGAGCGTCAGCGAAACACCGGGCAGACCGTCGGAGAGGAATATGTCCACCATACGCTCCACTTCACCGAAGGTACGCGCAGGATTGAATGCGACACTGATCTCCCCGGGCTGCCCGCCCTCGATCCTCCCCTGCGGATAGGATACGGAGACACAGCTGCAGCTCGCCGAGACACGCAGGATGCGTATGGGGGTGGATGCACCATTGATAAAAGTGAAGGTATGGAACAGGGTTCCTCCGGCCTCCTCCACTTCACCGAAATCGCACTCGTATGCGTCGAAAACCATCGGCGAAGCCTTTTCCTGCGCGATAATCGCCGCAGGGAAAGCCAGACACAGCAGTGCAGAGAATATAAAGTGCAGTATCTTCATCAGAAAGCGTCAAGCATTGTAAGCATGTCCTGCGCAAGCCGGCTCTTGACCACGATGTGGTCTGCGACCGACTTGACGAAGGGATCGTTCTCGAAAGAGGCGCCGCGCACCTGGAAGAAATCGAGGTTGCGCTGTTTCTCGTCCCCGTCAGCGCCAAAACTCGTCATAGCGCTGAGCGAGAATTCCTTGCGGGCATCCTCGTAGATAAGGTTGTCAAGGCTGACCACGGCGTCACGCCACCTGTGGACAAGCTGTATGAGAGACTCTATGGAAACTGTGGATAGATCCAGGCCGTACCACGACTCGATGACGTCGTGGGCCCAGTTCCATTCGTACGAATAATATTGCTCGTGCATCCCCCGGAAACGGGCGTCGATCTCCCCGACACTGCAGACGGCACCGGACTCGATGTCGTCCAGCAGGGAGAACACCTCGCTGCGCGGGGCGATAAGTCCGGACAGGTCCACCCAGTCTCCTGCCCCCGTCTCGGAATCCTTTGCAAGGGCCTTGCGGAGGGCTTCGACACCGTCGAGATTGCCCGCCTTCTGAATCCTTGATATCAGGGAATTGCCAAGGAACTTGTCAATGGCCATACCATAATACTTCAGGCCCTTCTCGAGCGAGGAGCGGCGGATCTTGCCGTTCTGGTAAGAATATGTCTCGGTGGAAGAGCCGGATACGCGGCGAAGATCCTTGAGGATATCCACGGCCCGGAGCATCTTCTGGACAGTATACGGGCTCAGGAGGTTGAAATTGATACAGTCGAACTTATCAGGGTCCTTGCGTCCGTCGCGCTTGGGCCATTTCTTGGCGTCACGAATGGTACCTACGCTCTTCAGGTTCGCTCCAGGCATCACGAAAGTGACGCCGCCGTCCTCGATCAGATACGAGAACGGGAGGTCGGAAGTATCCTGATGACTCACGTGGCGGCCCATCACCAGCGAGAAGGCGCCGACCTTGGCGGGCCAGAGCAGATATGAATCGGAAGCGGTCTTCGCTCCACGCTCCATGATACCCTGATGGATGGGGCCGAGCTTGTACATGTGGTTGCTCTGGTTGGACCCGGAACCGGCGTTCATGAATGAGAACATGCCGGCGATCAGCAGACTGGATTTGTGATGCGTGACGGTGAAAGGGCCCGCGAAAATGGCGCAGGCTTCGCCGTTCTCGCCCTGGCAGTTGCTGAAGAACAGGGAATCTGAGGCTGAATAGTTGTGCCCGAGCTTGCAGGCCTGGCCAATGAAGCATCGCGAGAAAGTCACTCCGTCCTCGACGGAGGAACCGCTGGAGATGATGAAGTCATCACCGATGACCCCCACACCGACATGCACGGGAGCGACGGAGGTGCTGTTGATGCTGCCGTTCTTGAGACGGCAGGCACCTTCGATCTTGCAGTACTCCCCTACCTTGACGTTCTTGATGTAACCCGTGTCTACTATGACCGAACAAGGGCCGATCTCGCCGATGGGAGACGTCACAGAAGCTACATAGTCGCCGATCAGGCCGCGCATCCTTCCGATCAACTCAGGTCTGTGGCGGTAGAGCGCCATGACATATGCCTGCTGGGCGGAGAGGCGGTCATAGATGGTGACTTCACGGCCACCGGTCTCGTTGAGCACAGAAACCTCCACGCCGTTGCCGAAGGATGACTCACCGTCGCAGATGATGATATCGACATTTTCGATGAAAGTGTCGTGTCCGATGCGGTAATTGGCAATATAATTGTTAACTCTCTCTATGCAGCAGTTGTCACCCACTTCAACGTTGTGAAGCGTAACATGGTACAGTCCGGAATGCTTTTTCATGCCTCCGGCGAGCTGGAACTCCTTGTCAAAGGCTCCGAGCCGGATATCCCCCGAAAAACGCGAGGATATGACATGGTCGGGGGAAAAGCCCTCGGATACCATGACGCGTCCCCATTCGGAGGAGTGACACAACTGCCGTTCGAGCTGAGTGATCTCTTCGGGTGTTAGATATCGATAGGTCATATGCTAGCCAAATTCATTGCAAGTTAACAAAATTATTCGGGAAATATGTATTTTTGCAGCCCCATTTTATGAAAAGATTCTTCAAATTCCTGTTCCTCAAGCTCCCGCTTGCGCTGATACTTCTGAGCGTGCTGCTCGTGCTGGCGCTCAAGTGGGTGCCGGTGTGGGTTACCCCCATCATGGTGAGCAGGAGCATCGAATTCCGTTCCGATCCGGATTTCCATACAGTTAAGGAATGGTGCCCCCTCGAGGACATATCCCCGGAACTCATGAAAGCCGTCATCACCAGCGAAGACAACCTTTTCTGTGAGCATGACGGTTTCGACAGGAAGGCCATACAGCAAGCCATGCAGGAGAAAAGGGACGGGAAACGGGTGCGCGGAGCCAGCACGATCTCGCAGCAGACAGCTAAGAATGTTTTCACTTTACACAAGCGCACGATGTGGCGCAAGGGCATAGAGGGCTGGTTCACGATCCTCATAGAGAAGATCTGGGGCAAGGAAAGGATCATGGAAGTCTATCTCAATGTCGCTGAGATGGGCAAGGGCATCTACGGGGCCCAGGCGGCAGCGCAGGCGTACTTCGGCAAGGACGCCTCGGCGCTGACGCGGCGCGAGGCGGCTGCTATCGCCGCCTGCCTGCCGAATCCGCTCGGCCGCAATCCTGCCAAGCCCTCCAATTACGTCTCCTCGAGGGCTGCGCAGATCTCCAGGATGATTCCGAATATCAGCTATCCCGACTGGATTGAAAGGAATTAAGCGCGGGGCGCAACGACACCGATCCGCTGCCCGGTGACACTCACTTCGACCGGGAGACGGCCCTCAATCTCACCTTCCACCTCGATAAAATCAGCGGAACGGGAATCCAGGGGCCTTATACTCAAATGTTTGCACTGACGGTAAACAAGGGCTGAAGACTGTGGCGTGGTACCGTCGAAAAGGCGGTGGATCTCACGGATGATGCGAAGCAGAGACATTGCCGGAACCACCAACACGTCCACGAGACCGTCATCAAAGGCCGCATCAGCCGTCTGCAGCATGCCCCCTCCGGAGAAACGCCCGTTCCCTAGTGCCAGGGAATAACAGGGACCGCTGTACAGCACCTGTCCGTCGCCCGACACTTCCAGTCTGATACGCCTGAGCTTAAGTATCGTCATTACTAGCGCACCTACATATATCCACCGGCTCCTGTGACCGCGCTCCTTGCGTGCATTCACGCGCTCGCAAACATGTGAGTCAAAACCGGTTCCGCCGACATTGGACATACAGCATGTCCGTCCGTCAGAAGCATGCACGGAGATGACGTCCTGCATCCTGGATGAACCTTCCGCAATCAGGCGGACTACTCTCTCGATGTCATGGGGGACTCCTATGGACTTGAGCCAGTCGTTGCCTGAGCCGATGGGGATGTTGGCCATGAGGAATCCGTCGGCCGGCGTCCCTGTCTCGGTGCAGAAGTCAAGCACGCCGGAGAACATCTCATGCACCGAACCGTCCCCGCCCGCCGCGACGAAACTGCGGTAGCCGTCGCGGGCCGCCTGGCAGGCCAGCTCGCGGGCATGGGACTTATAGTGCGTAAAAGCGCACGTGAACGGTACCCCGAGTTCGCGGAGCAGCCTTTCAGCCACCGTCCAGCCGGATATGGTCTTGCCGGAACCGGCACGCGGGTTAACGATGATGAACCATTCGGTCTTGGTTTCGCACATGGGAATAATGTGGTTCTGTATTGGCACAAAAATAGCAAATTAGCCGCAGAAGTGGAATAAATTTGCTAAATTTGCATTTCTTAGGAGTTATTCGACCGTTTGAATATGGGTAAAGTCATAGCAATAGCGAACCAGAAGGGCGGCGTGGGCAAGACCACCACCGCCATCAATCTCGCAGCCTCCCTCGCCGTGCTCGAAAAGAAGGTACTGATCATCGATGCAGACCCTCAGGCCAATACCACTTCCGGCCTGAACTTTTCACCCGGCAGCGACCAGAAACGCACCCTCTACGAGGTGATGATTGGACGCATCGGCATCGAGGACGCCCTCGTCCAGACCGAACTCGCCGGTCTCCACATGGTCCCTTCCCACATCAACCTCGTGGGCGTCGAGATCGAGATGCTGGAGGCGGACGAGCGCGAGTCAATCCTCAAGAAGGCCATCCAACCGGTCCGCGGCAGCTACGACTACATCATCATAGACTGCTCCCCTTCCCTCGGCCTGATCACCGTCAATGCCCTGACTGCGGCAGATTCGGTCATCATCCCGGTCCAGCCCGAGTTCTTTGCGCTCGAGGGCCTCGGGAAGCTTCTGCAGACCATACGCATCGTCCAGAACGGAGTCAACCGCGACCTCGCGGTCGAAGGCTTCGTCGTGACCATGTTCGACGGCCGCACGCGGGTTCACACCCAGGTGGTGAACCAGCTCCGCGAGCATTTCCAGGACATGGTGTTCAACACCATCATCCAACGCAACATCCGGCTGAGCGAGGCCCCCTCGCACGGCAAACCCATCGTCCTCTACGACATCATGAGCAACGGCTCCAGCAATTACCTGAAGCTGGCGCGGGAAGTGATGGAGAGGAATGAACCCCAAGCACAGACATTATGAGCAACAAGGAACCGAGAGGCCTCGGACGGGGCCTCGGAGCAATATTGGGAGACAGCGCCGCGCTCGACCAGCTGCGCAAGCCCGTAGGCTACGTCAACAAGGAGATCGTCAGCAACCGCACCCAGTCCGACGGAAGCGCCGACATCGTGCGCATCCCCTCCGGCATGATCGAGCCCAATCCCTTCCAGCCCCGCATGTCTTTCGACACCGAGGCCCTGGAGGAGCTGACCGCATCCATCCGCAGCCTCGGTCTCATCCAGCCCATCACCGTTCGCAAGACCGATGACGGCAAATATCAGATCATCAGCGGAGAGCGCCGTTTCCGCGCCTGCAAGGCCGCGGGCATGGACATGATTCCCGCCTATATCCGCGCCGCTTCCGACCAGAGCATGCTGGAGATGGCCATCGTTGAGAACATCCAGCGCGAGGACCTCGATCCCATCGAGGTGGCCCTCGGCTACCGCCGCCTGATCGAGGAGTGCAGCCTCACCCAGGAGCAGATGGCCTCACGCATCGGCAAGAAACGCGCTTCCGTGACCAACTATCTCCGCCTGCTCAAGCTTCCCGCCAAGGTACAGCACGACCTCAAGGTCGGACTTCTGAGCGTCGGTCACGCCAAGGTCATACTCGGAGTCGAGGACCCTCAGCTGCAGGAAGAGCTGTGCGACCTGACGGTCAAGGGCGGCCTGTCCGTCCGCCAGCTGGAGGACAAGGTCCGCAAGCTGCTGCGTGAGGACGACGTCCGCCGCCCTGAATACACCCAGGAGCTTCCGGACGAGTATTTCCGTGTCCTGGAGCACATCGGCAAGTATTTCGAACAGGACATCTCGCTGAAGCGCAGCTCCGGCGGGAAAGGTACCATGACCATCAGGTTCAACTCCGATGCAGAGGTGCAGCGTTTCCTGAAAGCCCTTGAAGATGCCAAGATCTAAGCCCATATATCTAATATTGATACTGGCAGCCCTGGTGGCTTTTGCGCCGCGGTCCTCAGCCCAGTTCAAGTCCGAAGCCTTTTCAAACGGCTTCGGAGGGGACGATGAGGCACCAGCCGATTCCGCCGAGGCGATGTTCTCGCTCCGCGAGTACTTCGCCGGGCTCCAGCACAAGAAGGAGCTCAAGATCGGCACCCTCGCCGGAGGCTCGGCCGTATTTATCGGCGGCCAGCAGATATACCACAAGCAGTATTGGAAGCTTCCTATCGTATACGGAGGCCTCGGAGCTACCGTAGGAGGAGGATTCTATTACCATAACAAATACAAGACCTCGCTCAAGGCCTATGAAGAGGCCTTCGCACTGGATCCCGAGACTACGCTGACCGTGGATGAACGGTCGCACAACCTCAGCAAGCTTCTGTTTGCCGGAGGTGCGCTGGTATACTGGGGAACGATGATGGACGGAGTGGTCTCCTACCCCACCGACAATCCCCACCATGCCGGCAAGGCTACCATGTATTCCATCCTGTGCCCCGGTCTTGGACAGGCCTATAACGGTGAGTTCTGGAAGATCCCGATATACTGGGGCTGCCTTGCAGGTGCTATCCATTATCTGGATGTGAATCATACCAATTACAAGCGTTTCAAGCGGATACACAACGAAGCCACCACGCCTGACAGTGGTTACGATGCAAGGATTTCCGCCCAGACAGCTCTATACTACCGTGACCTGTACAGGAGGTACAGGGACTATTCGATACTGGCAGTCGCCGCGTTCTACCTGCTTCAGGCCATCGATGCCAACGTGTTCTCATACATGCAGGACTTCGAGGTCAATGACGATATCTCCATGCAGATGGGACCGACGATCCTGACACCGGACATGCAGTATGCATTCTCCGGAGGAGGTTCCACCGCAGTCGGCTTCAGCCTTGGCATAAGATTTTGACCATGAAGTTTCTCAAGACCATAATAGCTCTCGTCCTGACGTTGTGCTTCCTGCAATCTGCGGGGGGCCAGGAGTTCCGGACCCGCAGCAGGCTTATCAAGGAGAACGCAGAACTCCGTTCCCGCGTGGACTCGCTCATCAGGGAACTCGAGGCATACCGCCTGGAGAAATCCGTCACCGACAGCCTTGCGGCAGAGATGCTCCTGATGCTCGAGGAAATGGAGGAGATGGACGGCGTCGACGAGCCCGTCGAGGAGTACAGCCCCGAAATGACCGACAGCCTGCTGAGCCTGTGGTACGTCCACCGTCAGATGGAAGTGAACAAGGAACTGACCGAATACGACATGGATTCTGTCAAGTTCACTTCCGACGTGCCGGATGCCGTTCTCATCGAGAGGCTCGAGAAGATGAACTCTTTCATCACCCTGCCCTTCAACGAGACGGTCAAGAACTACATGGTCCTCTATTCCGAGAAGATGCCTACCAAGATGGGACACATCCTCGGCCTGAGCACCTATTATCTCCCTATTTTCGAGGACATCTTCAACAGGTACGGGCTGCCCTCGGAGCTCAAGGCCATGGCTATCATAGAGTCTGCGCTGAACCCCACTGCCGTGTCCCGCGCAGGTGCCAAGGGCATGTGGCAGTTCATGTACAATACGGCAAGGACATACGGACTGAGGATCAATTCGTACGTGGACGAGCGCCTGGACGTCGAGAAGGCTGCGGATGCAGCTGCCAGGTACCTGCTCGACTCGTACAACATCTTCGGAGACTGGTGCCTCGCCATCTCGGCTTATAACTGCGGCGCCGGAAACGTCAACAAGGCCATAAGGCGCGCAGGGGGCAACAAGGATTTCTGGTCCATCTACCCCTATCTCCCGAAGGAGACCCGCGGTTACATGCCGGCTTTCGTCGGTGCGCTGTACGCAATGACATACTACAAGGAGTACGGCATCGTGCCAGAGCCGGTGCAGATGCCGGCGCACACCGATACCTTCGAGATCCGCCGCAACCTCCATTTCAGCCAGATCAGCGAGGTTATCGGCATTCCCAACGAGGACCTGCAGAATCTCAATCCCCAGTACATCCACGACCTCATCCCGGGAAACGAGGCTCCGTACATACTCAAGCTGCCATACAACTACACCAATGCCTTCCTGGACAACCAGGACTCCCTCTATACCCACAAGACCGCCGAAATGGCCGGCACCAAGGTGCTTGAAGGACCGTCCGTACCGGATTCCGGTACTCAGGAGCGCATAGCCTACAAGGTAAAGAGCGGTGACTATCTTGGTCGTATAGCTTCACGTTACGGGGTGACGGTCAAGCAGTTGCAGCAGTGGAACAATCTCCGCGGCACCAACCTCCGCGTCGGACAGACGCTGTACATCTACCGCAGTGGCGGCGGCAAGACAGCCTCATCCTCATCCGGCGGTTCCGCGTCCGCATCTTCGTCATCATCCGGCTACATCACCTACACGGTCAAGTCAGGCGACACCCTCTACAAGATAGCCCAGCGTTACCCCGGGGTCACCGCAAACGACATCATGAAGATCAACAGCATCTCCTCCAACATCAAGCCGGGGATGAAGATCAAGATCCCGACTAAAAAGTAAACAGGCACTGAAGTTTGAGCCCGGCCTTGCCGGGCTTTTTTCCGCCCATCCCCGGATATGCCGTGGCATAGGCACGGGCATGGCAGGAGAAGTGCCGGCGCTTGACGGAGACCACGGCGCTGGCGGAGCAGCCGCGGCCGTAGTAAGCCGGCACTGAAAACGCCCCGGGAATATCACGCTCATAGATGTATATCCGGTCATCCCATCGGTCTATTTTGAAGGCGGTTCCACGGATATAGGCTGAAAGCTTTCTCACGGATGTCTCATTGACATAACCACCTTCCACGTATGCCAGCCAGGTAGTTTCCACGCACCTGCAAAGCGTTCCGCTGCTTTTGATTATGAGTCCGTTCCCACCCGAGAGTGCGGCCTCGGCTCTCAGTTCAGTACGCCAGGGATAAGGGTCGGCGGGACGATAACGGCCAACCGCCCTGAGGCTGAGAGTCAAGTTTTCCGTCACCTGCGGAGCATATTTCCAGATAGTCTTGTACTGTGCGGTCCCTTTATCCGGATGCAAGGCGGCGTCGGCGGTGACCGTCAAAGCCTTGCAATCAAATGCGAGGGCGGCGCCCCGCTCATCGGAGGTCCGCGTGGAACTGCGGAGCGCTCCGGCGAGCGAGCCGTCGAAGGCGGCGGGGTAGTTGCGTATCGAGGCCGCAAGGCGGACCTGGTACGCAATGTTCCAGGCGCCGCCCGCCAGGAACGCGACCGTGCGGTCAGGCATGGCTGCCACCGTCTCACCGAAAACATCTATCTTTCCGAACGACCACCGGAAATCCACGGAACCGCGTAGGACATGATATCCGGTACTGATTGCCGTCATCCCTATCTGGCCGCTTCTGGCAAGCCATGTGAGATTGGCTCCGGAACATTTGCCGTATGACCAGAAGCCAGACAGGACGAAGCGGCCGAGAGACATGTCTGCGGCGGCGCCCCGGTGGGCTGTATCCGGGGACAGGGTCCACGCGGGCGAAAGCCCCGCCGGATGCTTGTCCATCGCCGCCGCAGACTGCACGCCGCTCAAGGAGAAACCGCTCCAGAGCAGTAGCCCCTGGCCGAAACGGGTATTGAAGTCACCAAGTATCGCCTTTCCAGGGCGTTTACGCCCATGGATGACAGCGCTGGCGGAAAGCGCATCCGGCGGCCACGCGGGCTTCAGGGAAGCCTGCTTCGCCGCCACTGAGAGCAGCCAGCGGTCTTCGTCTCCGGTACGGACTTTCACCGCATGGCTGCCTGTACCCTCCCCTTCCTGTACCTGCACCGCAGAGCGTGCCATCATCTCGGTTTCCACCCTCCCCTTTTCAAGGGAGGAGCGGCCCGGCGGCGCCTGCGTCCCGAACGAGACGAAAGGCGCCATGGCCCGGGCCGCCGCATCCCCGAACCCGTCCAGCAGGGCGAGCTCCGCAATCGAGAGTATATCCCCCGAACTGCGCCTGTAGTCGGCTATCGAGGCCGCCTGGTAGCGGCTGAACAGGCCGCTGGCCACCAGGCGGCTCTCCGTAGCGGTATTGATACGCACGGGCCGTGAGGCTAACGCGTCGTAGCGTTCCAGCACTTCGGCATCCAGTTCCTCCAATGATGATGCACCCGTCAGGAACAGCACTGCATCCAGGTATTCCTGTGATAACGCTTCCACCACGGACACGAAACAGATGACGGCCAGCAGCATAAACCTTCCCATAGTCCAAGTTTTCCTCCGACAATTTAGGATGAAAAAAGATCATTATCATATCAATTCATCCAAGACGGCAAAATACATACGTTTTTTTAGGATTTTGGTTAAATTTGTACATTAAACTACAGACAGCCCATGGACAGAAAGATCAAGTTGCACGACAAGTATTTCAAGCCGTTCATCTCCAACGCCGAGATGGAGGAAGCCATCGACAGGCTGGCAGAGAGGGTGAATGCGGATTTCCGCGACTCGGATGACGTCCCCATCTTCCTCTGCGTTCTGAACGGCGCCATCATGTTCACCGCCGCCATGATGAAGAGGCTCAATTTCAAGGCCGAACTAGTTTCCATCAAGCTCTCGTCATACCAGGGTACGGCATCTACCGGAACGGTCCTTATCCCCATCGGCCTTACCGCGCCGGTAGACGGAAGGCGCGTCATCATTTTCGAGGACATCGTTGACACCGGCAATACCATCGTCGCCCTCAAGGAGATGCTTCTTTCCAAGGGTGCCCGCGAAGTACGCATCTGCACGATGCTGCTCAAACCGGAGGTCTACAAGAAGGACGAGAAGCTCGATTATGTCGGAAAGGAGATCCCCAACGCCTTCATCGTCGGCTATGGACTTGACTATGATGAGCTTGGACGCAACCTCCCGGACATCTACGTATTGGACGAACAGAAAGACAAAAATATGAAGTACTACATTCTTTTCGGGCCTCCGGGAGCCGGCAAGGGCACCCAGGCCACAGCCATGGTTGAGAAATACAACCTCCACCACATCAGCACCGGAGCCCTGCTCCGCAAGGAGATCGCCGCCGGCACAGAGCTCGGCCTCAAGGCCAAGAGCCTCATCGAGGCCGGCGCCCTCGTTCCTGACGAGGTCGTCGAGGGCATGATCGAGTCCGAATTCAAGACCGTCACTGGCGTGGACGGCTTCCTGCTGGACGGCTTCCCGCGCACTATCGCACAGGCTGAAGCCCTTGACGCCATCCTTGACAGAAACGGCGAGAAGGTCACTTCCATCGTCAGCATCATGATTCCAGATGAGATGATCATCGAGCGCATCTCCCACCGTGCAGCCATCGAAGGGCGCGCCGACGATGCAGATGTCTCCATCATCAAGAACCGCATCGATACCTATCACAACCAGACCGAGCCTCTCATCGACTATTACAAGAAAGCCGGCACTTACAATGAGATCGACGGCGTAGGTACCATCGATGAGGTACGCGACCGCATCTTCGGCCTGGTGGACAAGTTCTAGGTCCCGAAAGGCACACCCAACAGAAAAACCGCGGATTTCGAATGAAACTCCGCGGTTTTCATGTATTGCTACGAAAACTTAGACGCAGGTATAGCCGCCGTCTACAGGTACCGCAATACCGGTGACATAGGTCGATGCCGGCGAGGCGAGGAACAGGACAGTGGAATCGAGTTCGCCTTCATTGCCATAGCGCTCGAGCGGGATCACGCTGTGCGCATAGTTCTGGAAGAACTCGGAATCAAGGGTTTCCTTGGTCAGCGGAGTGTAGAAATAGCCCGGGCAGATGGAATTGACGGTAATGCCGTATTTACCCCATTCCGCAGCAAGCGCACGGGTAAGGTTGACGACCCCACCCTTGGCGGCATGGTACGGCGAAGCGGGAGCGATCTTATTGCCGACGAGGCCGTACATCGAAGCGATGTTGATCACGCGGCCGTAGCCGGCGGGGATCATGGCGAACTTCGCGGCTGCACGCGCAACGCGGAAAGTACCGAAAAGGTCGATCTGCATCTCGCCCTCGAACTGGGCGTCGGTGATATCCTCGGCCGGAGCGACAGCGCCGGTACCGGCATTGTTGACGACTATGTCGATACGTCCGAAATGTGCAAGCACCTGCTTGACAGTAGTTTCCACCTGCTCGGTAGAGGTGATGTCACACTTTATGGGAAGGACTTCCACGCCGTAAGAGGCACGGAGATTCGCAGCAACTTCTTCGAGTTTCTCCATGCGGCGGGCGATGGGAACGATGTTGCAACCCTGACTGGCCAGGGCCTTTGCCATCTGTACTCCGAGACCGCCGGAGCAACCTGTAACGAGGGCAACCTGACCCTTGAAATCAAAATAATTCTTCATATAGAACGCATGTTTGGAAAAAATTGTGCAATTTTAACGAGTTTTTATTAAGAATGCAAGCTAAAAGTCTACATATTATACTCCTTCTGATACTGGTATGTCTGGGGGCTCAGAATGTCGTGGCGGCGCCTCCCGCCCGCGACAGCGTAACCCTCAGTGCATCGCAGGTCGCTGACCTTATCATAGACGAAGCTTACAAGCATATCGGTACTCCCTACCGCTATGGCGCCCGAGGCCCGAAGGCGTTCGACTGCTCGGGATTCACCAGCTATGTATACCGCCAGTTCGGCATCAATCTTTCCCGTTCGTCCAGGGACCAGGCCCGCGACGGCAAAGCCGTGGAAGGCACTTATGCCGACATGCAGAAGGGCGATATCATCATCTTCGGTGCACGCGCCAGCCGCAGAAGTATCGGGCATGTGGGCATTTTCATTGAGATGATGCCTGACGGGCAGGATTTCACTTTCATCCATGCCGCCACACACGGAGGCGTTACGGTTTCACACATCAAGGAGGAATATTATGCAACTAGGTTCCTAGGAGCCAGACGCATACTTCCGGACTTCGATATAGAATTATCCGAACCGGAGCCGGAACCGATTGATTTCGAAGCCGTTTACGGCAATGTTTTCCTCCCGATAAAGGATACCCTCTCACTCGGCGAGGCCGACCGGCGCATAGTGCTGTTCGGTGACGGCAGCTGGGCGGCGGTCGCCGAAGACGGCAGCCTGTCCGGTGACGCTCCCGGCCTCGGTACCCGCATAATACTGAACCCCGGCGGCACCTGGCAGGTGCTGGCCGCCAGTACATCCTCCATGCGGATTCCTTCGCTGGCAGCGGGCAGCCCCGCAGCCGTCTCCGCTACCAGGCCATCATCCGCTTCTTCCCAGACAGTCGCAGCGGCGGCTGGCGAATCCGCAGATGCCCAGTACCACGTCATCAAGAGCGGCGACACCCTCGACAAGATATCCAAGACCTACCACACGACTATCGACCGCCTCTGCGAGCTCAACGGCATCACCCGCAAGACCATCCTCCACATCGGCCGCCGCCTCCGCGTCCGCTGACCTTGTTTCGGCGGTATTTCACCAAAAAACCGTATCTTTGCAGCGATATGGCAGACAGCAACTTCATAGACTACGTAAAGATATTCTGCGCATCCGGGCACGGCGGCGCGGGATCGACGCACCTGTACCGGGCTAAATACATCCCGAAGGGCGGGCCCGACGGAGGTGACGGGGGCCGGGGCGGCCACATCATCCTCCGCGCCAACCCGCAGTTCTGGACCCTCATCCACCTTAAATACCGCAAGCACGTCAAGGCTGAGGACGGCGGCAAGGGCGAAGGCGGCAACCGCCACGGCAAGAACGGCGCGGACATCGTGCTCGATGTCCCGCTCGGCACCGTGGCCAAGGACGCCGAGACCGGCGAAGTGCTCTTCGAGCTCGTCGAGGCCGGCGAGGAGAGAATCCTCTGCCGCGGCGGCCGCGGCGGCCTGGGCAACACCAATTTCAAAACCCCTACCCTGCAGACGCCCCGTTTCGCACAGCCCGGAGAGGAAGGCGTCGAAGGATGGTTCATCCTCGAACTCAAGCTCCTGGCGGACGTAGGCCTGGTAGGATTCCCCAATGCAGGGAAATCCACCTTGCTGGCCACCATCACTTCAGCCAAGCCCAAGATTGCCAACTACGCATTCACGACGCTGGAGCCCAACCTCGGCATCGTGCGCTACTACGACGACAGGTCGTTCGTCATGGCGGATATCCCGGGCATCATCGAAGGTGCGCACGAAGGCCGCGGCATCGGCATCCGCTTCCTGCGGCACATCGAGCGCAATTCAGTGCTTCTCTTCATGGTTTCCGCTGAAGAAGAGGACATTGCCTCCGGTTACAGGACCCTTCTCAATGAACTTGAGGAGTACAATCCCGAGCTGCTCGTCAAGGACCGTGTCCTTGCCGTCACAAAATGTGACCTCATAGACAAGAAGAAGGAGAAGGAGATAGAGCCTACGCTCCCCAAGGACATACCCCATGTCTTCATCTCGTCGATGAACCAGCAAGGGCTTAAGGAACTCAAGGAAGCCCTGTGGGCCGCCCTCCACAAATAATGCTCGACACCCTACAAGACCTGGACCAGCGGATCACGCTGGTACTGAACAGCCTCCACTGCGAAGCCGGAGACTGGTTCTGGCAGTTCTTTTCCCTGAAGGAGACATGGTTCCCGCTATATGCCGCGGTGCTCTTCATCGTGATACGCCGTCTTGGATGGAAAAAAGGCCTTGTCATGATCCTTGCCATGGTGCTGACCGTCGTGGCCTGCGACCAGGTGGCCAATCTCGTCAAGGACTCGGTATGCAGGCTACATCCCTGCTATGATTCGTACATGATGAGGCACGGACTCCACGTCCTGGAGAAGCGGGCAGGGTATTTCGGATTCTTCTCCGGCCATGCCGCCAACGCCTTCGGTTTTGCGGCTGCATCCAGCATCAGCCTTGAAACAGACAGGAACCACCGGTACGGAGCGTACCAGTGGTTCATATTCATTTGGGCCGCACTTATCGGCCTCAGCCGGATTTTTGCGGGCAAGCATTATTTCGGCGACGTGATAGTAGGCGCCATAGTGGGCTACGCCCTTGGCTGCGCGATTGCCGGCCTATTCCGCATACTCGTTACAAAACGGGAATAGCTTTCTCCATACGGATTCCGCGGGAACCCTTGACAAGCACGCAGGCGCCCTCAAGCGGATGCGCGGCCAGATGGGCCGCCAGGGCGTCCGAGTCGGCGAAATGTCCGAGGACATTCGCCGGACGGCCCGCGGCCTCCAGCGCCCGCGCAAACTCCTCTCCCACCAGATAAGCCTCGCAACCGGAAGCAGCGATCTTCTCCACGACCTTGATGTGCTCCGCAAGGGAGTTGTCGCCGAGTTCACGCATATCGCCCAGAAGGGCGACCTTGCGCGGAGCCTCCATCATGGCGAAGCTGTCCAGGGCGACACCCATGCTTGAAGGATTGGCGTTGTAAGCGTCCAGGATAAGGGTGTTGCGCTCCGTTTTCTGCATCTGCGAGCGGTTGTTGGCGGGAACATAAGCCTCTACTGCCGCGACAGCATCCTCGAACGGGACTTCGAAATGGCATCCGATACAGATGGCTGCAAGGACATTCATGGCATTATAAGATCCGACCAGATGGGTCTCGACCGTACGTCCGTCCAGTTTCATACGCAGGAATGGATGCTCCGGTGTGGGAGGGAGTATCTCAACCCCGTTGAAATCAAGGCCATAAGGGATGATCGACAGTCCCTGGCGTTCTTCGGCCATGGCCTTAAGGTCCTCGCTGTCGACGTTGACGAACACTTCCCCGCCATGAGCGGCAATGAAGTCATACAGCTGGCCCTTGGCCTTCTTGACACCATCAAAACTGCCGAAACCGAGCAGATGGGCCTTGCCGACATTGGTGATCAGTCCGCAGTCGGGCTCGCACACCTCGACGAGATGCTTTATGTCATCGGGGTGGTTGGCTCCCATCTCTATGACGGCCAGCTCGGTGGCATCGGTTATCTTGAGGAGCGACAGCGGAACGCCGATGTCGTTGTTGAGATTGCCTTCAGTAGCTGTCACATTATACTTGGCGGACAGGACTGCATGGATCAGGTTCTTGGTAGTGGTCTTGCCGTTGGTACCGGTCAGCCCGAGAACAGTCAAATGCTTATCTCCCAAGCAGTTGCGTCTATGGTAGCGCGCCAGCGACCGCAGGGCTTCAAAGCCGTCGGGGACGGCTATGACCCGCGGGTCCCCGGCCGAGGCCGCGGCGCAGCCGTCGTCTACGACGGCGCAGGCCGCGCCCGCCTCGAGCGCCTTCAGCGCATACTCGTTCCCGTCGAAATTCTCGCCTTTCAAAGCAATGAACATCTCACCGCCGGTGATGGCGCGGCTGTCTGTCGTCACGCGACAGCCGCACTCCCTGTATTTCAGATATAATTCTTCAGTATTCATTTCACTCCCGTACTTCCGAAGCCTCCGGCTCCGCGTTCAGACTCTTCCAGGGTATCGACTTCCTCCCAATCCACCTGCTCATGCCGCGCGAACACCATCTGGGCGATGCGTTCGCCCGGAACGATGGTGAAAGGATCCGAAGACAGGTTTACAAGGATCACCCGGACCTCGCCCCGGTAATCGGCATCGATGGTGCCGGGCGAATTGAGCACGGTGACGCCCTTCTTGGCGGCCAGGCCGCTGCGCGGACGCACCTGTGCCTCATACCCAGCGGGTATCTCCAGATAAAGCCCCGTGGGCACCATGGCCCTCCCGAGGGGAGGAAGGACAATGTCCTCCCGCGTATCTGCCCGCAGGTCCACGCCCGCCGACTGCGGAGTAGCGTACTGCGGCAGGGGCCACTGCGAACGGTTGACGATCTTGACTTTCATATATTTCTACTTGGGGGCCAGCCTGTACAGGACGGCCGCTATGATGGCGAAGAGTAAATTCGGTATCCAGATGGCGAGCCCAGGCGGTAGGATGTCCGTATACACAAACATCTGCGCGAAGCGCTGGAACAGGATGTACGAGAATGCCAGGGCGATACCGAATGCAAGGTTCCAGCCGAGTCCTCCCCTCCTCTTGCGCGAGGAAAGGGCTACACCGATGATGGTCAGGATGATACAGGAGAACGGCATGGCCCAGCGGTTGTGCTTCTCGATGAGGGCATACATGATGTTGGAGTCGCCGCGCATCTTCTGTGTCTTGATGAGAGTCTGAAGCTCCCCGTAAGGGAGTGTCTGGACGGTCTGGGAGTTGCGGTAGAAATCATCCACCGTAAGGGCGATGACGGTATCCTTCTGCGCTCCTGAACGGACACGGTCGGACATGCCGGAGGTATAGTCCCTGATGAAATACCGCTTCAGCTGCCATGCACCCGAGAGGCTGTCCCAGACCGCCGTCTCGGCAGATATCTTCTTGACTATCTGATTGTTCTCTATGCTCTCCAGGGTAAACCTGTAAGCGGTGTTGTTCCATGTGCTGAAACTCTCGACGAACACGAATTCGCCCGGAGCGATCTGGTAGTGGACGTTACGTATGGCCGTGCTCTTGTTCTTGACATAGTCCTTTTCGAATGCCAGCCGCTCCTGGTTTGAGCGCGGTATGACATACAGGTTCAGCCCGAGCGACAGCAAGGCAATGAGCGCCGAAGCCACGATATACGGTACCATCATCCGGTGGAAACTCACACCTCCTGAAAGGATGGCGACAATCTCGGAATTGGCAGCCATGCGCGACGTGAAGAAGATGACCGAAATGAACACGAACATCGCGCTGTACATGTTCACGAAGTATGGGATGAAGTTGACGTAATAGTCAAGTATGATAGCCTTGAGCGGAGCCTGATTGGAGACGAACTTGTCAATCTTCTCGCTGATATCGAACACGATGACGATGCCGATGATGAGCAGCAGCGCAATGAAGAAGGTCAGGACGAACTTCTTGAAAATGTACCAGTCTAATATCTTCGGTCTGAGTGTCATCTTACAGTCTTCTGGTCACTTTGCGGACGGCCTCTTCCTTCCAGGAAGCGAAGTCCCCCGCTTCGATATGCTTGCGGGCCTGGCGTACCAGGTCCAGGTAGAACGCAAGATTGTGTTCGGAGGCGATCATCCCTGCGAACATCTCCTTTGCAACGAACAGATGCCTCAGGTACGCTTTCGAATAAGCATGGTCGACGAAAGACGTGCCGGCCGGATCCAATTCGGAGAAATCCTCCGCCCATTTGGCGTTGCGCATGTTCATGATGCCCTCCCATGTGAAAAGCATCCCGTTGCGTCCGTTGCGCGTGGGCATGACACAGTCGAACATGTCTACACCGCGGGCGATGCCCTCGAGGATGTTCGCCGGTGTGCCGACGCCCATCAGGTAACGCGGCCGGTCCTTCGGGAGGATGGGATCCACCACCTCCAGCATCTCGTACATCTTCTCGGTGGGCTCCCCTACCGCAAGGCCGCCTATGGCATAGCCGTCGGCATCGAACTGCACTGCATGCTCCACCGCCTGACGGCGAAGGTCCGGATAAACGCAGCCCTGGACTATCGGGAAGAAGCACTGAGAATGCCCGTACAGGGGCTCGGTCTCACGGAAGCGCTTCACGAATCGTTCAAGCCACGACTGCGTGAGTCTGAGCGACTTCTGGGCATAGCGATAATCCGCATCGCCGGGACAGCACTCGTCCAGCGCCATCATGATGTCGGCACCGATGATACGCTGCGTGTCGACGTTGTTCTCTGGCGTGAAGGTATGGCGCGACCCGTCTATGTGGGAGGAGAAAGTACAGCCTTCGGGAGTCAGTTTACGTATGGGGCTCAGGGAGAATACCTGGAAGCCGCCGCTGTCCGTAAGGATCGGGCGGTCCCAGGACTCGAACTTATGGAGTCCTCCGGCAGCTCTGAGAGTGTCAAGCCCGGGACGGAGATACAGGTGATAGGTGTTGCCTAGGATGATCTCAGCCCCGATATCATCCTTCAACTCCTTGTGATACACGCCCTTGACGGAACCGACGGTCCCGACGGGCATGAAGATGGGAGTGTGGATGCTGCCATGGTCGGTGGTGATGGTTCCGCAGCGGGCGGAACTGCAGGGATCGCTGGCAGTCTGGACAAATTTCATCTGGGCTTCGATTTTTAACCTTCAAAGATAGTAAAAACTGAGTAATTTCTTCTATTTTTGCAGAACACACCGGAACGAAACAACCATTAAAAGTTTTCCATATGAAAAACCAGAACATCAGCCTGAGGCTGATCATCATGAACTTCCTGGAGTTCGCCGCCTGGGGCGCCTATCTCACCTCGATGGGCAGTTTCCTCGCCCGCTCCGGCTTCGGCCCCCAGATCTGGCTCTTCTTCGCCACCCAGGGCTTCGTGTCGATATTCATGCCTGCCCTGATGGGCATCGTAGCCGACAAGTGGATCCCCGCACAGAAGGTCCTGTCCCTGTGCCAGGGTGTAGCCGGCCTCGCCATGCTGGCTGCCGGCTGGTATGCCATGAGCTCTGGCGATGCCATCCAGTTCGGCCCCTTCTATGCGCTCTATACTGTCAGCATAGCATTCTTCATGCCGACCATCGCCATCTCCAACTCAGTGGCCTACAATGCCTTGGAGAAGGCCGCCAAGGACCCTGTCAAGGACTTCCCTCCGATCCGCGTGTTCGGAACGGTAGGATTCATCCTTACGATGCTTTTCGTCAATTTCGTCAAGGGTGCGGACGGCATACAGTTCCAGCATACATACAACCAGTTCTTCGTGTCCGGCATCATCAGCCTGATACTCTGCGGCTATGCCCTGACCCTGCCTAACTGTCCTTGCAAACCCAAGACCGAAGGGACGCAGTCCTTCGCCGAGGCCACAGGTCTCAACGCCTTCCGCCTGTTCAAGGACCGTCAGTTTGCCGTATTCTTCATCTTCTCGATGCTTCTCGGCGCTTCCCTCCAGGTCACCAACGGATACGCGAATACCTTCATCACCTCCTTCAAGGAGAATCCTGCGTTCGCCAATGCCTGGGGTGCCAACAACGCCAACGCGCTGATATCCCTCAGCCAGGTGTCCGAAACGCTCTGCATCCTTCTCATCCCCTTCTTCATGAAGAAGTTCGGCATCAAGAAGGTCATGCTCATAGCCATGTTCGCATGGGTATTCCGTTTCGGATTCTTCGGAGCAGGCAATCCCGGAGGCGGAGTCTGGATGTTCATCCTGAGCTGCATCGTATACGGTGTCGCTTTCGATTTCTTCAACATCTCAGGCTCGCTCTTCGTAAATGAGAACACCGACAAGGGCATCCGCTCCAGCGCACAGGGACTGTTCATGCTCATGACCAACGGCCTCGGCGCCTCTATCGGTACATGGGCGGCAGGACGCGTTGTCAACCACTTCGTCTACAATGCAGCAGAGCCCTCCTGGAGTACAGCCTGGTATATCTTCGCCGCATACGCACTCGTAGTCGGTATCCTGTTCGCCATACTATTCAAGGATCCGCAGAAGAAGCAAGCCTAAATCTCCGGCGTCACCCGCTCGATCTGGAAGATACGGCTTTCGGAGCAGCGGTACTTGATGTCGAAGCATCTGAATTCGTCGTGACCTCCCATCTTGTGATAGGAGGTCACGTATTCTTTATTGTAGCCCAGCTGCGCCGCATCGCCCAGCGAGATGGAGCGGATGTCAAGCCTCAGCAGCTTCTCCAGGATCGAATAGTTCTTCTCCAGTGCGCCTAGTATATGCAGCCTGACAGAGCGGCTGTAATGATGCTTCTGGTTGTGATACCTGTTCCGGCAGCTCTCACTGCAGAACTTCTTGTCTTTCCTGCCGTACCCTATCCTGTCCCCGCATTCCAGGCAGACAGGCGCGTCGTCGGTTTTGTCCACGTATTCCATAGCTATTCGGTTTTGAGGGCAAATATGCGAAGCCGGGCATTCTACGCCAAGGAAGCTATAAAAAGAAAAACGGGGTAATTCTCTTTTTTTATGTCCGCCCGGACTTACAAAAAGATACGGAACATAAAAAAAGACGATAATCTGCCGAATCTTTTTTTATGTTCCATTGAAAACGGTCCGCAAAGCCCTTCCTTTGTCACGGCCGGAGGCGCCGACAGTCAGCGCCGTTCCGTCCCAACCTTCAAACTCAGACTTATGGAACAGCTCAATCGAATCGAAATCAGGGGCAACGTCGGAGCGGTACGGCTCCAGGTTGTCGGCAATTCCCGCGTGGCCAAGATCTCCGTGGCCACCAACTATGTTTATAAAGGACGCGACGGCGAGCCCGTCATCGAGACTACCTGTTATAGCAACAGATAGATTATCACAAGTACATTACTGAAGTTGCCCATCACGGTTAATGACGGGCAACTCTTTTGCTTTTTCTCTTTTGATAACGATTATACCAGGCTTTTTAAGTATTCCT
>Ga0256405_10003915_pt1 | contig 29374 bp, 33 predicted proteins | sample RumenRJG_02DNA_FD_189096 | JGI IMG/M metagenome (GOLD analysis project Ga0256405, IMG submission 189096) | Bovine rumen microbial communities from Lethbridge, Alberta, Canada - RJG_02 | ecosystem: Host-associated > Mammals > Digestive system > Stomach > Rumen | place: Canada: Alberta... | reverse complement strand
GGTTGACCAATAATCTCAGCCGAAGGATGATCCTATGTTCAAGAAGAAGTGATAAACAAAAAGTAAGAATCACAAAAGAGTAAAAAGTAGAAAAAGGAGATAAGACCAAATGTTGTGGGAAGAATTTGATAAAAATCTGCGTAACGTACTGAAAATCAAGTGATTATTTAATGAACATACTTTTAACAGGCGGAGCCGGTTATATCGGTAGCCACACCATCATAGAACTTGATAAGGCTGGTCACAGCGTGGTCGTTGTAGACAACCTTGTAAACAGCAACCCCGAGTCATTGCGTCGCGTGGCAAAGATCATAGGCAAGGATGTTCCTTTCTATGAGGTTGACGTGCGCGATAAAGAAGCACTCTCAAAGGTCTTCGATGCGAATACGTTTGATGCCGTCATTCACTTTGCTGGCCTGAAGGCCGTCGGTGAGTCCGTATCCAAACCCTTGGAGTACTATCATAACAATATGACCGGTACCTTCATCCTCTTGGATGTCATGCGCCAGCACGGCTGTAAGAACATCATCTTCAGCAGCTCCGCTACAGTCTATGGCGACCCTGCCATCATTCCTATTACTGAGGAATGCCCCAAGGGCCATTGCACCAATCCCTATGGCCAGACCAAGAGTATGCTCGAAGAAGTCTTGATGGATGTGCAGAAGGCCGACCCAGAGTGGAATGTCGTCCTGCTGCGCTATTTCAATCCTATTGGCGCCCATCAGAGCGGCATGATAGGTGAGAATCCCAATGGTATACCCAATAACCTCATGCCCTATATCACTCAGACGGCAGTAGGCATCCGCAAGGAACTTGGTGTCTTTGGCAATGACTACGATACCCCTGATGGCACAGGCGTTCGTGACTATATCCATGTCTGCGACTTAGCCTCCGGTCATGTGGCCGCCTTGAAGGCCATCAATCGTAATTGTGGCTTAGCCATCTATAATCTTGGCACAGGCCATGGCTATAGTGTCCTTGATGTTGTCAATGCCTTTATGAAGGTAAATGGGGTCGATGTCCCCTATAGCATCAAGCCCCGCAGACCAGGCGATATCGCCACCTGCTACTGCAATCCTGCCAAGGCCAAGGCCGAACTCGGTTGGGAGGCCCAATACGGCATTGAAGAAATGTGCCGTGACAGTTGGAACTGGCAACGTCAGAACCCGAATGGTTACGAATAAAGTTTAGAAGCTTCAGGTGGCGAAAGCCGCCCTAAGTTTTCATGCCTGGACGTCAGAATAGACAATTTACCTGCCGTGAGGTAGCGGGCAGGCTCTTTTCAGGTTGTTCCTACAAGGCCTGTCAATCCTGCCCTTTATGTATACTGTCAACAATAGTGACAACGACCTCCAGAGGAAACCCCCTGTTTTAGCTTTTTAGTGGCAGGTCCTCTGGATAAAACAAACATTTAATAACAAAAAAAGTATGAGATTAATTATTGAACCCGACTACGAACGTATGTCGAAGTGGGCTGCAAACTATGTAGCCAAGTGTATTAACGAGGCCAAGCCGACGGCAGACAAGCCCTTTAAACTCGGCTGCCCTACAGGAAGTTCTCCTTTGGGCATGTACCGAGAGCTGATCGCCCTGAACAAGACTGGCAAGGTATCGTTCCAGAATGTGATTACGTTCAACATGGACGAGTACGTGAACCTCCCCGAGGATCATCCCGAGAGTTACCACAGCTTCATGTGGAACAACTTCTTCAGCCACATCGACATCAAAAAAGAGAATGTCCATATCCTTAATGGCAATGCCAAGGATCTGAAGGAAGAGTGCGAGAACTACGAGAAAGCCATTGAGGCAGCAGGTGGTATCGACCTGTTCATGGGTGGTATTGGTCCCGACGGGCATATCGCCTTCAACGAGCCAGGCTCCAGCTTGCAGAGTCGCACACGCCAGAAGACGCTCACCACAGATACCGTGATTGCCAATAGTCGTTTCTTCAATAATGATGTCAATTTGGTACCCAAAACCGCTCTGACTGTAGGTGTTGGCACTGTGATGGACGCCAAACAAGTGATGATAATGGTGAATGGCCACAACAAGGCCCGTGCTCTCCGTCATGGTGTAGAAGAGCCAGTCAACCACATGTGGACTATCAGTTGTTTGCAGCAACACCCCCATGCCATTATCGTATGCGATGAAGATGCTACAGACGAGTTGAAGCACGGAACTTACAAGTATTTCAAGGATATTGAGAAGGGTAACCTTTTGTAAATAGTAAAACGGATTCTGACTGCACAGGTGGTCGTAGAGCGATGCAGTTCGATACTGCCAGTCAGAACACAACAAACAATAATAGATAATAGATATATGGCAAAAAAAGTAATGTTAGTGTTTGGAACACGCCCGGAGGCCATTAAGATGTGCCCGCTGGTGAAGGAGTTCCAGAAACACCCAAATGAGTTTGAGACTATAGTCTGTGTGACAGGTCAGCACCGCGAGATGCTGGACCAGGTACTCACCATATTCGATGTCAAGCCCGACTACGACTTGAACATCATGAAACAGGGTCAGGATCTCTACGATGTCACAGCCCGTGTGCTCACGGGTATACGCGATGTGTTTAATGTTTGCAAGCCAGATGTGGTGCTGGTGCATGGCGATACCACTACCAGCACTGCTGCAGCCTTGGCAGCCTTCTATCAGCAGATACCTGTTGGTCATGTGGAAGCAGGATTGCGTACTCATAACATTTATTCTCCTTGGCCCGAGGAGATGAACCGCCAGATTACTGGTCGCATTGCTGCCTACAATTTCTCTCCGACTCCCTTGTCGGAGAAAAACCTGATGGAAGAAAAGGCTCATGGCCAGATTTTCGTCACGGGTAACACCGTGATAGATGCTCTCCACATGGTGGTTGAAAAGCTTAAAAATGACAAAACTTTGTCCGACGAACAGATAAAAGTTTTGAAAGAGGCTGGTTACGATGTAACCCGTTTGGATAATGGCAAGAAACTGGTGTTGATAACAGGACATCGTAGAGAAAACTTTGGTGACGGTTTTATCAGCATGGTGACAGCCATGAAGGATCTCTCTGAGAAATATCCCGATGTGGACTTCGTTTACCCCATGCACCTCAACCCCAATGTGCGTAAGCCCATTCACGAGGTATTTGGTGAAGATTTGACCCGTCCCAACTTCTTCTTTATTGAGCCATTGCAGTACCTGGAGTTTGTGTACCTGATGGAGAAGAGCACTGTTGTCCTAACCGACTCAGGCGGCATTCAAGAAGAAGCCCCTGGCTTGGGTAAGCCTGTGCTCGTGATGCGCGACACCACTGAGCGTCCTGAGGCGTTGAAGAGCGGCACCGTTCATCTGGTGGGCACCAATCACGACCTGATTGTTAGTGAGGTCAGTACTCTGCTTGATGATGCAGTAGCATACGAGAAGATGAGCAAGGCTGTGAACCCTTATGGCGATGGAAAAGCTTGCTCACGCATTGTACGTGCGCTTAACGGCGAAGCCGTTGATAGATATGAAGTTAAGTAAATTAAGAACGATAGAATAAAAACAATTAAGTAATATGATTAACGTAATTGGACTGGGCTATATTGGACTGCCCACAGCATTGATGATGGCTTCTCATGGTGTAGAAGTCATAGGTACAGATTACAACAAGGAACTTGTCGCTACTCTTAACGCCGGTAAGACCACTTTCAAGGAAGACGGTCTGGACGAGCTCTTCCAGGCTGCCGTTAAGGCTGGCATCAAGTTCACCACCGAGTATCAGAAGACAGACATGTACATTGTCTCTGTTCCTACTCCTTACGACAAGTTCTCCAAGAAGGTGGACGCCTGCTATGTGGTAGCTGCCGTCAAAGAAGTGATGAAAGTTTGCCCCAAGGGTGCAACCGTGGTGATTGAATCTACAGTGAGCCCTGGAACCATTGACAAGTTCGTGCGCCCCGTAATCGAGGAGAACGGCTTTAAGATTGGCGAGGACATCAACCTTGTTCACGCTCCTGAGCGTATCATCCCCGGCAATATGGTGTATGAGCTGCTGCATAACAACCGCACCATTGGTGCCGACAGCAAAGAGATTGGTGAAAAGGTGAAGAGTTACTATGCCTCCTTCTGCCAGGGCGAGATTGTCGTTACCGACATTCGTACTGCAGAAATGACCAAGGTGGTTGAGAACACTTATCGTGCTGTCAATATCGCATTTGCAAATGAATTGAGCCGCATTTGCCGTCACGACAATATGGATGTGTATGAAATCATCAAGATCTGCAACATGCATCCCCGTGTAAACATCCTTCAGCCTGGTCCTGGTGTAGGTGGCCACTGCATCTCTGTTGACCCTTGGTTCTTGGTAGGCGACTACCCCCAGCTTGCTAAGGTGATTGACGAGTCCATGAAGACTAATGATTACCAGCCCGTATTTGTGCTTGAGCGCATCCACGAGATTATGGAAGAGCACAATATCACTGATAACCGCAAGGTGGGTCTGTATGGCCTGACTTACAAGGAGAATGTAGATGATATCCGTGAAAGCCCCACATTGCAGATGCTCGACATTCAGGAGCGCCATTTGGCTCGTCCGTTGAAGACCTTTGATCCTTTCTTTACACAGAAGGAGATTGTGAAGAACCAGATTCTGGACTTTGATCAGTTCCTCGATGAGGTGAATATGGTAGTGATTATGGTTAAACACGATCACATCAAGCAGAATTGGGATAAACTGAAGGGAAAAGTCATTCTTGACTGTCACAACATTTGCCCGTTAGAAGGAGTATATCACATCTAAAGAATAATATTTCTGGCAGCACAGGTGGAACGAAGCTTCGCAGTTCGATACTGCCTGCCAGAACACAAAAGCTACAAGAGGTATGGAAGTAAACGCCAAGGTTTTAGAGCAATTTCACTACTTCAATATTGAGAGTGAAGTGGATTCTGTGTTTGGGAACTGGGCGGTTTCCAAGGATGGAGATGTGGTGAATAGCGTTTACCCATATGCTATTCTTGCTATCCACTTGAAAGATACCGACTGGATGGAGAAGATAAAAACGAAGGTTTGGTTCAGACCGGAGTGTGAACAACATCCAAAACAGGCTGTTCAGAGAGCCAATGAATTGCTTAAAGAATAAGGAAATTATAAACTCAAGTATATGAAAGGAATCGTATTAGCCGGAGGTTCCGGTACCAGACTATACCCTATCACTAAGGGCGTGAGCAAACAATTGCTCCCAATTTATGATAAACCGATGGTTTATTATCCTATTTCTGCTCTGATGTTGGCAGGGATACGTGATATCCTCATTATTTCTACTCCCTACGACCTGCCAGGATTCAAACGTCTTCTTGGCGATGGCTCTGATTATGGCGTACACTTTGAATATGCAGAGCAACCCTCTCCTGATGGTTTAGCGCAGGCTTTCATTATTGGTGAAAAGTTTATTGGTAATGACTCTGTATGCCTTGTTTTAGGTGATAATATCTTTTATGGGAACGGTTTCACTGGATTACTACGTAATGCTGTGAAAGATGCTGAAGTAAACGGGAAGGCAACGGTATTTGGTTATTGGGTATCAGATCCGGAACGCTATGGTGTGGCTGAGTTTGATAAAGATGGCAATTGCCTCAGTATAGAGGAAAAACCCAAGGAACCAAAAAGTAACTACGCTGTAGTTGGACTCTACTTCTATCCTAACAAGGTAGTGGATGTAGCCAAGCATATCAAACCTTCCGCCCGTGGAGAGCTTGAAATCACCACTTTAAACCAAGAGTTCCTGAAGGATGGCGAACTGAAAGTTCAGGTCTTTGGCCGTGGCTTTGCCTGGTTGGATACTGGTACTCATGACTCCTTGGCTGAGGCTTCTACTTTTGTTGAGGTTATCGAAAAGCGGCAAGGATTAAAGATTGCTTGTTTAGAGGGCATTGCATATCGTAATGGATGGATTAGTGAGGAGCGATTGCGTGAAATAGCTAAACCTATGTTAAAAAACCAATACGGACAATATCTTCTTAAAGTAATTGAAGAGAAAAAACAAGAATTAGATTCTGATACACTTCGTGCTATTGAACTTAAGAATCAGTAATTGTTTTCATTATGACCATTGATGATGTTAGAATAATAGAACTCCCAAAGTTCTTGGATGCGAGAGGAAATCTTTCTTTTGTAGAACAATTCACTCATATTCCTTTTGAGATAAGAAGAGTGTATTGGCTATATGATGTACCGGGTGGAATAGCACGTGGTGGTCATGCTGAAAAGAATAATGAGGAACTGATAGTTGCCTTATCTGGAGCTTTTGAGATTGTCGTTGATGATGGCAAACGCTCAAAGACGTTTGTGCTGAACCGTTCTTATTATGGATTGTACATCCCTAAGGGCTTATGGCGGGAGATAAAAGAATTCTCTACTAATGCTTTAGCTTTGGAGTTCGGAAGTATACCTTACACGGCAGAGGATTATATTCGCGATTACGAAGTATTTCAGCATTATTCAGTAAAAAAACAAGAAGAAATAGAGATTCCGCCACTTTCGAGTCGTGAAGGCTTACAAAATGATCTCTACAGCGTTTTCGATTGCTCTATGGTAGAACTTGACCGCCATCATAGCGACAGAAAAGGCAATCTTACGGTAGTAGAAAATGGCTCTACTCTCCCTTTTGATGTCAAGAGAGTGTATTATCTCTATGATGTTCCTGGTGGAGAGAACCGAGGTGCACATGCGCATAAAGAGTTGAGTCAATTAATAGTTGCTGCTAGTGGTTCATTTACTGTAACTTTAGATGACGGAAAATATAAACGTAGTTTCTTTTTAAATCGTCCATATCAAGGTCTTTATGTCAAACCGGGTATGTGGCGAGACCTAGTAGATTTCTCTTCAGGGGCCGTGTGTATGGTTTTAGCTAGTGATGTATATATAAAGGAGGATTATATACGAGATTATAATCAGTTTATAGAATTTAGAAATAGATAATCAAAATGAGTATTCCTTTTTTATCTTTGAAAGACGTGACAGCTCTTCATGGAGCTGAAATCAACGAGGCTGTAACTCGCGTTGTTAATAATGGCTGGTATCTCCAGGGAAAGGAGAACGAGCGATTTGAGGCTAACTTTGCAAACTTCATAGGAACAAAGTATTGCATTGGCTGCGCGAATGGCTTGGATGCCCTCATCTGGATCTTCCGCGCATATATTGAGATGGGGGTGATGCAGCTAGGTGATGAAGTGATAGTTCCCGCCAATACCTATATAGCAACCATTTTGGCTATCACAGAAAATGGCCTAAAGCCAATCCTTGTGGAGCCTAAACTCAATACGCTTGAGATTGATGATGATCTTATAGAGGCTGCCATAACTTCTAAAACAAAGGCTATCGCCATTGTACACCTCTATGGTCGTAATGCCTATACAGAGAAGATTGGAGCGCTGTGTAAGAAGTATAACTTGAAACTTGTTGAGGACAATGCCCAGGCTCATGGTTGTAAGCATATTGATGGACGTATGACTGGCTCGATTGGTGATGCTGCTGGTCATAGCTTCTATCCAGGTAAGAACCTTGGCGCGCTTGGTGATGGTGGTGCAGTAACCACAAATGATCCTGAATTGGCAGCAGCTGTTCGTGCTCTTGCAAATTACGGCTCACAGAAGAAGTATGTGTTTAAATATACGGGTCGTAACAGTCGTTTGGATGAGATACAGGCTGCTGTGCTTGATGTGAAGTTGAAATATCTGGTAGAAGACAATGCTCACCGTAAAGAGGTCGCACGGCTCTATTATGAGGGTGTCAAGAATCCTCTAATTACCTTACCTGACTTATTGCCTGATGAGCAGAATGCATACCATCTCTTTCCAATTCTTGTGGGTGATGGCAAGCGCAACTTCCTTCATGATTATTTGGATAAGAATGGTGTTGGTACTGTCATTCATTATCCTATTGCACCACATAAACAGGAATGTTATAAGGAGTGGAATGGAATGAGTTTGCCCATCACAGAACAGATTGCGAATGAGGAACTGAGTTTACCAATTGGGCCTACTGTTACAAAGACCGAAGTTGAATATGTCGTTAATCTCATTAACAACTTTAATTAATGATGAGATCTAATAGAAACATCATGCTATGGGTTGGAGCGTTTTTTTGTTTTAATGTTCTTCAACCTGTTTACATATGGTCATTTGCTTCTTTGTCCAATATGATTTCGTTAGGGGTTATTCTGCTCCTATGCATTATTAATATTCAGCTAAAGACAGATTTCTCAAAAGCATATTACATAATCGTTTATGTATTTTTAGCATTTATTTCTGGACAAAACATTCTTAGTTTTTTAGGCTGTGCTTTGTTGTTCTTTCTAATGCTCGCAAAAGATGATTTTCTAAAAGAGCTTTACGACAAATTTATAACAGTTTTTGTGCTATTTACAACCGTTTCATTGGTAGTCTTTTTTTTAGTTCAATTGAGAATTCCGATAGGTTACAGTATTATTAATCCATTAAACTCACTACTGGAGGTATCTTATAAACACTATCCTTTTTTAGTCGTGATTAATACTCTCGACTATTATCGCTTTATGGGGCTGTTTGATGAGCCGGGTGTTATGGGTACTTTATGTAGTGCAATCTTGTTAATGAAAAAATTTGATTTTACTGATCGTCGAAACATATTGATTTTGATTTTTGGTATTTTCTCATTTTCGCTTGTATTTTATGTAGTTGCAGCGCTATTTGTTGTGCTGTTTGCTCCCACTAAATATAAAATCATTACTGTTGTTACTCTTTCTTTATTGCTATTTGCCTTACCAAATTTAGGTCTTTTAGATCAATATATTTTTGCCAGGTTGAATATAGCTAATGGAAAATTTGTTGGAGATGATAGACTCGTATGGGATTTTGATGAATCTTGGTATGAAAGGTATAAGCATTCTTCTGATTTTTATTGGGGTTTAGGGCGCGAAGCAAAGAGTATTTATAATTCTGGTGGATCATCTTATATCGATTTGTTGATTATGTACGGTTTGATTTTTACCATATTTTATTCTTTGGCTTTTATCGTTGATGCTTTTAAACGCATTAAACCCGATTACAAGAACCTAGCTGTATATTTGTTAATTTTTATATCTATTATGTATCAAAGACCTTATATTACAAATATAGGATATGTCATGATGCTTTATATACCAATTATCTTTTTAAGTAAAAAAAAGAAGCTCTCATATGAAAGAAAATGAAACAGATGGGTATAAATCTGCATTTAAAGCAACCGCCTTATTTGGTGGGGTTCAAGTGTTTACTATTTTAGTAAAACTTGTAAAGTCTAAAATCATTGCTTTAATAATGGGGGCGACAGGCTTTGGTGTCCTGAGCCTATATGTCACTTTGTCGGAATTATTGTCATATACTACCAATTTGGGATTACAAAGTAGTGCTGTACGTGATTATTCTGTTGCTAATGCTTCTGGTGACTTAACGGAGCTTTCTCAAAAGAAAACAGCCATAAGACGTTGGATTGCTGTTACCAGTGTAATGGGAGCTATCATAACTTTTTTGTTTGCTCAGAATCTAAGCATATGGATGTTTGATTCCCCAAATTATAAGAATGGAATACGTATTCTCTCTATTGTTGTTTTCTTAATGGGGGTATATAATGGACAATATGCATATCTACAGGGTATTAGAAAAATTAAAGATCTAGCAAAGGCAAATGTAATAGGGGCAGTTGCGAGTTTGTTGTTTTCACTCCCTTTTTATTTTATACTTAAGGAAGATGGTATCATTTGGTCATTAGTAATTACTGCAGTCATAACGACTATCGTTAGTACTTATTATTGTTCTAGGTATCCTCAGAAGAGAATAGCTCAGAATTACAAACAGAGTTTTAATATAGGTATAAATACTGTTAAATTAGGCATCGCTATGTCATTGGGCACATTGTCAGGTACTTTCGTTGCTTTTATTATTAGATCAATAGTTGTTAGATATGGTGGTATAGAGGACGTGGGATTGTATCAGGCTGGTTGTACTATTAATGTATCTTACTTGGGGCTTGTCTTTACCGCAATTGCTAAAGATTATTTTCCTCGTCTATCAGCAATGAAAGACTTGGAACATATGAAAAAAACCGCTAACGAACAGGCAGAAATTGCAATCTTGTTGCTAGCCCCAATGATAATCATGATGATAGTATTTCTTAAACCTATTATTGTGGTTTTATTTACTGAAGAGTTTTGTGTTGTACTACCCATGATAGAATTGATGCTATTAGGCTCTCTTGTTAAAGCTGGTTCATGGGATCTGAGTTATATTTTATTAGCAAAAGGAAATAGCAAACTGTTCCTTTTCAGTGAGTTGGGTGTATATATTGTAATTATTCCTATTTATTACTTTTTGTATCTTAAGTTAGGTCTGTTAGGCTTAGGCTATGCTTACTTTCTTCATCAGACCATTTCATTCTTATGGGTTGGACTAACAGCACAATATGCTTATAATATTCATTACTCCAAGGAATTCTGGAAGTTATTTACTGTATTTCTAAGTGTTATAGCCTTGTTTATTTTTTTACGCCCCAAACTTGGACTTATTGGTTATGCACTGGATGTTTTTGTTTTGGTTGTTATACTATGGTATACTTATATAGAATTTTCAAAAAGAGTAAATATTTTAGATTTTTTTAAACGGAAGTCTCATGGCCAGAAATAATCCATTAGTAAGTGTCATAATCATTACTTATGATGATGCCAAGTATCTTGAGACGACTCTTGAAAGTGTTAAGGCTCAAGATTATGAAAATATAGAAATTATAGTGTCTGATGATGGATCCAAAGATGACACTGTAGTGATAGCAAAGAAATGGTTAGATGCAAACAAAAATCATTTTTCAAATACTCAACTACTAAGTGTAGATAATAATACAGGAGTCACGGGTAATTATCAGAGAGCTGAAAAGGCGGCAAAAGGCGTCTGGCTTAAAACTATAGGCGGGGATGATATATTATACCCATCTTGTATTTCTGAGAACGTTCTTTTTGTTAATAGCCACCCCAATGTAGATGTTGTTGTTAGTCGTCAAGAATTAATAAATGATGCTGGGGTTAAACTGCCAACCCCAGATAAAACAAAAGAATATTATTATTTCTATCAGTCTTCAAATATGCTACAGAAAGAATATATCCTAAGATTTGATCCGATAGAGGACACTTGTTTGTTCAAGTCAAAACGAATGATGGAGGCAATTAATTACTATGATTTAGATTATACTATGCAGGAAGACTCTCCATTAAAGATGAGAATTGCAATGGGGGGATTTAAATATTGGTCTATAAATAAATTTTTGTTGGCAAAACGTTTAAGAGTTGGTTCTTTGAGTGGTTTGTCTGATTCTAGGATAATTGTTAATAATGATATAGTAAGAATAGCAATTAACAAAAAGTATTATATACCTTATTTAAAAGGTCTCGAGAAAAGCCTAATGAAATACGACGCAATTGTTGTCTCTCTCTTTTTTAAGAACCAATGGCTAAATAGAAAGAATGTATTCTGCAAGACAATATTTCGCTTCCTTAGGTTACCTGTAGTCGTTACAAGGAAAAGTAAGATTCGAAAAATCAACAGGTCATTTTTAAATGATAAAAATGGCAAAGATTAAATAAATGAACCAATTTCACCAAAGAAATTATCGATAATACTTCCCCAAGATGAATAAAAAAATAAGAAAAGCTATTAAGGATTTCTATTCCAGGTTTCAATTCTGGAGATTCAAAAGAATTTATGAGCGAGACCCAAAGCAGGCTGCTGATAAAACTTATTATAAGGTATTCAAACGCCATATTGATTTTGGACATCCCAAAGATCTTATAGAGAAGACTTATTGGTTGTTAAATAATACAGATACCTCGTTATGGACATTATGTGCAGACAAGTATCGGATGCGTGAATATATAGCTAAAGTTGGACTTACAGAACATTTGCCGAAGTTATATCATGTATGGCAGCTCAATGAAGACATCGATATATCTGTCCTTCCAAATAAGTTTGTACTAAAGGCAAATAATGGCTGCGGTACGGTGCTTGTCGTCAATAATAAGGCTGAAGTGACTAATAAAAAAGTAAACTCATTAACTCGACAATGGTTGAGGAAACCTTTTGGTTACGTCAGCGGCCAATCCCATTATCTCAGCATTAAACCTTGCATAATCGCCGAGGAATTGTTAGAAAGTGATGCCGCACAGCATCAGATTTCGCCAAATTCTTTAATTGACTATAAGATTTGGTGTATCAACGGGCATCCAGAATGTATTTTAACGGCTTATAATCGAAAAGGTGATTCTTATTATCTTGATTTGTATGATACAGATTGGAATCGAATTAGCCATCATTTGAGGCACCCTGGTCACTATAAATTCAACAACAATTTACTTCCTAAACCTGCGTGCCTTGAACAAATGCTATCTATAGCATCGACACTTGCAGCTCCTTTCAAAGAAGTAAGAGTAGATCTTTATAATATAAATGGAACACCAATTATTGGAGAACTTACGTTCACAGCTGGATTTAGAAACTTTACAGAAGAATTCTACAAATACTTAGGAAGTAAAATAGAATTGCCATGATAATACTATTTCGTGCGAACGGCATATTTGCCAGTAGAGTTAACAAATATGTTGACTATTATAAAAAGACAAATCGGCAGTTTAAAATTGTTGGTTGGGATAGGCTTGGTGAGGGTTTGAAACGAGAGAATTATGTTTTTTTCCAGTATCGGACTCGTTACGTTCAAGGCGGCAGAAAAGCAATTGTGGCGAAAATAAAATGGATGAGATTTGTTTATAAATATCTTGTTGCACATAAAGAAGAAATAACCACCGTTCATGCTTGTGACTTGGATGTAGCATTACCCTCGGCGCTGTTTAAACGTAGGTATAAAAAGGATTTAAATATTGTATTTGATGTGTGTGACTGGAATAGTGCATCAGGAATGAAAGGTGTTGTCAAACATGTATTTCAAATAGCTGAGCGCTTTACAGTCAAACAATGTAATCAAATGATTCTTTGTGAACCAGAACGCATAAATCAAATTCAATTTAAGGTCCCAATTCCTGTGCATATTATGAGAAATATACCTTCATTTGATGACACATCTTTTCTAAAAGAGGAAACGATAAGGCCTTTCAATAACGACATGGTGACAGTTGCGTATGTAGGATGGTTTGGCCATGGCCGGTTTATTGATGAGTTGTTGGAATATGCGGAGCGCGGGACAATCAATCTTTTAATTGCTGGTTTTGGGATGGCCCAAATTGAAGAACATGCAAAAAAACTAAACGATTCAATGGATACCGTGCGTTTTTTTGGAAAGGTAGATTATAAATTTGGTTTGCAAATACTGAATGCCGCAGACTTGATTTATGCAATGTATTGTAAATCAATTCCTAATCATTTTTTTGCTGCTCCTAATAAATTTTATGAATCTATGTTCTTAGGACGGGCGATTCTCTCAACAAAAGGGATTCCTTTGGAGGAAAAAATAATCAAATATGGAACAGGTTACGCAATAGAAGAGAGTATGGATGATTTAGCTTACTTCCTAGAGCATATATCCAAAGATGAGTTAAAGAAGAAGGGAGAAGATGCTCATGCTCAATGGCCTTATTTTTCTCAATTAACAGACCAATTTATGAATGTTGAATACTCAAATATAATAATATGAACAACAAACCTTTGTTCAATATGCTTGGATTTGACGAAAGAAACCTTGAGGAGATTACAATTAGAGTCTCTTGAACATGGATTTTGGGATGACTTTGATGGAAACCTAATAAGTTGTATGATGAGGTACCAACTGAGTTCATTAAATTATTAGCTAGTCAATTGAAAAAATGTGGTATAAATGAAAACATTCTCAGTATTAATATCAATTTACAAAAAAGAAAACCCCGAATGGTTACGAGAGGCACTTGCTTGTATATTTGCACAGACCGTACTGCCAACAGAGATAGTGATGGTGAAAGATGGACCTCTTACACCAGAATTGGAATCTGTGCTCAAAGAGTATGAAAAAAAGTATCCTATATTTCATTTCGTAGTTAATGAAACAAATCTTGGGTTAGGGTTAGCTCTACAGAAAGGAGTATTGGCTTGCAATAATGAGATTATTGCCCGAATGGATACGGATGATATCATACCCCCACATCGATTCGAAAAACAGTTGGCCAAAATAGAAGAAGGATATGATGTCGTTAGTTGTTGGTCCCAGTTGTTTGTTGGTGAAAGGAGTAATATTATTGCAGTCAAGACTCGTCCGGAAAAACACGAAGATATTGTTAGATTGGCACATAGGCGTTCTCCAGTTTGCCATGCTGCTGCTTTTATGCGCAAGAGCTCCGTACTCAGGGCCGGTAACTACCAACATCGGCAGTATTATGAGGATTATAATCTTTGGGTGAGAATGATTCAGACGGGATCGAAGTTCTACAATGTACAAGAGGTGCTGTATGAGATTAGAACTACCGAAGATCAATTAAGCAGAAGAGGGGGATGGGCGTATTTGAAAAGAGAACTTAAATACCTGAGAGAGTTCTATGATATGGGATTCTATACATGGAAGGATTTGTTTATTAATTCTAATGTCAGAATTGCAGCACGCTTGATGCCTCAAAAAATGAGATATTCATTATTCAAGAGGATATGGAATCATAAAAACAAGTAGGATGGAACAGAGAAAGCTTAGTACGACATACAAGTTGCTTAGAGCTTTAGGCTTTAATTATTCCGAGGAGGAGTATGGAGATGTGAGTTTGTGGCGTGTAATTAAACAGTTCTTTGGCAATATTTACCGTAAGCGATTGGAAAAGATGATGGATTGGCCTATCCTGGCTCCGCTCTGTCCTCGCAAGTTGCGCCCTTGGCTATTGAGACGGATTGGTTGCCATGTGGGTAAGAATGTCTTTATTGGTGATTATGTGCGTGTGGATTTGAATCATGCTGATTTAATTTACATTGACGATTATGCTCATGTGACTGCTGGGTGCCGTTTGCTGTGCCATCAGCGTAATCTGAAAGATTATCATATTGGTGATAATGCTGCAAAATGTGGATATCGGCTTGGTGAGATTCATATAGGAAAAGGCGTTATGGTAGGCATGGAAACAATGATAATGCCAGGTGTTACTATAGGTGATGGGGCAGTAATAGGTGCACGTTCTACCATTCTCAAAGATGTTCCACCATATACTGTTGCGATAGGGTCACCTGCAAAGGTTGTGAAGGAATTCACGCAAAGAGAAGGTTCAAATATAACTGAATTCAAAGAATAAGGCTTATGTATCAATTTATAAAGCGAGTCTTTGATTTTATCTGTGCCGTTGTGGGCATCATTCTCACTAGTCCGTTATGGATGATTGCCATCATTGGTATCCTTGTCTCTGACTGGGGGCCAATCTTCTATACGGCACACCGGATTGGTAAGGGTAATAAGCCATTTAAGATGTATAAGTTTCGCTCCATGCGGGTGGCAAAGGCGGCAAATGAGGCATCGTTGAGGCCTGACGAGGATAGGATATTCCCATTTGGACACTTTATCCGAAAGGTAAAGATAGACGAGTTGCCGCAGTTGTTGAATATCTTGAATGGAACGATGAGTGTAGTTGGCCCTCGCCCTGTGGCGCAGGATCAGTTTGATTTGTTCCGCACAGGGAAATGGAATCTGGCGGCAGAGGTGCCAGTGGGGCTTTCCGGGCCGGCAGCATTGTATGACTTTATCTATGGTGACCAATTCACAGACGAGAAGGAATATATGGAAAAGGTGTTTGAGACGCGCCGCGAGTTGGAATATGTTTATGTGAAGAAGGCGGGCATCTTCTATGATCTGAAGATGATCGTCTATACGGTGATATGTATTCTATACGCGTTGTGTGGAAAAGAATGCACTTGGATTTTGGATGAACTTAAAGCGGATGCCGCTAATAGTTCAATGGTTCAATAGTTCAAGTGCCTTAAAATTCTATAAATGTTAGGGCAGGAGACAACAGAACAATAGAATATGATAACAGAAGAAACTATAAGGGAAGTCTGGGAGAAAGCCGGAAAGGTTGACGGCTTTGCCCCATCGATGTATCGCCGCGATGCCTGTGGTGCTCTTATCATGCGCGACAAGTATGGCAAGGTGAACCCATTTGGCTGGGAGATAGACCATATCTATCCTCAATGTCTGGGGGGAGATGACCATAGAGATAATCTGCGAGCCATGCACTATATGAACAACCGCAGCAAACGCGACGATTATCCCTCGTACACCGCTGCAGTGACCTTCGATGGGACGAAGAACATTCAAAAGATGCGTAATCTCACTGTAAACGAGGCCATACGTAGACGAATCAAGGAACTATATCAAAACAAATAAATTATGCTGAGTGTAATAAAAATTGAAGACCTATATGGTCTATATACATATTCCCTTGATTTCCGTCCGGACAGAAACCCTTATTGTTTCGTGACGGGAAGCAACGGTTATGGTAAGACTACACTGCTGAGAATGATAGACACCCTTTATAGCCGAGATTTTAATGGCCTGGCTTCTATTGATTTCAAGGAGTTTGACTTGAAGTTCCAGGACGGATATCATATCCATGTGAGTCAGCAAAGGGAGTATGACGATGATTCAAGTTCAGATGAGGTGGAACCGGAGCGAGTAATGTTGTCTTTTACATCTGATGATGAGAACATTCCTGGTTCTGAAGAGACATACGAATGGGTAAGCACTGATGAGGATGATGAGAAACTGAACAATATGACGGCCTATCTTGCCTCACATCCTATTTATTTCATCACCGATAAACGACTGTTCAAAGGAGGAAGAAAGGGAAAAGGTGACGAAACGCTTGAAAGTCTGATGCAGAGGTTCCTTCAGGATCTACAACTGAGATTAAACACAAAACTTCAGCAAGGGATGCTGCAAGCATACGACCCCATTTCCAAGGATGAGTATGAAAGAGCAGTGTCGAAAATGGAGCCCCTGATAAAATCACTGAAGAAATATGAACTTGTCAGCGGTAACATAGTTCCTGCTTATTCAGAAGAGGGTGCAGCATTGTGCCATAGCCGAATAAAAGCAATTGAACAAGCCTTGGATGGTGACGAATTGAGAGATGTCACTAACTTGGACGCATTGTGCGTCGTTATGGATAATTATAGTTTTGCTAATAAGCATCTGGAATTATCTCCATACTTCGGATTTCGTTTTAGGGCTGATGATGAAAACGGAACGTTGTTGTCATTTGACCAACTATCTTCAGGTGAACAGCATGTTATGCTTATGAACTACGACGTGTTGTTTGATCTGGAGGATGAGACTTTAGTACTTATAGATGAGCCAGAACTTTCGTTCCATATCGAGTGGCAGGGGCAATTTATGGCCAATCTCATGGAGATGGTGGCTGCTCGTAGAGACTTGCAGTTCATTATTTGCACCCATGCCCCAGAGATGTTCGGATATGACTGGAACGTGAGTGTTGATTTGTTTGAACAGGCACAACAACAATAGACGCTTAAATAGATTATGGCTGGTCCTTTGAGAACACGCATTGAGCAAGATATGACTAAGCACACGCTTGGACATATTGACACAAAACTACGAGGTATGTTGGGTAGCCGTACTACTTTTGTTATAGTGGAAGGTAGTGACGATCTGGCATTCTATCAAAGATTTTTGGACATCAGTAAGACTGCCTCATATTATTCTACCAAACTCAATGAAGAGGGGAAGGTTCAAGATGGAGGATGTGAGGAACTGCAAAACATAGTGAGAACAGTATTAGCAGATGGAAGGACTGATAAGGTTGTAGGAATAATGGATACGGACTATCGAAGGTACCTGCCACATTATGATTATCCGCAAAATATCTTTCATACTGACCATCGTGACATGGAGATGACCGCTCTAAGCACTCCTTCGGTTCAACAGGCATTGAGAGGCTGGATTGTTGATTTCGACGCTATCTTTGACAGGTTGAAGGCAATGTTGCGACATGCAGGTGAGTTGCGCATTATGAATGATAGATTCAGACTGGGTTGCAGTTTTAGGAAAAAAGTGAAGATTAGTTGCATTTTTGACACAAGCAATCATTCGGTTATTGGAAACTGGCGAATAAAATATGACGGCAAATTTCTGAAGGCTTGTCTGAAAAAAAGAAAACAGACATTTGTAGGATTGTTAAAAACATCGTTCGGACTAGGTAAAGCCGCTGTTTTTTATATGACCCATACGTTTGCTAATGAAAATGACTACGACGTGTGTCAAGGTCACGACACCATACAATTACTCAGTCTGTGTTTAGTAGATACTGCCACATACAGTCCAGATGCAATTTGGGAAAAGTGTTTTGATGCTTACACCATTGCAGATTTCAAAAATACGAGGTTATTTGCATCCTTGCATACCTGGGAGTTGGCGAAGAGTGCGAAAGTGTTTAAAAATTAAAAAAAGAGAATAAAAGAAATATGAAGTATTTGATTGTTGTGGCGCATCCGGATGATGAGGTGCTGGGTGCAGGTGCATCGATATGGAAATGGGCTCACAATGGTGACCAGGTGGATGTATGTATCATGTGTACGGAGGCGAAGGCGCGTGCATTCCGTCCGGATGACAAGGAACTGGATGACGATACGCATGCGGCATTGAAATATATCGGGGTGAACAAAGAGTATGAGGGGTATTTCCCGAATATAGAAATGAACACAGTGCCGCACCTGCAGTTGGTGCAGCATATCGAGAAGGCTATCCTGGATGCTCAGCCGGATATCATCATCACGCATCATCCTGCGGACACGAACAACGACCATCTGCAGACCTCGATGGCTTGCCAGGAGGCTATCCGACTGTTCCAACGCAGGCCGGAGGTGAAGCGCGTGAAGGAGTTCTGGTATATGGAAGTGCCCAGTTGCACGGAGTGGAAGATTAACAATGCTATGCAGACGTTTAACCCCAACTGCTTTGTGGAAGTAGGGAAAGAGGGCGTAGATGCCAAGATCAAGGCTCTGGGTATGTATCGTGGCGTGATGCGTCCTTATCCGCATCCTCGTTCTGCTGAGTATATCGCTGGACTGGCCGCTGTTCGGGGGAGCCAGTGGGGTGTGATGTATGCGGAGGCGTTTGAAGTGGTTCTGAGAGCGTATTGAGTATGAAGATTACACAAGCGATACTGGATAATCTGACCGAACAAGCTAAGGCGAGTCCTCGGTTGAGAATGAATTTGGATTTGCGTAATTCAGACGAAGACCAGAGCCAGCGGATGCTCAATGCCATTGAACCGGGCTCGCCATTGCCTATTCATAGACACCAGAAGAGTTCGGAGACTGTGGTGTGCTTAAGAGGTAGATTGGTGGAGGAGTTCTATGATGACTTGGAGAGAATTTGTACTGAGCGTATAGAACTTTCGCCTGGCGGTCCTATTGTGGCCCTCAATATTCCAGCTGGGCAATGGCATACCGTACATGCATTGGAATCTGGTACTGTGATACTGGAAATGAAGAATGGAAAGTATGAACCGATAACCGAAGTTGATATACTTCAGTGAGGGTTCAAACTGTTTAATCTTTAAGGATGGAGTTGATTGATAGATTGAAGGTGTTTCAATGGGAAATGAGTATAATGAGAGGGTGTCAATAAAGAAAGCGAGATAAGGGAAAGGTAGATGTCAATAGAGGTGATTTATAAGCGGATGTACGGTTATCGGATAAAGATAGCCGAGTATATTGCTGTCTATTTTATTTCGCTGGTAATGAATTACCTGAGTGACCCTGAGGTGCTGAATGGTAGCCAGACTATGATCCCACAGATTATGAGTTCAAATCGGATTTGAAGGAGGATTTTAGCGCGTTTTTGAGAACGGATTTTATCAAAGAGATACAGAAGGTAGGGAATGATTTGCCGAGGTATATGATTACCAGATATGGATCGAACTTTGACAAAGAAAACCCGCTGCTGACGATACAACTGAAGAAAACATACTGGAGGCACTGTCAGTTTGTGTGGAAGAGATATGTGGGAGAGGAGTATGAGAAGGAGAAAAGGGAACTATGGCGCGACAAGATAGTAAGTGAGCACCTGGAAAGTGGTTTAAGGGTGGCTCGTTATCCTAACAGTTTCTGTCTGCATCTGGTGATTGAGACTTCGGACGGAAATGTATTGATAACTGAAATTAGCAAGGAGAAGGTTAATGACTATCCGACCACTAAGGCGGTCAGTCTGGGTGAACAGATTGAGTTGTCTGACTTTATAGAGCCGAAGGACTTTCAGAAGGATTTTGTAAGAGAGTGGACGAGGCGTGCGGTATGTGAGGAGTTCGGAATATCATTGGAACAATATGATGAAGAATTTGACGAGGAGTCGTTGAGGGTTCTGTCGTTGGATATGGAAATGGATATTTATAATTTCGCTTTGGTTTGCACCATCAAGATGAAGCATAGTTGCGAACAGTTTACCAAGATTGTAAATACCACAATTGAGCAAAAGGAGATCTCGAACATGTTTGAACTGCCTCTTGGCAAAATACCGGGAATACTGATGGGGTATCCGAAGAACAAGGATGAGTATCATCGTAACTGTTCGGTGAACCCCGTCATTGCCGTATAAAATAATGTACGTACCTTTGTCGCTGATAATTTCACTTTATAATTTAGCGACAATGAACAACAAAAAGCAAACCAAGCAGCCTCTATTTGCAGAGGTAAATCTTACAGGAGATGAGTTTAGACAGTCCCCAAGTACTCACATGCAGCGCACAAGATTCCTGAAGCTTGTATATCCCAATGGCGTGACCCTGATACTTCCTGGTGACATCAGTGCCAGCCAGCTGGAGCAGTACATCCACATAAAAGTGTAAACCATGGCAAAGATCTGTCAATTACATGCCGACCTGCACTACTTCCTGTGCATGGAGCCAGTGGACATGCGGAAGCAGTTCCGCGGACTGCAAGGAATCATCAGTGAGAAGTACAGTAAGCACTCAATTGCTTTTTAGGCATTCAAATATATAATGGCTACCTTTGCGCCATGAATTCAAAAAATGATTTATGGCAAGTAGCAATGATTTTGAGAAAATATGGGAAAGCTATCAAGAGGTTGTCAAGACCAAGGATATTTCGATAGTGGACTATTGCCAGCGCAATGGCATTGTCTATTCCCAGTTCCAACGATGGTACAAGAAACATGTCAGTGGAGTGAATATCGTTCCAGTGTCGGATCCGGATTTCCAAACAGAATCCTCACTCATGATATCGGAGGAATCAAATCCATCTCCACATCTGTTAGGACATGCAAAGGCAAAGGTGAATTATGTGAATATCGAGTTTTCCAACGGATTGAAGGTATGCCAGAAATCCATAAGCTACGAGCATTTGAAGATGCTGGTAGAGAAACTGGAGGCCTTATGCTAGCGATAACAGGAGCAACAAGACTGTACTATGTAGCAGGATTTACAGATATGCGCTACGGTAAATATGCCTTGGCCAATGTGGTTCGCTACCAGCTTCATCGCAATCCATACAATGGTGATGGGTACATGTTCATGTCAAAGGACCGTCAGAAGATGAAGATCCTGGTGTACAGCCATAATCTGTATCGCCTGTATGACTTATCATACGACAAGGGCCTCAGTTTTATGAAGATTGAAAATGAAGATGGCACTCCGGTAACAGGTAGCAAATCCATTGATTGGAAGTACCTGGTGGCATTGTTGAATTGTCCAGTAAGGAAGAAACTTGTAATTAACTCTAATTAACTGAATATCAATAAATTAGGCTCTAAAATGTTTGCGTATATGCAAAATTTTTCGTACCTTTGTAAGGTGAAAAAGAAGCATACGGACATTGACAGGATGGTGATGGAAAGCCATTATCTGGAGAGCCTCGAAAGGGAGTCCTCCCCATCATTGTCTGATATGGAGCGCCAGGATTACATAGACCAGATTAATGACCTCAAGGCATCAAATAGGCGTCTTATTGATATGATAGACACCTTGAAGCAGACCTTGGATTCTGTGACGGCCAGCAACAAGCGTAACGAAGAGCTCGTAGTGAAGCTGACAGCCCAGATAGATCAGCTTCAGAAGATGATCAAGAATCTGGAGGATAAGAACCAGCGCCACAATAAACACACCTTTGGCAAAAGCAGTTTAAAGAAGAACAAACGTGCAGAGGATAAAAAGAGCCGTGAGGAGGAGAAGGAAGACTATGACGGCAATCACGATAATGGAGCACAGGCATCTGAAAATATGGATAGTCAGTTAGATCGGACCAAGGTTAAATCTGAGCATCTTGATGGTGAGCGTGCCAAGCGTGAGAATTATACGAAGATGAATGCAGCCAGAGTGACTGAGTTGCTCTGTGACACTAGCGATATCCCAGAGGGTATGCGTATTCTTGGATTCAAGGAAATCAATGAGTTTGATAAGATTAGTTACATAGAATGTGTTTCATATCAAGTAGCTATCTTAGAAGATGAGTTTGGTGCACGTCACGAGTACTTCGTGCCTGCAGATGCTGAAAAAGCAGCAGGTCGTCGTCCACATCTGAATACGATGCCTGGAACTCATGGAACTCCAGAATTCATTGCTGATCTGGCTGCAGACATCTACCAGTTGCATACCCCTAACTATCGTGAGGGAATCCGCATGGAGATGGACAAGTTTACTTGCTCTGACAATACCCGAATGAACTGGTTGAAGAACGGAGCCAAGATGCTGAAGCCACTGGTAGAGCTGCTAAAACTGAAACTCCTGAAGGTCGGCTCTTTCCTGAATATCGATGAAACCTGGTGCCGAATAAGGATTAAAATAAAAGGTGACGGAACCAAGCTTGGTCATTACTTTAAGAAGTACATCTGGATTCTGATTAACAAGATAGAGCAGGTCGCCTACTTCTTATATGACAATGATGAAAATGACAGTCGTGGTTACCGGCCTATCAGCAGTTTTCTCTCAGGATTCAAGGGTACTGTAGCATCTGATGCTTATGCTGTTTACAAACAATTATGCATAGAACATCCTGACATAGGGCATTGCCTGTGTTGGGCACATGTCCGAGCGAAATTCCAATATGCATTAGAGATAAGCAAGGAGGAGGATGCTGAATGGTATCGGAATCAGATAGACTATTTGTATCTGGTCGAAAGTGAGATTTTTACGAACGATCAGGTTACGCCTGAAATAATAAGGAAAAGACGCGAAGGCAAAGATGTCACAGACACCTTGACTGCTTTATATTCCCATGCAAGAAAAGCCCTGCGCCAGAAGGGTAAGAAGTATAGTGACCTGATGGTACAAGCATTGAATTATATGCTGAACAGTTGGGACGAACTCCAGACTTACCGCAAGGATGGTAGGTATACCATTGACAACTTGCCAGCAGAACGTGCTATCCGTCCATTTACCGTTAGTAGAAAGAACTCGCTGCATTATAGTAGCGAAGAAGGTGTGGAGATGGCAATGACATACCTTACAATCATTGAAACAGCCAAGATGTGGGGACTCCAGGTCAAGGAGTATCTTACCTATGTCTGGCGTGAGGTGATGAGTGGAAATACTGACTATGAATCAATGACTCCTGAGGTGGTGATTGCCAAACAAAATAGTTAAAACTTAGTTAAACAAGAAAAATTTCAAAGACAGGATGCCCTTTGTTTAAAGGACTTCCGAATTAATTGAGTGCTTACAATTGAGAAGTTGAAGGATTAATCCTAAAGTACTATGAGTAAGATTGATTATAAAGGTGGAAGATGGTTGAAATGTGATTTTCACCTTCATACGCCGGCCAGTTTGTGCTTTAAAGAAAGGGAAGTAACGGCAGAGCAGTGGGTGGACAGATGTCTTGAGCAGAAATTGGATTGTGTGGCTGTCACTGACCATAACACAGGCGAATGGATAGACAAGATAAAGTCTGTTTCAGAACAGAAGGGGCTTATAGTATTTCCTGGGGTGGAGATTACTTGTGATACTGCAAAGGTTCATCTGTTAATCCTGTTTGACAGGGATAAAAATACCACATACGTAGAAGACTTCCTCATTGAGTGTGGTATCACTAGGCCGGAGTTTGCCCAGACAACGGCTTGCAGCCAGAAGACATGTCTGGAGATAGCCGACATTGCAGCTAAACATGGTGCTGTGGTTATCCCTGCACATATTGACGAATTCAATGGACTTGGTTGCATTTCTAAGGCGTCTGTCAGCAGTATGTTTGCCAAACAGAATGTGAATGCTGCTCAATATGTTTATGGGGATTTTGTTCAGCCCAAGCTTTCGATAGATGCCGATACAGTGTCAAGTTATAATGCTTTTTATAGAAATCCCAACCCAGCTATAGGCATGGATACTATTAAGGGTTATTATTACTGTGTTCAAGAGGCTGTAAAGAAAAACATTTGTTTGGTAACTTTCTCTGATAATCCTGATGATGTCACATCATCAAAGCATAGCCTTTCGGGCATAGGTAAACGTTATACCTGGATTAAGTTGGACAAGAATCCCACGTTGGAAAGTGTCAGACAGGCTTTTCTTTTTCCAGAGCGCGTGAAAAACTGCTTTGACTATCAGTTCAGCCCTTATAAGGAGCCAGAGTTGTGGATAAGGTCTATTGAGATACAGGATACTTTGCTGACGAAGACACCACTTAAAGTGGAGTTCAATCCTCAGTTAAATACTATTATCGGTGGCAGAGGCAGCGGAAAGTCAAGCATATTCAGGTTTCTAAGGGGCGCATTCAACAAAATCAAGGATATCCAAGGCCTCCCAGAAATTAAAGAGGAGCAAGAACAATTCTTTAGAAAGCCACAGCAGGATAAGGGAGTACTGAAAGAAGAGTCGGTAATTGTGGTTGAGTTTGTTAGGGAGGGTAATGTATTCAAGGTTACTTATAACAAGGACGGCTTGGACATACAGAAACAAGATAAAGACACTTGGGTAAAAGTGACAGACAAGAACTATGTGCAGTTTTTTGCCTTTGAACAATACACGCAGAAGCAGGTGTTCGCCATATCCAAGAACACCAATGCATTGCGTGAACTGATAGACTCTTCGTCTGAGAGTATCAAAAGAATGAAAGAAGAAAAACTTCAACTGATAAATGACTATATAACCGCAAAGCAACAACTAAAACAGGCGAAGGCTAGCAAATCTAGGATAGATATGCTCGATACAGAGATAAAGGATCTGAAACAGAAGATAGACAGTTTCAAGTCAAGCAACATTGCGGATATAGTAAAACGACAAGAGCTGTTCTCTAAGCAACAAACAGCAATAGAAGCATTCTTCCTCGTTCTTCAGACAAAGATTGAAAACATTGTGAAAGCTTCTGATAGCTTTAATATCGGTCTGGATTATAATCAGTTCAATGAAAGCCACAAGGCAGAGATAGAGGCATTGGTAGCTCCTATTCTTAGTGAGATAAAGCAATGGGCGTCGGGCATACATGAGTCGGGCTTCCTCTATAAGAGGAAAATCTTGGAAACTTACCAGAAACTTCAGGAAACAGCCTTCGAGAAAGATAAAATAGCCCACAACGAACTACTGGTAAAGACACAAGAGGAATTGGAGAAAAGTGGTATTAACGAAATCTCCAGTTTTCAAGAATACAGCAATAGGCTGCAGACCAAGGAGAAAGAAAAGGAGGAACTTCTACATACAGCAAGCCAAGTTCCTATCATAGAAACCCGTTTGAATTCCATATTGGATGCCATCTATGCAAGAACGCAGGAAATCACTGATAGGCGGCAATCTATTGTGGATGAGTTGTCAACGGACAAGGTACAGGTGCTTGTGCTCAGCAAATCAGATGAGAGCAAATTCATCAGGCAGTTCAGAGAGATTATCCAAAAGGAGAAAAGCTACGATAGCGACATTAATATTGTCCGTACTACATGTTTCCCGCAAAAGCCTGTGGATTTTCGTCAAGCCTATAGTGGAGTCATTAATGATCTTTACAAGCAGAAGGATGGCGGGGCGTCTCAACTTGGATTTGACGGTTACTTCAGCAGGATAGCCAAAACCTTGGACGATGAACAATGGGCGCGATTGGAAACATTGATTCCTGATGACAACATCGATGTAAAGTACAAGCCAAATGGATCCTCTCATTTCAAATCCATCGTCAGTGCATCGGCTGGTCAGAAAACAACTGCCGTCTTGACCTTCATCTTGTCGCAAGGAAAGCTCCCTCTGCTATTAGATCAACCGGAAGATGACCTTGACAACCGCCTGGTTTGTGATCTTATTGTGGAGAAAATTAAAAAAATTAAGAATCACAGACAAATAATAGTAATCACACACAATGCTAACATACCTGTGATTGGTGATGCAGAATACATCGTGTCGATGGATTCCTCTTCTCGATACCTAAAGGTCCATTCTGAGGGAATGTTGGAAAATAAAGATGTGAAAACTGAAATTTGTGAAATTATGGAAGGTGGCGAGGATGCCTTCAAACTACGAGCAGAAAGATACGGAAATATTTAAAAATACATAGAATTATGACATTTTACGACAAATCAGGAACCCCCCGCTGTTATTCTGAGGATTTCACACATCTCTATGATTATGAAGGAAATCCTTTAGCTTATATTAATAATGGCTGGATTTGGAGTTATAGAGGAAGATGTTTGGGAACACTACACAACAACTGGATTGTTGACAAGACTGGTGCTTACATATTCTTTTCTGAAAATTCGACGGGAGGGCCTTTGAAACCACTGCGAAAGCTCCCCCCTCTAAAAGGATTAAAGAAATTGAGACCATTGAAAAGTCTCAGGGAGTTAACACCTTTGAAGCCCCTGGCCAAAATGAGTTGGTCAAATATGGATAGTGATACATTTTTTAATCAATGAACTTTACGTCCTATATTGAAGGTGACGAGGATTTACTAATTTGTGGAATATGTAAAAGGGCAATGTTAATCTGAGTAATATAAATGTTATGAACTTGGATTTACTAACAATAGCAAACAGAGCGAGGCTTGGATCTAGTATTCTGTCTTCAATTAACAACTCCCGAGATAGAATAGCGCAGATTATGTCTATCGTGGATAAGATTGAAGCAAGTACAGATTTCAGTAAGAAGGAAAAGAAGAAGGAATTGGAGTTCAGTATTATCGGAGTTGTATCAATATTAGAGCAACATATGAACGATATGTTATACCAATTATATGTATCTTTTCCAAGCAAACTGGGAAAGAAACAGTTCGACATAGCTGATCTTCAGGAAAGGGGTTCACTACTGGAATTGTTTTATGATAAGGCTACTCAAAGAATACTCGATCTTGCTTATGGTAGATTTGACCGATTTATGGAATCATTCTTAAATGCATTTGAAATAAAGCCGGAACAGATAGATGCAGGCCTTATTGCTGATATCAATGAGATAAAATGCACGCGCGATTGCTTAATTCACTCAAACGGTAAATCATCTGGCTTATATCTATCGAAAGCTGGTAATAAGGCAAGGGTCGATCAAAAAGACGAGTATCTCAAAGTAGATATGGTCTATTTTACTGATGTAGTGAATAAGATATTGTATCTGATAACCCAAATTGAAACTCAAATCCCTAATCAGTATAAGGTTTCGAATAAGGCTTATGTATTCAAGCAAATGTGGGATGCAACTTGTTTAAGAAGGAGATTTGAGTTTGAAGAAGTATGGGAGATTAAGAGTCCTTATGAGATAGGTCCAGTCGACCTCTCTGATGATCATGGATTCTCATCGTCTGAGATAGAAGTTTATAATCTGTTCCGATATGCGTATAGTGGCAGCAGAGAGTATAAGCCAGACTTCGCTCTGCTGTTTGAACGATGGGAGCCAAGCTCTAGTGAGTATCAAATAGCTATGTCCTGGTTGAATAATCAGTTTTATTTCTGAGCAATAAATAGAGAAGGTTCCATATGAAGTCCACCAAAATCAAATTCTCAAGTTGGATGAAAAAGAATATTGTATGGGTAATGTTTGGCGGGGTAATTATATTATTTCTGCTTAATTTCAGTATGGTATTCTTTGTACCAGGAGAAAATACGCGTGGAACCTTTGGTGATCAGTTTGGCGCTGTGAATGCATTGTTCTCTGGATTGGCTTTCACGGGCCTTATATATACTATTATCCTTCAGCGAAGGGACTTGGAGATTCAGCGACATGATTTAAAGTTACAGCGAGAAGAGATTGCTCTGAACAGGAAGGAAATGGAGGAACAAACTGCTGAATTTGAGAAACAGAATGAAACGCTTAAAATCCAACGGTTTGAGAATACATTCTTTAATATGCTGAGCCAGTTCCAAGAGGTTGTTAATTCTTTGACTGCCAGTTATAAGAGTCGAGGAGAAGAAATAATGGTGGATGGTCGCGAAGTATTTAAAGCGGGTTTCGAAGATATGTCTGTGTTTGTTGCAATTCCTGATGGGAATAGAGAACTTCGAAGATATAAAGGGATACAGGGCACATTAAAGAGCGAGGGCCTTGAAGGTTATGTTAAGGCTGATGTTCCATCCAATTTTGACCATTATTTCAGATTGTTATATCGCATTTTGAAGTTTGTAAAGGATACCCCGTTAATTTCGGAGTTTGATGATGAGTACGAATATACTTCCATGTTAAGAGCTATATTGTCACGCTATGAACTGGTGTGGCTTTACTATAATGGCCTTTCTGAATATGGCTGCGAGAAGCTTAAGCCTCTGATTGAGCGTTATGCTATGTTAAAGAATCTTAGGGAGGATTTACTGGTAGAAGACATTGATGTTGGAGCTTATGCAGCATCGGCTTATGTAAAAACGAGGCCTGGGCAATAACAGTTGAGATTATGCAAGTATACGCTAGGGATATAGTTGATTCTGTAGATTTGAATAAGTCGGAAGTCTTTCTTCCGATTTATGAATCTGTTGTGAATTCTATCATCAGTTTAATAAAATCCGGCAGATCAGATGGTTCTGTTGATGTTTTCATCGAACGTGAGGATGTCATAGATAAAGAACCGGATTTGTTTGACAAGAAAATCAATCCTATTAAGAACGTTACAATCTACGACAATGGAGAAGGATTTAATGAAGCGAACTTTAAATCTTTTATTGCTCCATTGTAACTGTTCGGTGAACCCCGTCATTGCCGTATAAAATAATGTACGTACCTTTGCCGCTGGAATTTCACTTTAAAATTTTAGCGACAATGAACAACAAAAAGCAAACCAAGCAGCCTCTATTTGCAGAGGTAAATCTTACAGGAGATGAGTTTAGACAGTCCCCAAGTACTCACATGCAGCGCACAAGATTCTTGAAGCTTGTATATCCCAATGGTGTGACTCTGATACTTCCCGGTGACATCAGTGCCAGTCAGTTGGAGCAGTACATCCACATAAAAGTGTAGACCATGGCAAAGATTTGTCAATTACATGCTGACCT
>Ga0256405_10003914_pt1 | contig 29375 bp, 26 predicted proteins | sample RumenRJG_02DNA_FD_189096 | JGI IMG/M metagenome (GOLD analysis project Ga0256405, IMG submission 189096) | Bovine rumen microbial communities from Lethbridge, Alberta, Canada - RJG_02 | ecosystem: Host-associated > Mammals > Digestive system > Stomach > Rumen | place: Canada: Alberta... | reverse complement strand
GGTGTACTTGCTGACGTACCGTGAAAAATGCGCAACGTACACGCAAAATTCGTACACGTACCATGCGGAAAAACGCAAAAGTTTTACCTGTTTTTTGTGCAATTTCGTACAAAATCAGTTGACAATCATTTATTCTGTGGTAACATTAACGTATCGGCTAATTAAAACACCGTTCTATATTATAGAACGTATGTTACAATTTCATATTTAGCAGATGGAGGAAAATATGAAAAAGGTTATTGCTGCCGCGCTGGCAGGCATGATGGCTTTCTCTGTTTTTGCAGGCGGCTCAAAGGACGCAGCAAAAAAAGTGAATCTCATTTTCTCAGTAAACGCCGTTCCTGGTGATGCACACCATGACGCAATGCTGGAATTCAAAAAGGTTGTTGAAGCTGAATCAAAAGGCACCATCACTGTAGAGACATATGATTCAGGCGCTCTGTTCAAGCAGGATCAGGAAGTTGCCGCTGTAAAACAGGGACAGGCAGATATCGTATATCTGTCAGCATCCTGGCTGACCGACGGCTCTCCGTGGATCGGCATGTTCACCGCCGGCTATATGTTCAAGAGCTATGACGATATGACAAAAATCCTGAACGGTCCCATCGGTAAAGAAGTATTCGACCGCGTCGTAAAAGAACAGGGAATCCGCCCGCTCGCTTCTTACTATCTGGGAACCCGCCAGGTTAACCTCAGAGAGGACAAGCCCGTCCGCACACCCGCAGACCTTAAAGGCGTCAATCTCCGTATGCCCAACTCAGAAGCATGGCTGACACTCGGCCGCGCAATGGGTGCAAACCCCACTCCGATCGCATTCTCCGAGCTGTACATGGCTCTTCAGACAGGAACTGTTGACGGACAGGAAAACCCGCTGCCCACAGACCGCAGCGCCAAATTCTACGAAGTTACCAAATCTATCAGCCTGACGAACCATCTGGTTGATTCTGTATGGCCCTGTATCAACGAAGCAAAATGGCAGTCACTCAGCGATGAGCAGAAGAGCATCATCATGAAGGGTGTTGAAGCAGGACGCAAAGTCTGCGACGAAAAGAACCTGAAGACAGAAGCTGAGATCATCGACTTCTTCAAGGCTCAGGGTCTGAGCGTATACGAAGCTGACCTCAAAGCATTCGCAGGTCCTGTTCTGGATGCCTACCTGAACAACAAGAATATCACCAAATCATGGGATATGAACCTGTATAATAAAGTTCAGGCTGCACTGAAATAGGTTTTCTGCGTCAGACAAGGACGGGTGAAAATGAGTCTCATTTTACCCCGTCCTTTTTTGTATTTACCGGACTCCGTTCTGCGCCTGCAGGTTCAGGACGGTTCCGCCGCAAAACTCCCGTTCGGAGAACACTAATGAACCAAAAACTTAAATCCGGCTTGTTACGGTTGCGTGATATCATTGAAATTATCATTCCTTCCATATCATTTGCTATAACATTCACAGTATTCGTAATGCAGGTTATTTCCCGCTATGTACTCAATCATCCGCTGACATGGGCATATGAAATCACCGTCTGGGGATTTGCATGGACCGTCATACTCGGCGCATGCTATGCCATGAGGGCACGGTCACACGTAACGTTCACGATGATCTATGATGCTCTTCCTCTGAAAACAGCGGCCCTGCTCCGTCTGCTCGGCAACATACTGATTATCATCGGTCTTGCAGTGCTGATCGTTCCGTCCTGCAACTATCTTAAATTCGTTGCATTTCAAAAAACATCTGTCTTTAGAATTCCGCTGACCGTGCTGTTCTGCCCCTTTGCTTATTTTCTTTGCTCTATAATCGGGTACGCAACAACAGACATACGGGCAGAAATCAAATACTTACTTGGAAAATCATCCACACCGGAGGTAACTAAATGAGCGCAGCATTATGGGTTGCATTGATTACCTTTGCCCTTATATTCGTACTCCGCATGCCGATCTCAATCGGTATGCTGGTTGCCGGCGCCTTCTACTTTATCGTAAAGGGAACGCCGCTTGATTCCGTGTGCAACTTTGTCATGAGCACCTACTACACTAACTATGTCATTATTGCCGTTCCGCTGTTTATTTTTACCGCGAACGTCATGAACAGCGGCAAAGTTACGGAAAAAGTATTTGCATTCGCAAACGCCATCTCCGGCGGCAGGCGCGGTGCGCTCGGCCATGTGAACGTCATCGCATCACTGGTATTCTCCGGCATGACCGGTTCCGCCATTGCGGATGCATCAGGCCTCGGCAAAATGGAAATAGATGCCATGCACAAAGAAGGATACGATGATCCGTTCTCATGCGCGATCACCGCGGCGTCCGCCACTATCGGACCGATCTTTCCGCCGAGCATCCCGCTCGTCATGTATGCCATGTTCGCAGGAAGCTCCGTCGGCGCACTGTTCCTCGGCGGCATGATTCCCGCCTTTCTTGTTGCCATTGCGCTTATGATCTATGTATCCATAATGGCGCACCTGCGCAACTACCCCAAGGCGGCAAAGATTCCGCTGAAGTTGTTCCTGCAGCAGACGCTGTCGGCAGTTCCGGCGCTGCTTACGCCCGTAATCCTGCTGACCGGTATCTATACCGGTATCATGACGCCCACCGAAGCGGGTGCCATTGCAGGTATCTATGCAATCATCATTTCTATACTCTGCTATAAGGCGCTTTCATGGTCAGGCCTGTGGAAGATTATTAAGGACACCGTGCGTGATACCGGTTCCGTGAGCCTTATGATCGGAGCCGCATCAGTCATTTCCTTTATCGTAGCCCGTGAGCAGATCGCAAACAACCTCGGCTCATACATCATTGGTCTGAATCTGGGCAAAACAGGATTCCTGATCATTGTAAACATCATCATCCTGATCCTCGGTATGTTCATGGATACATCCACCATTCAGCTGGTGTTCGTACCCATTCTGATCCCCGTTGCCTCCGCGCTCGGAATCAACCTCATACACTTCGGTCTTGTCGTTACCCTGAACATGATGATCGGACTTTCAACGCCGCCGTTCGGCATGCTGCTGTTCATCACGGCACAGATATCAAACACGCCGCTCAAGGACGTCATGAAGGAGATTCTTATCCCCATTGCATTCCTGCTTCTTGTACTGGCGCTCATCACCTTTGTGCCGCAGCTCACCCTGTTCCTGCCGCAGGCTGTGGGTATGATCTAAGGCACCTCTGCCTGCAATTGCAGGCAGAGGCGTATCCTTATACAGAAAATACTATTTTTATAATATAAAGAGGTTTTACAATGGAAAAAGCATATCATGGCTGCTGGCCTACGATGATCACCCCGTTCACAACGGATAACAAACCGGATTACACCGCAATCAAAAAGCTTGTTGACTGGTACGTTATGCGCGGAAGCACCGGTATTTTTGCCGTCTGCCAGAGCTCTGAAATGTTTTATCTGTCAAAGACAGAAAAACTTGATATTGCAAAAGCCGTCGTCGATGCAGCCGCAGGACGTATCAAAGTAATTGCAAGCGGCCACACCTCCGATGACCATCAGGAGCAGATTGATGAGCTCGGCGCCATGTCACAGATCAAAGGACTTGATGCCGTCGTTCTGGTCAGCAACCGCATGGCAAAACAGGATGAAGGTGAGGATGTATTCCGCAAGAATGCAGATGATATTTTCCGGCAGCTGCCGGGAGTACCGTTCGGTCTTTATGAATGTCCGTTCCCCTACCTGCGGCTGCTCAGCGATGATTTCCTCAAAGACTGCGCAAAAACCGGCAAGCTCGTGTTCCTCAAGGATGTTTCCTGCGCCCGTGACATACAGAAACGCCGCGTAGTGCTCGTAAAAGGCACGAACCTTTCACTGTTTAATGCAAACACCGCCACGCTGCTTGACTCGCTCATTGACGGCTACGACGGCTATAACGGCGTCATGGCCAATTTCCACATCGACCTGTATGCATGGCTGTACAAAAATTTCCAGAAAGAACCGGAAACGGCACGCAAGCTCATGGACTTCCTTACCATTGCGGCAATAATTGAAGCCCGCTGCTATCCGGTAAGCGCAAAATGGCACCAGAACGCATATGACGTTCCTATGACAACATTCACCAGAAGCAAGGATCCTGCCCTGCTCAACGAGAACGGCATCCATGAAATGGAAAGCCTGCATCGCAAAGAAATTGCATGGCGCAAGCAGCTCGGGCTGGCGCTGTAAGGAGCTATAATCATGAAAAGACCTAAAATATTAGTTGTAGGCAGCTTCGTCATGGACCAGATCGCCACGACATCCGTATTTCCGCGGGAAGGTCAGACCGTACTGGGCGGAGAGTTCAGCAAGGCGCCGGGCGGAAAAGGCGCGAACCAGGCGGTTCAGGCGGCCCGGCTCGGAGCTGATGTAACGCTGTTCGGCAAACTCGGCAAGGACTCCAATGCGGAGGACATGCTCGCTGTCTGCCGTGAGGCCGGTATCAATGTAGATCACGTAGCCCGTGACCCGGACACGCCGTCCGGCTGCTCTGTCATCATTCTGGAGCAGAAGCCCGGCGAACCCACAAAGAACCGCATCATCGTACTGTCAGGCACGAACCTCAAGATTACCAAAGAGGACGTGGCGTTCCTTAAAGACACCATCGGTCAGTATGACCTCGTGATGCTGCAGCTGGAGATTCCTATGGAAATCAACGAGCTTGTGGCGCAGTACGCCTATGAAAAAGGCGTTCCTGTCATGCTCAATCCGGCGCCGAGCGCTCCGCTTTCAGACAGCTTCCTGTCACACCTGACCTATATTTCACCGAACGAGCACGAAGCCGCCGACCTGACGGGCATAAAGATCGAGCACAACGGCAGCGACTTCAACAAAGAACAGGCTGCTGCGGCAGCAAAAGCACTGCGCGACAAAGGCGTAAAGAACGTGCTCATCACAATGGGTACGGCAGGTGCCGTGCTTATCAATGATGAGGGAACATACTTCAGCCCCACCATCAACGAAATCAAGGCCGTTGACCCCACGGCAGCAGGCGACAGCTTTGTGGCCACCTTCTGCACGGGCATCAGCTGCGGCTGGGCAGTAAAAGACACGCTTGACTTTGCAAACTGCGTCGCCACGCTCACCGTATCGGAAAAAGGCGCCATGCCCTCACTGCCGGTACTGGACAAAGTGATCGCGTTCAACAAACAGCATAACTTCAAAACGCCGGATGTTTCGGCACTGAAAAAATAACGTACGGAGGAATCAGTATGAGCGACGGAAAAGCAGAGCTCAGGACATTCATCGATATTTCAAAAAAGGAATCAACGGAATTCCTTGACAACATCAGCTATGATGCAGTCAAAAAAGCCGGCGATATTATCATTGCGGCAAAAAAAGCAGGAAACCGCCTGCATATCTCAGGAATCGGCAAGCCTGCCCATATTGCGGGTTATGCCGCTTCTCTCATCTCCTCCACCGGTACTCCGGCATACTTCCTGCACGGCACGGAAGCCGTGCACGGCTCATGCGGACAGCTTGTAGCGGGCGATGTGGTGATCATGATATCGAACAGCGGCGAGACGGCTGAAATGAAGGCAACCGTAGCCGCTATCAAAAACAACGGCTGCAAGGTCATCGGTATCTCAGGCAAATCAAAATCCTGGCTTGCAAAAGAAAGCGATGCATTCCTGTTCGCAGGCATACAGGAAGAAGGCGGTCCGCTTAACCGCGCGCCCCGTATGTCCATCATTGCGGAGACATTCGTGCTGCAGGCGCTCAGCATCTATCTGCAGGCCGAGCGCGGGCTTGATCCCAAGCAGTACGTAAAATGGCATCCGGGCGGAGCGCTCGGCCATCTGCGCGAAAACGAAAAATAACCGGTTCGGCAGCACGGCAATAAGGGGCAGCTGCTGCCTGCCGTGCTGCTGATACAAAGTTCTTAAAGGAGGTTTTACCATGTTCACCTGTGATTGTATCAATCCGGAGATTATGAAGGTGCTGGCTCGCTGCGGCCACGGAAGCAAAGTGCTTATTGCGGACGGCAACTATCCGCTTGCTGAAAAAACCGGAGACGCCTATAAAGTGTATCTGGGGCTGCGCAAGGATCTGCCTACCGTAACCGATGTACTGAAAACGCTCAAAAGCGTAATCAATATTGAAAAGGCAGAGGTTATGATTCCGGGAGAATATAATCCTGAGCCGAAGGGCAAGAATCCGGTGGATGCATATCTTTCCGCCGACAAGCAGCCCGGCATCTTTAAGGAGTTTAAAGAGATTACCGGCCTTGAGCTGTATGCATGGGGACGCTGGGCATTCTACGATGCCGCCAGCGACAAAGTATGCCTTGCCATCTCAACCGGCGAATCACGCACGTTCGCAAACATCCTGCTTACCGTAGGCTGCGCATAAGCGCAAGCCCGGCAAACGTTCCCTGCAGCAGCCGCAACTCCTGCTGCCGCTGCAGGCGGACAACGCTCTAAGTCTTTTCTTTATAAGAAGATTCCAACATTACTTTTTTCTTGACAATTCCATATACCCGCCTTTATCATTATAAAGTAAGAGGTACCATATGGATTTTGAAACAAAAAACATTCGAAATGTGGCCATCGCCGGTCATGGTCAAACCGGCAAAACAACCCTGCTTGAGCATCTGCTGTATGTAAGCGGTACCATAGCAAGTCCTGCTACCGTTGAATCCGGCAAAACCGTCAGCGACAGTTCTCCGGAAGAGATCGGCAGACACATTTCAATTTACGCCTCTCTTGCACATATTACGCACAATAACGTAAATATAAATATATGGGATACCCCCGGCGCATCAGACTTTACGGGCGAAGTAATCTCCGCATTCCGTTCCAGCAGCTGCGCTGTCATGCTTGTGGACGCCCGCAACGGCACGCAGGTCGAAACCGTCAAGCTGTGGCGGGATCTTGACCGGCGCAACAAGCCGCGCATGGTATTCATGAACCATGTTGATGATGCGCGCGCAAACATAGCCGCCACGGAACAGGACATCCACAGCGAATTCAACGTGGAGATCTGTCCGGTCACCATTCCCATGGGCTCCGGCACCACTTATAAAGGCGTCATCGACGTTCTGCACGGCAAAGCATATTTCAAGGGCGAAAACGGCGCCGTCGAAACGGAAGGCGAGATTCCCGCCGATTACACGGATGCCTATCAGGAAGCGCGCAATATCATGCTCGGTTCCGCAGCGGAAGGCGACGATGACCTGCTCGTAAAATTCATCGATGAAGGCGAGCTTACGCAGGAAGAGGTTATCAAAGGCCTGACCTATGCGTTCGGCAACAACAAGATCGTTCCGGCGTTTGCAGGCGACTCCATCAACAATTCCGGCCTGATTCCGCTGCTCAACTTTATTCAGGAAATCGCGCCGTCACCCCTGCACATGCTTGAGACAACGGTAAGCGCTGAAGGCGAGCCCGTCAGCGTAAAGATCGATCCCGAAAGCCCGTTCAGCGCGCTCGTAGTCAAAACCGCAGGCGACCAGTACAGCGGCAAGCTGTCATATATCAAGGTCATGTCAGGTACCTTCTCAGCTGACAGTGAAGTTACGAACATCACGCAGAACCGCAAGGAAAAGATCGGCAAGCTGTACCGCTGCACCGGCAAAAAGCTTGAGGAAATCAGATCCGCATGTGCGGGCGACATTATTATTGCGGCAAAGCTTGCCGCCACCCAGACAAGCGACACGCTTGCCGCAGAGGCAGAGTTCCCCTGCTACACCCCGCTGCGTAAGCCGGAGCCGGTATATTCAATCGCCATCTCCGCAGATGACAAAAAGCAGGAGGCCAAGGTATCGGATCTGCTCATAAAGGCAACAGAAACAGACCGTACGCTTGCGTTCTCCTACAATCCGGAAACCAAGCAGAATGTACTGAGCGGCATGGGCGAGCTTCAGCTCAACATCATCCTTGACCGTATCAAGAGCGACACAAAGATAGACATTAAAACGGACGTACCGCGCATTGCGTACCGGGAAACCATTCAGCGCAAGGCAGAAGCTGATTATACGCACAAAAAGCAGTCCGGCGGCCACGGACAGTACGCAAAAGTACTGCTTTCAGTACAGGCTCTGCCGCGCGGAGAGGATTATAAATTCACCAACGCCGTATTCGGCGGAGCAATTCCCAAGAACTATATTCCCGGCGTAGAAAAAGGCGTACGGCAGGCCATGGAGCACGGCGTGCTCGCCGGATATCCGGTGGTAGATATTGCCGTAACGGTACTTGACGGAAAAGACCACCCGGTCGATTCTTCAGATCTGGCGTTCCAGATTGCAGCACGCAACGCGCTTGCAGACGCCATGCGCAACGCAGGCCCCATGCTGCTGGAGCCCGTCATGAATATTTCCGTATGGGCGGACACAAAATATCTCGGCGACATTATGTCCGATATTTCAGCCCGCCGCGGCAGAATTCTTGGACAGAACGCCATCGGCAACGGTATTGAAGAAATCAAAGCGCAGGTACCGCAGGCAGAGCTGCTCAGGTATGCCATAGATCTGCGGTCAATCACAAGCTCAACAGGCAGCTTTGAAACATCATTCAGCCACTATGACCCCATCAGCGGCAAGCTGGCGGAAAACGTAATAGCGGCAGCAAAGGTACTGCAGGCCGAAGAACAGAAATAGTACCGTAAAACAAAAATTACATACCGCTAATTACGCTGAGTCACCTTTTGCCGCAACGCGGCCCGAGGCCGGCTGTATTCCTGCATAAAAAAAGCCTCCGGAATATATATTCCGGAGGCTTTTCCGTATACGTACGTCATCCGTACGCTATATGTGCGCTACAGCTCCTGAGTCAGGTGGTTGCCGCAGCGGATCTTCATAAGCTGCACCTGCCCTTCCACCGTAATCTTTTCTCCCGGTGCAACGGCAAAAATATCCTCAGCTTTCATTGACAGCGGCGCACCGCCGCACGCGGATTTTATCGTTCCGGTGCCTTCAATACAGTAGACCAGCTGCCAGTCCTCCGCCGATGAAGCGCCGGCAGCGGCAAGCATGCTGTATCCGCCGTGCACATTCACCGTCTGCAGCGTAAAATACTCGCAGGCAAATTCGCCGGGGAACGGAGCAACCTTGCGCACGCCGTCATGCTTAATCACCTGAATGCCTTTGTCAACATGCAGCTCCCGCGGCCGGCCCCAGTCATACAGGCGGTACGTGATGTTGCAGGACTGCTGTACCTCAAGCAGGCGCAGGCCGCCGCCTATGGCATGCACAGTACCGGAGGGAATAAAAATAAAGTCCCCCTTGTGCACCTCCACCTGCTGCAGGCAGGCCTCAAGGCGGTTCTCCTGAACCGCGGCGCGCAGCTCATCCTGTGAATACGTGCCGTTCAGACCGTATACAAGCTTTGCACCCGGCTTGGCGTCAAGCACGTACCAGCATTCGGTCTTGCCGCGGTCGTTCTCAAGCCGTTTGGCGGCCTCATCATCGGGATGCACCTGCACCGACAGCGTATCGTCAGCCTGAATAATCTTCACCAAAAGCGGATACTCACCACCCACGGCAGCATAAAAATCATCCTGCCGCCCGTCGGGATGGGTGGATGCGATCCACTCCTCGTAGCCCCAGATCTTCTTTGATAAAACAGCAGTAAGCTTCAGCACGATTATTTTTCCCAAAGATACTCAGGATAGTAGCCTGAGCTGATCTTTTTAGCGATCTCGGCTTTAACGATCTCACGATCCTGCGGATACGTCATACCGAACCAGTTTTCAGTTGACGTAAAGAACTTGATGCGGCCCTTTCCATGGGAGATGATCTCACCGGCGGCAACAGGCAGCAGCGCCTCAGCTTTAGGGCTGGATGCATTATCCGCAATGAACTTTTCCCAATACTCGGCAAAGCTTTCAAAAGCCTTGGGGGTAAATCCGAACAGGTTCATGCTCACCCATTCCTTACCGGTCATCGGCATTTCCTTATCATCGATAAGGCTTACAATGCCGTCGTCTTTATAATAAATCTTCAGGTTCTCAACGATCGTATCAAGATAACCGTCTTTTACTGTACACACGCCGCGGGAAACGGAACCGCTGCGGCTCATCGTATTGCCGAGCACATAGCCGACCATAGCATGCTCAGTGCTGTCATTCGGCACAGACGCAAGGTAGCCGCCGAGTGTCTTGATGGCATCACGTCCGTAGTAATCATCGGAGTTAATGACGGCAAAGGGACCTTTTACCGCATCCTTGGCGCACATAACGGCGTGAATGGTTCCCCACGGCTTTGTTCTGCCTGTAGAGGCGGCAAGCTGCTCTGCAGTAAGCAGGGAGTCATGCTCCTGAAAGACATAGGAAGCTTCAAAGTTGCGGGCAATACGGTCAAACAGACGCTCGCGGAAATCTTTTTCAATATCCCTGCGGATAATGAACACTACATTGCTGTAGCCGCAGAGCTTCGCGTCATATGCTGCAAAATCAAGCAGACATTCGTCATGCAGACCTACACCGTCTATCTGTTTTACTCCGCCGTAGCGGCTTCCCATACCGGCGGCAAGCACCAATAATGTCGGTTTCATCGTTATACACCTCTATAAAACAAAACTACGCTATTCGCAGGCCGGCTTCAGAAGCCGGTACCGTCATGTTACCATTTATAGCAGGTCATTGCAACGCTTACGCGGTGTCCGCGCCGTACACACTGCTTTTCTGTGCCGATTCTTTCCGCCGATTCTTCCCACCTTGGACAATTCAGGCGTTAATGGTATGATATGATCATGACATTTTCACGTCGCAGCGGTATTTTGTTGCATCCTACTTCATTACCCGGCACACCGGGAATCGGTACCCTCGGCGCGCAGGCCTATGCCTTTGTAGACTGGCTTGCGCAGGCGCGGCAGACATTGTGGCAGATTCTTCCTCTGGGGCCTACGGGCTACGGAGACTCGCCCTACGCGTCGTTCTCAACATTTGCGGGCAATCCGCTGCTGATCGATCTGGATCTGCTGGTACAGAACGATCGTGCGGAGCCGGACTCCGTCCGTCCGCCCGAGTATATCCGCACCAGCGGCACCATAGACTACGGAGCCGTAGTCAGCTGGAAGCTGCCGGTGCTGCAGCGCGCGGCACGCTGGTTTTTGAGCCACGGCAGCAGCTCCGATCTGGCCGCCTTTGAAAAATTCAAAAAACAGCAGGATTTCTGGCTTTCTGACTACGCCTCGTTCATGTCGATAAAAACGCATTACGACGCGGAAGCGGCACGGCAGGGTGTCGGCGGCATCTGGCATTCTTTCTGGCCCAAGGATCTTGCCGCCTGCAACACAGGCGCTGTTTCTGCATGGAACAAGGCCCACGCGGATGACATAGAATCCCTCAAGGCAATACAGTACTTTTTCTTTGACCAGTGGCACATGCTCAAAGCCTATGCCAACCGCCGCGGTATCTCAATCATCGGCGACATCCCGATATTCGTAGCCCCGGACTCAGCGGACGTCTGGTCAAATCAGGAGCTTTTTCAAGTTGATGAGCACGGTACTCCGCTTGCGGTGGCAGGCGTTCCTCCCGACTACTTCAGCGCCACCGGGCAGCTGTGGGGCAATCCCCTTTATGACTGGGGCGCCATGCAGAAAGACGATTACCGGTGGTGGGTCCGGCGGATCAGCCACACGCTCACCATGGTGGACTGCATCCGCATAGATCATTTCCGCGGATTCGAATCCTACTGGTCAGTCCCCTACGGCAATGACACCGCAGTAAACGGCGAATGGAAACCGGGTCCGGGCAGGCAGCTGTTCGACACCGTTTCACGTGTGCTCGGCGACATTCCCATCATTGCGGAAGATCTTGGAGTCATCACCGAGCAGGTACGGCAGCTTCGCGACGGCTGCGGCTTTCCCGGCATGAAGGTGCTGCAGTTCGCATTCAATGCGGATGAGCCCGTTGCAAGCGCCATGGAAAACCAGTTCCTGCCGCATGAATATACGCCCGACTGCGTAGTCTATACCGGAACCCATGACAACCAGACCATGCAGGGATTTCTGGAGTCCGCGCCGCAGAAGCTGCGCGTTCTTATAGCATCCTACCTGTGCCGCAGAAACATTTCCGCCGAACAGGCTGATGCCATGGTGCAGGACAAAAGCATGTGCCGCATGCTCGTGCAGGAAGCGATCGCATCAACAGCAAAGCTTGCGGTCATTCCCGTACAGGACATACTCGCCGTCGGAGACGAAGGCCGCATGAACATGCCGTCCACATCGGGAACGAACTGGACATGGCGGCTTGCAGCCGATGCCCTTACTCCGCAGGCGGCACAGGAGCTTGCATTCACCAGCGGACTGTTCGCCCGCAACAAACAGATCAACCAAAGACAGGATTTTCACACAGAGGAAGCAGCATGCAGATAAATAAATTACTGGATCTGTACCTTACGTTTTGTAAGATAGGAGCCGTTACGTTCGGCGGCGGCGTCGCAATGATTCCGATTCTGGAGCGGGAGCTCATCGACAAGCGGAACTGGATGTCCAGCGAAGAAATGATGGACTACTATGCCATCAGCCAGTCAACGCCGGGCATCATCGCCGTAAACGTAGCCACGTTCATCGGATACAAGCAGGCGGGCAATCTGGGCGGCATCGTCGCCACCGCAGGCGTAGTGACACCCTCGCTCATCATCATTTCAATCATCGCGAACTTTATCGGTGCAGTAAATACCATTCCGTGGGTGCAGAAAGCGCTCAAAGGCATCAATGTTGCGGTGGCGGCAAACCTTTCGTATGCTACCTATAAGATGGCAAGGCGCACGGTCAAAAATCTGCTCGGGCTGCTGCTGTTCATCATCGGCTTTGCAGCCATCTACTTCTTTCATATCAGCTCGATCATCGTCATATTCAGCGCCGCCGCCGTCGGCATCATTTCGTCCTGGGCAAGCGGCACGCTGCGCATAAAGCACACTGCTTCAAAAACGGAGGAACACGGCAATGACTAACCAGCCCTCGCTGCTGCTTTTGTTCGGCATCTTTTTTTATGTAGGCCTGTTCACCATCGGCGGCGGGCTTGTGGCCCTTACGCTCATGCAGCAGACCATCGTTTCCCGCGGATACATCACGCAGGACCAGTTCTACAACATGGTGGCTATCTCAGAATCCACGCCGGGTCCCATCGGCATGAACATGGCCACCTATATCGGCAATGAATTTTACGGAGTACCGGGAGCGCTCATAACCACCACAGGTCAGGTGCTGCCTTCAATCATCTGCATTCTGCTCATAGCGCATTTCTTTTCTAAGTTTCAGGAACGTCCGCTTGTAAAAGCCGCGTTCTCATGCCTGCGCCCCGCAACCACCGGCATCATTCTGGTTGCCGCGGCACAGGTGTTCAGTCTGGCGCTGCTCATCATCCCGCAGGATCTTATGCAGCTTACCAGTATCAGCGGCTGGGCTGCGCTGTTCAGATGGCAGTCCGTACTGTTCTATCTGATTGCGATCGTCCTGCTGGCAAAAACAAAGATTCATCCGGTTCTCATCGTGGCGGCAGGCGCAGTTTTTGGTATACTATTTTTATGAATCTGTGATATACTGAGCATATGAGTACACATATCAATGCACCGCAGGGTGCAATCGCACCGGCAATTCTTTTGCCCGGAGATCCGCTGAGAGCAAAATTCATAGCGGAGAATTTTCTTGAGAATGCAACATGCTACAATGATGTGCGCGGTATGCTCGGTTTTACCGGCACCTACAAAGGGAAAAAGGTTTCTGTACAGGGAACAGGAATGGGACAGCCTTCGCTTTCCATCTATGCAACGGAGCTGTTCCAGTTCTACGGTGTAAAGACTGCCATCCGTATCGGAACCGCAGGTGCCATCCATGAGAGCACAAAAGTCCGTGACACGATTCTGGTCAACGCGGCCTGCTCTGACTCATCGCTGATGAACCAGCGCTTCGGCAGCCTGCACTTTGCGCCGAGCGCAGACTTCGGCCTGCTGCTGAAAGCCCATGACACAGCCGAAGAAATGAAAATCCGCTATCAGGTGGGTCCGTGCACATCCAGCGACCTGTTCTATGATGAAAACAGCAACTGGAAGCTGTGGGCAAAATACGGCGTGCTTGCCATTGAGATGGAGACAGCCGAGCTATATACGCTTGCAGCAAAATTCGGCCGCAAGGCGCTTTCTATCCTTACCATCAGCGACCACATCGTAACCGGCGAAGCGACAACCGCCAAGGAACGGCAGCTGACATTCAAAAACATGATTCAAGTCGCGCTGGAAACCGCAATTTCAGAAGCGGCACAATAACAGCGGCTGAAGATCATCACATCCAGTCAGCAACGCAGCAGTATACTGCTGCGTTGCTGACGCAACAAAACACAGCCACTTCCGCAACATCCCCTTCCGTAACGTTGAAATTCCACAAACTTTACAGTATGCTGTATTTATTATGCAAAAAAGAGAAACATTGGCTTCGCGCCTTGGATTTATCATGCTGTCCGCAGGATGTGCGATCGGCATCGGCAACGTCTGGAAATTTCCGTATATCACCGGCCTGTACGGCGGCGGTATCTTTGTCCTTATATACATTTTTTTCCTGCTTATACTCGGCATTCCTCTGCTTACCATAGAGTTCGCGGTAGGCCGCGCCAGCCGCACCAGCCCCATCAACGAATGCCGCGTGCTTGCGCCGCAGGGCACCCGCTGGCATTGGCGCGGAATCTTTTCCTTTATCGGTGCCTATCTTCTGATGATGTACTACACCACCGTCTCCGGCTGGATGCTCCACTATTTTTATCTTATGAGCACCGGAGCCTTTACGGGCGCAAGTCCTGACCAGATCGGAGCCATGTTCGGCGGAATGCTTTCCACGCCGGGCTCTATGGTATTCTGGATGGCCGTCATCACGATCGCAGGCTTTGCTGGCTGCTCCATAGGGCTGCAGAAAGGTGCTGAAAAAATCACAAAAGTAGTCATGACTACCCTTCTGGTTCTGATCGTAGCGCTTGCAATAAAAAGTATCATGCTGCCGGGCAGTATGGCCGGTCTGAAATTCTACCTGCTGCCGGATATTAACCGCCTTATACAAAACGGCGTAGCAAACACCATCATAGCAGCCATGAACCAGGCGTTCTTTACGTTGAGTCTCGGTATCGGCTGTATGTCCATCTTCGGCAGCTACATCGGGAAAGAGCATACGCTGCTCAACGAATCCATATGGGTTACCATTCTGGACACCGGCGTAGCGCTCGCCGCAGGCCTGGTCGTATTTCCCGTCTGCTTTGCATTCAATCTGAACCCAGACAGCGGCCCAAGCCTGATCTTTATCACGCTGCCCAATATATTCAACCACATGGCGGGCGGCCGCCTGTGGGGCAGCCTGTTCTTCCTGTTCATGGCGTTCGCCGCATTCTCAACGGTGCTGGCAGTGTTTGAAAACATCCTGTCCTGCTGCATGGAGCTTACCGGCTGGTCACGTAAAAAAACAGCCGGCATAAACGCAGCTGTTATGATCATACTTTCGCTCCCCTGCACATTCGGTTTCAATCTGCTCAGCGGTATCCAGCCGCTCGGCGCAGGCTCAACCATCATGGATCTGGAGGACTTGATCGTATCAAACTTCATGCTCCCGCTCGGCAGCCTGATCTACCTGCTGTTCTGTACCTCACGTAAAGGCTGGGGATGGAACAATTTTATTCAGGAAGCGAACACAGGAAAAGGCTTCAAGGTTCCGAATCTGCTGCGGTTCTACATGAGCTATATACTGCCGCTCATCATCCTCTGCATATTCTTCATCGGCCTGAAGGCTACGCTGTTCAAATAACCTATGAATGCATCTGCGCTGGAAGCCTACTATAATAAATTCAACGAGGATCACAGGCTTACCACCAGGCATGGTATTGTAGAATATACAACCACCATGAAATATATTCACGATTACCTGCCTGCGCGCTCGCAGGCGCGCATCGTAGACATAGGGGCAGGAACAGGCAGATATTCCATAGCGCTCGCCGAAGCAGGCCACAGCGTAACTGCGGTGGAGCCGGTCGCACGAAACCTTGCAGTACTGCGCTCAAAGCATGCGCCCGTGAACACCTGGCAGGGCAACGCCCTTGATCTGCATTTTCTGGACGATGACACGTTTGACGCGGCGCTGCTGTTCGGACCGCTGTACCACCTGCATTCAGAGCAGGAACGGCTCAAAGCGTTCTCAGAGGCAAGCCGCGTAACAAAAAAAGGCGGCATCATCTTTGCCGCCTATGTCATGAACGAATACAGCATACTCACCTACTGCTTTAAGCAGAACCATATACAGGAATGCATGACGCAGGGAAGTATTACCAAAGATTTCCATACAGTAGAAAATGACGACCAGCTGTACAGTTATCTGCGTCTGGAAGATATCAACACGCTGAACAGTAAAACCGGGCTTGAGCGCATAAAGATTATCGCTGCTGACGGTCCCGCGGACTATATGCGACAGACGCTCAACGCCATGGACGACGCAGCATTCCAGCTGTTTCTGGATTATCAGCTGGCAACCTGCGAGCGGCCTGAGCTTTTAGGTGCCAGTTCCCATACGGTAGACATACTCAGAAACACAAAATAATTCACGATCTACATCTAAGGAGGATTTTTTATTGTAAATGGAAAAACTGCATGAAGAAACTAAAACTTCATCGCACTTTTACATTCTCATTCCATCTGAAGTAATAACCAATTCAGAACTGACAGATGGAGCAAAGCTGTTATACGGAGAGATTTTATTTCTCTCTTCCAGAAAAGATTATTGTTTTGCTACCAACGATTATTTTGCAAAACTGAATTCTGTAAGTAAACGGACAGTAAATAACTGGCTGCTAGAATTACGAAAAGCCGGACTAGTCAGCTCGGAAATAATCAGAAATGCATATAATCGCCAGGTAGAAAACCGTAAACTTTTTATAAAAAGGGATTATTCCATACAATCACAAGTTTGCATGGATAACACTTCGTCACATCAATATGACGAAAATACAAAACTGATTTTTGGAGAACATAAAAATGTCTTCCTGTCTGAAGCAGAAAAATCTGAACTGCTGGGAAATTGCACGGAGACAATTCTAAATCAGGAGATGGATTCTTATTCAGTCTGGAAAAAAGAAAACAATGCAAAACCAAAATCAGATTTTGAAACATTAAGAAAATGGCTTAATCAAAAACGACAAAAGGGGGCTTACAAAGCAAACATAACGGCTGTAAAAGAAACCGGCATTGATGAAGTAAGCCAGGAAACACTAGATAATTTACCATTTTAGATTTGCATAAAGGGAGGAGCTGCAGAAATGGAAAACATTAAAACAATGAATGAATATAAGATTCCACAATTCACTTTAATTACAACACCAGAGCAGGAAGAATTAGTTCGCCAGAGAGAAGCAGAAGCTGAAAGAGAACGCAAACTCGAATTGCTTGCAAAAAAAGAAACAGGAGTTTGAAAACAGCGGAGTTCCTAAACGCTACTGGAACGAATCGTTCGATACATGAACATGCTTCCTACCGTTTTGATTTCAAATCTGAAGAAAGAAGATTTGTTAAAGAAGCTTGGAGATGCTGTTGTGGATCGACTGACTGAAACTTGTAAGTCTGTTGAGTTTGTCGGCGAAAGCTACCGCCTTGGAAAAAGAAAGATTGCTTAAAGGAGGAAAATCCGCCGTCTGGCGGAAATCAGAATGAAAATTATAAAGAAAGATTTGACCGATAAAATCTATTCAAAATATATCAGGGATTATCCTTCAACCAATCCAATCAGAAAACAAACTTTCCAGATAATTGTTGATTTGTTTTTGCAGACTGTAACAGAAGAATTGCTTGAAGGAAACAGCGTTGAACTTCGTGGTTTTGGAGTTTTTGAACGAAAACTCCAGAAAGCCCGCTGCTGGGCAAAAGATCCAAGAAACGGAAATTACATAGATTGTTTTGATCATTACAAAGCAACTTTCCGCCAGGGTAAAAAACTAAAAGCTCAGATGAAAGAAATACCCGTTCAAAAATCCTAAAAATACTAAAAACCATAATTCCGCCGGCCGGCGGATGCAGGAATCCTGACTCAAAATCAGGATTCTTTTTTTATTTCTGAACTCGCAAGATAAATAAAAATATTCATTTTTGACTAAGTTCAGTTCGCTCCTGGATTTTATTGTATTCAGGGATATGCGATGTATACATGAGGATTTTCCAGAAAAAATAGTGCTGTATACACAAGTTACTTTTGAATACATTCCGCTTCAGAAGAGAATTGGACTTATGCTTATTTGTCAACTTTTCTTTATCTTGCGTAGGTATGAAAAGGGGCTTTTTGAGGGAAAAAGGCACTTTCCGCCGTCTGGCGGATGAGGATTCTGACTGCGCCGGCCGGCGGAAAATATCGTTTGACTTATTCAATATCCAGCGTTATCTTATATTTGAAAACAACAATGTGTAATTCAAATGTAAGCGGAGGTATCCATGTCAGAATCAAAACGCGGTGGCGCAAGACCTGGGGCTGGAAGACCTGCAACCGGCAAAACTGTTGAATACATCACACTTACCCTACCCAAAGAACTAGCTCAAAAAGTTCGCTCCAAGGCAAAAGAAAAAAATATGACATTAAGCGCCTATTGCATTGAATCTTTGGAGCGTTTTGCAAATATGAATGATGAGGAATAAATATCCATGAAATGTTTTATTCTTCGCTGGAATCCGGAACGCAATACTTTTACACAAAAAGATTTTGAAGAACTTCAAGCCGACTTTGCCAGCGGTGAAGAAGTTTCTCTCCGCTGGGAAGTTGAACATTGGGAAGATGCTGAAAAAGGAAACTTATTTATTTTAGTTCAATACAATTCAGAAAACGAAGGAATCGCCCTGATTGGTAAGTTCGCTTCTCCTCCGTACGAGAGAGTAAATCCAAAAACTGGCAAGCCAGTTCATGTTGCAGATCTACAAATCCTTTCAATAATTGATAGAAGTCCTGATTCCAAAATTCTTGTCACTTTCCAGCTTAAAAAAGAATTCCCAGAAATAAACTGGCATGAAGGAATTAACGGCGAGCTGATTGATAACTTTGTAGCCGATAAACTGACTCTTCGTATTAACGACGAATTGCAGGCTCGAGATATCTGGGATAAATGGACTTTTGGTGAGTTTATGGGAATGGAAATGTATTATTTAGATAAATAATTATTTCTTGAGAAATCGTGAGATTTTCTGCACTGAAACAAAATTATGTGTTATAATCAAGTTATATGAATACAGATTATAGAAAACTATGGATTCTGCTGATTGAAAAAGGAATTAAGAACAAATCAGATTTAATTCCTTTGGCCGGAATTTCTACAAATGTTCTGGCAAAAATGAATAAAGGCGAGTATGTCTCTATGGAAAGCCTGCATAAAATTTGCAAAGCCCTAAAATGTGACATCGGTGATATTGTTACCTTTGAAGAAAAATAATTTTAGTGTCAGTATTTGGCACTAAATCATGATACAATGTATTAGAAGGTGTAAAATGATAAAAATAAGAAGTCTTCATCTGGAAAACTACAGAGGATTTACAGATACAACAATAGAATTTGGAGATCATATAACTTGTATTGCAGGTATTAATGGAGCTGGAAAAAGCTCGTGTCTTGATGCGCTTGCAAATAATCTTTCTTGGATTACAGAAATGTTAAAAGAACCTCCTTATCAAAATGGACGGTTTATGAATCCAGAAGAAAAAAAGAAAGACTCTATTTTTCCAGCAAAAATTGAAACTTCAATGTCGGTTGACAATTCAGAAACCTCAATAACAATTGGAAGTGATTTTGTACCTGGTATGAAAATCCAGTTCGCTGATCAACCAACACTAAAAGAATTATTTTCTAAAATAACAAAATCTTATCCTCTAAGTAATAGAAAAAATCTACCTATCTTCTCGTATTATCCGACAAATAGATCTGAAGTTGAAATTGATATATCTGCCGAAACAGAAAAAGATTTAAATAATAAATATGAGATTTACAAAAACAATCTTGATTCTGCTATTCATTACAAAGATTTCTTCCGTTGGTTTAGAAACCAAGAAGATAGAGAAAATGCAGAAAAATTGGAACATTATGAAACTGGAGATTCGAAGAATATTTATGAAGATAGAGAGCTTAAAGCAGTCAGAAATGCAATTTCAATCCTGCTTCCAAATTTTTCAAAATTGAAAGTAGATGCACAACGCTTAAATGTACTAGTGAACAAAGATAATACAACCTTAAATTTTGCTTCTTTAGCAGACGGTGAAAAGGGTGTTATCACCCTTTTCGGTGACATCGCTCGACGCTTGGCTATTGCAAATGAAACTCTTGAAAATCCACTTGAAGGAAATGGAGTAATCCTTATTGATGAAATTGATTTGCACCTGCATCCAAGCTGGCAGAGAAAGATTTGCCACGCATTAGTTAAGACGTTTCCTAACTGTCAGTTTGTAATCACAACACATTCACCTCAGATTCTTGGCGAACTCAAAACTGATGAAATCTGGCTTTTGAATGACTTTAATGTTTACCGTCCGGATTCAAGTTTTGGTCTTACTTCAAACCAGATTCTTGATGAAGTTATGGATGTAATAGATGGAGATTTCTCTCTAAGCCGAGATTCTACAATTGCAAAAAAATTGCAGGATTTAAATCTTGCAATGGAAACTGAAAAGTTTGCTGATGCAAAAAAAATAATTGCAGAACTTGAAGAAACCACAGGCACAAATCTTCATGAAGCTGAAAGCTGTAAAATTGCGCTTGAAATGATGGAGAGCGAAGAATGATTTATATTCAAAAGAATAACTCTCCAGAAGTTTTGATAGAACTTAAAAAAGAAATCTCCAAAGGAAAATCTTTTGAATCGGTAATCGAAAGTTTTAAAAGTCAGAATAAAGATGTTGATTTCTATGACGTTATTCCTGATAAAGAACCAATCAGAACATCTTTGCTGGATGAGCAGAATAATCTATGCGCTTATTGCATGGCTGCCATCTCAAAAGAGGATATGAAAATCGAACATTTCAAATCACAGTCTGTATATCCACAATATCAGCTTGATTATTCAAATATGCTAGGTTGTTGCAAAGGAAATGAAGGGAAACCGAATAAGCTTCAAACCTGTGATTCTTATAAGGGAAACAAGGAACTGTCACTAAATCCATCTGTAAAAGCAGATTTTGAAAAGATGGAACTGATTTACCTTGAGGATGGAACAATTTCTTCTCGTAATGAATCTTTTAATAAAGAACTTGATGATGTTTTAAACTTAAATGCAGCTTCCTTAAAAGCAAAACGCAAAGAAATGATAGACTCCGCAAAGCTGCAACTCAACTATAAAAATAATTCTAGAAGTAAAGCTTTTATAGAGAAACTGATTCAGAAATACAAAACACAGCATAAGCCGTATTATGGTGCCGCAGTGTATTATCTGGAAAAGAAGTTGAAGAATGCGAAATAGGTTTAATTTTAAAAATGCTGTCCGAGAAAACTATTGATATAAAAGAAAATGACCTTCTCAAAATTGATCCTGAGTTACTGGCAATTCTTTTAAAAGATAAGACAACTGGAAAAAAAATTATCTGGGCAACGGATAATTATTCAAAATATGGATTTTCATATACAGCAGAAAAAGAAATCAAAATTGAATTAATAACATCACGTCATGGTGGAATTATAAAGCCTCGAATTGAAAAATCTAAGACAGAACAGCTGCAGAGAGTTCGTCAGAAAGCTGAAGTGTTTACACCAAGTTGGATTTGCAATATGCAAAACAATAAGGTTGATGAAGAATGGTTTGGACGAAAAGATGTTTTCAATTTTGAAAAGGAAAACTCTTGGGAAATAAACAATGAAAAGATTGTATTTCCAGAATCTGAAAAGAAGACATGGCAAGACTATATTCTTTCAAAAAGACTTGAAATGAGCTGTGGTGAGGCTCCTTATATTACAAGCCGCTATGATGCAGTTACTGGGGAATATATTGAAGTTCCAAATAGAATCGGTATCTTGGATAGAAAACTCAGAATTGTTAGTGAAAACACAGAAACTCGTGAAGATTGGATTAAATGGGCTTATAGTGCTGTTCAAAATGTTTATGGTTTTGACTGGCAAGGTGATAATGTACTAATCGCCCGAGAAAACCTTTTGTTTACAATTGCAGAATACTACGAAGCAAAGTTCAATGAAAAACTTGAAACACAAGATTTAGTTGGCTTTGCTAAAGTAATTGCCTGGAATATCTGGCAGATGGATGGAATTAAGTTCGTAATTCCAAACTCATGCTGCACAAAAGAAATTATTGATGAAGATTTGTTTGAACGAAGAATAATTTCAAAACCTTGTGTTGGATGTACAAAAGGTGACAACCGAAAACATAATGGTATTTACTGCATTATTAAAGATTGGGAAACTCATAGAAATATTCGTTTTGTAGATATGGTATTCGGAGGCGGAAAATAATGGCACAGATTTTTAATCAAGCATTTGAGCAAAAACTGATTTATGTTTATCGCATTAATGATACAGCCCATGAAGGTATTCTTAAAATTGGAGAGGCCTCTTGTAATGCAGGAATGGCTTATTTTGCCTTTGAGCCAAATTGCAAAGAATTAAATGCTGCTGCCAAAGATAGAATCCGCCACCAGACACAAACAGCCGGAGTTACTTTTGAACTTCTATATACCGAAGCAACGGCTTATATGAAAGGAAAAAATCTTATAGTTTTCCAAGATCATGATATTCATGATATCCTTGTGCGCTCTGGTATAAAAAGAAAAATATTTGATACAGAACATAAAGCAAATGAATGGTTTTATACAGACCTTGAAACTGTAAAGAAAGCAATTGCAGCTGCAAAAGAAGGAAGAACATCTCTCAATGCAAGTGAAATAACTACAGATAGGAATCCTGTAATTTTCAGACCAGAACAGACGGAAGCTATCGAAAAGACAATAAAGCAATTCAAAAAATCTGGTGGAAGTCATCAGATGCTCTGGAATGCAAAAATGAGATTTGGAAAAACACTTTCTACATTGGAAGTTGTTAAGCGCATGAATTATAATCGCACTCTTATTCTGACGCATCGTCCTGTAGTTGATTCTGGTTGGTTTGAAGATTATGGAAAAATTTTTTATGACCGTGATGATTTCTATTATTTTTCTAAAAAGAATGGTGGTGATCCAACAGAAGAAGAAAACTTCCATGAAATGATTCATAAGGCTGACGATAACGGAATGAAGGATTTCCACTTCATTTACTTTGCCTCAATTCAGGATATGAGAGGTTCTGAACTTGTTGGCGGTAAGTTTGCAAAGAATGAAGAAATTTTCAATATAAATTGGGATTTAATCATAATTGATGAAGCTCACGAAGGTACTCAAACAGAACTTGGAAAAGCTGTTCTTTCAAAATGTCGCAAAGATAACACAAGAATCCTTCATCTCTCTGGCACTCCATTTAATCTTATGGATGATTTTAAAGAAGATGAAATCTATACCTGGGATTATGTGATGGAACAGCGGGCAAAAGCTGAATGGGAAAAAATCCATCAGGGAGACCCGAACCCATATTCTGTACTGCCTAAACTCAGTATTTATACATATAACTTGGGAAAACTCTATCCTGAATATGCAGATGCTGATATTGCTTTTAATTTCCGTGAGTTCTTTAGAGTTGATAAAGAAGGAGACTTTATACACGAAACAAATATAAAACAGTTTCTTGATTTATTAACTAAAGAAGATACTGATTCAAATTATCCATATTCAACAGAAGAATACAGACAGAATTTTCGTCATTCACTTTGGATGATTCCAGGAGTAAAAGAAGCTAAAGCTTTAAGTAAACTTTTGCAAGAACATCCTGTTTTCAGTCAATTCGCAATTGCAAATGTAGCGGGTGACGGAGACGAAGAAGAGGAAGAAAAAGAAGCTCTGAAGAAGGTAGAAAAAGCAATCGGTTCAAATCCAGAGGATTCTTATTCAATCACACTTTCTTGCGGACGACTCACTACCGGCGTAAGCGTAAAACCTTGGACTGCTTGTTTTATGCTGTCTGGTAGCTTCAATACTGCGGCTAGTACTTATATGCAGACAATCTTTAGAGTACAAACTCCTGCCGTAATTGGAGGAAAGCAGAAAGAAGAATGTTTTGTATTTGACTTTGCTCCAGACCGCACTCTTAAAGTAATTGCTGAAACTGCAAAAATCAGCAGTAAGGCAGGAAAAACAACAAACAATGATCGTGAGATATTGGGCGAATTCTTAAACTTCTGTCCAATCATTGGTTTTGAAGGCAGTCAGATGAAGGCCTATAATACCGAAAAAATGCTTGGTCAGCTCAAAAAGGCTTATATTGAGCGGGTTGTTAAAAATGGATTTGAAGACAGTTATCTTTATAATGATGAGCTTCTTCACATGGATAAACTGGCTTTGGAAGAGTTTTCGAAATTAAAAGAAATAATAGGTTCAACAAAAGCTCAAGGAAGTACAGGTGATATAAACATCAACGCACAAGGGTTGACTGATGAGCAGTATGAATTATTACAGATGCCTGAAATCCGTGAAAAACAGCCAAAAGAACTTACCTCGGAACAACAGGAAGCATTAGCACGCGAAAAAGAAATTAAGAAAAATCGCGATACTGCTATTTCCATTTTACGAGGTATTTCTATCAGAATGCCGCTTTTGATGTACGGAGCAGATTTACAGAAAAATCTTGATGGAACAGAAGAAGCAATTACTCTTGATAATTTTTGCAATTTAGTTGATGACCTTTCATGGGAAGAGTTCATGCCAAAAGGTGTAACTAAAGAAATCTTTGGACAGTTCAAAAAATATTATGATTCAGATGTGTTCCGTGAGTCTGGTGTAAAAATACGGGAAATGGCTCGTGCTGCGGACAAACTTAGTATTGAAGAAAGAATTGAACGAATAAGTGCAATTTTTGCTACATTCCGAAACCCAGATAAAGAAACTGTTCTTACTCCTTGGCGTGTTGTAAATATGCACCTTGCGCAAAGTCTTGGAGGCTGGTGTTTCTATGATAAAGATTATAATGAGCAAATACTTGAACCAGAATTAATAAAACAAAATGAAATTACTGATGAAGTTTTTAAAAAGAATACACATATTCTGGAAATAAACTCTAAGAGCGGTTTGTATGCCTTGTATTGTGCTTACAGTGTCTATCGCACTCGGGCAAAACTTGAGCTAGGCCCAAAGCCTACACGAGAAATGGAAATTGATTTGTGGAAGAAAGTTCTTGCAGAAAACATTTTCTTAATCTGTAAAACTCCTATGGCAAAAAAGATTGCGCAAAGAACTTTGGCCGGATTCACGGAAACAAAAGTAAATGCTCATTATTTTGAAGACCTTGTTAATCAGCTAAAAAACAAACCAGAAAACTTTATAAGCAAAGTGAGCAAAATAAATTACTGGAAAAAGGATGGAAATGAAGATATGAAATTTGATGCAATAGTAGGTAATCCACCATATCAGGAAGAAAGTGTTCAACAATCTTCTACAAACGGACAAGCTCCAAGAACAAATGTTTTTCACTATTTCCAAATAGCTGCAGATGCTTTATCAGCAGGATATACTTCTTTGATTTATCCGGCTGGACGATGGATTCATCGAAGCGGAAAAGGATTAGCTCAATTTGGATTAAATCAAATAAATGATATTAGTTTGCAAAGAATTGATTTCTATCCTAGATCTCAGGATTTATTTAAAGATGTTGGATTAGATGATGGAATTTCAATAGTTTTTAAGAATAAGCACAAGAAACAGAGTGGGTTCGATTATATATATCATGAAAATGGATTACAAAAAGAAGTACATTTAGATAATCCTAAAGAAGATTTGATACCTCTTAATCCTCAAGATGGAATTATTGTAAATAAAGTTTCTGAATTTGTTTGTAAATATAAATTAAAATATTTGGCTGATAGAATTTTATCAAGAAGTTTATTTTCTATTGAAAGTACTTTTGTTAAGGATAATCCATCGAAAGTAAGACCTTATTCAACAGGACAAGAATTTGATACAGAAAAAGAAATAAAACTTTTAGTAAATGATAAGGCAGGTTCTGCAGGAAGAACTCGTTGGTTTATCGTGGATAAGGGCCTGCTGAAAAATAATGTTGAATATATTAGTGAATATCAAGTTGTTGTTTCAAGCGCACATCCAGGAGGACAGGCAGGACGAAGTAATCAAATAGAAATTATTGATAATCATTCGGCGTTTGGTCGCTCTCGTGTCGCATTAGGTTCTTTCAAGACTCAAAATGAAGCTCAAAATTTCTACAATTATGCAAACACAGATTTAATACGTTTTATGTTCTTAATGACTGATGAAGCCCTAACTTCCCTTGGTAAAAAAGTGCCTGATATAATGGACTATTCAAACAAAAACAAACTTATCGATTTTTCAAAAGATTTGAATAAGCAGTTATATGAATTAGTTGGATTGTCACCAGAAGAAATCTCCTTCATCGAAAGCAAGGTTAGGGAGATGTAAGATATGGATCCTTCAAATTGGAACTTATTTAAAGCAAAGAATAATAATAAAGAGTCTAAAGCTTTTGAAACTATGTGTTATTTGCTCTTTTGTGCTGAGTTCGATAATCGGATAGGTTTGTTTCGCTATAAAAATCAAACTGGAATAGAAACAGAACCATTAGAAAAAGATGGTGAATTATATGGCTTTCAATCAAAATACTATGATAACAGTATTAATAAAAATGATATTATTGATTCTATAAATAAAGCGAAACGAGAAAATGATAGATTAAAATATTTTTATTTGTATGTTAATAAAGAATTATCAGAAAGTTCAAAGAAAAGAAAAAAGAAACCTGAATATCAAAAAGAGATAGAAGCAGTAGCAACTCAGAATGGATTAACTTTAATTTGGAGAGATCCAAGTGAAATAGAATTACAATTATCACTACCTGAAAATCGTTATATATATGATTTGTTTTTTGAGACAATTAAAACTGAAGCTGATTTAATAGATGAGATTAAAAACCATAATGAATTAATTCTACAAGATATAGAAAATTATATAAATTTTAATGGAATTAATATAAAAATCGATAGAAAAAGGATTATTGAAGAAATTTATTCTAAACTGAATGACAAAAAAAATATTATCATATCAGGTGAAGGTGGCTGTGGAAAAACTGCAATTTTAAAGGAATTATATACATCATACCTAAATAACACCCCTGTTTGTATATTTAAGGCTTCGGAACTGAATGTTGATAATATAAATCGAATTTTTAATTTTGGAATTGATTTTACAAGCACACAATTCAGTAATTGTTTTAAAGATGAAGAAAAAAAATATTTTATAATAGATTCTGCTGAAAAACTCGCTGAACTACAAAATACAGATGTATTAAAAAATCTTCTTAATTTTTTACGTAAAGAAGGATGGACATTCTTATTTACTGTTCGTCATTCATATATTTCTGATTTAGAATTTCAATTAAAAGAAAATTTTAATTTATCATATGAAATAAAAGATATAGAAAATTTATCTATTGAAGAATTAAGAAATACCCTAACTGAAAATTCAATTAATTTGCCTAAGAATGATAATCTAATTGAATTAATTAGAAATCTTTTTTATTTAAAATACTATTTAAAATATTACAAATCAATTAATTCCTCGTCAGATTTAAATGATTTTTATGAAATACTTTGGCAAAATAAGATTCAAAATGCATCAATAACAAAAGAAGATATACATATTCAGAGACAAAATATTTTTTTGGAGATAACAAGACTACGATGTGAGACTGGTAAATTTTATATTCAGTCTACTGACTTCCCTCCAAATATAATTGCGGCATTAAAGCAAGATGAAATAATAGAATATGATAGGAATCATAATGGAGTATTTATAACTCATGATATTTACGAAGAATGGGGATTAAACAAAATTATATCTATAGCTTATGCAAATCGTACAGAAGTTTCGGATTTCTTTAAACAAATTGGAACTTCATTACCTGTTCGAAGAGCTTTTAGACTTTGGCTGCAAAATGGATTACTAGATTCATCTAGTTCTGTAATCGCTTTTATACATGAAATATTTCAAAATTCAAATACCGAGCAATTCTGGAAAGATGAATTATTGATAGCTGTGATGTTATCGAATTATGCTGATACTTTTTTTTCATGCTTTGAGGAAGATTTAATTACTAATAATTTTAATTTGCTAAAAAGGGCTATTTTTCTTTTAAGAATTGCTTGTACAGAAATTGCAGATTTATTTGATTATGAAATTTATAAACCAAAAGGAAATGGCTGGAAATGTATTATATCTTTAATTTATAAGCATCAGGAAGATTTCTTTGCAAATAATTTCACAGCCGTTTTGCCAATTCTGAAATATTGGACTACTAATATAAAAGAAGGATGCGTAACAAGAGATTGTGGTTTATTAACATTGTTATTACTCGATAAAGCAGAAACTGACGAGGATTTTTATCTTCATGATAAGAAGGAGGGAATATTTAATATTATTTCGAATTCTGCTCGTGAAATAAAAGAAGAACTTATAAACATTTTTGAAAAAGTAATTAATAATAATACTAACAAAGGAATTTATTATAGATTTGCAAAAGAAATAGTTATAGACTCTATAAATTATACGGAAATTATTAGTGTTATTCCAAATATAATATTAAAATTATGTGATTTCTTCTGGAGTGTAAAGAAAGCTGATAAGAAAACGTATTATGGACATTCAATAAATATGGAAACCCGATATGGTATTAATGATAATTGCTCTTATGATTATCATACTGCAAGTCCATATATTACTCCGATATATTGGTTATTACATGTTTCATTTTCTGAAACATTGGATTTTATTATAAACTTTACAAATAATTGTATCGAAAAATACAAAACATCAGATTATGGAAACGATGTCCAAGAAGTAACTTTATACATAAAGAATAAATCCCAAAAACAATATCTTAGTTGGGCTATTTGGAGTATGTTTAGAGGAACTGGTAGTCCTGTTGTACCATACGTACTCCAATCAATTCATATGGCTCTCGAAAAAATTTTATTAGACTCTACCAAAGATACCGAGGTTGATGTTCTAAAAAAAATTCTATATGCAATGCTGATAAAATCAAAATCAGCATCAATAACAGCTATAGTTTGCAGCATTGTTCTTGCAAGACCAAATGATTTTCACGAAATTGCATTATGTCTTTTTAAAACTATTCAATTTTTTCCTATTGATTCAACAAGATGTTTCCGCGAACATGAAACAAAATTTTTATATGGAATGATAGGATTTGGAGGGGGTGTTGAGGAATTTTATGCAAAAGAACGTCTTGCAACTTGTGAAGAAAAATTTCGGAATAGTTCTCTAGAAAATATTTTTTTACAATATCAGTTATGCGGTATAAAAGGGGTTTCAGAAGAGAAAAATAAAGAATTCTTA
>Ga0256405_10003913_pt1 | contig 29377 bp, 19 predicted proteins | sample RumenRJG_02DNA_FD_189096 | JGI IMG/M metagenome (GOLD analysis project Ga0256405, IMG submission 189096) | Bovine rumen microbial communities from Lethbridge, Alberta, Canada - RJG_02 | ecosystem: Host-associated > Mammals > Digestive system > Stomach > Rumen | place: Canada: Alberta... | reverse complement strand
CGGCACATAGAGTACAGCAGATGAATGTTCTTCTACCTGCACATCGCCATTCCAACGGTAGTTGACAAACACACTGCTAATAGTACAGGGATTTGTCATAGCTGATACGACAGAAGTCAGTTTGGTGCAGTCAGCAAAGGCATAGTTGCCTATCTCATGAAGCGTTGACGGCAGATGAACTTCCTCCAATCCGTAACAATACATAAATGCATTCTCACCTATCTTCTTCAGGCCTTCTGGAAGTGTGACGGTCTGCAGACCAATGACATTACGGAAAGCACCATCACCTATTTCCTCGATGCCAGACTCTATGGTAAGCGACTTCATAGGCAGTTGACGGAAAGCATTCTTTGCGATGGTTTTCACATGATACGTCTTTTCGTCCACCTCAATAGATGAAGGTATCACCACATCGGTATTCTTCAACACGGCTTTGTCAGTAGCTGTGATTTCAGCAAAGTCCTCGCCTGTGGCATAGGTATAGGTCATGCCATTCTGGGTGGTTTCCTTCAACTCGCCCTGATAGATATGCTGGAATTCCTCCCATACATCAGCCGATTTATAGCAAGACTTAGAGCCAACGGGTACACACAACGTAACAGACTTTAATGCTTCTTCTACAGAGTTGTCATTCGTTGTAAAGGCATTTTTGCCGATGGTACAAGGCTCCGTCATAGCCGACTGAATGTATGTCAGTTCCTTGCAAGATGCGAATGCATAGTCACCAATTTCCTTCAGGGAGAACGGCAGTTTTACTTCTTTCAGGAAGAAAGCATTTTTGAATGCATTTTCGTCTATTCTTGTCACCGTGTATTCCGTTCCATCCACAGTCACAGTAGCAGGTATATCGACGTTTTCCAGAATCAATGAAACATAGTTAATCACTTTTGCCTCCTTGGTACCTATATTGCAGGCATATTGCACGTCATTACAGAGCGTCTTCTTAACCTCGTAAATAGTAAACTCCGACGTAGCCATGACATTGCTGCCATTGCTGTCGGTTGTAATCTTTACCTGATAAGTGCCAGGCATTTCAGCTGTAAACGCAAGACATATGTCGCCCGTCTGACCTGGTTCATAATAGCCAATACCCTTGCTCACCTCTTTCCAGGCATCATTGCCTTGGCGCATCCATAAATAAGCATCCTGACGCATCTTATCGCTGTTGTTGGTGATGTTGACAGCAACATCTACCTTGGTGTGCTGAGTCATTTCACCTATGAAGTCTATCTGGTTCACATGATATGACATGGTGTTTCGAGCACCTCTGATGGAGAGTTTATTATCATCAATCTCTGCATATAGGCATTGCTGGTCGGTAGCTGTTGTCCATGTTGTGGCTCCCTCTGGTCGATAAGCCATAACCAGACGATAGGTGCCATCAGCCATACCTGCGCCGAAGTTGATGGTTTTCGGAGCATAGTAACAGGCCGATTTAGTATCGACACGAACTGCTGTACTATTGAATACTTTCTTGATCTCACCACCTTCGTACAGTCCCCAACCTAATTCCATGGTGTAAGCTGTCGAAGGATCATAATTAAAACTACCATTGATATAACAGCCTTCCGTAGATACATCCGTAAAATTATCATTGAATGAAGACCTGCTGTAGGACTTTTCTTCAAATGCTACGACAGATGTATTAAAATGAGGTGTCTCTGACTCATTGTCTGATTTCGGTTGTAATCCTATGATGGCTGACTGGCCAGCGGCATAACCACAAAAGCCTGGGCCTTCCTCTTTTTCATCGGGATTAGCCAGGGACAACAGGAAATAGCCATTGCAAGAGCCACCCCAGCCCCAGTTGATATGAAAGAGTCCGTTGCCATCGTAGCCGTCGCATACAAACTGATGGGCACCTGACTCTGACTGTCCGCTGTACAATACAGGACGATTGGAAGCCAGCTCATTGTAAATCAGGTTTTCCCAAAGCGTGTTTGAATAATCGTCACGATAGGCTTTGTAGGCATTCTTGCTATAGCCGAAACAGTCGGCCATTGATGTCAAGTCAACCATTGCCTTAGAACCACTCTTGTCGTAATTCATCTTCATGGCCTGACCCGCATAGAGCATCACTTCTGCTACAGCATCAGCAGCCTCACCTGTCGTATTAACCAAGTAATTTTCCTGCATAAGACCCCATTTGAAAGTAGTAGCTGGGAGCTCAGACATGAAAATCTGCTGTGTGCTCGTGGTATATGCAGGAATAGCTTGACAGTTTTCAGGCCACTGGTAGTAATACATCACCTGTGCTATAGCCGTCGCCACACAGCCTGTTATATAGTGTATTGTTTCGCGTTTATCGTTAGTGTAGGTCGGTGTCATAAGGCTGTAGGGCATATTCTGATTCCATGTGGTATGAATCAATGGGGCAATAGCAGGCTTCATTGGCTTTTCCGCAGGTTTCTTGGCAGCCGTCTTCTTCATCACACTAATCTGTTCAGCATAGTCTTCAAGCCACGAACTCAGGTTTTCGGGCATATTTTCAATATCTATGGTACCATTGTCGGCATAACCAAGTACAGGCGTTGTACAATCAGTGCCAGAGACAATCACAAAACCGTGGCCTTGCTGATCATTAAATATATAATATGGTTGATTGCTGTTTACAGATGATTTTGAACGTGCACTCCTCACGCCTTCTTTGAATTGTCGAGAAGGCATAAATGTTTTGGCTTTTTGAAGTGCTTCGTTTATGGATACATTACCTGCAGACACTGTCGCAGTGCCCAGATAACTCAACATGAGAAACAAATATAATTGTTTCATTTGAAATTGTTCTAACTTTACGGTTTTGTTACTAATATCTACCGCAAAATTACACAATTTTTCCTTTATTATACTAATTTTTCGTTACTTATTCTACTTTTTGAACAGTAAAAAAAGACCAATCGTATTTTTCTATCGATAAGTCAATTGTATTTTTAACAATTTTAAGTCTTTACAAGTCGTTGGCAAATTTGTAAATCACAATTCCTGCCGTCACAGATACATTCATAGAATGCTTGGTACCAAACTGCGGAATCTCCAAACAGCCGTCTGAAGCATCTATCACTTCCTGATGAACTCCTTTTACTTCGTTACCCATCACGATAGCATACCGACGACCTGGTTCTGGAGTAAATTGTGGCAGTTTAGTACTTCCTTCTGCCTGTTCTATACTATAGACAGTCACTCCCCTACCCTTCAGTTCTTCTACAGCTTCAAGAGCCGTCTTGAAATAACGCCAGTCAACACTATCCTCTGCTCCAAGAGCTGTCTTGTGAATCTCTGCATGAGGTGGACAACCCGTGATACCACACAGATAAACTGCTTCTAAACGGAAAGCATCGGCAGTGCGAAACACGCTACCCACGTTGTGCATCGATCGCACATCGTCTAATACTACTATAAGTGGTGTCTTTTCGGCTTCGTGATATTCCTCTACCGAAAGCCTTTTCATCTCTATGGTACGCAGTTTTCTCATATCACCTGCAAAGGTAATCATAATTCTTAATTCTCAATTCTTAATTCTCAATTTTTTGTTGATAAGCATGTGGATAACCCTGTTGATAACTATTGGATAACTATATAAAATAAACACAGGGGTATCAAATATGTGGATATTAACACCTTTATCCACGCTATTTTTTGAAGATTTCCACGCTTTTTTGCTGAAAAAAGATATAAACTTAGTAATTTTGCACCGAATTTCAGAATTGTGGAAAACTGTCACACCTGTCTCATTTTCAATAAGAAAGAATCAACAACAGTTGTGAACAACGTGAAACCACTATAGTATAACTAAATGAGCAAGAAAAAGGTGTAGAAGTTTTGCACTAATCCACACCACATCATACTACTCATTTCTATCTTAAAAGAAAAAAGAAAAATAAAAAAATAATGATATGCTGTTGAAAACTGAGTGGAAGAAACAGGGATTTATTGATGAGCCAGTAGCTGAAGGTATTGACTTGAAGTCAGAAATTCGCAGACTTTGCAAAGAGAAGGATGCCATTATCCTGGCGCACTATTATACGGTAGGCGATATTCAGGATGTAGCCGACTTCGTTGGCGACTCATTAGCTTTGGCTCGCAAGGCTGCTGAGACGGATGCGAAGATCATGGTGATGTGTGGCGTACATTTCATGGCAGAGACTTGTAAGCTGTTGTCGCCAAAGAAGATGGTACTCTGTCCTGATTTGAATGCCGGTTGTTCTCTGGCCGATAGTTGTAAGGCAGAGGACTTGAAGAAATACAAGGACGAGCATCCCGGCTATCAGGTTATCAGTTATGTAAATACAACAGCAGCAGTGAAGGCATTGACCGACGTGGTAGTAACCAGCGGTAATGCCAAGAAAGTGGTAGATCAGTTGCCAAAGGACGGAAAGTTTATCTTCGGTCCTGACTATAATCTGGGTAATTATATCAATGAGGTAACAGGTAGGAATATGATTCTTTGGAATGGTGGTTGTCATGTTCATGAGCGTTTCTCAGTCAATAAGATATTGGAACTTAAAAAGCAATATCCTGATGCAGTAGTGATGGCTCACTTGGAGTGTAAGGGTCCGGTGCTCGCTGTGGCTGATGTAAAGGGCTCTACGGCCACGATGCTGACCTATGCGCAGAATTCCTCAGAGAAGCGTTTTATCGTGGCTACAGAGGCCGGAATACTGCATGAGATGCAACGCACCTGTCCTGATAAGGAATTCATCCCTGTGCCGCCTGAAATCAGCGAGAGCGGCCTTGAATGCAGCTGCAATGAGTGTCAGTACATGAAGATGAATACGCTTCAGAAGATTTACAACACCCTGAAGTATGAATGGCCTCAGGTAGAAGTAAATCCAGAGATAGCCAAGGATGCTGTGAAGCCTATAGAAAGAATGCTGGAGTTGAGTTAAGTTCCAGCATTCTTTTTTCTAATAGCTTCACTTAACAATAACTATTATGTAGTTCTCAAACAGTAACCAGCGTGGAAACTAATAGTTTCCTCCATGGAAACTGTCAGTTTCCACGGCGGGAACTGACAGTTTCTGACTTTTCCTGATTTCACTTCTTTATTTATTGATTAGATAGTCACTATTAATTTCTTTTGTTCTTTCTAATGAAAGAAACATACCATATCCAGACAATAAAAAGAATAATGCAGTTCCAAAAGCTCCCCAATGATCAAAAAGTAGGTAATGAAGTATTATTGAAGTTGTAGAATTATTCATTGTATATGGAATATGTGATGCTATAATCATCAACATACATATACCACGTAGTGAATAGGAACCTTCTTTTTCAAATAATATATTCACAAATTATTAATTGTTTAGTACAGTTACATTATCTATTGTTTAGTAAAACAAAGGTAGTAAATAATTACAAATTATTCTTTAATTAATAAAATAATCTGTCATAATTAATGTTTTTTATTTAAATTTGTAAGTATTATGAAAGAAAGAATACAATGGTTGGCCTTGTTGAGAGGTCTGAATATCATATTGGTTGTCATGGGACATGTTCAGTTAATAAATATTTCTACAGGTTTGAACCACATGTTCTGTCAACAGATTACTGAACCTTTTGCTCCTATCAGAATGCCGCTTTTTATTTTTTGTTCTGGTGGTTTACTATATCTTAGTAGAATAAATAAAGATTGGAAAGTAAAGAAATTGTACATTGACAAAATTAAAAGAATAGTTTGTCCTTTTCTTTTTTTCGTAACTTTTTATTACGTTTTTAAACTATTAATGAATCCATTAACTAAGACAAAGGTAGTATTCTCTGTTAGGGATTTCCTTGAGTCATTTTATATATACTATCAGCATCCTTCTGCTCACCTTTGGTTTTTGTCTGTTCTTTTTTGGTTTATGCTGCTGTATCCGCTCTTTGTATGGCTTAGTAAAAGCATCATTAGCATGATACTATTTTTATTATTTACCATAGTTATCTTTTTTATTGATTTTACACCACTTTCTCCAGAAAACTATTTTTTCCTCTTTACCTTGAATAAATACCTGGTATTTTTCTTTTTTGGTATATTTTTCTTCCGCTACGAGTTGTATAAATACTTAGAAAACTACAAGGCCTGTTTAGTTGTTACTATACTTTATATCTTTTCGTTCTTGTATGAAATACCACTTGTCACTTCGTTGCTTGGTATCTTAATGATGATTTCTATCTGTCAGCAAATAGCTTTACTGATACCTACATTATTCGAAAGTTTTAGGGAATATATTTATCAGATATTTCTGATGTCATTTATATTCCAGCCATTTGTAGAATTAATTCTTTGGAAAAAGTTATTTTATAATGAGGATCTATTTTTCCTTTTCTATATATTGAATGTATTTTGTGGTATATTCTTCCCTGTGTTGATTGCTAAAGCTATTGAAAGAAGTAACTTGAAATGGCTTAAGATATGTATTGGCTTGAAATAATATTATCTTTTTTCTACGGCAAATGGTACCAATAGATAACCTAATAATCATAAAGGTTAATCTATCCGTTGATGTGTTATCTTATTATTGCTATTTTAGAAACAATGCCTGACTCACCTTTTTGAGTAGCTGTTGCTATCATATATATTCCACTAGCTACGCTTTTACCTTGCATATCTTTGCCGTCCCAAGTGAATGTACCTCCATTAGAGCGTCCCTGAGCCACTAATTTACCATTACTGGTAAGAATCTTTACGTCGGCATCAAAAGACAGTCCTACGACTGTTATAAGGCCTGTATAGCCTGGTTCTACTGGATTAGGATAGGCATAGACATTATCATCAGTCATTTCATTGCTGGGTGCAGTGGCATCAGAGATATATGAACAGAGTCCTTTCTCTGTAAGGAAAAATACTTCGCCAGATTGGTGATTAATGGAGATGTTATTGATATTATCTGATAGCAAAGGTGAATTATTAGTTGTAAAATGTTTAATTTGTTCTGTATTATCTTCGCTTATAAGGAATACGCCATTTCCATTTGTTCCAAACCACTTGCGTCCACCACCATCGATAGCTATACAATTTACTGGAATACCACTAAGGAGATAGTCGGCCAGATTGGTACCATCGTTACGTGCTATCTTTTCTTGTTGTAAGGTAGCATTACTTTGTCCTATCTCACTGTTTTTAAAATAGAACGGCCCATTATTTGTAGCTATCCATATATTCCCGCTATGATCTTCTTTAACGTCGTATGGATAACAGTTTTCGTATGCTGTACCATCTTGATTGACAAAAGAATTATAAACTATTATATTATCTTGCCATATGTCATAGCAAATAATAGATGGTGAATTATAGTGGGTATTAACAAACCAGAGATAACCTCTAGAATCTATTGTCATACAGCGTAGTCCTGGCATTGTTGTGTTATTAGAGTAATATAATTCACTTTTAACATGATTTTTCCATTGACCATCCTTATTTAGTACCAGAAGATTTACTCCATTGGCCTGACTATTTAAAACCCAAAGGTTGCCACTATCATCAAATTTAATGCCGTGTACCAGTGTATAGTCATCAGGAAGATATTTACCCGTAGTACTGCTTGTAACAGGACGAATAGGACTATTATTTTTATAATAGAATGTATTTAACTGTCCGTTATAAAATTCATAGAGCCCACATCTACCACCTACCATTACTCTGTTATTATCAGTAGGATCAATATCAATACAGTTAATATCTTGGTAATTGAATCCTGTTATATCTTTTAATTCGTTTGGATAGATTGTCCATTCACTTCCATTATATATTTGTACGATGCCAGGATTATCTTTTTGTCTGAATCCAGAGAGGAAAGCACCACCTGTAGTATATAGTTTTCCGTTGACAAACTTTGATTCGTAGAAATCGTTGAACTGCGGTCCGCCAGGCTTCAGTGAATTTACCATATCAATATAGGTGTCCCAGTCGTCTTTATTGACATCGAACGAGGGATAGCTGTCGGTCTTCTGCCAGTTGTTCGTATCAATGAGGTTGTCGGTCATGTTAGCTGTATATACCTTGCCCTGCTTATTGCGTGCATAGATATTTCCATTGTTTACAGTAATAGTATCTATATTCTGGTTGAGCATATATGTCTCACTGATCTCGGCACGCTCCATATTGACTTTAATGATGCCAAATGACATACAGAGATAGGCATACTGCTGATAGATGTAAATATTATTGACGGTTTTACTTTCAGTAAGTGTTTTAGTGTAAAGCGAACTGATATTAGTGATGTTCTCTTGAAGGTCCATCAGGTCAATGTTTCCGTTCTGATACACAATGATAAGACGCTTGGCTTGTTGGTTCCAGGCAATATAAGAAATATAGGTATCACTGAGTGGATTAACCTTATCATAGGTTGTGATAGAATGGTCTGTAAGGTTATAACTGTAGAGACTATTTGAGGCGCGTACAAAAAGTATATTACTACCAGCTTTTATGATTTGTTGTGGCTCATAGTATGACATATAGGCTCTCCAAGTGCCTATTTGCGCCCTTGCAGGGCTAAATGATAAATGAAAAATAAAAAATGATAAAGCTATCAGCCATATCAAACTATGTTGTCTCAATACTTTCAGCATATTATTTTCATTTATCATTTGTTATTTTTCATTTATCATTTAGAAACTCGCAGAGTTTCGCCACCGCCCTTCCACGATGGCTGATACCGTTTTTCTGTTCAGCAGTCATTTCGGCAAAAGTCTGATTAAAACCTTCTGGACAGAAAATAGGATCATAACCGAAGCCCTCTGCCCCACTCCGCTCTTTGGTTATCTCACCGTTAACGATGCCTTCAAAGAGATGTTCCTGCTTAATACTGGTACAACCACAAGGGCATACATCTTTTTTCTGGATAAGGGCGATAACAGTGCGGAAACGCGCTTTACGATTATCTTTATCTTTAAGTTCTCGTAGCAGGCGTGCCATATTAGCTTCACTATCGTGACTAGCAGCATTAGTTTCCATACTGGCATAACGAGCACTATAGATACCCGGAGCTCCATTAAGTGCTTCTACTTCAAGACCAGTATCATCGGCAAAGCAGTCAATATGGTAGTTGTCGTAGACATAACGGGCCTTTTGCAGGGCATTTTCTTCAAGAGTCTGTCCTGTTTCAGGGATATCTACGTCACAACCAATATCTTTTAGGGAGAGTACCTCTACCCTATCGCCCATTATCTGACGTATCTCCTGTAATTTATGCTGATTGTTAGTTGCGAAAACTATCTTCATCTTTCTAATTATCCTTAACTTCTTCTATCTTCTTCTCTTCCTTGATTTTCACATTCATTTCGTCGAATCCCTCACCATAGACACCGATAACAGCACTCTGAGATACAAAGGCATTAGGGTCTATCATTTTGATGAGACGGAAGATATTGGTGCTCTCGCGCTTTTTAGCAAGGATACAGAGTACCTTCATCTTATTGCCAGTATACCAGCCGTGACCATCCAGGATAGTGACGCCATGATTCATCTGTGTACCAATGGCATTGGCTATCTCCTGCCATTTGCGCGAGAAAATCATAAACTGTACAGATTGTCTGCTGCGGTTCATCACATAATCGAGCACATAGTTCTCCATCGCCATCACGCAAAAACCAAACGTCACCTTATGTGCTCGCTCGATATAGTCGCCAAACTGTGGGAAGAACATACAAGAGCCAATGATACAGAAATCGGCAGAAAAGAGCACGGTGCCAAGTGAGATATTGTTTTTATACTTGTTCACGCTGGCAGCAATGATATCCGTACCACCCGTAGAGCCATTGTTATTGAACACGGTGGCCAGGGCAATACCCGTGATGGTACAGCCGATAATCATTGATATGAACTCCTGCCCCTCGCCCATCAGCTTAAAGGGCAAGCCGTTGTCTTGCTTTGGCAGTATATCCTGTGCAAATTTCAGCATCAGGGCGAGCATGAAGATAGCATAGATGGTTTTCATCAGGAACTTATATCCCAGGATTTTCAACGCTACGATAAGCAGCACTCCATTGATGATCAGATAGGTGTTCTCAATGTGGAATCCAGTGGCATAGTAGATGATAGCCGACAGACCCGTCACGCCACCTGCCACTATCTCATAAGGCATGAGAAAGACGGTGAAGGCGATGGTGTACATCAGCAGACCAAGGGTAATAAAGAAATAGTCCTTGGCTTCGTTCCAGATGATTTTATGCTGTATAGTCATAATAACTATGAACTATGAATTATGAACTATGAACTACTTAATCACGATGTTCACCATGCGTTTCGGCACGATGATAATCTTTACTATCTGCTTATCTTCTACGTATTTAGCTGTGCGTTCATCGCCACGTACCAAAGCTTCGATAGAGGCATTGTCGGCATCGGCAGCCACCTGAATCTCAAAGCGGGTCTTACCATTGAAGGCCACACCCATCTTTGCCTGACTCTCCACGAGATACTCTTCGTTCCATGTAGGCCACTGAGCATTGCAGACACTACCCTGCTCACCCAGCATTTCCCAAAGTTCCTCTGCAATATGAGGAGCAAAAGGAGCTATGAGAATGACGAGTGTCTTCAGCATTTCTTTGTTCTTGCACTTCTGCTGTGAAAGTTCGTTCACACAAATCATGAAGGCAGAGATAGAGGTGTTGTAAGAGAACTGCTCAATGTCCTGAGAAACCTTCTTGATGAGCTTATGTACGCTCTTCAGGTTGTCGGCAGTAGGCTCACTCTCTTCGAAACCGTTCTGATAGAGATTCCAGAACTTCTTCAGGAAACGGTGACAACCATCAATACCATTGGTATCCCAAGGTTTTGACTGCTCCACAGGACCGAGGAACATTTCGTAAAGACGCAGGGTGTCGGCACCATACTTCTCAACAATCATATCGGGGTTGACCACGTTGTACATGGACTTCGACATCTTCTCTACTGCCCATCCGCAGATATATTTTCCATCTTCAAGAATGAACTCTGCATTCTCGTATTCAGGACGCCAAGCCTTGAAGGCATTAATGTCGAGTACATCTGCAGAAACAATATTTACATCCACATGGATAGGTGTGGTTTCCTTATAGCTGCCACGAAGGTTCAAGCTTACAAACTTACCCTTGTCGGCACCTTCGTCTTCGATACGATAAACGAAGTTTGAGCGTCCCTGAATCATACCTTGGTTGACGAGCTTCTTGAATGGCTCCTCTTCACAAGAATAACCACAGTCATAGAGGAACTTATTCCAGAAACGACTGTAAATCAAGTGACCTGTAGCATGTTCAGAACCACCTACATAGAGGTCCACATTACGCCAGTATTCATCAGCAGCATTACTTACAAGACCCTTGTCGTTGTGTGGATCCATATAGCGAAGATAGTAGGCCGATGAACCGGCAAAGCCAGGCATCGTATTCAGTTCAAGAGGGAATACGGACTTATTGTCGATAGCGGAACAATCGACTACACTGTCGGTCTTCGTGTCCCAAGCCCATTTCTTGGCACGTCCCAATGGGGGCTCGCCTGTTTCGGTGGGTTTGTATTCATCAATCTCAGGCAACTCCAGTGGCAGGCACTCCTTGGGAATGATATAAGGCATATCGTCCTTATAGTAAATGGGGAACGGTTCACCCCAGTAGCGCTGACGAGAGAAGATGGCATCACGCAAACGATAGTTCACTTTTACGCGACCCAAGCCTTGCTCTGTGACAAATTTCTTTGTAGCAGCGATAGCCTCTTTTACTGTGAGACCGTTGAGTGAGAAATTATTGAGAGTTGTCTTACCAGCTACAGGTGAATTCATCACGATACCTTCCTTCGCATCAAAGCTCTCCTCGCTGACATCAGCACCCTCAATCAGAGGAATGATGGGCAGGTTGAAGTGCTTGGCAAAGGCGTAGTCACGACTATCGTGAGCAGGCACGGCCATGATAGAACCAGTGCCATATCCAGCCAATACATATTCTGAAATCCATACGGGAATTTTTTCATTTGTGAATGGATTGATGGCATACGAACCAGAGAAGACACCAGTAACAGAGTGATCCATCTGGCGTTCGCGCTCCGTGCGCTTCTTCACGTATGCCAGATATTCATCTACAGCTGCTTTCTGTTCAGCTGTAGTCAACTCCTGAACGAGCTCACTCTCAGGCGCCAAAACCATAAAGGTAACACCAAAGATGGTATCGGCACGAGTGGTGAAGATGGTGAAGTGCTTTTCTGAATCAGCCACTTTGAATTCCATCTCAGTACCTTCTGAACGACCAATCCAGTTGCGCTGAGCCTCTTTCAGAGAGTCCGTCCAATCAATAGTATCCAAACCATCGAGCAAACGCTGAGCATAAGCTGATGTACGCAAGCACCATTGGCGCATCTTCTTCTGTTCCACAGGATAACCACCACGTTCAGAAACACCGTTAATCACCTCATCGTTAGCCAATACAGTACCCAGTGCAGGACACCAGTTTACCATCGTCTCAGCCAAATAAGCAATACGGTAGTTCATCAGCACCTCCTGCTTCTTCTTCTCTGAGAAAGCAGCCCAGTCGCTGGCAGTGAAATGCAACTCTTCGGTACCAAGGGCATGACAATTCTCTGTACCCATCAGTTCGAAATGCTCAATGAGTTTGATAGTGGGCTGTGCCTTGTTCGATGAGGTGCTGAAATAACTGCGGAACATACGTTGGAAAGCCCATTGTGTCCATTTGTAATAGCCTGGGTCACAAGTACGTACCTCACGGCTCCAGTCGAATGAAAAACCTATCTTATCCAACTGCTCACGATAGCGGTTGATGTTCTGCTCGGTAGTGATGGCAGGATGTTGGCCAGTCTGTATGGCATACTGCTCGGCAGGCAGTCCATAGGCATCGTAACCCATAGGGTTCAGCACATTATAGCCCTTCAGGCGCTTGTAACGGGCATAGATGTCCGAGGCGATATATCCCAGCGGATGACCCACATGAAGACCAGCCCCAGAGGGGTAGGGGAACATATTCAGGACGTAGAATTTCTTCTTCTTGTCATCCTCTACTACACGATAGATACCGCTGTCGACCCATCGCTTCTGCCATTTCTTCTCAATGTCTCTGAAGTTGTATTCCATATAATTTGTATATTATTGTTTCCTAACCTGCAAAATTACGATTTATCTGCGATATATCAAAATCTTTTGCCAAAAACTTTGTTGGTTCGAATTTATTTACTATTTTTGCATTCGAATAAATTCAACTTAAATTATAAATGCTTATGAAGAAAATTTTTACTTTACTCGTAGTGATGATGATGGGTATCTGTGGTTGGGCTACAGACATTACAATCACTCCTGGTGATTTTTCACCTGCTGAAAGTTCAGATTATTCAGTCACAAAGGATGGTATTACTGTTTCTGTAGTAGGTAGTACAGTTACTGCTGACCAGATGCGTATTTACAAAGGTAAGACAATTACCATTTCAAGTACTGTTGGCAATATCTCTAAGATTGTCTTCACTTGTACAGCAAGTGGTGAAGCAAAGTATGGTCCTGGTTCTTTCAATGCTCAGGATGGTTATTCTTTTGAGGATAAAGTCGGTACTTGGACAGGTTCTGCTACAGAGGTAGTCTTTACTGCTGAAAAGAATCAGGTTCGTACAACAGAGATTGTTGTAACTGTTGGTGGTGGCGGTGATGTTGACACTCGTACAGCAACAACTATCGAGTTTGAAGAGGGTTATGAAACCAAAGCAACTTGTGGTAAGGATGAGAGCATAAAGTTACCTTCTGTAAAGGTGATGGCAGGTACCAATGAGTTGAACAATCCTACTGTTACATGGTCACTTTCAAGCGATGACCTCGCTCAGATAGATGGCAATAACCTCAAAATCTTTAATGGCGTTCAGGGTCAGGTAACCGTGAAGGCAGAGTTTGCTGGTGATAATGATTATAAAGCTAGCACCAAGAGCTATACGCTGACTGTTTATAAAGGCTATATGCTGTTCTCAAGCCTTATCGATGATGTTACCAGTTCCAATGAAAAATGGGACAATGGCGGTGAGTATGCTTCCTATTGGTTTGTAAATGAGCAGCGTCAGTCTGTTCCTAACACAGTAACCTACGTTAATGGTAAGTACATTTATCTGACTGATGGTACTAACAATCTGTTGTTCTATGGTAACAACTCTAAAAATTTGCAGCAGGGACACGTTATTAGTGGTGATTTGGGCAATGGTCAGATGGGTGCTGTCTGGGGTAAGCTCTATCGTTATAACAATTTGCCAGAGTTCTCATTCACAGAAATGGATGTGAAGATTCAAGACAGTGTGGCTGTTACTCCTAAGACTATCACCGTTGATCAGTTAGGTGCCAATATCAATGCTTATGTGAAGATTATGAATGCTGAGTTTGTAAGTACAGAAAACAAGAACATTACTTTCAAGGTGGGTGATGTTACTCTGCCTGTATACAATCAGTTTAATGTAAACGTAGATACTCTTGAGGCTGGTACGAAGTACACTATCATTGGTATGGGTAGTGTTTACAAAGATAATTGCCAGCTAAATCTTATAAGCTTTGAAAATGCTTCTTCTAATATCAATACTGTTCAGGCTAACCGCTACAGCGGTGCTATCTACAACCTGAAGGGTCAGCGCGTGCAGACCATGAGCCGCGGTCTCTATATCCGTGATGGCAAGAAGATTATTGTGAAGTAATGGGAATTGAGGCATTGCCTTGATTTATCTATATAAGAAAAAGATAGGGACACCCAAGAGCGTGTTCCTATTTTTTTTGGCAAATACGGGCAGCAAGGTCATTGAGCTGGAGGCAGCGTTGTCGCATATCTGCAATCTTTTCGTTTTGGAAAGGATAGGGGGCTAGCATCAACAGACGCCCTTGAGCACAGGCTTCGAAATAGCGAGGCTGAGGTTTGAAATAAGGTGAGAAGCCTTTAAGCAACAATACGATAAGGGGGATACCTTCAGCCATACAGGCTGTAGCAATCTGTTGTTCACCAGGACTGATACAGGGCGATACGATGACAGCACCATTTCTGCCTGATTCTAGAAAGTACTGTTTCCGTTGTTCTATCTCGTCCTGATAGAGGTGGCGCGAGCATTGCACCTGTAGTTTCATAGGCTGTTCCAGGAGGAAACGATTGCCTATTGCTGGCATGGTGGTATCGAGGACGGGGATAGGGGAGAGCTGGGTGAAATAATCAGGGTGTTGACGCTTCAGCAGCAGGCGACGGGGGTTTTCATCGAGATAGGCCAGCCAATGCTGCAGTTGGTTCTTCTTCAGCAGGATGCGGTCGTTGTAATTAGGCTCCCAGATGGTGCCATGGGCCGGGTGCTTGCTTTTATTGGGCCGAGGCGATGCCTCAGCGTACGCGACAGGAATGGCGGCATTTGTAACGGGGATGGTGGCTGGGTGCTTTTGCTGTTCCGTAGGCTGAGGCATTGCCTCGGCGATAATGCCCAGTTCGCGTGCAGCCTTTCTGGTGCCTGCCTTGAAGCCATTGATGACGTGGCCCAAATGGCAGTCTATCTTTTCGTGTACAAAGAGGATGCCGTGGAGGTGGTCGGGCATGATACAGAGTTTCATCGTCTCTATCTCTGGTTGGTGCTCCTGAATGGCAAGCCAGCACTGCTTCACTCGCTCGCCAAAGGGCGACAGAACTACATGGGGAGCTGCATCGCCCTCCTTGTTGTCTGCATTTCCCACAAGCGTTCCTAAGAGAGGACGGCGTCCCTCAATGACCAGCGTCACCATATAGAGGCCTCGTTCTGTGTAGTTGTTCGCTTCGCTGCGTCGCTTCATGGAAGGTTTCTTTTCGCCTGCCCAAATCTTATGGCTGTTGTCTTTTTTCTCCATGCGTGATGCAAAGATACGAAATAATTCTTAATTCTTGATTCTTTTCAAAAGAAAAAGTGGGATGATACCATCTTAATTCTCTTTTTTTTCGTACTTTTGCAACCTAAAAAATTCTACGACTATGGCAAAGAAGGATGGGGAACTGACCCCGATGATGAAGCAGTTTTTCGACTTGAAGGCAAAACATCCGGACGCAGTGATGCTGTTCAGGTGTGGCGACTTCTATGAGACCTACTGCGAGGATGCCGTCACAGCTTCTCAAATCCTTGGAATCACGCTGACTCATCGTAACAATGGCTATAATAAGGGCGACGAGATGGCTGGATTCCCTCATCATGCATTGGATACTTATTTGCCAAAACTCATCCGTGCAGGTAAGCGTGTGGCTATATGTGACCAGTTGGAAGACCCTAAGCTGACGAAGAAACTGGTGAAGCGTGGTATCACGGAACTGGTGACCCCGGGTGTGGCGCTTTCGGATAATGTATTGAACTATAAAGAGAACAACTTCCTGGCTTGCGTACATTTTGGTAAGTCGTCTTTGGGTGTGGCTTTCCTTGACATTTCTACAGGTGAATTCCTGACGGGCGAGGGTACTGCCGACTATGTGGAGAAGCTGTTGGGCAGCTTTTCTCCTAAGGAGGTGCTCTTCGAACGTGATAAGAAGAAGGATTTTGAACTAAAGTTCGGCTCAAAGTTCTTTACGTTCCAATTAGACGACTGGGTGTTTACGGATCAGACGGCCCGTCAGAAGTTGCTGAAGCATTTCCGTGTAAAAAACCTGAAAGGTTTTGGCGTAGATCATCTGCAGAATGGTGTGATAGCAGCTGGTGCTATCCTGCAATATCTGGAGCAGACACAGCACACACAGATAGGGCATATCACCTCGATTTCTCGTATCGAGGAGGATAAATATGTGCGTCTGGATAAGTTTACGATTCGTTCTTTGGAATTGGTACAACCCATGCAGGATGACGGAAAGTCGCTGCTCGACGTGATAGACCGTACTGTGAGCCCTATGGGTGGTCGTTTGTTGCGCCGCTGGGTGGTGTTTCCACTCAAAGATGAAAAGCCTATCAACGAGCGTCTGGACATCGTGGATTATTATTACCGTGAGCCTGACTTCCGCCAGTGTGTGGATGATCAGATACATCGTATCGGCGACTTGGAACGTATTGTCTCGAAGGTTGCTGTAGGCAGGGTTTCACCACGAGAGGTGGTACAACTGAAGACGGCTCTTCAGGCTATCCAACCTATCAAGACGGCATGTCTCTATGCTGATAATGAAGCCTTGAAAAGGGTAGGGGAACAGCTGAATCTTTGTGAGTCGTTACGCGACAGAATAGAACGTGAGATAGAGAACGATCCACCACAATTGGTACAGAAAGGTGGCGTGATTCGCAGTGGGGTGAATGAAGAGCTCGACGAACTGCGTAGCATTGCCTATAGTGGAAAGGATTATCTGCTTCAGATACAGGAACGCGAGGCTCAGCAAACGGGTATCTCGTCCCTGAAGATAGGCTATAACAACGTGTTTGGCTACTATCTGGAAGTGCGAAATACCTATAAGGAACAGGTGCCACCTGACTGGGTGCGTAAGCAGACATTGGCTCAGGCTGAGCGTTATATCACGCAAGAACTGAAGGAGTATGAAGAGAAGATTCTGGGTGCAGAGGATAAGATACTCTCCTTGGAGGCCCGTCTCTTCAACGACCTCATCATGGATATGCAGGCCTTTATTCCTCAGATTCAGATTAATGCGAATATCATTGCCCATCTGGATTGTCTATTGGCGTTTGCAAAAACTGCTGAGGAAAACAATTATATCCGTCCTGTCATCGATAGCTCAGAGGTGATTGATATCAAGCAAGGACGCCATCCTGTCATCGAAAAGGAACTGCCCGTAGAGGAGCGTTATGTGCCTAATGATATCTTGCTGGACAACGAACGTCAGCAGATTATCATCATCACGGGTCCTAATATGGCCGGTAAATCGGCGCTGTTGCGTCAAACGGCCTTGATAGTACTACTGGCCCAGATAGGTTGCTTCGTGCCAGCAGAGGCCGCGAGAATCGGTCTTGTGGATAAGATTTTTACTCGTGTAGGTGCATCCGACAATATTTCTTTGGGTGAATCTACGTTTATGGTGGAAATGACGGAGGCCTCGAATATCCTGAACAACGTCTCTTCGCGCTCGTTGGTGCTCTTCGATGAGTTGGGTCGTGGTACCTCTACTTACGATGGTATATCGATTGCCTGGGCTATCGTAGAGTATCTGCATGAGAATGCGAAAGGACATCCTCGTACGCTCTTCGCAACCCACTATCATGAGCTGAACGAGATGGAGAAAAACTTCAGCCGTATCAAGAACTACAATGTCTCAGTGAAGGAGGTTGATGGCAAGGTCATCTTCCTGCGTAAGCTGGAGCGTGGTGGCTCAGAACACTCGTTTGGTATCCATGTGGCAGAGATTGCAGGTATGCCTCGTAGCATTGTGAAGCGTGCTAACGTGATTCTAAAGCAACTGGAAAGCGAGAATGCCCAAGTGGGTGGGGTAGGGAAGCCCACCACGGAGATAGCCAACAGCCGCGAGGGTATGCAATTGTCGTTCTTCCAGTTAGATGACCCCGTACTCTGTCAGGTGCGCGATGAGATTTTAGGCATCGACGTGAACAATCTCACGCCCCTTGAGGCTTTAAACAAGCTAAACGACATCAAGAAGATAGTATCAGGAAAATAAATTTAGCTATAATTCATAATTAATAATGGCCAGAATTTTTTGAATTCTGGCCATTATTTAAAAAATTCTGGCCATTATTTTATTTCGTTCTCAATCCTTTGATCATGTAATAGGCACCGATGACGATGAAAGGAATGCTGAGTATCTGTCCCATATCAAATGGCAGACCTTCTTCAAAGGCTTCCTGCACCTCCTTGAAGTACTCTATAAAGAAGCGGAAGGTGAAGATATAAGCCAGGCAGAGACCGAAGTAAAAGCCTGTACCAACTTGGGGAATTGGTCGTTTGGTCGTTTGGTCGTTTAGTCGTTTGCCTGACATCCTATAGAGGATAATCATGATAAGGAAGAGTAGGGCATAGGCGATGGCTTCATAGAGTTGGCCAGGATGACGTAATACCACGTTCTGAGGCCCGTCGTTTTGTACAAACCAGAAGGCCCAAGGCAGACTCTCATCCGTTATCTTACCTACTATTTCTGAGTTCATCAGATTGCCAATGCGGATACAGCAGGCGGTGATTCCTGTGGCAATGGCGATGTTGTCGAGCACCGTCCAAACGGGAACCTTGAACTGACGTACATAGAGCAGTAGGGCTATTATTAAGCCAAAGGTGCCTCCGTGTGATGCCAGTCCCTGATAGCCGGTCATGTGCCAGCCGTCGGCGGTAATTTTGATGGGAAGCAGCATCTCAACAAAGCCCTTCCACGACGTGAGGAAATAGTCGGGCTGATAGAAGATGCAATGTCCCAAGCGTGCTCCTATCAGGATGCCCATGAAGCAGTAGATGAAGAGGGGCTCGAACTTCTCGTAGGAAATGCCCTGCTTCTTGTACAGCCAGCGCACCATCAGATAGGCCAGGGCAAGGCCGATGAGCCACATCAGCGAATACCAGCGAATGCTGAAAGGACCAAAGCTAAAAGCTTCAAGTGATGGATTCCAAGTGATGAAAAGAAGGGATTCTATCATTGTCGTTATTCCGTTATATCGTTATCACGTAATACCGCCTTAGACGTTAAATCTGAAGTGCATGATATCACCGTCCTGAACCACGTAGTCCTTACCCTCGACAGCCAATTTTCCGGCCTCACGGACAGCAGCCTCAGAGCCATACTGGATATAGTCCTCGTACTTGATTACCTCAGCGCGGATAAAACCCTTCTCGAAGTCGGTATGGATGACACCAGCACACTGAGGAGCCTTCCAGCCTTTCTTGTAGGTCCAGGCCTTCACTTCCATCTCACCAGCGGTGATAAAGGTTTCCAGGTTCAGCAGGGCGTAGGCCTTTTTGATGAGACGGTTCACGCCACTCTCCTCCAAGCCCAGTTCATCGAGGAACATCTGCTTGTCCTCGTAGCTCTCTAACTCGGCGATATCCTCTTCTGTCTTGGCTGCGATAATCATCGTTTCTGCACCTTCTTCCTTAGCCAGAGCCTCCACCTTCTTGGTAAACTCATTGCCGTCCTTGGCATCAGCTTCGCCTACGTTGCAGACATAAAGCACGGGCTTTGAGGTCAACAGAAACAGGTTCTTGGCGCAGTCCTGTTCTTCCTTGCTGTCGAACTCTACGATACGGGCATTCTTGCCTTGGTCGAGCACCTCTTTATAGGCCTTCAACACAGTGACTTCCACCTTGGCATCCTTGTTGCCGGCAGCAGCGGCCTTCTCGGTCTTTGCCAAGCGACCTTCGATGGTTTCGAGGTCCTTCAACTGAAGTTCGGTATCAATGATTTCCTTGTCGCGGATGGGGTCGATAGTACCATCAACGTGGGTGATATTCTCGTCCTCAAAACAACGCAATACATGGATGATGGCATCCGTCTCACGGATGTTGCCAAGGAACTTATTTCCAAGGCCTTCACCCTTCGAAGCACCTTTTACAAGACCTGCGATATCCACGATTTCACAGGTAGCAGGCACAATGCGTCCTGGGTGTACTATCTCAGCAAGTTTGGTCAGTCGTTCATCGGGTACGGTAATCACGCCCACGTTGGGTTCTATCGTACAGAAAGGGAAGTTAGCTGCCTGTGCCTTTGCACTCGACAGACAGTTGAAAAGTGTGGACTTGCCCACGTTAGGCAGCCCTACAATACCACATTTTAATGCCATTTTCTTCTATAATCAATTATAAACTGGGTGCAAAGGTACTGAAAGTTACGCAAAGTCGAGAGCAGAACCATGGATTTTAATCTTTTTTTACCAGATTCTTATACGATCTTCAGCCTTGCGGAAGAGCTTGTCGGTAGATGTGACGTTGAACAGCTTATACCAATCGTCGGTGTTCGAGACTGTTCCGTTGACGCGTTCACGAAAGAGTGAGTGATAGTCTTTTTCTTTGCTGTATTCACCTTCGCCTGCTGTCCTATACTGGGCATATTTGACAGAATACTTTCCGTGCCACAGCCAAGCGACAGATTGGTAGAAACGCTTGCACTGTAGGTCGAACTGTTCGCCGGTGAAGCCTTTCTCCGTGAGGTGTTTCTTATAGGCCTCGTAGGACAGGATGAGGCCACCGAGGTCGGCAACATTTTCACCGATAGTATATGCACCGTCGTTATAGAGGCCGGGGATTGCCCAAGGCATCACCTCAAAGCCGCTGTAGCAGTCGATGAGCTGTTGCGCACGACGATTATACTCTTGTTTGTCGGCATCGCTGCCCCAGAGGTTGCCCAGGTCACCCAGCTTGTCGTATTTCAAGCCATTGGGGTCAAAGCCGTGGGTTATTTCGTGACCGAATGTCAATGCGGTGGCGTAGTTGAACGCCTCGTTATTGCGGGCATCATAATAGGGCTCCAACATCCATGCAGGGAAGATGTTCATGGAGTTCGTGTTAGGCTCATAGAAAGCATTGACGGTTTCCAGTCCTTTTTTGGCTGTAAGCATCTGGAAGCTGACCTCCGGAGTGGGTCTTCCCGTTACTTTAACCATTAAGTTGATATCAGCACTGCGCAGGCCTCTCACATCGTCGAACAGTGTCTCTGCCTGACTGATGTCGGGAAGACCTTCAGTGATATACTCGTCGGGTGAACCAATATTGAAGGTCATGGCTTCAAGTTTCTCGCGGATATTATTTCTTGTGACTTCACCCATCCATGTGTTGGAAGCGATGCGCTCGAGGAAAACATGGCGCAATTCCTCACAAATCTTTCGCGTGCGGTCCTTCATTTCCTGTGTGATATAAGCATCGGTCAGGGCCTTTGACTTCTCGTATTTCAGGTAGCGGCTGCTGAAGTTGTCTATCATCTCTTCGCGAGTCAGCACTTGCGAATTATTAGCGTTCAACTTCGCCAATCTGTCATCATCGTAGAGTATTTCATCGGCACAAATATAATTAATCAAAAACTGTTTATATTCCTCCACATCTGCATTCTGCATCCCTTGTAAGATACCTAACTGCTTTTGTATTATGTTCTCTGGAGCTTCATAAAAACTATCAATGGTATAGACATATTCCAATGGAAATCCGGCAGCTTCCATGATGGCTGCTAGAATTGGGAACTTTGCTTGATCAAAGCTACGTGTGTTGCCGCTGATGAGTGGTTTCACACTTGCCAGTGCCTTCGGATTGTTGGCCAACTGCCAATGCAGGCTTTTTTTCTCAGGTGCCAGCAGGGATTTCTTAGTAAAATAATTTGAGTTGTCAAACTGAACCACCACTGACATGGTTCCCTTTACGGAGAAGCTGGTGATCATAAACGGTAGGTTATAGCCCTCCTTGATCAATTTTCCTGTGAGTGTCCAAGCTTCCTCGCGGGTGTTGACGACATTGATGCGGTCGAAGACCTGTTGCATTTGTTCCTTCTGCAAGGCAATCTGTGCATCATTCATCCCGTCCAGGTCTTTCTTCATTTTCTCCATGGATGGGAAATGCACGGAATTCATGCGCTGTTCCATCAATTGAGGCACTTCTATCTTAGCCCAGCAGTTGATGTCTATCTTGCTCTCATCTACTGTGGCGGTCTTCCAGAAGCCGCCATTGCTGTACATAAAGAAGTCATCGCCGGGACGGTAGCTTGTGTCCGTAGCATTGTCAGGTACGGGCCATACGCCTACATCCACCGCTATGTCATCATCGTTCTCTGAGCACGATGTAAACACTGTAATTGTCATACAGCATAAGGCCGCAGCAGCCAAGAAATACTTATTCATAAATTGATAATTAATGTTTAAGTTTAGCACTTTGTATTGGGTATAATAATATGATATCTAATGTCATGATTTTATGGCTTAGTGGGCTTCAAGCCAGTTCTTTCCAAAGCCGGAGTCAGCTACGAGGGGTACCTTCATGTCAAAGGCCGACTGCATCTCCTCCAGTACAATGCGCTCTACCTGGTCTTTTTCCTCTGGATAGACGCTGAAGTTGAGTTCGTCGTGAACCTGCAGAATCATCTTGCTCTTGATGCCTTCGTTCTTGAAACGGTTGTAGATGCGTATCATGGCCACCTTGATAATATCGGCAGCGGTACCCTGGATGGGGGCGTTGATGGCATTTCGCTCCGCAAAACCGCGCACGGTGGCGTTCTGTGAGTTGATGTCGGGCAGATAGCGACGGCGACCGAATAGGGTAGTGACGTAACCTTGCTTTCGGGCTATCTCTTTCGATTGCTCCATATAGTCTTTCACCTGTGGGAAAGTCTGGAAGTAGCCGTCAATCAGCATCTTAGCTTCGTCGCGTGGAATATCCAGACGTTCTGCCAAACCAAAGATGGTGATACCGTAGATGATACCGAAGTTGGCTCGCTTGGACTTCGTTCGTTCGTCGCGAGTCACGTCTTCGATAGGCTTTTTGTAGATGTTGGCAGCGGTGGCCGCGTGAAGGTCTTTGCCTTCACTGAATACACGGATCATGTTTTCGTCATTCGAAAGATGGGCCATCACACGCAACTCTATCTGGCTGTAGTCGGCCGAGAAGAACAGACATCCGGGTTCAGGCACAAAAGCTTTGCGGATCTCTTTGCCGTCCTCGCCGCGGATAGGAATGTTTTGCAGATTGGGGTCGGAAGAAGAGAGGCGGCCGGTGGCGGTCACGGTCTGATTAAATGATGTGTGGATATGTCCAGTGCGGGGGTTAATCAGTTTGGGAAGGGCCTCGATATAGGTGCCGATAAGTTTCTTTAACCCTCTGTGTTCCAGTATGTCAGCCACAATCTCATGCTTGTTCTTCAGTTGCTGAAGCACCTCTTCACTTGTTACGTATTGTCCTGTCTTGGTCTTCTTGGCTTTCTCTACAATTTTTAGTTTGTCGAAGAGGACTTCACCTACTTGTTTGGGTGATGCGATATTGAACGACTGCCCGGCGAGTTCGTAGATACGCTTTTCAATCTCGTTCATGCGGTCGGTTAGGATTTTCGATGTTTCGTTCAGTGAGTCGGTATCCAGACAAACGCCGTTCATCTCCATCTCTGCCAGAACTGGCATCAATGGCATCTCTATTTGATAGAAAAGGTCTTCGCATTCGTATTTCTTCAATTCCGCTTCCAGCTTGTTTTTCAACTGCAAGGTGATGTCGGCATCTTCACAAGCATATTCGTAAACCTGAGAGGGTAGGAGGTCGCGCATGGATTTTTGATTTCTACCCTTTGGTCCTATTAGCTCGTCGATGTGAACAGTCTGATAGTTCAGATAGATCTCTGCCATGTAGTCCATGTTGTGTCGCAACTCAGGTTGGATGAGGTAATGGGCTATCATTGTGTCCCACATCGGACCTTTCAATTCGATGTCATAATTTTTTAACACTTCGAGATCGTACTTCAAATTCTGTCCGATTTTTAAGATTTTGGGATCTTCGTATAGTGTTTTAAAGATATTAACAATTCGCAACGCTTCTTTACGATTGGTTGGAACGGGTACATAAAATGCCTTGTGTTCCTCAACTGAGAAGCTCAATCCTACCAATTCTGCATCGATTGCCGACGTTGAAGTGGTCTCCGTATCTAAAACGAGAAATTCTTTTGTCAAGAAAAAGTCACAAATTTTACGCATTTCTTCCTCATTATCAATGAGTTTGTATTCGTGAGAAGTCGTTTTAATGGTCTCAAAACTTGAAAATTTCGATTCAACTGTACCCTCGGGTGCAAATTCTGCAAAGAGAGAGAGTTCCAAATTATCAGTTTTTGGTTTCTTTTCAACTTTTTTAAGAACTCGGTTTGTAAGCGACTTAAACTCGAGTTCAGCGAAGAGTGCGGTCAGTTTTTCCTCGTCGGGTGACTGAAGAACCAAATCTTCAAGATTCAAGTCGATGGGTACCTCGGTGCAGATGGTGGCAAGGAAGTATGACATCCGGATATCGTCCACGTGCTCTTCCACTTTTTTCTTCAGTGCTCCTTTCAGTTCCTCGGTACGTTTTAAGAGTTCATCTACTGAGTTGAAGTCGTTAATGAGTTTGGTGGCTGTCTTTTCCCCCACGCCAGGGCAACCGGGGAAGTTATCGGCTGAGTCGCCCATTAATGCCAGGAGGTCGATGACTTGGGATGTTTTTGAAATGCCATACTTCTCACAGACCTCCTTTGGTCCCATCACTTCATAACCGCCTCCATGACGAGGACGGTAGATGGACACCTTCTCTGTAACCAATTGTCCATAGTCTTTGTCAGGCGTGAGCATAAATGTCTGTATACCTTCGATGGAATCTGCCTTTTTTGACAATGTTCCTATCACATCATCGGCTTCATAACCGTCCACTTGGAGCACAGGAATACGATAGGCTGCCAACAGATCCTTGATGATAGGTACTGCCTTTCGGATATCTTCGGGGGTGGCTTCACGTTGTGCCTTATAAGCTGGGAACTTCTCACTGCGGAAGGTAGGTCCGTGTGGATCGAAGGCTACACCCAGATACTTGGGTTGCTCCTTTTCAATCACTTCTTGCAAGGTATTGACAAAGCCTATGATGGCTGATGTATTCAGACCCTTGGAATTGATTCGTGGGTTCTTGATAAATGCGTAGTACGACCGGTAAATCAGGGCGTAAGCATCCAGTAAAAAGAGTTTCTCCATGCGATATTCAGAATTTTCGTGTAAAATTACTAAAAAAATTATTCATATAAGGATATTTTCTGTAATTTTGTAGCAAAATTCAAGAAATGGACCAATTATCTCTGATTAAACAACCTATTGAGCGCGAATTAAACGAGTTTATTGAACTTTTCAATGAGTCGTTGACTCATGGGGATGGCCTGCTCTCTGATGTGCTTAGTCATATCCGACAGCGCGGTGGTAAGCGTATGCGTCCTATTCTGATGTTGCTGATAGCTAAGAATTACGGATCGGTGACCGAGGTTACCCAAAATTCTGCTATTGGTCTTGAACTCCTTCATACCGCTTCATTGGTTCATGATGATGTTGTTGATGATAGTCAGGAGCGTCGTGGACAGGCATCGGTTAATGCTACTTATAATAATAAGGCTGCCATACTGGTAGGCGATTTTATTTTGTCCACTGCACTGCTTTATGTTTCACATACAAATAATCAAAAGATTATCAGAAAGTTAGCCCAATTGGGACGTACGCTGGCTTCTGGAGAGTTACTACAATTGTCGAATATCCGAAACGACGAAATTTCAGAAGAGATTTATTACGATGTCATCAAGCAGAAGACGGCTGTGCTGTTCGAGGCGTGTGCATCGATTGGTGCCCTTTCTGCCGGTGCATCTGAATCTGAAGTGGAAAAAGCCTGTCTGTTTGGACGCAACTTGGGTATCATGTTCCAGATACGCGATGATATCTTTGATTATTACGATTCTAAGGAGATTGGAAAACCTACAGGTAATGACATGGCTGAGGGTAAGCTGACCCTTCCAGTTATCTACGCCTTGAATAATCATCCTCAGTATGAGTCGATGTTGAATCTTGCAAAGAAGGTGAAGGCAGGAACGATCAATGCCGATGAAATCGCCGTTTTAGTGGAGTTTACCAAGCGTTCAGGTGGTATAGAATATGCCGAGAAACGTATGGAAGATTTCCATTTAGAGGCCCTGAAATATTTGGACGAATCAGTGAGCGATGTAGCTATCCGACAAGCCTTGAAAGCCTATTTGGATTATGTCATCCAGCGCAAAAAGTAACTATATGCTATGAAACCTGGCAGAAAGAGAATTTTGTTTAAGACCGTTACTGTGAGCATTGCTTTTCTTTGCGTGTTCCTTTGCGGAATGATGTATATCTCTTTCCGTCCTGACACGTTGAAGATGTTCCATTTCTTCAAGGTCTTCGGACTATTGGATTATCTCGAAGAGTTACAACATAATCCAGCCCGCGTACCTTCTTGGATGCTTTACAACCTGCCTGATGGTATGTGGCTCTTTGCCTACAGTATTCTGATTGGGTGTTTCTGGAATTTCAAGATCCATGATTGCTGGATGTTCATTCTCGTCATGCCTTTTATCTGCATCCCACATGAGTTCTTACAGGGTCTCGGCATCATGCATGGTACCTATGATCCCTCGGATGTTTTGGCATATTTGCTGGCCATTATCTTTGGTTTTACCTATATTTATATCGTTCACCGTATGGCTTTCAAAGATGTGGATAGGGTAGAGCGGCGTCGCAGAAGCACAGGTAAACTGGCGCTCACACTATTTTGTTTCGTTCTCTTCGTGCTACTTGCTATTGGAAGTGATGATACAGTAGGGCGAATAAGTGCCGGAACGGGCGAGGTAAATGCCGTAGAAGAACTGAATTAAGGGTAAAGGTAATAGTGAAAAGTGAAAAATTTGCTACCGCAAATGTTCAAATAGTTAGAACGGCGGTAGCAAATTTTTCACTTTTCACTATTCACTTTTACCTTAGAAGAATTTCACTTCCTGTCCGATGACTTCACTTAAAAGCAGATTTGCCAGTCGGCTGGTACCCATGCGGAACCATTTATTGGTGAGCCATTTCTCGCCCAGAACCTCTTTCACGATGGTGTAGTATATCAGTGCATCCATCACGCTGTTAAGGCCTCCAGCGGGCTTAAAACCAATCTGTATGCCTGTCTGGTCGTAGTATTCCTTGATGGCCTGACACATCACGTAGGCTGCCTCTGGTGTTGCAGCGGGTTCAAGCTTTCCTGTAGATGTCTTGATATAGTCGCCACCGGCATACATAGACAGGATAGATGCAATCTTGATGTTCTTGGCTGTCTTCAGACATCCTGTCTCCAGAATCACCTTCATATCCTTCTCACCACAGGCCTCTTTCTGCTGTTGAATCTCATCTACCACAGTCTCATAATCGCCTTCCAGCATGGCTCCTACATTCATCACGATATCAATCTCTGTAGCACCATCCTTGATAGCCAGTGATGTCTCTACCGTCTTCACCTCGATAAGGCTTTGACTGCTGGGGAAACTGCCTGAAACACACGCCACTTCCACGCCTTCTACTTCCAGAGTCTCGCTCACTACCTTGGCGAACTTAGGATATACACAGATGGTTGCCACATGGGGTAGGTCAGGGTATGCCTCTTCAAACTCGTTGACTTTCTCTGTAAAAGCCATCACTGAAGTCTCGCTATCTGTAGTCTTCAGGGTGGTTAGTTCCACGCTGCCCATCAGGAATTTCTTGACTTCAGGTGTATCGTTCTCATGTACTTTTTCGGCAATGATTTGCTTCACTGCGTCCTTCACTTCCTCGTCGGTAATGTCGAGGTTGTACTTGCTGAGCACCTGCTCAATCTTACTCATTTCTGCCATAGTTATTATGCTTTAAAGTTAATGAATTTATGCCTTTAACTTGGGGTTGGCAATGTGTCTTAAAGAGTCTCTCTTAGTCTTTTTTTCGATGCTTTTCTGTAGTTCTTCAGTGAGATCCACGCCAGTCTGATTAGCCAGACAGATGAGTACCCACAGTATGTCGGCCATCTCTTCACCCAGGTTCTCTTTCTCACCAGCCTTGAAGCTCTGGTCGCCGAATTTGCGTGCCATCACGCGAGCCAGTTCACCAACTTCTTCTGTTAATACAGCCATATTGGTAAGCTCAGAGAAATAGCGTACACCATACTCCTTAATCCACCGGTCAACAACTTCTTGTGCTTCTTTTATCGTCATCTCTATTTTAGTTTTTTATCCCACTCCTTTGGTGAGGGGTATGGGGTGGGCTTACTCCTTATTCTTAGTATCCATACAAATGGTTACAGGCCCGTCATTCAGCAATTCTACCTTCATATCAGCCCCGAATTCCCCTGTGCCTACAGGCTTGCCTATTGCCTCCGATAAATCGCGGCAGAAGGCCTCGTAGAGCGGTATAGAGTGTTCGTGAGAGCCTGCTCTGAACCATGAGGGACGGTTGCCCTTCTTATAAGAGGCATAGAGCGTGAACTGACTGACCACTAATGCTTCGCCTTGTACGTCGATGATGGAGCGGTTCATGACCCCTTCCTCATCGTTGAAGACTCGTAGGTTGGCTATCTTTTTCACCAGCCATTCAACGTCTTCCATGGTGTCATCCTCACAGACACCCAATAGTATCAGAAAGCCTTCTTTGATGTCTGACTTCACGTTACCGTCGATGGTGACGCTGGCATGACTAACTCTTTGTATGACTGCTCTCATGTGGCAAAGTTACGATATTTTTTTCTATCTGGCAAGTTTTTGACTGTTTTCTGTTATTTCTCAGCGAAATAGTTGTGTACGATAGCTGCCTTAGATGCTCCTACTATATTAGTAAGTGTCTGAATATCAGCTTCTTTAATACGTTTTACGCTCTTCAGTTTGTCTATCAACAGGTCTCTGGTCTTTGGTCCTATTCCTTTGATATCATCCAATTCTGAATGTAGTGCGTGTTTACTGCGTTTCTCTCTGTGGAAGGTGATGGCAAAGCGGTGCACTTCATCTTGCAGTTGTGTGAGAACATGAAATAGTTCGGAGTTGGTCTTCAGTCCAATGACCC
>Ga0256405_10003912_pt1 | contig 29377 bp, 21 predicted proteins | sample RumenRJG_02DNA_FD_189096 | JGI IMG/M metagenome (GOLD analysis project Ga0256405, IMG submission 189096) | Bovine rumen microbial communities from Lethbridge, Alberta, Canada - RJG_02 | ecosystem: Host-associated > Mammals > Digestive system > Stomach > Rumen | place: Canada: Alberta... | reverse complement strand
GGACCTGGCTGCGCTGAAGGGTGACGGCGAGGTTTCCCTGCTCGGAAAGTGGCTGCCCTCGGTGAACGCGTCCAACGGGGATGTGGTTCGAACCGCAAAGCTGCTTGCGAAGGAGTTCGGCATGTGCGAGGCGGAGTACCGCAAGGCACTCTCGGCGCTGCGTGCACGGATCCGGATTCTTGAGAACTATCTGCGCGAGTCGGACTATTCTTTCGACTACTCCCGGCAGCCTTCCCGCGCAATGTTCAAGTACCGCAAGGCTTTTCTCCGGAATGACGGAGAGCGCTACTGCGAGTTCATGAACAAGGTCTCCACCGGCGAGGCCACGCTTCATACCGGAGGCCTGATGCCCTATGACATTGTTCAGTCGGCATACCGGGCCACCCAGGAGGAGCGCCCTGCGTTGAACGCAACCTGGACTGCCCTTGAGGACTTCACGAAGGATGAGAACGCGCTCGTGGTGGCGGACGGCTCCGGCTCCATGTACTCTGGTTCCCCGACGCCGGCGGCGGTTGCCCAGTCTCTCGCCATCTATTTCGCGGAGCACAATCATGGCGCATTCCACAACCACTTCATCACCTTCTCGGATAACCCGCAGCTGGTAGAGATCAAGGGTTCGGACATCGTGGAGAAGGTTTTCTACTGCCGGTCCTTCAATGAGGTCGCGGGCACCAATATCCAGAAGGTATATGAGCTGATTCTTAAGACGGCGCTTCGGTATCATCTGCCGCAGAGCGAGCTTCCCTCCACGCTGTATATCATCTCGGACATGGAGTTCAATTACTGCACGATGGATGCTTCTCTCAGCAACTTTGAGTACGCGAAGAATCTCTATGCTGCTCATGGCTATCGTCTGCCGGCGATCGTGTTCTGGAATGTCCAGTCCCGCCGGGAGCAGCAGCCGGTGAAAATGAATGAGCAGGGCGTCGCACTGGTCTCCGGCTTTTCCCCGCGGATTTTCTCCCAGGTGATCAGCGGCGATACCGACCCTTATACCTATATGCTCAACGTTCTGATGTCCGAGCGCTACGCCCCGATCACTGCATAACCGCATCCTGTGTATACCAAAAAACTGCGCCGTCCTTCGGGACGGCGCAGCCTGCAAGAGCTGCCGGGGTGAAGGAAGAAGAGCTGTTAACATCCATTGAAGATATTGACGACTATTTTTCCTGAATCTGCTCAAGTCGGCGATCAAGGGCGCTATGTTCACTCCCCATATGCTCCGTGACCGCTACGGACGCTTAAGTCCATATAGCCGGCCTGTAGTGTGGAGAGATTCCCGCTGCAGGCCGGTGATTTTGCGTTCACTACGGAAACATATTCTTGAATTCTTCATATATTCCGTGTAAAATGAAGACAAAGGGGTGAAACAAATGGCGGAGGCTTCCAATATGCATGAATCTGAGCAGAATCGCAAAACCCGCGAACGCCAGGAAGATCTGGCCCGCCTGCGCGACCTGCGTCCGATCGACGATGACTTCATGCGATGCATTTTCCGTGACAATATTCCTCTTGCCCAGTTCGTTTTGCGGATACTGACTCAGATTGATGATCTTGTTGTGACAGAACTAGAAACCCAGAAAGATCTGAAACGACTTGTCGGAGCACGGTCCTTGTGCCTTGACTGTTACGCAACAGACTCGAGCGGGAAAAAGTATGATCTTGAAATCCAGCGGTCCGGTGCAGGAGCGGGAGCTCACAGAGCAAGATATCATTCTGGCGCCATGGACATTGAGAACCTGGATGCGGGACAGGATTTTGACGATCTGCCGGAAACTTATACCATCTTCATCACGGAGCACGACGTTCTCGGGAAAGGATTGCCGTGTTATCATATTGAGCGTATGAATTTGGATACCGGTGAAGCATTCAACGATGGATCTCACATTCTTTACGTCAATGGCGAATATCGCGATGCCTCAGAGTTTGGCAGGCTTATGCATGATTTTTCGTGCAGCAATCCAAACCTGATGAACTTTCCCCTGTTGGAAGAAACGACAAGATATTACAAAGAGACACAGGAAGGGGTTGAGTATATGTGTAAGGCATTTGAAGAAGTAAGAAATGAAGGTTATGCCAGAGGTATGCAGCAGGGGATGCAGCAGGGTATACAGCAGGAAAAATTTAGTAATATCAAAAACCTGATGGAGACGATGAGCTGGAATCCCCTTCAGGCGATGAATGCACTGAAAATCCCCGTTGAAGAACAGCAGGCATATGAAGAGCTCTTGAAGCAATAAGATCTGCAAGGACCCAAAGTGTCGACTCAACTTAAGCCGTTACAATCGACAATTTTTTTATTGAAGGCCGAGGATTTGTTCCCCGGCCTGATTTTCTTTCTCCTTTGTGACACTTCTGTGATTGTGTCTATGCTATATTGCGCGCGTAAACAAAAAACAGAGGCCGAGAGGTCAGAAAAACAAAAATCAAAAATCAAAACGAAAAGGAGAAAACAATAATCTGACTCATGTCGGTTGATATAGATCGGAAAGATAAGAAAACAGGAGGAAAATATGATAAAGCCAATATAACCGGCCTGTAGTGTGGAGAGACCCCGCTGCGGGCCGGTAATTATTACCTGCTGCTGATCAGCGATGCGCTTCCCAGTAGTCTTCCGCGTCCTCGCAGTCCCGGAAGTCATCATAATAGTCATTGCATTCAAACTGTCGATTTGATAAAATATATTTATCATCTACAGAATCAGCTGAAAGGGGATATGGTTTATGGAATTCCTGGAACTTGCGAAAAACAGATATTCTGAACGCAATTTTGCTTCGAAGCCGATCGAAGAGGAGAAGCTGTATAAGATCCTGGAGGCCGGGCGGATTGCGCCGACCGCCTGCAATTACCAGCCACAGCGCTTTTACGTCCTGAAAAGCAAGGAGGCGCTGGCGAAGGCCGCCGGCCTGACGTACACGTATAATGCGCCGGTCGTCATTCTCGTATGCTACCTCGCCGCCGAGGCCTGGCATAATCCCCGGGACGGCTTCTGCTCCGGCGATATGGATGCAAGCATTGCCGCCAGCTCCATGATGTTCGAAGCGGAGGACCTCGGTGTGCACAGCATCTGGCTCCGCGGCTTTGACGCGGGAAAGGTGCAGGAAGCCTTTGATCTTCCGGAAGGTACGGTTCCGTCCCTGATGCTGGCCCTCGGATATCCGGACGAGAATGCAAAGCCGCACAAGCTGCACGGACAGAGAGAACCCATGGAAGAGTTTGTGGTTGAACTATAGTCTCTTCTGCATCGCAACCTGATCATCGCCGCTAGCACCTTGCCGTCCCGGCAGGTTGCTGTGCGGTCATCGGGGCTGTCCCTCGCGCACTCTTTATGAGTTGAACGTATTATACCATGAAATCAAGGAAATGATAAGAGAAAGGTGAATACTTAAATATACTGAAGTTTTTGACAATTAATTCACAATTACGATATATAATTAACCTAACTCTTGTAACATCTCTCAAATATACTATAAATGCAAGTAACAGCTTTCATCTTTTTTCATTTTGTTCCTCTTTCTATATGGGAGCGAAGCGGGAATTTATCTCGCTTCGTTTTCTTTTTTTTGGCATGCGTAAATCAGTCTGCGATCAAAACGCATGTTCCGTCACTGATCTGAAGGGCCGTGCCATCCTCCAGCGTGAGCCGGACGGAGTCACCGGCTTTCATTTCGAAGGATTTCAGCACCGTGCCGTAATTGCCGAGAATCTCTACTTCCGCGTTGATCACATCGCCCATCATCCCGCCGAGGGAACCCATCAGGCCGCCCAGTGCGCTGTCGAAAGAACTGTATGCGTCACCGAGAGAGGAGTACAGATCGCCGTAGGTGTCGCCGGACGTTGCCGTGCATTTCAGGGTGTAGGTGCCGGGAAGAATGTCCTGCCCGACAATGAACTTTCCTTCACGGAGGGTAACCTCCTGGGAGAGGGGGAGCCCGCGTTTCATCATTTCTTCTTTGACCATCTCGTACAGCTGCTTCAGCTGGTCGTCGCTGTAGCCGGTGAGGGTGTTTTCCGCGAAGGCACAGGCCATCGCGGACAGGAGCATGAGCAGAATAAGGACAACTGAGATAAGCTTTTTCATGGGGAAACCTCCTTGTATTAATTTGATGGCTCCAGTATAGCAGAATCGTCAGAGAGATATTGCCCCCGCACAGGTGGCAAATTTGCGCTTCCTGTACGGGAGTGCTTTAATCAGTCCGTATCCGGGAGCAGAAACGGTGGCAGGTCATTCTCCCGCAGAATCGTATCGACCTCGTGAATGTCATAGATTCGGTTGCTGAAAGCAACGATGAATGCCGTATCGCGCCGGACCTTTTCATACAGCGGGGCCATGCCGTACAGAACCAGGGCTTCCTGGGCCTCGCCCAGCGTAAACTCTGCCGCGAGGCAGATCCGCAGGATGATATCACGTTGCTGCGTCTGTTTTTCTCCGGAGATCAGTTTGTAGCCGTATCGGTCATCCAGATCGGCCCGGATGAATATCTCATTCTGCGGAAGCCTCTTCTTCCGGAAGGTCTGTCGCATGAAGTCCGTGAAGGGACGGGTGGAGAATTCGTGCTCTGAAAGATACAGAGGCAACTTAGCGGGGGAGAGCAGTGACACTGCGGTGTTCATCGATTTGCTGACTTCTTCGAAGGTCATGGCTGTTCAACTCCTTATAGATAGTCGAACACCGGCCGGCAGACGCCGACCGGTGTCCTCTATGATAGGAGCTGTAAATTTTGCGAGTCTAACATCGACCGGCTGCCGCTCACTGACCAGTGTTTCTACTATAGAAGCTGTAAAATTTGCGAGTGGGCTGCGGCCATGCCGGCTCGTGATTCATTCGCAAAAAAAACATCTTTCATAATGAGAGCTTTACTGGAGACTCTCAGACTACATTCAAGGAGGGCTCGAATAAAATGAAGAATGATTTGAGCAGAAGACAGCAAATGACAGTGGATTTGGGAAAACAGATCAACCGGCATGCCAGTATAATGCTTCAGGAACTGATCCGTGGGGGAAATGGAAAGAACGTGGTGTTCTCGCCTCTTGCGTCCTTCACGCTGCTATCCATGCTTGCGGATGCTACTTCAGGGAAAACAAAGGAGGAGATTACAAAAGTCTTGTGTGAAGGAAATGAATTGAATCAGCTTGTAAAAGATCTGGCGAAACTCAAACGGCAAATTGAGGGTAGCGAAGAGTATTCGTCTGCAAATGCGGTTATCGTGAGAGAGGATATTCACGAGAACCTGGCCCCGGATTATAAGGATCGTCTTAGTGAACTCTTTGGAGGCAGGCTCTTTATAAGTGACAACTTGGCTGCTCATCTTGACCCTTGGGTAAGAAAGAGTACTGGAGGTATAATTCCCTCAGTTTCGAATGAATCTATGAAGGAAATGATGCTGTGTATGATCAATGCCTGTGCATTTGTTACTGCTTGGAAGACACAGTATGAAGAAAGCGCAATTGTGTACGAAAATTTTCATAATGCGGATCATACAACAAGTCGAGTGCAAATGCTTCATAGTTATGAGTTGACATATGTTGAAAATGAGAGGTTCACTGGATTTGCAAAACCATATAAAGGAGATGCTTTTTCCTATATGGTGTTGCTTCCCAAAAACAAAAAGCTCTTATTTGATGATCCTTACTTTGAATTGGACTTCTCAAAGCTAATTCAAGGAGTAGACAACACATTTGCTAAAGTTGTAATGCCTGAGTTTCACTGCAGTACAGATACCGATCTGACAGACATCATGAAGAAACTGGGAATCCACACTGTATTCACTCCACAAGCAGACTTTTCGTCGCTTTCATCTGAATGGCTGAAAGTTGGTTCCATTAAACACAGGGCGCATATTGAGGTAGACAGAAAAGGAACGAAGGCTGCTGCGGTAGCATATGATGACTTTCTATGCGGCTCAATGCCGGTAGTATGTCCGGAAGAAAAATATGTGCTTGTCAATAGACCGTTTCTCTTTGCTGTGGTGCATAATGCTACGGGTACCCCGGTATTCTTTGGCGCAATTCAGCACCTTGATGCGCAGAAAGGCACAGGAGAATACACAGACTTAGAGGAATGAGAAAGAATTAGCGAAAGAATCTATCAGAGGATAAGCTCGTGCTTCCTCCGCATAAAAACCAGTTTGCCCAGCATGGTGTCGATAACCTTGAGAATGTAGGGTGAATGTGCTATAATTCAAACAACTTGACAGAAAAATGTGAGAGGAGTTATGGATATGTTCTGCCCAAATTGTGGAGCAAATGCTGGCGATGCCAATTTCTGCAGTAAGTGTGGCTGCAAACTTCCAAATCAGGAAGATGTCGGAGCAAAGAATAACGATGTACAGAAAAAAGCAAAAATAGATCTTCGTGATTTCAAGGGCCTTGCCAAAAAAGGCTTTGCGTCGATTGATATGGATTCTGCCAAGGAGAAGGCCAAAAAAGCAAGCGTAATCGTTGGTGCGAAAGCGGGTGAGATAAAAGATTCCGCAATGGCCATGAAGGACGACATTACGGAAAAGCTGACAGAACTGGATCGTATGCTGGCATCTTCCATTACTGAATATAATGACGCATATACGATCATGAATGATAAAGGTGTTCACTTGTTTGTTGAGCGGAATAGAGCAGTTGATACAATCGGCTTCGTAGAGAACCTGGTAAACAGCATTGCCAATAAACCAAAGTCTTTTGACGCGAAGTTTGAAGAAATAGAAACGAACAGAAATACATTTCTCGGCTGCTGTGATTTTGGCATACGGGAACTTAAGGCTGCCCGTGCGGCCGCAGGTGGAGCAGGAGCGGGACTGGCTGCAGGAGCTTCGGTAGCATTCATGGCTCCGACTGCGGCAATGTGGATCGCCACGACCTTCGGAACGGCTTCAACCGGAGCTGCGATCTCAACTCTTTCCGGAGCTGCCGCAACCAATGCTGCTTTGGCCTGGCTGGGAGGAGGCGCACTGGCTACCGGAGGCGGTGGAATGGTAGCAGGGAATGCACTGCTTGCAATGGCTGGGCCTATCGGCTGGACGATTGCGGGAGCAACTCTGCTGACTTCCATTGTCCTGTTTACCAGTAAGAGAACAAAACTGAATAAAGAGAAAAATGCTGAAATCGAGTCGGTGAAAAAGAATACGATTATGATCAAGGAACTGGATGCACAGATCAGCCAGATTCTCAGAGAAACAATTGATGTTAGAACCGGCTTGAATGGAGCTTATATGCTTTGCCTCGATCTCTACGGGAAAGATTACGCTTCATTCTCTGATGAGCAGAAAAAGAGCCTCGGCTCGCTCGTCAATTTCACAAAAACTCTTTCCGCTCTGTTTGGCAAAACAGTTACACCGGTTACGGTCGAGCCGGTAGAATCGGGGGAATGAGCTGAAATGCTTATTGATATCATCAGAGACATTGCGATTGATGAATTAATGCAGTCACCTGCAGGAGAGTGGCTGGAAAAAGCTGTTGAGAAAGTTTCTGATGTACAGCGTGCAGTTTTAGCCCTTTCAGAAAAAGATGAAGACGATAAGCTCACATTGTTGAAGATCGGAACTGTCTTTCAAATATTCCTTGTGGATACACTTGCTTCCGGAAAAAGAGTAAAAGACCTGAAAGAGGACGACTGGAAAAGCATAGCGGATAAAGTTGCACAGTATGCTGTTTTATCAGATGAGCAGAGCTATACTGAGTTTGTTTTTAATCTTTACGCTGACTACATAGACCTGTCTGCCAAATCTCTTCAGGCCGGTAAGGTTCCTAAGGAAAAAGTGAATGAGGTCAGGGCTCTGGCACGTGAAATTCGGAAGAATACGGAGCGTTTGCACAGGGGAGAACTGTCCGAGGCGGATTATGTGGAAAACTGCCTCTGGACCTCTCTTGAAGCTATGATCAAATGCCTGTCCATGTCGCTGACTTCTCTGATCGGACCGGAGTTTGCAGAACTGGCCCAGGCAACATCACAGCTGGCTTTTGAATACGGTCGATATGTCCTGTATGCAAGTGAACAGGCGATTCTTCAGGCCTATATAGAAAATCAGTATGTCCTTGATGAGCAGCTTCAAAAGGAATATGAAGCATATCTGGAGGAAGTGGAGAAACACGCAGAACGATTTGGCAGCCTGGTTGAGAATGCATTCTCGTTGGACCTTCATGAGGCACTCATCGAATCTGCAGAGATGGCAAGAGCTGCCGGGGTGAAGGAAGAAGAACTGCTGACATCCATAGAAGATATTGACGACTATTTTTCCTGAATCTGCTCAAGACGTCGACCGGTGCTATGACCGCTTTCAATGTGCACCGTGACCGCGCCGGACGATTAAGCCCATATAGCCGGCCTGCAGCGAGGAGAGTTCCACGCTGCAGGCCGGTGGTTTTCTTTCCTTCCTGAGACGCAGAGCGCCGGACCGTATGCACGGTTCCCGGCGCTCGTTGTTATAGGAGCTGTTTTAACGAATTCGTCATCGTCCTTACCGTATCCATAACGGTTGTTTTTATACCCGCAGTGCGGGTTTTGATTTTTGCATAGTAAATCCGCATTTGGGATAATTGCTGCATCCGTAGAATTGACCGTATTTACCAGCTCTGAGCGTGAGTTTGCCTCCGCATCTTGGACAGATGCCGGCTTTTATTGTTTTCATCTCTTTCCAGAATCTTTTTCTTTACATTGTTTACATGTTCCTGCTTCTTGGCAGAATCATGAACCATTAGTTCTTTCAGTCTTGTACAGGCAAGGTCCCGCTGTTTCTCTGTAAGTGGCGATTTCGCTGTGTAGTTGCGAATATTATCTGCGAGCTCATATGTATGTAATACAGTATCGCGGGCCTCTATGTTCAGCTTGGTTTGATTTGGAAATACTACGATTGAGATAAAATAAGTTTCCGGCATCTGTAGTGCCTGGGATAGTGTTTTTACATGACCATAGTTCTGGTGAAGTGGGTTATGAAAAGGATATTGATTGTTACCGATAAACTGATACCAATCTGAACTTTTTTCATTGCCATAGACAGTTCCTTGGTAGTTCTTTGTCTCTATCACAAATATACCCTGATCCGCTACAACCACATGATCAATCTGTGAGGTACCATCTGAAGCAGGAACAATGATGTCGTTAAAGACAAAGAAAAGATCTCCGGGAAGACGGCCAAGCTCAGCGGTGGCAACAAACCATTCACCCTCTGCACCCTTTTCTTCCGCACTCTTTTCTTTTTCCCAGCTCAATCGGCCATCTCGCAGATATAGATTGTCTCTGCGAAGGCTTTTTCTCCGATACTGTGGTTTGGCCCGATATGCTTTCTTCTTCCTCCCTGTGAGGAGAAAGATCAGCAAGACAAAGACCAATATAATTATCATGTAGTCATTCATAAATGTGAAATCTCCTCCTTCCAAGTTCCTTCATCACATACTGAAATATTACGGCAAGGGAGTTTCTCCTGTCAAGGGGCTGATCACCGACTCGCAGTGTGAGGAGTGTCTCCCGCTACAGGCCGGTGATTCTATATTTCTGTACAGAATCTGTACAGAAATATAATCTTGAACTCTTTCTATATTCTGGGTAGAATAAGAAACGCAGGAAGGGGTTGAGTATATGTGTAAGGCATTTGAAGAAGTAAGAAATGAAGGTTATGCCAGAGGCATGCAGCAGGGCATGCAACAGGGCATGCAGCAGGGCATGCAGCAGGGTATGCAACAGGGCATGCAGAAGGGCATGCAACAGGAAAAATTTAGTAATATCAAAACCCTGATGGAGACCATGAACTGGAACCCCCTTCAGGCAATGAATGCACTGAAAATCCCCGTTGAAGAACAGCAGTCTTATGAACAGCTCTTGAAGCAATAAGATCTGCAAGAACCCAAAGTGTTGACTCAACTCAAGCCGTAATAATTGACATTATAAAACAGAAACGACGGTCTGTGCAGTGAATGACTGCCAGACCGCCGTTTCTTAATATTGTCACAGTTTCTCCCCGCTCGGAGGCGCGTCAAGGTGTTTCATTGCCGGCATCTTTGCCGTGAATCGACTTGCAGGGAGCAAAGCTGAAAGGGAACAAAATGAGTCGTGTGATGGAATGAGATATGCTGATATCCATCATATGCCGTGTTGATCATGCCATTCAGTCTTTTTTTAGCGGAAGCCACCAGGTGAAGCCAAAAGAGAGACACTGAGCCAGCCCTTCAAGGGCGGAAAGTCCTTTTTCCGCTGCAACCTTACGACCGATAAAGATATATTCTGCTGCGTGCATAAAGAAAAGGACAATAAGGGGAATAGGCTTCTTTTTCGCGGCGAGCGCGGTAAAGGCAGCGTAAAGAGCCACGCAAATGGGTTTGCCAAACTTTTTTGTGAGAGTAAGGAACATAGAAAGACCTCCATTTGCCGTTCCGGCAGGTTGGTGTGCGGTCATCGGGGCAGCCCCTCGCGCACTCTTTATGAGTTGAGCTTACTATATCATGAAATCAAGGTAATGACAAGGGGACTGGCTTTCGTTTTGGTCCAGCTTTCGTTTTCCCTGTCCGGTATCGGAAAGTGGGCAGGAAATCTCTGCCTAGAGGATTTTGCACTCCATTATTATGAGAGCATGACGGGAGAGACGAGATGAAGATAACGGGGTTAAATATTCCCGCTTTCCCCATCCATTAAAAACTCGCATGTCAAAATCGCCTCTGGTGTTGTTGATTCCCAACAGCTCCGGAGGCTATTTTTGTTGCATTTTACCAATGACATGTGATATAATACAGAATTAAATTAGGGATACTATACATTCTGCCAAAGGAGGGGCGCTTATGGTTCTCGAACCCCGTACCCGGATCCTGCGAATTCTGCAGATTCTGCAGGCCGAGACAGACGCGGAGCATCCGATCACGATTGTCGAGATCATCCGCGAGCTGAAGGAACGCTGGAACCTCGACGCGTATCGGATCACGGTCCAGCAGGATATCGAAGCCATGATCGCGGCCGGTTACCCGATCGCGGTGGTCCGCTCCACCCAGAATCGTTACTATATCCGGGAGCGCCTCTTCAGCCTTCCGGAGCTGAAGCTGCTGATCGACGCGGTGGAGTCCGGGAAGTTCATCACCCGGAAGAAGAGCCGCGTCCTAACCGAAAAGCTCACCGCCCTGGCCGCCGTCCACGATGCCGGGAATCTGAAGCGCAACATCAGCCTCGCCGACCGGGTGAAAACCGAGAACGAAGCCGGCTATGAGATCCTGGACGCGCTGAACGCGGCCATCAACGCCGGCGTGAAGGTCAGTTTCCGCTACTTCGAGTACAGCGGTGCAAAACGCCGGAAGCTGAAGAACGGGGGAGAGCCCTATATCCTCAGCCCCTATACCCTGACCTGGAACGGGGATTTCTACTATGTCGTCGGCTGGTCCGAAAAGCATGAAAAGATCGCCGTCTTCCGCGTGGACCGCATCGCGGATACGCCGGAGCTTCTGGAAGAACCCGCGGTGAAGAAGCTGAAAGGCTTCAGCATCGGGTCCTTCGCGGAAAAGGCCTTCCGCATGTTCGACGCGGATCACGAGACCGTGACCCTCCTCTGTGACAACCGCGCCATGAACACGGTCATCGACCACTTCGGCAGCAAGGTGAAAACCACCCCCGTGGACAAGGACCACTTCCGGTTCGATGCCGAGATCTCGGTGAGCCCGACCTTCTTCTCCTGGATCTTCGAATTCGGAGGCATGATCAAAATCGTCGACCCGGAGAATGTGAAGGAAGCGTTCCAGCGGCATGCGGAGAAAGCTGTATCTGACCTATCAAAAAAGTCAGACAGTGTCTGAACTTTTGACATGGAGTCATTTTATCGAGCTGCTGAAGATTGACGACCTGTGGCAGGGTGGATCATCAGGATATCGGGCAGATGAATTTCTATCTGAATTATTTCCGCTCGGAGTTGAACATGGTCATCGACCACTTCGGCAGCAAGGTGAAAACCAGGCCTGTGGATAAAGATCACTTCCAATTCGATGCCGAGGTCTCGGTCAGTCCGACCTTCTTCTCCTGGATCTTCGAATTCGAGGGCATGATCAAAATCGTTGGCCCGGAGAATGTGGAGGAAACGTTCCATGAAATGGTGCAGCAGGTTTTAACTTGAAGGAGATAACGGAAGAATGGCGAAACTGGAAGAAATTACAGTCGGCAGCAGCGTGAATGGCGTTGTCTCCGGACAACCAGTCTCAATTATTGCGGTAAACTGGTTCGGTACCAGTGTCCTTGAGATTACATATAAAACAGCATCCGGTTCCCTTGGCCAGACGATGCTGTATCGCGAGTCGGAAGCAGGCCTTGAGGTGCTTTCCGGTAATCTCCCCTGGAGCTTTGACGCGGATGCCAACCAGATGAAGCTGGCTTCTGAAGCGTATCGGATCAGTCTCGCGCACCTGTTTGACCCCTATCTGGCGGTCCATACCTCTTCTGTGGAGCCTCTTCCGCATCAGATCTCTGCTGTGTATCAGGAGATGCTGCCGAAGCTTCCGCTCCGCTACGTTCTGGCAGATGACCCTGGCGCTGGTAAAACCATCATGACCGGTCTCTTCCTGAAAGAGCTGATTGCACGCGGTGACCTGAAACGCTGTATGATCGTCGCTCCGGGGAGCCTGGTGGAACAGTGGCAGGATGAACTTTATCAGAAGTTCCATCTGCGCTTCGAGATTCTCACCAATGATCGCATCGAGTCCTCTGTGACAGGCAATATCTTCACGGAGATCAATTATTGCATCTGCCGCTTGGATAAGCTTGCCCGAAATGAAGAGATCCAGGCCAAGCTCCAGGCGTCTGAATGGGATCTGATTGTCTGTGATGAAGCTCATAAGATGTCTGCAACTTACTGGGGCGGTGAAGTCAAATACACGAAACGTTTCCAGCTTGGCCGGTTGCTTTCCAATATCACCCGAAATTTCCTGCTCCTCACTGCGACGCCGCATAATGGCAAAGAGGATGATTTCCATCTGTTCCTGTCCCTGATTGATCCTGACCGTTTTGAGGGAACCCATAGCAACTCTCAGCAGGCGGTGGATGTCAGTGACGTCATGCGCCGCCTAGTGAAGGAAGAACTTCTGAAATTTGATGGCCGGCCACTGTTCCCGGAGCGGATTGCTTATACCGTGAACTATGAGCTTTCCCCGGAGGAAGCTGACCTGTATCAGGCGGTGACCGACTATGTTCAGGAAGAGTTTAACCGTGCTGATAACCTGAACAACGAGCGGAAGACCACCGTCGGCTTTGCCCTGACCATCCTGCAGCGGCGTCTTGCGTCATCTCCGGAAGCGATTTATCAGTCTCTGCGCCGCCGCCGCGAGCGATTGGAGCATCGTCTTGCCGAAGAACGCCTCGGCAAGCGTGCTGCTGATTACCGGGCGGACTTGGATGATGACTTCGATGAAGATGACTATTCCCCGGAAGAGCAGGAAGCGCTCGAAGAAAAGGTAGTTGACCATGCTTCTGCTGCTGCGACCATTGCCGAGCTGGAAGCTGAAATCAAGACCTTGAAGAAACTGGAGAAGATGGCCAATGACGTTCGCATGAGCGGGGTTGACCGCAAGTGGGAAGAGCTCTCCAAGCTTCTCCAGGACAATGATGAAATGTTTGGTGAGAATGGCCAGCGTGAGAAGCTGATCATTTTCACCGAGCACAGAGATACTCTGAATTATCTGACTTCGAAGATACGTTCTCTCCTTGGCAGCGAGGAATCCGTCGTGACCATCCACGGCGGCATGCTGCGTGATGAGCGTCGCAAAGCGGAAGAGCTCTTCAAACAGGATAAGGAAGTCCGCATTCTCATCGCGACAGATGCCGCCGGTGAAGGCATCAACCTGCAGCGTGCCCATTTGATGATCAACTATGACCTGCCCTGGAACCCGAACCGTCTGGAGCAGCGCTTTGGCCGTATCCACCGCATCGGGCAGACAGAAGTTTGTTCTCTCTGGAACCTGGTTGCGAATGAGACCCGCGAGGGCTATGTCTTTCAGAAGCTGTTCCAGAAGCTGGAAGAAGAGCGCCAGGCACTCGGCGGCAGAGTCTTCGATATCCTGGGGAAGATGACCTTTGACAATCGCTCTCTTCGAGACCTCCTGATCGAAGCCGTCCGCTATGGCAATGATCCGAAAGTCCGTGCCCGGATGGAACAGGTTGTCGACTATTCGATGAATCCTGAAGTCTTCCGGAAGCTGCTGGAAGAGCGTGCCTTGACCGAAGACGTGATGGATGTCCACATGGTGAATGCCATTCGCGAGGATATGGAGCGGATGGAAGCCCATAAGCTCCAGCCTCACTTTATCGAGGCCTTCTTTGTGGAAGCCTTTACCAGCCTCGGCGGAAAGATCCGTAAGCGGGAGACCGGCCGTTATGAACTGACTTTCGTGCCCTATGCCATACGAAATCGGGATATGCAGATTGGCTTTGGTGAGCATGTCCTTGGACGCTATGAGCGGGTTTGTTTTGATAAGCAGTATTGCAATGTCCCTGGGAAGCCACAGGCTGCGCTGATTTGCCCCGGACATCCGCTACTGGATGCGGTGCAGGATTTGGTGCGTGAGCGCAATATGGATACCATGAAGCGCGGAACCATCTTTATTGATGAGGAAGACGCTGGCGAAGAGGCCCGCCTGCTCTTCTATATTGAAGATGCCATACAGGATGGTGTTTTCCTGCCCAATGGCAAGCAGAGAACCATTTCCAGAAATGTCCATTTCGTGGAAACTCGGAGTGACGGCACAGCGTGTGGTGCCGGTTATGCACCGTATCTGGATTATCGCGCTGCGAGCGATACGGAAGCCTCGGAAATCCTATCCTGGATGCAGTCTCAATCCTGGCTTACCCAGAATGTGGAGACTTTGGCGCGGAACTACGCGGTCCAGAATTTGATTCCCGCGCATTTTTCTGAAGTAAAGCAGAGGAAAGAAAAGCTCATCGACAAGACGGAAGCTGCCGTGAAGGCGCGTCTGACGGCGGAGATTCAGTATTGGGATTATCGTGCTGCGGATCTTCGGATGAAAGAGGAAACGGGGAAAACGAATGCCAAGCTGAATTCTCAGTTGGCAGAGCGGCGGGCGGAAGAACTACAGCTTCGGTTGCAGTCTCGCCTGGCAGAGCTTGCGAAAGAGCGTCAGATCTCGGCACAGCCACCGATCATCATGGGCGGCGCGCTGGTGATCCCCAAAGGCTTGCTGAACAAGCTGATGCATACCCCGGATCCTGGGCTTTTCGGCCATGGCGACCGTGCTGCGGTGGAGCAGGCTGCGATGAAGGCGGTCTTTGAAATTGAAAAGAAGCTTGGATACCAGCCGAAGGATGTGAGCTTGGCCAAGTGTGGCTACGACGTGGAGTCTTTTATCCCGGAGAATCTGCGTGATCCGAAGGATCCGTTCATCCTGCGCTTCATCGAAGTGAAAGGCCGTGCCAAGGGCGCTACCACCGTGACGGTGACCAGAAATGAGATTCTGACTGGACTGACGCAGCCAGAGCAGTTCATTCTCGCGATTGTGGAAGTGGACGGGGATAAGACGAAGACGGTTTACCTTCGGGAACCCTTCAAAGGTATGCAGCCGCCGACATTCGCCCAGGTGAGTGTGAATTTCGATATCTGCGAATTGGTCCGCGGGGCGGAGATCATTTATCAGGAGTGAGGAAAGAAAATGGCAATGAATAAAAAGCTGATTGAAGTTGCGCTGCCCCTGGAAAAGATCAATGCAGAATCTGCAAGGGAGAAGTCAATTCGTTTTGGACATCCATCTACCCTGCATCTCTGGTGGGCGCGTCGCCCTCTAGCCGCTGCCCGTGCTGTGATCTGGTCTTCGCTGGTGGATGATCCTTCCTCCCATCCGGAACTCTTTCCTATGGAAGAGGATCAGAAGAGAGAACGGGAACGGCTCTTCAAGATTTTGGAGGATCTCGTCGAATGGGAGAATTCCAACAATGAAGAAGTCTTGAATCTCGCTAAGGCGGAGATCCTGAAGTATACGAATAACAATCCTCCGGCACTCTTGGATCCCTTTGCCGGTGGAGGAGCGATCCCGCTCGAGGCCCAGCGCCTCGGGTTGGAGGCGCATGCCCATGACCTAAACCCGGTCGCGGTAATGATCAACAAGGCGATGATCGAGATTCTACCGCGTTTTGCCAATATGCCGCCTGTAAATCCTGATGCGCAGCGTATGGCTAATGATAACTGGAAGGGCGCTGCCGGCCTGGCAGAAGACGTGCGTTATTACGGCGAATGGATGAAGGAGGAGGCCTTTAAGCGGATTGGCCATCTCTATCCGAAGGTGAAGGTACCTGCGGACCAGGGCGGAGGAGAAGCGACTGTTATCGCCTGGATTTGGGCGAGAACGGTGAAGTGCCCGAATCCGGCGTGTGGATGTGAGATGCCGTTGGCAAATGGCTTTGAAGTTTCAAAGAAAAAAGGCGCTGAAGCCTGGATCCATCCTGTTTTTGACTACGAAAAAAAATTAATCAAGTATGAAGTTAAGCGGGGGAAAAAGACAGAAGATATTTCTCCGAAGCTTGCCCGCGGTGCAAAATTCAAGTGCATTCTTTGTGGTGAAACGGTTACGGATGACTATATCAAAGAAGCTGGGCAATCTGGAAAAATGGGGGCTCAACTATTATGTACTGTAGCTGAAGGAAAAAATAGACGTATCTATATTACACCTGATCAAGAGCAAATTCTTGCAGCGCAAGTGGAGAAGCCAAATAACTATCCTGATGCACCATTGCCCTATGATCCTCGTAATATATGGTGTGTCAATTATGGATTGGATACATACGACAAGCTCTTCACAAACCGCCAGCTTACTGCCCTGACAACCTTCAGTGATTTGGTTTCTGAAGCACAGAAGAAAGCAGAGGCAGTTGCAGTTGCTGCGGGTATGGCGAATGATCATATCCCACTTTCTGAAGGCGGAACAGGTGCCCTGGCCTATGGTCAGGCGGTTAGGGTTTATCTTGCCTTTGCTCTGAGCCGTATGACAAACATTTTTAATTCTCTTTGTAGATGGGAGTCAAGTAGATGCCAGTCGCTAACTTTGTTTAGTCGCCAAGCTATACCTATGGTTTGGGATTATGCAGAAAACAATCCGTTTGCAAATGCAGCAGGTGACTACACGGTAAGTTTAAGCAGCCTTTTGAAAGTCCTTGAAAAGTTCAATGCTAATAATGAAGGAATTGCAGAACAGCATGACGCACAAACGGACTGTGGTTTGCGAAACATTATGGTGTCAACTGATCCGCCTTACTATGACAATATCGGCTATGCAGATTTATCGGACTTTTTCTATGTGTGGCTTAGGCGTTGCATGAAAGAAACATATCCTGCCTTGTTCCATACATTGTTGGTGCCGAAAGCTGAAGAATTAATTGCTACACCGTATCGTCATGACGGAAGCGCTGACAAAGCAAAATCGTTCTTTGAAGATGGAATGCTGTCTTCTTGCGAGCAGATCTATAAATATGCGCGAGAAGATATCCCGGTGTCGATTTATTATGCTTATAAGCAAAGTGATGATGAGGATAGTGGAACAGCTTCTTCCGGGTGGGAAACTATGCTGTCTGCAATTATCAAGTCTGGCTTCGCTATAACAGGAACATGGCCGATGCGTACGGAAATGGCCAATAGACAAATAGCGTCAGGTACGAATGCCCTTGCGTCTTCCATTGTCCTCGTCTGCCGTAAGCGTCCTGCGGATGCTCCTATGACAACTAGGCGCAACCTGATTGCAGAGCTTCGGCGTGAGTTACGTCCTGCTTTGCAGAAACTTCAGAGTAGTAACATTGCTCCTGTTGACCTGGCACAGTCTGCGATAGGTCCGGGAATGGCGGTGTTCTCCAAATACAGCAAAGTCTTGGAAGCGGATGGGACTCCCATGTCAGTACGCAGTGCTCAGTATATTATCAACCAGGAACTGGATGTCTACTTTAATGAGCAAGTCGGTGAACTGGATGCCATGAGCCGCTTCTGTGTGGATCTCTATACCCAGAATGCTTTCAATGATATCAAATTTGGCGATGCGGATATCCTGGCCCGAGCTAAGGGAACCTCTGTTGCGGCGATGTCTTCCCATGATATCGTTTATGCGAAAGCAGGAAACGTTCATCTCATCGAGCGGGCCGATCTTGGCAAGCTGCCGGTGGATCGTAATGAAAACTGCATCTGGATGCTGACCCAGCAGCTGACCCAGCTGATGGCGACTGGCGGTGTCGTGGCTTGTGCAGAGGCAATCTATGAGATGTATGGTTCCAACGCCGAGCGTGCCAAGGATCTGGCCTATCGTCTCTATACCATTGCGGATCAGAAAAAATGGGCGCAGGAGGCCTATGCCTATAATGCCCTGGTTGTTGCCTGGCCGGACATCCAGTCCCGTGCTGCCATGATGCAGCGTGAGAAGCCGGAGCAGTTGGATTTGTTCAGCATGGAGGATGCCGGAAGATGATTTACAGCAATGATCAGATTCCTGAGGTTCTCGGGAGAATCCGCATTCACCCGGAAACTGAAGTTGTGGAAGTAAAAGAAGCGAGAAGCAACTTTTCCTTCAGTGACATCGGAAAATACTTTTCTGCCCTCAGCAATGAAGCAAATCTGCGCCACAAGACGGAAGGCTGGCTGGTGTTCGGGCTGGCGAATGATATGTCCGTCGTCGGTTCCAATTACAGGGCGAATGAGAAATCACTTCACGATCTGAAAAAAGAGATCATGGCACATACCAATCAGGGGATGACGTTCCTTGAAATCTATAGTTTTGAGCTGGAAGGCAGACGAATTGTGATGCTGCAGATTCCCCCTGCACATCCGGGCATTCCGACTACCTGGAATGATATGGCGTATGGCAGGGAAGGGGATTCTACCGTTCCCCTGGCGCTCCACAAAGTGGATGAGATTCGGCGTCAGGTGGGGTATGACTGGTCCAAGGAGATTGTTGAGAATGCAGGCATGGACGATCTGGACCCGCAGGCGGTTCGGAGAGCCCGAGAACTCTTCATCCGTCATGAGCAAAACCGTGGAAAAGACACATCGCTCCTGGAAAAACTGGATGATGTTTCATTGTTGAACAAAGCGGGCATTCTTCTTGGAGGCAAGATCACCCGCACGGCACTGATTTTGCTGGGTGACGAATACGCAAAGAACTATTTTGATGGATTTATTCCCCGCATTACCTGGTCCTTGTATGGTGCAAACGGACTGGTCAAGACCTATGAGCATTTTGACACGCCGTTCCTGCTGAATGTGGATGAAGTGTTCAAGCGGATACGGAATGTGAAGTACCGCTATATTGCCGGTCAGCAGACCCTCTTTCCTGAAGAAGTTGATCAGTATAACCCGGATTTGATCAAGGAACTTCTGCATAACTGTATTGCACATCAGGATTATACCCTTCGTGGCAAAATCAATATAGAAGAGTTTGATGATACGCTCGTATTCATGAATGAAGGGCATTTTATCCCAGAGACAGTCGAGCAGGCGCTGGAACCCGGATACAGGCCGCCCTATTATCGGAACCAGTTTCTGTGCGATGCCATGGTGAATCTTTATATGATTGACTCCAACGCGATGGGCATTCCGACCATGTTTGAGATTCAGCGTGAACGTTTCTTCCCTATGCCCAGTTATGATCTTTCCGAACCGAACCGTGTTAAAGTGACGGTTTATGGCAAGATCCTGGATCAGAACTATACCCGGCTTTTAAATGCTGATCGCGATCTGGATATCAATACTGTGTTTCTTCTCGATAAGATCCAGAAAAAGGAGCAGATTCCGCAAGAGGATTATCTTCGGCTGAAGAAAGCGGGGCTCGCGGAAGGAAGATACCCAAATATTTATGTTTCTTATCAAATAGCGGAAGCGGTAGGTAAGGCGGATCAATATATTCGGGATCTCGGTTTAGACGATGAAAAGTGCAAGCTCCTTATTATCAGACACTTGGAAAAAGCAGGGAAGGCATCACGAAAGGAATTATTTGCGACAGTGGAAAATGTGCTCCCAAACATGAAATCTTCGGAACAGAAGCGTAAGAAACTTACTAACCTTTTGCAGACAATGAAGAATATTGATAAAACAATTGACTCGTCAGGGAATACAAGGAACACAGTATGGTTTCTCCGTAAATGATTTCTGATCGCGTTTTGGCAATTGATTGCTTTTAGACTATCTTTTAGACAATTAGACTATCTGCAAGACTATCTTTTAGACAATTGTATTGTCTTATGCCAGTCTGTCAGGCGGACTGTAAGAGTGGCTTAGATTATCTGAAGCTGGTTTTAATGTAAAAAAACGGCACTGCGATAACCTTTCAAAACATTTGTAAGGTTTTGAAAGGTTCTTGAAAGGTTCAGCAAAAAATAATTGGAGAAAACCTTGGCATGAGAAAACAAATTGAGGGTGCGCTTCCCCTGCGTGGAATTAATCGTTCTGCGATGATTGATCGCGCGAAGAAAGAGCACCCTGGCAATATCCATCTCTGGTGGAATCGCAGTCCGATCGCGTCATCGGCGGAGTTGCTGAAGGCCGCCTTGACCGATGAGGCTGGGGAGTGGATCAGTGATGGTTCTGATGTTACAATAACGGATCCGTTTTCCGGCTCTGGCTGCCTGACTATGGCTGCGTTGGAGAGTGGCGTGCCGGTTCTTGCTGGTGATCTGAACGCTGTCGCGGCGGTGATTACCAAAGCCGTTGCGGAGATTCCGTCACTCCTGAAGGACCGGGCTCCTGTTACTCCGGATGCTCCGGATCGGATCTGCTCCGGAACTTCCGGTTTGGCGGAGGATGTCCGCTGCTATGGCGCATGGATCCGTAAAGAGCTGGCTGTTCGACTGGCAGAGGCGTATCCGGATGCCGTTGAGTCGGAAAAGGATGGCCGGCAGGTCTATGCTTGGCTTTGGGCCAGGACTGCGCCCTGCCCGAATCCGGCCTGCAGGTGCAGGATGCCGCTTTCTAGTTCCTTTGTGCTCTCGAAAACCAAAGGGCACGAGTATCATGTGCGGACTGTGCTGGATGGAGAAGAGATTTCCTTTGAGGTTCTTCCGGGTGCGCCGGATGAAGCGCTTGCGGGAAATAAGATCGGGAAACTTGGTGCTCAGTTCCGCTGCCCAAAGTGCGGCACGGTGACAAAGGACGCCTATGTGAAAAGCGCTTCTCAGGATGGACTGCTTGGAATCCAGCTGATGGCGGTTGGGTACCTGAACGGGAAAGACAGGATCTATTGCGCCCCTGATGTGAAACAGCTTGCAGCGGCGTTGCCTGCGGCCTCCAAAGAGTCTCCGGTGGGGGAGCTTCCGGAGAATACGCGCTGGTTCAGCCCGCCTCTGTTTGGCTTAAGGAATTATGCGGACCTCTATACGCCACGGCAGATGCTGCTGATGACCACGCTCTGTGATCTGGTGAAGGAAGCGCAGGAGCGCTGCCTGGCAGATGCGTTCCATGCCGGATTTGCCGACGATGGAATCTCTCTTTCCTCTGGCGGAACCGGAGCACTGGCGTACAGTCAGGCCATTGGAGTTTATCTTGCTCTGGTGGTTGGAAAGCTTGCGAATTTTCAGTCGGAACTCTGCACATGGGATAATAGGAAGGGCAATATTCGTGCTGCTTTTACGCGGCAGGCAATACCGATGACCTGGACCTTTGCGGAAGGAAATCCATTTTCTAACGTAACCGGGAATTTTGACACCATGCTGGCAGATGTGGTGAGCACGATTGAGCATCTGCCGGCGCTTGAAGCTGCGGAAGTGATCCAGTGCGATGCACGGAAGTTCCCATTTCCACCGAATTCTGTCCTGTTTACTGAGCTTCCGTATTATGACAATGTTGGCTATGCGGATCTCTCTGATTACTTTTACATCTGGCTGCGCCGCTGCCTGAAGGATACCTTCCCTGAGATGTTCGACAAAGTCGTGTCATCAAAAGAGGAATTGTCTTCTATTCCGGAGCATTATAACAATGATCCAAAAGAAGCGATTGCAGCTTATGAGAAAGGAATTCATCAGTTTTTCCAGAGCTTCAGTGAACACGCCTCAAGTGATGTTCCTTCTGTTGTGTTCTTTGAGTTCGGAAAAAAAGATATCCAGGCGATGGAGAATGGCGATGGCTCTGTGCTCTCACCCTGGGAGAACATTTTGGATGCCATCGTAAGCACAGGTTTCCAGGTAACCGCGGTCTTGCCAGTCAGGACGGAAAAGCCGAATGACCGCTATGAGACGGTCCGTGTCGCGATTGTGTTCCGGAAGATGCAACTGAATGCGCCGAAGACTATGCGCAGGGCGGCAGTTGGAGAATTGAAACGTGATTTGCCGACTATGCTTGAGGAGCGTTTCCAGGTAGACCTGGATGATTGGGATCGCCCGATTGTAGGCATGGGCTGCGGACTTGCGATGATGACCCGATACAGCAACATTATGAATGCCGATGGCAGCACCATGGGGATCCATGATGCCCTTCAGGTGATTTGGGCAGAAGTAAATGAGTATTTAAGAACCGCCGTGACAGTAGAAGATCAATCTAACATTGAGGAGGAACGTCATGCTGGAGAACTATGATTTGGTACAGAAAGGGTTCCGAATTCTGCACCCCATGCTGGCCGGATACATTGGTCAGGAACTGAGTATCATCTATAAGAATAAATGGTGGCAGGAAGTCCTGTATACCTTGAGTGATCAGAATGACCTGCCCTCAGGCGGGGAGTATGCCGAGCTGATTGACTCGCTCGACATACCGAACTGCCTTCGCCTCTTTGACCGCAAGTGGAATGATGTTTTCCGCATGAAGCTCTCGATTGACTATCGTACCTGGTCGAAAGAGCTGATGGGCGTTCGAAATAAGGTTTCTCATATCGGCCAGCAGGATCTCCAGAAGAGCTATGCCGAACGTGCGCTGGATACCATGGCGCTCTTCAGTGAGGCCTTGAATGACCCGGATGGCACGGAAGAGCTCCGCGCCCTATATCGTACGCTTCGCTATGGCTCTGCGGATGGCTCTGCTGCCGTGACAAGCAATGCTGCTCCGGTTCAGTCTGGAAAGGATTCTGCCGGTGTGTTGCACAGGAGTGTAGGGCAGAATCTTCCAAGCTGGCGTTCTGTCATGCAGCCTCACCCGGATGTGGCAGAGGGGCGTTATCGTGCGGCGGAATTCGCGGCCGATCTGGCGCAGGTTTCCAGGGGGGAGGGCGCGTTTGAGTACCGCGATCCGGTTGAGTTCTTTGCGCGTACCTATGTGACGGAGGGCATGGCCGGCCTCCTGGTTGAATCTCTCCAGCGCCTTGCCGGCAAAGGCGGAGAACCGGTGATCCAGCTCAAAACGGCATTTGGCGGCGGCAAGACCCACAGTATGCTTGCCCTGTATCATATCGTCCGTGGCGGCCATTCTGTTGAGAACATTCCGAATCTGAAGCCGGTTTTGGAACGTGCCGGTCTGGATGAGCTACCGAAAGCGAATGTTGCTGTTCTGGTTGGGACTGCCTTGGACCCGACCAGAAAGAAGAATCCTGCCAACCTGCCTGGCTACTCGGTCAGTACGATCTGGGGCGAAATGGCGTATCAGTTGGTGACCTCTGCCGGCAAACCGGAACTCTATGCGATTGTCCGCGATTCGGATCGCAAGGGCGTTTCTCCCGGTTCTGAGAATCTGAAGACTCTGCTCAATGCCTGCGGCCCCTGCCTCGTGCTGATGGATGAACTGGTTGCCTATGCGAAGAAGATCTATGGCGTGGACGGCTTACCTGCCGGTTCCTATGATAACTTTATTACCTTCATCCAGGAACTGACCGAAGCTGCCCGCGCAAGTGATAACAGCATTATCGTTGCCTCGATTCCGGAATCTGACATTGAGATCGGCGGCGAGGCCGGAAAAACAGCGCTGGAGACCATTGAGCATACCTTCGGACGTATGGAATCGATCTGGAAGCCCGTGGCGGCCAATGAAGGTTTTGAAGTGGTTCGCAGGAGGCTTTTCCTCAATTGCAAGGATGAAGCAGCCCGCGAAGAAGTCTGCAATGCTTTTAGCCGCATGTATCAGGATAACGCGGCGGACTTCCCCTTTGATGTGAAAGAAGTGGAGTATCGCAACCGCATGATATCCTGCTATCCGATTCATCCGGAAGTGTTTGACCGTCTCTATGAAGACTGGGCGACCTTGGAGCGGTTCCAGCGTACCCGCGGTGTTCTGCGCCTGATGGCTGCGGTCATTCATGAGCTGTGGATGGCAAATGACGCATCTGCCATGATCATGCCCGGCTCTATTCCGTTGGACATGCCAAACGTCAAAGATGAGCTTGTTCGGCATCTTCCCGACACCTGGAACAGCATCATTGACCGTGAAGTGGATGGCAAGGATTCCATTCCGTATCAGAAGGATATGGCCAATCCGCGTTATGGCCAGAAACTGGCGGCACGCAGAGTTGCGCGTACCGTCATGCTGGGCAGTGCTCCAACGACCAGGGATCAGGCTGTGAGAGGCCTGGAAACGTCGCATATCCGGCTCGGCGTTGTTCAGCCCGGTGAGACGATTGCCGATTTCAATGACGCGTTGAATACGCTGCATGGCTCGCTCTCTTATCTCTATAACAATTCAAATGCCAGTCGCTTCTGGTATGATACACGCCCGACTCTGAGGAAGACTGCAGAAGATCGTGCTTCTCAGGTTTCGGATGCGGATGTCGAACTCGAGATTGAGACACGGCTGAAGAAGATCCGCAGGGAACAGCCCTTTGCCGGACTGCATGTCTGCCCGAATTCTTCTCTGGATGTTCCGGACGATCAGGCCGTACGACTTGTATTGCTTCGCTCCAAGGATACTTATAAGGCGAAAGCAAAGACAATTCCTGCCATTGGGGCGGTAGAGAATATTCTGAATACACGAGGCACATCACCGCGCGTGTATCGGAACATGCTTGCCTTTATTGCCCCGGATCAGGATACTTTGTCGAACCTCCAGGCTGAGGTGAAAAGACTGCTTGCCTGGCAGACCATTCTGACGGATAAAGACGATTTGAATTTGGATCTGAATCAGATTCGGGAAGCAGAGAACAACCTGAAGCGGAGCAACAATACGGTTGACGATCGGATTCAGGAGACCTGGTGCTGGCTTCTGGTTCCGTATATCGATCAGTTTGGGGATATCAAAACCGTTCAATGGGAAGTCAGCAATTTGGGCGGCGGTTCCGATTCCGTTGTTTCCAAGGCAGCAAAACGTATGCTCCAAGAAGAGCAGCTTGTTACAAAATGGGCTCCCCTGGTGCTGAAGATGACCTTGGATAATATTCTTTGGAAAGACAGCAACCATATTTCGGTGAAGAGACTCTGGGAGTATTTGTGCACCTATTGCTATCTTCCCAGATTGTCTGGCTTTGGTGTCCTGGAAGATGCAATTCGCAGCGGACTTCCGTCCACAGAGTATTTTGCCCTGGCTGCCGGTTTCGTTAACGACCGTTACGTGGACCTGAAGTTCAATACATCGGTTCTTTCTATTAATCCGTCTGATCTTCTTGTGAAAAAAGAAGTTGCCATGGAACAGCTGCTTACCGATAGGCAAAAAGACGAGACGGAGGATCGCACCACCGGGGGCGAAAGCAATGGAGGAGAGCCCTATCATCAGCCTGGAAATGAAGATGGGAACTCCGGCCCGACATTGATTCCAGGCGCTGAGCCTCAAAACACGCATTTTTACATGAGTGCTAAACTGGACAATGTGCGGATTAACAAGAATGTGAATGACTATGTTCAGGAGATTATCCAGCACTTAATGAATGTCCAGGGCGCCGATGTGGAAATCCGTTTGGATGTCGAAGTCTCTGCGCCAAATGGCATTCCAAACAATACTGTGAGGACAGTTTCTGAAAATTGCAAAACACTGAAGGTCACAGATTTCGGATTTGATAATTGAGTTGGTACTATATAATAACCCTAAAATGCTCTGTTTTAATCTTCCCGAATATCTGACACGCATATTTCCTCATGATTACTTAGGAGAGTAACCCATATGTATACAAGAATAGATAATAGTGGAGTTGAAGATGTTTGCTATGAACAGGCGCATGTGGAAAAAGTCCTCCATGCCATAAAAAAGAACTTCGACGAACACTTCAATCGCTTTTTGGATTCTACCGGGGGAAAAGGTGTCTCCTTGGAGAGTATCCAGGAACTTCAAAAAAAGTTTGGGATCGAAGTTCAGGAGAAAAAGAAAAACAGAGATTTGACGGCAAACTATAAAGCAATCATACGGGAAGCCATCGAGGACTTTGAAAAGGACCGCGGAGATTATCAGAAAATCTTCAGGCAGAATTGGCTGGAAGATCTCGACGAAGATGCGGATGTTTTCAAGTCAAAAGTTTTAAAAAATGAATGCCCCATTATCAGGAAAACGCTTGCAAACAAGAAAGCTAAGGAGCTTGATAGATACCGTGTAAGCTTTTCACTTGCCGATGCTGACTGGTTACTGAGCGTTGTTTACAATCTTTGTGTATTTGGAGATGCCTATAAGAAATCATATGATCCGAATACGTATGAGGACGCGGAGACCTATGAGGATCTGAATCTGAGTTTGCTTGATACAGACGATTATACTGCCTATGGTGTTATCGGCGGTGGAATAAAAACACATATGCTCTATAAAGTGCATCCATCGTTGTTTCCCAATAGAAGTAGAAGTGCCATCTGGGCATTATGGTATCTGACGGATAAAGAAAGCTTTGGCTGCAAGACCGATTCAGAGTTTCTGATGATAGATCTGGATAAAAACATTGTGCAACAGAATTATTTCTATCCGTATCAGCTGTTTGCGTTCTATGCTTTCGAGATCTTTAAATTGCTCCGCGGTAAGGCAAAAGAGCTGAATGTTGATATTGATCCGGAATATCGCTATGTTATCGTTGATGCGTTCTTGGAATTTATTGCTATGGAACATGATGAAGAAATCGCATTCCTGAAGTCGCAGATAAGAGATGGAGGTATGGGATATGCTTAATCTGGATGATGACTTTAAAAAGTTATTTCCTAAGCTGGACTTTAGATTGAAGGATTTCCAGAAGAAAGTCATCTCTAACGTAGTGGAAAAAGACAGTACTTTATGCATTATGCCAACTGGCGGCGGAAAATCTGCGATTTATTGGATGGCAGCGGCTGAACTCAAAGGTATTTGTATTGTCATATCACCATTGACCGCGTTGATAGCGGAACAGGCACAAAAAATTAGAGAACAGGGGTTCGAGACTCTCGAAATACATGGTGGAATCGATGCCCTAAAACAGATGAGCATCATGTCAGACTTCGCAAATAAGAAAACAAATCCAGTATTCATTTTTGCAAGCCCTGAAAAGATTGCGACTGATGGATTTTTCGAATACTGCCTTAAGCAGCGCAAAGATGAAATCAATCTTGTTGTAATTGATGAAGTTCATTGCGTCAGTCAGTGGGGGATGAGCTTTAGACCATTTTATAAGCGTATCCCGGATTTCCTGGATAATTTATATGGAAAAGACAACTGGGCGCGTATCCTAGCTCTTACGGCAACGCTCAATCCGATGGAATTGACAGACATTTGTGATTCCTTCCGTATCAAAAAAGAGAATATTTTGAAGCAGACTATTCTCATGAGAAATGAAATACAGCTTCATACGATGAAGTTTGTCAACGAAAAGGAGAAGGAAGAAAAATTCTGGGATCTGATCAAAATGCACAGGGATGAGAAGATCCTCATATATTTGTATCGGAAAAAGGGCGACCGAGGTGTAGAAGGACTTGCCCAGAATGCAATAGACAAAGGATATAAGGCTGCGGAATTCCATGGGGAAATGACAGCGAAAGAACGCATGGATATTATTGATCGTTACAGATCCGGAGAGATCAATATGATCTTTGCTACCAATGCTTTTGGCATGGGAATCGATATCCCCGATATTCGGGTGGTAATCCACTTTATGATCCCGGAGTCTGCTGAACAATACTACCAGGAGGTAGGAAGAGCTGCTCGCGATGGTGGTGGCGCGAATGCCTATCTTCTTTACTCAAACAAGAACATAGACGTAAAGCGCACTTTCTTTATAGATCGGTCGTTCCCGTCTGAAGATAAGTTGCGGGAAGTGTATAAGAATATAGGGAAAAAAACAGGTTGCAGAGTCTTTCCGTACTTTGAAAATGAAGACATTCAGGAATGTCTCCCTTATTATATGAAGTGTGGATTAATAACAATTGTTGGAAAAGGATTTTCTGGACTGTCTGAAGTTTATGACATCAAAGACTCGCAACTGCAAAAGTATTATGATAGCACAGAAGCTAAAAGCTATGTGAAGACCATGAAAAAGAATGGGCTGTCACCGCGAGAGCTTTCTGAAGCGGTATATCGTGCTGTATTGTCCGGCGATGCGAAGCTAAATAAGCCACTTGAACGCTGGCTTGTAATAGAGGTGGACGACACAAAAATCTCTGATGAGAGAATGGCGGTCATGCTTGGTGATATCGATGAGAAGAGGAATTATAAGCACGGACTGTTGGATTATTTTGTGTATTTAATTGAGGACAATCCAAATACACAACATCTTCATCAGGAAATAGCACGGTATCTCGGCATGGAGAAGTATCATCTGAATCGTATTTACAAAACAGTCGATGGTAATCAGGTAAGGAGTAAATCCGAAGTAATAATCTGTGATTTACTTGCCAAGGCTGGTCTGAAGTATGAATATGAAAGACTGTTGGAGTACGAGCCAGGTAAGTTCATCAATCCGGATTTTACGATTTTCCTTGACGATGGAAAGCAACTATACTGGGAACACATCGGAATGCTCGGGAACGAGAGCTATAGTGAAGGCTGGTCAAACAAAATGGACATTTATGAGAAATATTTCCCTGGCAAGCTTATAAAAACCTATGAAAGTGGAGCAATATCTACTGATGCTGAGAAGATAATCCGCAAGATGATAAAGGGAGAATAGCTATGGAAACAGATTCGTGAAATGCTCCGAATGCGGGGAAATAAAGATGTCGCACGAAATGGCGTATTATCAGTATGGAAATGGGATTTCAGGATGGCAGAGTATCCGATATGAGGATCTGGTCGACGGCGGCAGCCTGTTTAACCGCTCCAACCTGATCGGCTATCAGCTTTACGGCGATTTCGGTTCACATGAGACAGACGAAGGAGGAAGCATCCCATGAACTATGATTTTACAACGGTAATGGACCGGCGAGGTCATGATCTTCTGGCCACTGACGTGATTCCCCATGAAGGCGTGACGGTGCGGGAGGGTGTGACGGCCATCCCTATGTGGATCGCGGATATGAGCTTCCCGACGGCGCCGGCGGTGACGGAGGCGATTGAAGAGAGGCTGCGCTTTCCGAACTTCGGATACTTTTCCCAGTCAAAGGAGTATTACCGGGCGATTATCGACTGGCACCGGACGCGTAAGCAGACAGAGGACCTGAGTGCGG
>Ga0256405_10003908_pt1 | contig 29402 bp, 17 predicted proteins | sample RumenRJG_02DNA_FD_189096 | JGI IMG/M metagenome (GOLD analysis project Ga0256405, IMG submission 189096) | Bovine rumen microbial communities from Lethbridge, Alberta, Canada - RJG_02 | ecosystem: Host-associated > Mammals > Digestive system > Stomach > Rumen | place: Canada: Alberta... | reverse complement strand
ACCTCAACACCCTGTTCGCGCCTTATGAGCAGTCCCTGTCCGGCATCGATCCCGAGCGGGCCGAGCTGTACCGTCTGTGCGAGGAGCGGGACGTGGGCATCACCGTCATGAAGGGCTTCTTCGGCGGCGCGTTGTTCGATCCGAAGCGGTCCCCCTTCGGCGTGGCGTTCACCCCGGCCCAGTGCATCCACTACGCCCTGACCAGACCGGCGGTGGCGTCGATCCTGTGCGGCTACGACACCGTGGAGCAGGTGGACGAGGCCGTGGCGTATGAGACGGCGACCGAGGACGAGCGGGACTACGCCTCCGTGATCGCGGGCGCTCCTCTCCACGCCAGCGCGGGACAGTGTACCTACTGCGGCCACTGCTCTCCCTGTCCCATGGAGATCGACATCGCCATGGTCAACAAGTTCTACGATCTGGCATCGGCCCAGCCGGAGGTCCCCGAAAGCGTCCGGTCCCACTACGCCCTGCTTTCCCACACCGCGTCGGAGTGCGTCGGATGCCGGGGATGCGAGGAACGATGTCCCTTCGGCGTTCCCGTGGCGGAGCGGATGGAGAAGACGGCGGAGCTGTTCGGCATGTGAGGCCGCCGGATCGGAGAAAAGCTGAGCGGATCGGTTGCGGAGCGTTGTGAAGGAGGCAAGGATGATGGAAAACAGGATCCTGGATATTCACTGTCCGCAGTGCGGCGCTCCGACGGAGTACAATATCCTCCGTCGGCAGTATCTCTGCGAATACTGCGGAGGAGCGTTCGACGCGGGGATCGGGGCACGGGAGAAGCAGGGATTCCGGAAGCTGCAGGGCGAACGGATGCGGGACTCCGTGAAGAAATACCGGCTCTTCAAGTCCTCCTGCACGGGCTGCGGGGCGACGGTGGTGTTCGAGGAGAATGAGGCCCTGTCCCACTGTACGTTTTGCGGCAGGAATCTGGTGCGCTCGGACTATCCCGAGGCAAAGAACATGCCGGAGAGCGTGATCCCGTTCGCCATTCCGGAGGAGACGGCGCGGGAGAGACTGGCGGCCTGGTGCGCGAAGAACCGGAGCAGACCGGAGGCGAAGCATCTTCTGCCTCTGCTTCCGGAGCTGAAGGGGACCTATCTGCCTTACGAGCTGGTGCGCGGTCCGGTTCACATGAAGGTGTCCCGGATGGACGGCGGATCGGTCTATCCCTGCGAGGGCTTTCTGCGAGACGAGTTCGTCAGCCGCTCGAGCCAGCTGGACAATCTGCTGCTGGACGGCATGGAGCCCTTCGATCTGTCAGCCCTGCGGGAATTCGATTTCGGCTATGTGGCGGGGCACCGGGTCAAGACCTATGATCTGACGGATAAGGCGCTGGAGGCCCGGGTCGCCGAGGAGGTGGGGGCGTCCTGCACTCCCGTGGTCCGGAAGACGCTGGAGACGAAGGCCGTGGAGGTGCGGACCGACGTGTCCTCCGCCGTGAGACTGCCGGTCCTGCTCCCCGTGTACTACATCCGGAGCGGGGAGACCATGGCCGCGGTCAACGGACAGACCGGCAAGGTCAGCGTCCGGTCGGAAAAGGTGTCCCACTATTTTTTCATCCCCTGGTGGTTCAAGGCGATCCTGGCCGTGCTGGTGTTCACCGGAGGGCTGTTCCTGGGGCTTCATCTGGGCGGGATGGCTCCCGGCGAGAATCTCGTCATCACCGGCATGACCGCCCTGATCTTCCTCATCGTCACTCTCTGCCTGTTCAGCGACACCACGAAAAACAGCTTCTCCGTGGAATCCGGCAGAAAGATCTTCACGTCGGGAGGAGCAGAGAAGCCCGCCGCAGTGGATCCCGTGTTCTTCCGGAATATTGAGAACGTGAGAACGCCGGTCACTCTGCGGTTCACCACGCCGTTCCGTGTTCTGCGGATGGCACTCCTCTTCATCGTCGCCATGTTCCTGCCCGTCATCGTCGCGCTGTTCCTCAACGGCTTCGACTTTGAGCGGCTGGAGCTGGGCGGATCCGCCGTGTGGTTCTGCATCGCCGTTCCCACGGTCCCCGTTATTCTTCTGAAATACGGCATCGTCCAGCTGTACGAGCGCCCCTGGGTCTATATCCGGAAGCCGGACGGGAAGCTGAAGCGGTACCGGGAGAAGCATCATGTCGAGATCGACAAGGGGACCGTCAAGGAGATCCTCCGGATCGTATTCATCCCGCCGGCAAGCCTGGCCGTGTGGTTCGGCATCATCAGCTTCTTCGTCATGTGTTACCTGACGGCCTTCGGCTTCGACTGATCGGAGGTCACGGGGCCGGAATTCCTCCCGCTGCCGTCTGCCCGGCGTCCGGAGGTGAACCGATCCCGCAGTTACAAATGAAAAACAGAAAGAGCCCCGTCTTCCATGCGCCGCCTGATGCGCGGAGGACGGGGCTTATTCTATATTCCGGTCACGCGCCTTCCGCGTCGGACAGATTGTCCCTGAATTCGTTGACCAGGTCCTCCGGGGCGCAGTCGTCGTTGTACAGGATGTCCGTGCCGCCGCCTAAGAGGATGTTGTCGTGGATCCGGTTGTTCCGGCTGCGCTGGACTGCGATCTGAACGGAATTGCCGAGGAGGGCGTTGTGGTCGAACTCGCATTCCTCGGTGAAGCCGAGACGACGGGCGTATCCTCCGAAGCAGAGCCCGGCAAAACCGTGACAGTCCGCTATGGTGTTGTGATGGACCCGGACGCCGCGGACCCGGAACAGGGGATCGTCGTCGGGGGAGTGCTCCGTGGCCACCTCGATGCCGATGTCGCAGGAGCGGACGGTGTTGTCGTATATCTCAATGTTCTGCCCGCCGTCCACGTAGATGCCTCCGGCGCAGTGGTCGAAGGAGCCGTCCCGGTAATAGGCCATGTTGCCCTCCGTGCAGATGTTCCAGACCACGTTGTCCCGGCAGATCCCGTTCCGGACCATGTCGGATTCATAGGGGCTGTGACCCTCCTCAGAATCCGGGGTGCGGGCGGTGCCTTCGAAGCCGATCATGTCGATGCCGATGTTGTTGTTGTCGTGGATCACGTTTCCGGCGATGAGGAAGCCGTCCACGTTGCCGTTGAGCACCACGGACTCGCTGGAGCCGCACTGACAGTCGTATACATGACAGCCCTCGACGGTGAGATCCCGGACCGGGGACAGGGGATTCCTGGCGTAGACGCAGATGCCGTGGGTCCCCCGGATCCCGTGGACGGCGCAGTTTCGGATCGTGATGCCGGTCAGGGTCCGCGTGCCCGAGGCCGGGGTGCTGTCGTACCGGATCCCGTGGGTGCCGCCCTCCGTCTCCACACCCTCCAGGACGAAGCGGCTCAGGTCGGTCAGCCGGATCCCGACACCTTTTCCGGGCCGGACAACCGGCTTTTCCCCGTCGGCGGCGCGGACCACGGTGGGAGATTCCTCCGTGCCGGACCATTCCGGGCCGAAGACGAGGGGACCGTACACCCCCTCGTGAAGCAGGATCAGGGAGCCCGGGACGGGGGCGGGCAGGGGAGAATCCGGGGTGAGATGGATGACGTTCATGGCGTTCTCCTGTTTGAGACTTTGCCTGTATTCTACAGCCGGACGGGGGATTTGTCAAGCTCCGCGGATTCGGTGCAATTCTGCTTTTTGCTTGACGATGCGGCGCGGTTTGTGGTATAATCATTCAGATCGGATTCCCCTTTTCGGGACGCCGCCGGAGAGTCCGATCGACTGCGTGGTACAGGAGGCTTTTATGTCGGATATTGCCGGGATCATCAGCCGGGTATGGCCGGAGTGGACAATCGAAAAGCAGATCGGCCGGGGCGCGTTCGGACAGGTGTTTCAGGCCGTGCGGGGCGAGCTGGGTTTTGAGACCCGGTGCGCGATCAAGGCCGTGGAGGTGCCGCCGGACGATTCGGAGACGGACGCTCTGCGGCTCGAGGGCATGACGGAGGAGGAGATCCGCCAGTATTTCCGTCGGCAGGCGGAGAGCTTCGTCGGCGAGATCCGGATGCTGGACTCCCTCAAGGGTGCGCCGCACATCGTCGGGATCGAGGACTTCCGTGTCGTGGAGCAGGAGGACGGGCTCAGCTGGGTCATCCTGATCCGGATGGAGCTTCTGACGCCCTTCCCGGTGTACGTGCGGTCTGCTCCCATGACGGAGGCGGAGACGGTCCGGCTGGGGATCGAGCTGTGCAAAGCCATGGAGATCTGCCACGGCCTGCACGTCATCCACCGGGACATCAAGCCGCAGAACATCTTCGTGGACCGCTTCGGCTCCTTCCGGCTGGGGGATTTCGGCATCGCCCGGAAGATGGAGAGCCTGACGAACAGCATGTCGAAGAAGGGGACCTACGGGTATCTGGCCCCCGAAATCAACAACGGGTTCCATTACGACGAGCGGGTGGACATCTACTCCCTCGGTCTGGTGATGTATCAGCTGGTGAACGAGAACCGGATGCCGTTCCTCTCCACGCCGGAGGACGCGCGGAACCCGGAGAAGCGGTCGTCGGCCATGGAGAGGAGACTGCGGGGCGAGCCTCTGCCTCCTCCCTGCGCCGCGTCACCCGCTCTGGCGGACGTGATCCTGAAGGCCTGCCGGTATGATCCGAACGACCGGTTCCGGACTGCGTCGGATATGAAGAACGCCCTGCTGGCGCTGGAATCCGGCACGGAGGCGGACCTCGCCCATGCTCCGCAAATCCCGGTGAAACCGGCGGAGACCGTTCCCGAAGAGCCCCATCCGGCCGCGGAGGCTGCCCCTGAGGAGCCGGCGGACGACGAAGCCACCCTGTCCCCCAGATCGGCCATGAGAAAAAGGGCGGCGGAAGCCTCCGAAAAAACGGCTGCCCGGGATGAGGATACGGAGCGTACGGTCAGAGCGGCGTCCGAACGTACCCGTACCGGATCGGACGCCTCCGCACGGAAGTCCTCCGGGAAGAAACCCGGGCCGGGCAAGAAGCAGATCCTCATCGCCGTACTGGCGCTGCTCCTGCTGTCGGCATCCGTGTTCGGCATCGCCTCTCTCAGCCGGAGAAGCGCTCCCGATGGGACGAATGAGAGCGGTCGGCAGACGGCGGACAACGCCCGGACCGATACGGAGACCCCGGAAACGGAGCCTGTCTATACCCTTGAGCCGGTGTCCGGAGAGGGTGGCGCCGTCCTCATGGAGCCCGGGAGCGCGAAGCTCGGGGACCGCGTGACCCTGACCGCTCATCCGGAGGAGGGATACGTGTTCTCCGGGTGGACGGCGGACGGGATCGAGCTGGAAAAGCCCGCGGACGAGGCAGAGAACAGCTTCGTCCTCACGTCCCCGGATTACAGGCTGGAGGCCAGGTTCGACATCCTGCACCGGCTTGAGGCGGAGAACCGTCCGGAGAATCTGACGGTCCGTTTCTCTCCGGAGCAGGCGAAGCTGGGCGATACGGTGGAGGTGACGGCTGAGCCGGACGCCGGATACCGCTTTGTCGGCTGGGAGGCGGAGGGGCTGACCCTCGACCGTCCGGAGAGCGAGGCGGAGAACAGCTTCACCCTGACGTCGGACGAATTCTCCCTGAAGGCCCTGGCGGAGCCGATCAAATACGCGGTGTGGGTGGAGTCGGACGGATCCGGCACGGCGGAAGCGGACAAGGCCGGCGCGGTCATGGGGGAGAGAATCACCCTGAAGGCCACCCCTACGGTCGGATACGTCTTTAAGGAGTGGAAGGTCATCTCCGGCGGCGTGACCGTGAAGGACAACGCGCTGACGGTAGGAACGGAGGACGTGCGGGTCCGGGCGGTGTTTGAGGAGGTTCCGTATACGATCACCGTTTCCGTCGACGGGCAGGGAAGCGCGTCGGCGGACAAATCCAGCGCGGTCAGAGGCGACAAAATCACTCTGAAGGCCACCCCCGCGGACGGCTATTACCTCAAGGATTGGGTGGTTCTCTCCGGCGGTGCGGAGGTGAAGGACAACGCGGTGACGGTGGGAACGGAGGACGTGCGGATCCTGGCGGTGTTCGAGCCGAAGCAGTCCCGGCTGGCTCTTGTCAAACCGGCGGACGCACAAGTGGACGCACGCTTCTTCACCACCGTGGAGGAAAAGTGGTTCAAGGCGTATTCCGCCAAGATGGACGAATTCATCGGATACTGCCCGGACGCAAGATTCGGCTTCATTCACCTCGACAGCGACCATATACCGGAGCTTGTCTGCTGCGGAAGGGAAAAGGTGCAGTACGAGACCTGGCTGCCCGATTCGTATACGCCGGACAGCATGGTTGACTATTACGATGTGTATACGATCCGAAACGGTCAGGTGGAATCTCCGGCCTTCTGTTACGGCGGGCCCTTTGAGTATGTGGCGCGGTCGGGAAGATACCGTTTTCTGCATCTGTATGCGGCTTTCAGTATGGATTATTACATTTATGATAATATGATCGATCAGGAATTCGGAAACGACGGATACGTGGTGAGGGATCCGGATCTCACAGGAGGAAAGACATCTGTTCTGGTGATCGGCTTTGAGGATCCCGACCCGGTCCTGGGCGGATGGTCTGAGAGGACCCTAAGCGCGGATCAGTATCTGGAACTGATGAAAACGTATTACCCCGTTACGGCGGATGCCCTGGAGGACGTCGAGGTCTCCGGCGCGTCCTACACCGTCCGGCGGGATCTGCTCGCACCGAAGAGTGAATTGAACATCCTGAAATAAGCGGCTTCATGAAAAAAGAAGGTCTGTCATACCGGCAGGCCTTTTTTCGTTCCGGTGCGGTCCATGGCCCTATGAGCGTCTCCGCACCGTCACACGCCCATCTCGCGCAGCTTCTTCACGATCTCCTCCGCCGCTCTCCAGTGGGAGTCCCGGTCGGGATGGGAACGGGAGCCGGGACCGGAGGAGGGCGTCAGGGAGAGATACGCCGCGTCGTGTCCGCCTTCGCTGAGGTAGGTTTCCACGGCCTTTTTCAGAATCGGCTCCATGGGCTTCCCGCAGAGACCGCAGGCCCAGAGGAGCTTCGCACGGGGATTGCGGCTCCGCGCCTCCGCCATGAGCTCCACAGCCCAGCGGCAGAGCAGATCCTCCGCTTCGGTCCGCTCCTCGCCCGATTTTCGCAGGATCGCCGAGCCGTCGTTGGTGCCGAGATTGATGACGACGGCGTCCGCCTGACGTTCGGGAAAGTCCGCCGGAATCTCTCCCCCCGGAATGGGTGCGCAGAGCTGACCGTAGATCCGGCCGATGCGGTTTTCGGTCCGGTCGTCCCAGCTTCTGGACGCACCCCAGCCGCCCAGGGCGATGACCCGCATGTCGGCGTTCATCCGCTCCGACACCAGGGCGGGAAAGGCGGAGAGCACCGAGATCCACGCCATGCGCCATTCATTCGCAGAAACGGGACCCAGCGTGCCCTCGCCCACGGTCAGGCTGTCGCCGAGAAATTCGATGAGCAGGGGACGTTCGGCGGGAGCGGAGGGTTCTCCGTCCGTGAACACCGATTCGATCACCACCGGTCCGGCGTCGCCTCCCTGTACCGGCTGGGAATCGCGGACCACGGCGATCTCATGGGGTACGCTCCCGTCCATTCCGGAGAGCAGGGTGTAGCGGCGCGTCCCGGCGGTCAGAGGGAACCGGCAGACGGGCGCGCCATCCACGGTTACTCCGATCCAGGGGCTGTGGACGGACCCCTGCCAGGTGATGTCAGCCTCCAGAACGGTGCAGGCAAGGGAGGTGCGGATCCCGGAGCCCGACCACCAGAGGCAGGTTTTTTCTTCGGCGGGATTGTGTCGGCCCAGAGGGGCAAAACGGGGATCGGGCAGGGTGATGAGCGGCATAACGGGTTCTCCTTTCAGATTTCTTCGGGACGGATTGCGGCAATACGGTTCACAGCTCAAGCGGCTTCTGCCGTCTCAGTACCCGGACAGGGGAGGGAGCCTCCGATGCGGCGTCCGGATCCGTCAGATCGGCGGCGCGGCTGATCTCCCTTCCGTGCCAGCAGACGATCACGTCCTCCGGCAGGATCCCGAGGCGTCTGGCGGGAGAGTTCTCCTCCACGGACAGGACCAGCGCGCCTCGGTGCTCCGCCGTCCCGTACACCGACATCTCTCCGTCAGTTTCGATGTCCTTCACCGTGAGCCCCGGAGCCGGGATCCGGACGGCGGAGGAAGAGCGGGCGTCGTCACAAGGCGTTTCGATCTCCGGGAGGTCAGGCGTCGGCGCGATGGACCGCAGCGGCGCGTACCGGACCCCGAAGAGGGCGGGGAAGTCCTCAAAGCCCGGCAGACCGATCGGACGGAAATCCCCCTTGTCCGGCGCGGCGAACCGGACGCTCCGCTTCACGGAATGCTGGTCCTGTCCGGAGACCCGGGACAACTCCTCCGCGGCCAGCTCCACCCCCTCCGGGACCGACGGATCGGCGAGGATATTGCCGTCGACGCGCTCGCCCCACTTCTCCGGCATGGCATAGGGGGAGTAGGAGGCGAAGACCAGATTTTCCTCGATCCGGTCGCCGCTGTGAGGATACCAGACGTGGACGTGCAGGCCGTTGTTCAGACAGATGTTGCGGCGCACCGTGCGGAAGAAGCCCTCCCTCAGCTTGATCCCGCCCCGGAGGCAGAGGTTCTCCTCGATGACGTACCGGGAGGAGCCGTCGTCCAGATCGATGTCCCAGCCCCGGTCGCAGCGGAAGCGGCTGCGGCGGATCGTGTTGGGAGCGGTCATGTCCAGGGAGGCGTATTGTCCCGCGTCCCGGTCGTCCAGCCCCTCCAGATGCCAATACCGGTCCCGGCCCCAGGAATTGAAGCTGCCGTGGTCCCCGGTCTCCCGGACCGTGTCGAACACGTCGCAGCCCTCGATCACATGGCCGCCGAAGGTGCCCTCGGAGATGTTGATTCCCGCCCGGGACGCCCGGCAGACGGTGCAGTTTCGGACGGTGACGCGGGCCGCCATGGAGATCTCCACCCCGGTGGCCTGTTTTTCGGTGAGGCCCACCCCGTCGATGAGGCAGTCCTCGGCGAGGCAGTCCTTCGGATAGTTATCCGAGGCCGGCCCGGGCGTAAGATCGACGTCGGTGAGGGACTGGGTCTCGTTGTATTCAAACAGCGGGGAGCGCACCGCGTCGGGACGGCCCACGAAGCAGATCCCGGACGCGCCGGTGTTTCGGATCAGGGTCCGGACCACGGAGATCCCGGAGCAGTTTCCGTCCGCGAACACGCCGTTTGAGCCGATGTCCCGCAGAACGCACCGGTCCAGGCCGCAGCGATCCGAATCCCGGAAGGTCATGGCTCCGCCCCGGTATACGGTCCAGTCGCTCCGCAGAAGGGGCTCCTTTGTTTTCATAAAGGTCCGGACCGTGCGCTCGAAGGTCAGGTTCTCGAAGGTGACGTTCTCGCAGCCCTCCAGCACGAAGAAGCCCTCGGACACGGCGGCCTCCGCTTCGCAGAGATCGTCCCCGGGATACGGGATCACGAGGAGCCTCCCGGCCTTCGCGTCATAGAACCATTCCCCGGGCTCCGTCAGCTCCTCCCGGATGTTCTCGGCGTACCGGTATTCGTCGTGCATGCCCATCTGCCTGTTGTTCTGCCATCCTCCCGTCAGAAGAAGGGATCCGTCCGGCGCCTTCCCGTCGATGCGGTAGGAGAAGCCGCCCCAGAGATGCCGGTGCATGGCGTGGATCCATCCTCCGGCGGGATCGGCCCAGTCCTTCGTCTTCTCCGGCAGCACGCAGTCCGCCGCGTATCCGCCGAAGGGAAGAGTCGGGTCCGTGCGCTTCGGATAGCGGGCGTTTTCATAGCGGCGGGAGCCGGACCAGAAGCCGTCCACGGGGCAGGGAACGGACACCGACAGCACGCCGGACTCCTCCTCGGCGAAATCCTCCCTTGGGAGCGGGATCGTACCTCTCAGCACCGCGCCGTCCTCCCCGACGATGCGGATGTCTTTCTTTCCCCTGATCCGGATCGGCGACGGAAACCGGTGGATCCCCGCGGGGACGGTCAGGACGGAATGATCCGTCAGGCGTTCAAAATCGATGGCTTGCATAGGCTCGGCCTTTCACTGCGGCGGTCTGCCGGATGGCGGAAGAAAACCGCGATGCGTCCGACTCATGGTTCTATTATACCGGGATCGGGGCGGTTTGTCAACGGCTCCGCTCTTGACAAGGCCCGGCCTCCTGTGCTATCATACCGGTAAAGGCGGGCCCCGTCGGGATGAGGGACGCCGGAGATCTGACAGATCGGAGAGGTTGCGATGAAGGATTACGCCGGATACGTCAATGTGTTCCACGGATGCGGAGAGATCGACCCGAAGCCGGAGGGGATCGCCGCCCGGTGGTATTTCATCAAGGCCGGGTGCGGAAACACGAATCCCGCCGCCTGCCTTCCGTTTTCCGCCGTGTCGGTCGGGCCCTTTTCCGGAGGTTATCCCACCGGGTACGGCGACCACCTGCCGAACTCCTTCGCCCGTCCCGCCCATTTTCCCGGCGGAAAGGGACTTCTGGGGTTCTCCCATCTTCAGCACAGCGGCACGGGCGCCATCGGATACTACTACAACTATGCCGTAGTGACGCCGCGGTATCCGGACTCCCCCGAGCGGCGCGAACCGGCCTCCGAAGCCGCCGAGCCCGGGTATTACACGGCGGTGCTTGAGGACATCCGCTGCGAGCTGACCGTGACCGGACGGACCGCTCTGCACCGGTATACCTTCGGACACGGCGGCGGATTCGTCATGGTGGATTTCTCAAACAACGGCCTGAACATCCCGGGACGGGAGAGGGCGGGCGCGGAGAATCTGTCCGTATGGCTCGAGGATGAGGGAACGGCCGCGGCGGAGGCGGACATCGAGGGCGTCCGGATCCATATGGCGGTCCGGGCCGACACGGGGATCCGGATCGAGGATGGTCTGGCGCGGATCGAGGTCCCGGAGAACGGGATTGTGAATCTGGCACTCAGCCTGTCTCCCCGGGACATGGCGCGCGCGCTGGAGCGGGTCCGGGGAACTTACAATTTCGACGAAGCACGGCGGGAGGCGTACCGGAGCTGGAACGAAAAGCTGTCCCTCATCGACATCGAGACGGACGACGAACGGGTCAGGCGGATCTTCTATTCCAACCTCTACCACTCCCTGATCAAGCCGTCGGACTGGACGGATGAGAGCTTTCTTTACGGGGACGGCCCCTTCACCGCGGATCTTGCCACCCTCTGGGACATGTACAAGACGGCCCTGCCCCTGATCTATATGATCGACGGGGACATGGGTGCGAAAATCAGCGAAACCCTGCTCCGGGTCTGCGAGACCGAGGGCGTCATGCCGGTGGAGCTGGGCCTGTCCCGCCATTACGAGCACACCACCTCCCAGGCCAGGATGCTGGGCTTCTACGTTCTGTTCACGGCGTACCGGTTCGGGTATCCCACGGACGTGAAGCGGCTTCTGGCGGACTTCCGGCTGGACCTTTTCGCCGAGGGAAAGCGGGATTTCACCGAAGGAGGCCGGTGCGCGTCCCACACCTTCCTGCTGGATATGGCGGAGGCCTGCACCCTGGCGGCGGACATCGCGAGGGAAAACGGCGACGCGGATACCGAGGAGCTTCTGCGGCCCTACGGGAAGCTGTGGGAGCGGGCGTATTCCCGGGAGACGGGTCTGCTGGGGGCGGATTCCGGCTACTACGAGGGCACGCTCTACAACTACTCCTTCCGGCAGATGGCCGACATGGACGCGCGGATCGCACTGGCGGGCGGAAAAGAGCGGTTCGTGAAGCTGCTGGACGATTTCTTCGGATACGGCGCGCCGCCGGTGGTCCTGCCCACGGATCCCCATGACGGGGCTGTGGTCAGCGAGGGCATGAAGCTGGGGCGGTTCGAGGGCTTCAACAACGAATCCGACACGGAGGCCCCGTTCTCCTATGTGTACGCCGGCCGCCACGACCGCACCTGCGAGATCGTCCGGGCGGGCATGAAATGCCTGTTCACCGAGGGACGGGGCGGGATCCCGGGCAACAACGACTCCGGCGCCCTGTCGTCCTACTACGTGCTGATGGCTCTGGGGCTGTTTCCCGTGGCCGGACAGGATCTCTTCCTGATGGGCTCTCCCTTCGTGAGGTCCGCCCGGATCCGGCTGTATACCGGCGGGGTGCTTGAAATCGGGACCGACGGCGTCAGCGATGAGCGGATCTATGTAAAGAGCGTCCGCTTCAACGGAAGGGAGCTTCACGGCTTCCGGATCCCCGCCGGAGAGCTGATGCGGGGAGGGAAACTGGAATTCTGCATGACGGACCGGCCGGAGGGGTGAGTCCGCATGCCGTATCTGACGATTTGAGGAGGAATGTACCATGTCGAAACTGTGTGCAATCAAACCCGTATACCGCGCCGATTCCCGGTTCGCCGGATGCGCCGCGGTGTTCTGCGCCTACGCCCGGGAGGACCTCGGAGCGGAGTGGACGGAGGGAGACGGCGGCCTGAGACTGGAGTACGAGGAGGGACACGGCGCCGAGGGATACCGGATCCGGATCTCCCCGGACGTGGCGGTTCTCTCGGCCGCCGCGGAGAAGGGCATGCACAACGGCCTGGCCGATCTGCTGTCCCGGATGACGCGGGAGGGAGACAGTATCGCGGCGGAGGCCTGTGACCGGACCGAGGAGCCGGACTGCCCCTGGAGAGGGCTGATGGTGGATCTGGCCCGTCAGTGGCATCCGCTGCCGTATGTGCTCTCCTATGTCGATCTGTGCTGGAAGAACCGGGCATCCCGCCTCCAGCTGCACTTCACCGATTCCCAGAGCTTCACCCTGCCCATGAAGGCGTATCCGAAGCTCTCCACCGCGGGCAGGACCTACACCCCGGAGGAGATCGGGATTCTGACGGACTACGCGGCGGCGCGTGGGATCACTCTGGTGCCCGAGGTGGACGTGCCGGGGCATACGGGTCCGTTTTTCTCGGCGTATCCGGAGCTCTTCGGCAACACGGGGGTCCTTCCTGCCTCGGACGAGGTGTTCGACGCCCTGAGGGTCATTTTCGGCGAGGTGGCGGAGCTGTTCCCCGGCTCTCCCTGGATCCACATCGGCGGGGACGAGGCCAGCATCGGCGCGTGGGAGAACTGTTCCCGGACGCAGGAATGGATGAAGAAGAACGGCGTCGCGGACATTCACGAGATGTACGCCGAATACATCCGGGTGCTGACGGACATGATCCTTTCCATGGGGAGGACGCCCGTGGTCTGGGAGGGCTTCGGGAAGGCGTACAACGACCGGATCGACCGGCGCACCCTGGTCATCGCCTGGGAATCCTACTATCAGCCCGCCTACGATCTGGCCGCCGCCGGATTCACCCTCATCAACTGCTCCTGGAAGCCCCTGTATATCGTCACGCCCTCCACCTGCTGGTCCCCGGAGGAGATCGCCGCCCACGATCCCTGGAGGTGGGATCACTGGTGGGAGAAATCCGTCGCCTATCCGGACGGGTACCGCATCGACCGGAAGTATCCCGTGCTGGGCAGCCAGCTCTGCGCCTGGGGCGACCGGATCGCCGGCTGGGAGAACTGGGAGGAAGGGATCCGTCAGGAGCGGGAGCTGGTGGCCGAACGCCTGCCCGCCCTCTGCAATAAGCTCTGGCATCTGGACTCCTGAGGGGTCCATCCGTCATGAGGCAGAATGAGAGGTTCCTATGTACGATTTTCCAAACTGCAAGAGCCGCCCGGAGCCGGATACCTCCCACGCCGTGGAGCTGGATAAATGGGACGTCCCCGGAGAGAGACGGTTTTTCCGCGATCTGCGCCCGCTGGCCGACGACCGTCGGATCCTGCGCAATCCCCACAAGGGCTGGTACTGGCATTATATTGACAACGGCTATCCCCGTCCCAATTACAGGGCGGACCACGATCCCGCCGACCATCTGGAGGATTTTCCCGGCCTGAACCACCTCTATCTCCGCTTCGACTGGGGAGATATTGAAAAGGAGGAGGGCGTATACGACTGGTCCTACATCGACAAGATCATGGAGGAATGGGGCGGGTACGGATACCGGTTCAGCCTGCGGATGGTGACCTACGAGGGGGACGGATCCATCCCCTTCGCCACCCCGGAATACGTCTACCGGGCCGGAGCCGCATGCTATGCGCTTCCGGGAGGCCGTCTGGAGCCGGACTACGGGGATCCGGTGTTCCTCGAGAAGCTGTCCCGCTTCATGGAGGAGGCCGGGCGGAAGTTCAACGGCGATCCCCGGATAGAGCTGGTGGATGTCGGGACCTTCGGCACCTGGGGAGAGGGCCACACCGGAAACGGATCGGATCTGGTGTACCCCGCCGAGGTCATCAAAAAGCACATCGATCTCCACGTGAAGAACTTCCCGGACACCTTCGTGATGCTCAACGACGACCACATCAACCACCGCTGGAGCCGGGGCAGGGAGGAGAATCTGGAGCTGATCGACTATGCCGCGTCCCTGGGGCTGGGGCTGGACGACGACTCCGTATGCGTGCGGTACTACGCCGAGAACTGCGGCTACAACACCCTGCGCACCCCTTGGCTCTTCGACCGGTTCAGCGAAAACGCCCCCATCGTGCTGGAATTCGAGCATTATCAGGCCGTCGCGCCGGAGATCTTCAAAAACGGCTATCCCTTCCTGGACGCCATGCAGAGGGTCCGGGCCACCTTCGCGGGCTTCCACGGGTATCCGAGACCCTGGCTGAAGCGGGAGCCCTGGCTCAGCGAATACGCGGCGAACCGGCTGGGGTACTGGTTCTTCCTGGACGGCGCGGAGATCCCTCCCCTGGCGTCCGGCGTCCGGAACCGGCTGAAGCTGTATTTCGCCAACCGGGGATTCGCCCCCTGTTACCGGAAATACGATCTCGTGCTGAGGCTGACGGGGGACCGCGGCGTCTGGACGGAAACGCCGGACGCCGACTGCCGCCGGTGGATGCCCGGGGAGTGCGCCGTCGAATGCGTGACCGTCCGGCCGGAGCTTCCCGCGGGGACGTATCAGGCCGAGCTGGGGCTCTTCGAGAACGGGAGGCCCATCGGGCTGGCCATGCGGAAGGACGTGGAGACGGATGACGGATTCTACCGGCTGGGCTCCGTTGAGGTCAGGGAACTGTAAACAAAGATCCCCCGTCCATCCGGAAACCGCTCGGGGCTCCGGACAGGCGGGGGATGTTTTGGATCGGATCGAAGGACAGGAAACAACATGGGACTGCCGCATTTCTCCGTGTTCAGGATCATGCGGCAGCCCCTGCGTTTTATTTCGCGCCGATGATGCAGCCGCCGGACGCGCCGCTGTCACCGGACAGAATCAGCCAGGCCTGCTTTCCGGCTCCGACCGCGCCCTTGTAGAGATGGGCGGACAGGGTGGAGTCCACGTCCTCCCCGTCGGTGAAGGGGGCCGTTTCCACCAGCTGAGCCTCGGTTTTCTTCCCGCCGGAGATCACCGTCACCGGTCCCTTGTCGAAGGCGCCGGAGACGACCGTGCCCTTGACGGCGACGCAGTCCTTCATGGCCTTGGCCCGGGCGATACCCACGTCCGTGGCCTTCGGGGAGATCGGATGGGCGAACTCCGCCTTGAAGAGGTTCGGATATTCGCCGCTGAACGCCTGTACCAGCTTCGCGTTCACCGCTTCCTCCTCCGCGATGGCGGCCTTCACCGCTTCGAGGGACATTTCGGAGATGAGCCGGTTCCCGACGAGGGACTGGACGCGGGCCACGCATTTGTCGCAGATGGCCCCGTCGGTCAGCTCGGTCTTGGAGAAGAAGCCCATCGGCTGTCCGCAGATCGGGCAGGTCTCCTTCGGCTTATTGCCGCCGAACAGCTTTGAAAAGAATCCCATGGTATTACCTCCTGTTTGAAATGTGTTCCTTCGTGACAGCGGCGGTCAGGGCCGCAGGATCCTCGCTGAATCGCTCGTGACGGTATCGCCGTTCTCGTCCGTGACGACGCAGTAGAACTCCATGTCGTAGTTCTCCGGCCCGCCGTTCATCGGGATAATCAGCACCGGCGCTCCGTTGAAAGCAGGGTTGACCGCTCTCGCGGAACCTTTGTAGACGACCATCCACATGTATTGATACGTTTTGGTTCCTCCGGCGACCTCGATCTGGAAAACGGCGTATCCGTCCAGAGGCGCGCTCGTGTCCTGCGGCTGTTTTTTGATCCCGAGAAGCCCATCTTCGCTGTTTGCCTCGGTGTAGTAGCAGATATCGCTGATGATCGTCTTGCCTGCGGCATCCGTCACGACGCATCGCGTCGAAAAAACGGCAAGGTTGGTTGTCGTAGAGAGCTCCAGAGCCGGGGAGGAGGGTACACCCCACGAAGTCCATGGGCTGCTTGTGCCATCCCCAAAGTGACGGGAATACTGCCAGTCATATTGATAGGGAGGGGTTCCGCCGGTGACTTCTATGGTGTACATGATCTGCATATCCAGCCAGGAATGCTCGTTGCCTGTCACCTCGACGGACTGCGGCTGCTTGGTGATCTTCAGACTGTTGTCATAGTACCTGTACAGATATACCTCGTCCGAATCGATTTTGGTTCCGTCCGCGTCGGTGATCCTGCACCAGACCCGGATCGTTTCATTTGCCGCGAAGTAGTACGGGTCGTCCTCCACATACTGATCCGCAGTTTCGGTTTTTGTGTGGGACGCGCTCAGTCCGCCGAATTGCTCCGTTGCAACATACCAGTCGTATTTATAGGGCGCCTTGCCGCCGGAAACGGTCACCGAGAAGACCGGCTTGTCGGATGCCGATGTCATGGTGTAATCCACGGGCTGCTTCGTGATCTTCAGCTCGGGGACATTCTCAACGAACGGCGTGACCTCGGCCTTTTCGGATGTGACCTTCGCTCCGTCGGCGTCCGTCACCTCCACATAAACGCGGACGTATTTGGTGAAGGTGAAGGAGTCCTTCGAGAAGGTGACGTTGTAGGTGGTGGTCTGTTTCTCGGAGGCAACCTCCTGGAAGTTGCTCCCGGTCTCCTTTTCGATCCACCATTTGTAGGTGTAGGGAGCTTTGCCGCCCGTGATCTCCACGGTGAACGACACGGTCTCATCCGCCTTCTTCAGCGTGTAGTTCTGCGGGGACTTCACGATCTTCAGACCGTCGGCGGGAATGGTGAGCTTCGCCGAGGAGGAGGTGACCTTCGCTCCCGCCGCGTCCGTGACGACGCACCAGTACAGGCTGCCGTCATCCATGGCGCGGATATTCGTCAGCGTCAGAGTAGCGGTCGTCGTTCCGCTGTTCAGCTCATTGTCCTTCAGCTTGATCTCGTCGGTGTTCGTGTACTTGGTGTACCACTGATAGGTGCAGGGGCTCTTTCCTCCGCTCACGGCGACGGTGAAGGAAGCCTTTTCGTTGGCGCCGACCTTCGCCGACACGTCCGCGGGCTGCTTCGTGATCTTCAGAGCGTCCGCCGGGGCTTCCTCTCCCATGGAGAAGGAGATCCTCTTGTCCACGAACATCATGCGGGTGAGGATGGCGGCCACCTCGCTGCGCTTGATGTTGTCGGCGGGCTTGCAGAGGTGCTTGGTCCACGCCCCATTGTAGGTGTCGTCGGAGCCCTGCAGGATCCCGGCCCGGTAGAGCTTGTAGATCTCCGGCGCTTCGGGATAGCTCGCGGGCACGTCCGGGATGGAGCCGTCCGGGACCTCGTTTTTCGCGGCCAGGGAGGCATCCGGCAGGGCGTGGGCGAAAATAGCCATGTATCCGGCGCGGGTGGCCTTTGCCGTCCAGTCGTAGTCCTTCGCGATGATGCCCTTCATCTTCGCGTAGTCCGCGTAGCTCTGGTACCAGGGATCCCCGTTTACCAGGGAGACCGTGCCCGTTTCGTTCTTCTGATGCATGCAGGCGGCCAGCTTGACGGCCTCCGCGTAGGTCAGAAGATCGTCGGGGCAGTAGGTGGTCGCGGACTTGCCGTTCACGAGCCCCGCGTCCACGGCGGTTTTCACGTCGTTGTAGTACCACGCTTCGGGGGACACGTCGATAAAGGGCAGCTCTCCCGACGCGGCCGCGGACCACGGAAGCAGTCCGACGCACAGAAGGAATGCCAGTGTCAGGGTGACGATGCGTTTCATGGGTTTTCCTCCTTTCGGAATCCGTCTTTGCGGAACGATTTTCCGACGGGGCAGGTACCCCGCGGGAAACTCCTGCTTTATGTATTATAACAAAAACCAAGCTGTAACGCATCGTTAATATTGAGGAATTTGAGATTGTGCGGCCGATCCCGGAAAATTCGGTCAGCCGCCTTGCATCGGGAGCCGCTTCCGTGTATAATAGCGTCGGGAGAGCTGTCGGAACGACCGCCGCATGGACAGATGCTTCGGGGGAGGGATGATCAGTGTTCAGAGCCGAAAACCGGTCGCTGGAGCTGGACTTCGGAACCGTCGACTATATCCGTTTCGGGGAGGGGAAGAGGACCCTTGTCATGATCCCCGGGGTGGGAGACGGACTCAGAACCGTCCGGGGCATGGCTCTGCCCTTCGCCCTGATGTACCGCACGCTGGCGGAGGATTTCACGGTGTATGTGTTCAGCCGCAGACGTCAGCTCCCGGCGGGCATGACTACCCGGGAGATGGCGGAGGATCTGAACGGGGCCATGGAGGCACTGGACCTGGAAGCCGCGTCGGTGGTGGGTGTCTCCCAGGGCGGCATGATCGCCCAATGGCTGGCTGTCGACCATCCGGACCGGGTGGGAAGGCTGGTGCTGACCGTGACCCTCAGCCGTCCCAATCCCACGATCCTGGATGTGATCGCCCGCTGGCGCTCCATGGCGGAGCGGGGAGACTACCGGGGCATCATGCTGGATACGGCCCGCCGGTCCTATTCCCCAAAAAGGCTGAAGCGGATGGAATGGGAATACCGGCTGTTCGGCGGCATCGGAAAACCGAAGTCCTTCGACCGGTTCCTGATCCAGGCCGAATCCTGTCTGACCCACGACGCCTATGGCGTTCTGGACCGCATTTCCGCGCCCACCCTGGTGATCGGCGGGGACGACGACCGGATCGTGACGGGGGAGGCGTCGGTTGAGACGGCGGAGCGGATCCCGGACTGCAGGCTGTACATGTACGAGGGGCTGGGACACGGACTCTACGAGGAGGCCCCGGACTTTCTCGCCCGGGTGAAGGCGTTCTGTCTGGACGGGAGGACGATTTGAAGGCGTATTATCATCTGCCCGGGCTGTTTGAGTTCTGTTCCCTGTACCGGGTCTTCTTCCCGCTGTTCCGGGAGCGGAGGGAGTATTTCTACGACTGGTGCGACATCGGATCGGTCTACGGCGCTCCGGCGGACTGTCTCTGGGGCGGAGGCCGGATCGGATTCGGGGACGACACCCCGGAGGAGGCGCTGGCCCTGACCCGGGAATACGGGATCTCCGCGCGGCTCACCTTCAGCAACTCCCTCCTCCGGGAGGAGCATCTGTCGGACAGGAAATGCAACGCCCTGTGCGCGATGTTCGAGAAGAGCGGGCCCGTCGGGAACGGCGTCATCGTTGCGTCGGACCTTCTGACGGAGTACCTGCGGAGATCCTATCCCGGACTGTACCTCGTGTCCTCCACCACCAAGGTGCTGACGGACTTCGGACAGCTTGAGGCCGAGCTGGACCGGGAGGAGTTCCGGTACGTGGTGCCGGATTTCAGGCTGAACCGGGAGCTCGGACGGCTGAACGGGCTGCCCGCGGAGAAGAAGCGGAAGGCGGAGTTCCTCTGCAACGAATGCTGCCGGTTCGACTGCCCGGACCGGAGGGTCTGCTATGAGAACGTCAGCCGGAAGAGCCTGGGGGAGGACTGCCCGGACCACGTCTGCACGTCTCCCTCTGCCGGGCGCGGCTACCGGTTTTCCGACGCCATGAAGAATCCCGGCTTCATCGGGATCGACGACATCCGGACCGTCTATATGCCGAACGGTTTTTCCCAGTTCAAGCTGGAGGGCAGGAGCCTGGGCAGCGCGGTGGTGCTGGAATTCCTTCTGTACTACATGACGAAGCCGGAGCATCAGCTGGAAGTCCGGGAGGAGATCTATCTGGACAGCTCGCTGGATCTGTTCTGACGGCACAAGACAAAAAGACTCCTCGGCGGGGTGCCGGGGAGCCTTTTGCGCTTCGGGACAAGGGAAGGGATCAATCGTCGTAGAAGATGCCGAGGAACTTCTCCACGTTCTTTTTCATCGCCTTCTGGCTCTTTTTGTACTGGGAGGCCACGTTGGTGTCGTTGGCCACGCACATGGTGCGGAACATGTAGGGAAGGTTCATGAGGTTGGAGCCGAACTGGAAGGTGAAGTCCAGGTTCCGCCCCGCCATGATCAGGTCGATGATCTCGGCGGTGGCGGGCTCGGCGGAGTACCGGCTCTTCAGCGCCACGTCATAGTAGGCGGGGAAGACCGTCTTGTAGGATTCCGCGCAGAGGGCCTCGTAGATGGTGCCCACGAATTCGCCGTCCTCGGCGGGCATGGTCAGCGGCACGGCGAACACGGTGAACTGGTCCCAGCAGTTGGTGTAGTAGCCGTTCTGGGTCTCGTCCAGCTTCGGAAGAGGCAGAATTCCGTAGGTGTCCTCCATATCCGTCAGCGATTCGGTGGTCTCGCCGAAGTAGAGCTGGGTCATGGCCACCTTCCCGGCAGCGAAGTAGGCGGGGATGTTGCGCCAGTCGCCGCTGTTGTCGAAGAGGGAGCCCTCGGAGTTGTGGTAGAGCGCCGTCACCTTCTCCAGCGCCGTCACCGTCCGGTCGCTGAAGAACGTGATCTCGTAGTCCTCCCGGTCACGGATGACCAGGAGGGGAGAGATGTCCAGGGCGGCCAGCCACACGTCGTGGGTGTTGATGGAGCCGTTGATGACCGCGTAGCCGTGGATGTCGCCGGCGTCGTGCTTTCCGTCGCCGTTCAGATCCTGCCAGATCCCGGAGGTGATCTCCGACATTTTGTCCAGGGTCCAGACGCCCTCGAACACCATGTCGTACAGATCGGCGGAGGAGTAGCCGTACTGCTCCATGATGTTGTAGTTGAAGAACATGCCGTAGGTGTAGAGCAGGGTGGAGATGGACAGGTCGCTGTTGATGGCGAAGAGCTTCCCGTTGATGGTGGCGCCGTCGTTGGCCAGCTTGTTGTGCCAGGGCTGGTTCAGGTCCACCCGGGGAATGTCCAGCCAGTTGTAGAGGACCCGGGCCGTCACGGGAGTGAGGGTCAGATAATTGATGAAGCCGGCGATGTCGTAGTCGTGGGTTCCGGCGGTGACGGCCGTGACGATTTCATTGTAGGGCGTTTCGTTTTCCACCATGCCGATCTTGACGCCGAAGCGGTTCTCGATCAGCAGGTTGCGGTTGTACACGGCGTCGTTGGTGGCCTCGCCGGTGATCTCCTCGCTGAGGATCTCGTAGGTCTTGCGGGTTTCGGATTCGATGAGGTAGTCGCGGCCTCCGAAGTCCACGTCCGGAAGATTGTCCGGAATGCGCTGACGCTGCTCCAGCGGAGAGAGCTCCTCCTCGGCGGGCTCCGTGTCCGTGGGGGTGACCGTGTCGGAGGAGGCGGACGGTCCGGTCTCTTCCTCGACGGTTTTCTCGGAGCAAGCGGTCAGAGGCAGGGCGGTCATGAGGAGCGCGAGCATGAGGGAGACGAGTTTTCTTTTCATGGGTACCTCCTGTTGTCCGGCTGAATGGGTGTTGATGGAATTCTATCATATTTTTATACGGATTGTCAAGGCCCGCGTCCCATCCCGGCCCGGGATTTCCGCGTTCCTTATCATCCCTGCGGCATCGGGGGAGATGACAGCACCCTTGTGTTTACCCTCACCAAGAACAATGCGGAGGACGGGGAGGAGTGACGCGGATTCCTCCGGAGCATGATCCCCGCCGGGCGTATCCCGTCCGGTGAACAAACCAGGCATTGAAAGCCGCGGGATCCGGATCCCTCCGACTCTTTCGTTCCCGTCTTGACTCCCGGCCTCCTTCCATGGTATAATCATCCCGACAGGATCTTTCAATCAGGAGAGGAGTCGGACATGATTCACATTACGGTGCAGATCGAGAGGATCGACTATGAGAAGAGCGTCGAGAAGCTCCTGCCGCAGATCACGGCGGAGTTTTCGGCGAAGAAATCCCCGGACGCCCTGGAGCAGTTCGTGCTCAGGCTGGGAGAGGACGCGGTACCGGTGGCGAAGAAGCTCGTCGGATACATGGAGGACAGCGTGAGGGACGGACTCGTGGTGTGGATGGCGGAGAGCAGGCAGGAGCAGATCGTCCGTACCGTGAACCAGCATCTGGACGAGCTGTTCGGCAAGTCCGTCATGAAGGTCGGCGCGGTCAGTGCGGAGGACCGGCCCGGAACCAGACTGGCGCTCCGCGTTTCCCGGGTGGAGATCGATTACGCCGCCCTCATGAAGAGCCCCGCCGTCGGTTCCGCTCTGGACCAGCTGGGCGGGAACGGAGGACTCTTGAAGGGCGCGGCCATGTTCGCCCTGCAGATGGCGTCGATGGCCAGCCCGGACACCCTCGAGAAGCAGGGGATCGCGCTTCTGTCCTCGGACCGGGTGAAGCCGAAGATCCTCTCCGCTCTCACCGGCGCGTTCGAGAAGATCGGGCTGGCGGCGTCCGTGGCGGATCTGTCCGTGGAGGCGGGAGCCGGACCCGAAGCGAAAGCCCCGCAGGACGCCGGACTTCCCGCGGAACTGAAATCCGGACTCATGGACGCGGCGGCGGCGTTCCTCAGGGAAAAATCGAAATAAACGGAGCGGACGAATCGCGGGAGGTGCGTATGTACAAGAGGATTCTGCTTCTGTGCGATCTGGAGGGCGTGAACAACGTGGTGGGAGAGCCCTATCACGGACTGAGCCGCGGCACGGAGCAGTGGGAAATCGCAAGGCATCAGGCGGCGGGAGAGCTGAACGCCGCGGCGGACGCCCTGTTTGAGGCCGGAGCGGAGACCGTGGGGCTCTGGGACAACCACGGGGGAGGACACAACATCGACACGGGAGAGCTGGATCCCCGGATCACCGTCGAGGATCCTTCCGGTCCCCGCCTCGGCTTTGCCGCGGGACGGTACGACTGTGTGTGCTTTTTCGGGTACCATGCCATGGAGGGGACTCTCGGCGGCGTTCTGGCCCACACCATGAGCAGCGCGTCGGTGCAGTTTTACAGGCTGAACGGTCGCTATATCGGAGAGGTGGACATGGATTCCGCCATCGCCGCGTCCCACGGGATCCCGAGCCGCTTCTTCGCCGGGGGAAACATCGCGTGTGCCCAGGCGGAGCGTGCGGTGGAGGGCATCGTCACCGTGACTACCAAGACGGAGCTGTCCCGGAACCGGGCCGAGTTCCGGGAGAACGACGCGCTGCTCCGGGAGATCCGGGAGAAGATCGTCACGGCGGTCCGGGAAGAGCGGGACACACGTCCTCTGACCTTCCCCTGCGTTTTTGAAAAATCCTTCAAGCGGGTGGAGGACGCCGCGGCGTATCGGGAACGTCTTTTGTCGGCAGGCATCGCGGCGGAGCATCCGGAGGACGACATCCTGGGCCGGGACGCTCATACGGTGCGCTCCTCCGTCGGGACCATGGACGAATTCATCATCTGCATCTGAGAATCGGAGGGAACATGAACAAGGAATTCTTATTCGAGCTTCTTTCGACGGCGTCCGTTTCGGGAAACGAGGCCGGGCTGGAGAAGAAGGTTTACGACTATATGCGGGACAGGGCGGACTCGGTGACGGTGGACGAGCTGGGGAACGTGACCGCCGCGCTCAATCCGGAGGCGGCCTTCCGGGTGCTTCTGGCGGGACACGCGGACGAGATCGGGCTCATGGTCACGGCGGTGGGAGGCGACGGCACCCTCATGGTGACGAACATCGGCGGCATCTATCCCACCACCTATCCCGGCCACAAGGTGCGGATCCACACGAAAAACGGCGTTCTGTACGGCGCGGTGGCCAACTCCCGGGACACGGCGAAAAACGGGGATCTGAGGGCCTCCGACCTGCGCATCGACATCGGCGCGAAGGATAAGGAGGACGCTTTGAACCACGTGGAGCTGGGCGATACGGTGACCTTCGACACGGACGTGCGGGAGCTCTTGAACGGGCGCATTACCGGCCGGGCTCTGGACGACAGGGTCGGCGTGTATATCGTGATGGAGGCGCTGGCGGAGGCGAGGAAAAAGGGCGCGTCCGTCGGGTGCTTCTCCGTCGCCACAACGGGGGAGGAGACCACAGGAAACGGCGCGTATTTTGCCGCGTCCCGGGTGAAGCCGAACATCGCCGTGGCCGTGGATGTCACCTACACCTCGGACAACTGCGGCATCAGCGAGGCGGAGACCGGAGACGTCGCCGTGGGCATGGGGCCGGTGCTCTGCAACAATCCCTCCATCCACAAAAAGCTCAACGCCCTTCTGCGGGAGTGCGCCGGGAGGCTGAACATGGAGGTCCAGACCGAGGCGGCAAACGGACATACCGGCACGGACGGCGACACCATCCACCGGACCGGCGTCGGCGTGCCCTTCGCCCTGGTGTCGATCCCTCTGCGGTACATGCACAACCCCGCCGAGGTGGGATCCCTCATGGACATTCAGAACTGCGTCGATCTTCTGGCGGAGTTCCTCGCGTCCTGCGCGGCGGACATGGATCTGAGGCCCTTCTGACGGACGGAGAAGGAGAGAACGATGAAAAACCATACGGAGACGGATGCTCCGGAGCAGTCACCGGAAATCACCCTCATCCGAGAAGAGCTGACCGCCGCCCTCGGGAGGCTGTCCCGGGAGGACGTGGATCGGGCGGTCCGGCAGCTCCTTTCGCACGAGCGGATCTTCGTCGGCGGCGCGGGTCGGACCGGTCTGATGCTGAAGGCCTTCGCCATGAGGCTGATGCAGGCGGGCCGGACCGTCTTTGCTGCGGGGGAGACCGTCACGCCGGCCGTGAGGGAGGGGGATCTCTTGTTCCTGGCCTCCGCCTCCGGGAAGACGCGGACCGTTGTGAACTACGCACGGACGGCGCTTGAGGCCGGAGCGGAGCTCTTCACCGTGACCGCCTCGGAGGATTCGCCGCTAGCCGTCCTGCATCCCGCAGACGTGGTCCTCCCCTGCGGCGGAGAGGAGGGATCCGGGCAGATCATGGGGAGCCTCTTCGAGCAGACCCTTCTGATTTACTGCGACGCCGTCGCGCTGGCTCTTCCTGCGGACCGGGAGGAAATGCGCAGCCGTCACGCCAATCTGGAATAGCGGTCTTACGGTTTTCAGAAAACAGAACACAGCCTCCGCGCTTCTGACCCCAGAGAGCAGCGGGGGCTTTTCCGATCCCGTGAGGGACGTTCCGTGCGGGGAGGTGTTTTACTCGTTGAAATAATTAAAGTGTTTGAATAAATGAATTTCTTGGGATTCCCTATTGTCTTTCCTTCAACGATATGCTATAATAAGTTATCCATACCATTTTGAGACAGTGGCAGCGGGTCCGGTTTTCGGGGAAAGCTCCCGGAGCGCGGACAGAATGAATTCAGAATACATGATCAGGCGAAGGTACCCGGCGCGGGTGAACGAACGGCGGAGTTCCGTGCGTTTCCGGCGGGAATACCCGGGGGAGCCTGATGGATAAGCTGACAGCACAGGGGGTGCAGACGCATGAAACGGCAGGATTGGAACAGGATTCTTTCCGGAATGCTGACTCTGTTCATGCTGATTCCGATGATCCTTCCCACGGGAGCGCTCGAGGTCGCCGTGGTGAAGACGGAAGAGCGGACGGGAGAGCTGACCGCCGCCGACGGATCCGTGACAATTGCTTACGGTCCGGACGCGGGCATACCAGATGACGCCGCGCTGACGGTGCGGGCGATCGGGGACGACGGTGCATACCGCGCCGCGGCCGAACGGATCGCGGGCTTCGGCGAGACCCTTGCGTGGTCAGAGTTCCTCGATATCAGCATAGTGGACGGGTCCGGGGCGGAAATCGAGCCTCAGGCCCCTGTCAGCGTGCGCATGGCTCTTCCCGAGGGAATGCCGGAGAAGGGACGGGTGCGTCTGATCCACTTCACCCAGGCGCCCGACGCGGAGCTGACTCCCGCCGGGGATCTGCTCCAGTCCGTCCGGCCGACGGAGACGGACGGGATGAGCGCGGAGGCGGGTTCCGTTCCCGGCTGCGAGATCGTGGAGGCCGATGTGGATGACGGCGTTCTGTCCTTTACGGCGGACGGCTTCTCCGTGTACGGCATTGTCAGCTATACGGTGGACTTTGAATACAACGTCGACGGGCAGACCTTCTCCTTCAGCATGAAGGGCGGCTCCGGCATCGGCTTCAGCGAGCTTCTTCCCGTGCTGGGCGTGGTGACGGACAATCCGGAGACGGAGGAGGACGAGGTCCGTTCCTTCGTGGACGGGATCATGACGGCGGAATTCTCCGATCCGGAGCTTGTCTGGCTCGGAAAGGCGGAGGCGGACACCACCGTCGGCGCGCTGATTCAGCAGAACGGTCTTGAGCCGGAATACAGCGCGGACCTGACGGAGGAGGACATCGCGGCGATCAACGACACCCCCGTGACCGCCGGCGACTGGGTCCTGATTTCCCTTGCTCCCTTCACTACGGACGAGACCCTGACCGTCACCATGCGGAGCGGGGAAGTGTTTGTCATCCTCGTGACGGATGCGCAGTACATCGGTACTGCCGTCAATCTGAACAACCTCGACGGGGCCAAAGGCGCGCTGGTGAGAGGCGGGAATCCCGTCAACGCCGTGCAGGGTATTGCGCGGAACAGCAACCATCTGGAGGCAGCGGCCGTGACCTTCAGCGGCAGCCAGCTCTCCACAAACGGCAGTACCCAGCTGACGGAGTGGGAGTTCACGAAGGTTCCCGGAACGAACGATCATTATTACATCCATTGCGACGGCGGATACCTGAACATCGGCGCAGGTTCCGCCACGGTTTCTGCCTCCAACCAGCAGGAGCTGATTGTCCAGATCTACAACAATCAGCTGCGGATCAGACGGACCGAGGACCAGTACGCGCTGAACAACGACAGCAACAATACGAACAACGGGTACAGCTCCTACAGCGGCTCGGCATGGAACAATCCCGGGAACTACCAGAACCCCGGCGAGTGGTTCACCCTTTACTCGCTGGAGGTCCCCCACGTCACGATCCATTACGTGGACAGGGACGGCAACGTGCTGACGAACGTTCAGTATAAGGGTACGAACACCGCAGTGAAGGACAATGGCGACGGGACCTTCGAGATCCCGTACGCTGCCAACGGAACCATCGATCTGCGGGCAAACTTCAATTTTGACAACGTTGTCAAAGAAAACGAGGATCCCGCGCCTTACACCTACGGCAGCACCCACCTCGACGGCGTCGACGCGGACGGGACGAATCTGAAGCAGAACGGCCTGGTCATCGATTCCGAGCTGAAATCGGTGAGCGGGACCCTGAATTATTCCGCGGACAGCGGTGAAACCACATATGGGGTCGCAGACCAGGGCAATGTGGCGTACGGCGCATTAAATAACTACGCCTTCCAGAACCAGATCACCGCAAGGCCGACGAACGATGGAACCCAGCTGAGTTATGCTTCGGCCATTAATAAGGATGTCTACGTGATCCTGGATCCGCTTCCCGTCGGCGCGGTCAACCCCGACGGACTGAGCGCCCCGGACCTCGACGCCGCCGCTCCCACGCTGGACAAGGAGATGGAAGACAACGGGGACGGCACCTACACCCTGTCCCTGACTGTGGACACCGACGATAGCAACGGCGGGACCACCAACAAGGCGAACGTGCTGTTCGTCGTGGACACGTCGTCCAGTATGCGCAACCTCACGACAAACGGCAAAAACAGAATTCAGGACACCCACGACTCCGTCAGGAAGCTGGGCGACGACCTTCTGGCTTATAACGCGACGCACCCGAACGCGGTGGAGGTGTCCATGATCACCTTCGACGGCGGCGTTGTCGAGCGTCTGCCCTGGACGTCTGTCAAAGGTCAGTTTGACAACGCTGTGGAAACGTATCTCAAGTACTTCTACCTGCATACCGGTACGGACTGGGAAGATGCGCTGAACGAAGCGCTCAAGAAGCTGGATACCGATACGGACGACGATCCGACCTTCGTCATCTTCTTCACCGACGGTGAACCGTCTCAGTACACCAATTTCCACGGAGCAGGCACGAACGGCAACCCCGATCCCACAGGTACCCATACCGGTGCCGTTGATCCGGGGGATGGTTACCCGAACTTCTACAGCTACTTCCTGAGCCGCGAGACGGCCAAGGACGAAATGCGGGCTCTGGTGGACAAGGGCGTGTTCCTGTACGGGATCTACGCCTATAACAACGATCCGAACGGCTATACCAGCTACAACGGACTGGAGAGCGGCGGCGTTCTGCTGCACAACGCTCTGAAATACGGGTACAATTCGTCCGAGAGTCTGGAGGGCAAGGCGTACTTCCCGGCGGAAAACACCACCCAGCTGAACGCGGCCTTCGCCGAGATCCTCAAGTCCATCACGGATTCCGTCGGCTTTACCAACGTGGTCGTGAAGGACGGCATTACCACCGGCGTGACCTCCTCCACCGTGGTGGACGGCGACGTGTCCGGTTTCACCTACACCATCCGGGACAATAAGGACGCGCTGGTTTATCAGGTCAAGGTAGCGCCCAACGGTGTGAGCGAGCTTCCCGCGGGAACTCCTGCGCCGACGGACGGGACCCCGATCTTCTTCCTCGGCGACGGCTCCGTTCAGGTGGGGCAGAAAAAAACGATCAGCGTCGACAAAATCAAGGTGGACGGCGACGGACAGCCGATACTGGACGCCAACAACAAGATCCAGACCGAGAGCGTCGAGGTCGAGGTGTACTACTACAAGGGCCCCGGCGCCGACGATCCGGAATACATCATGCCCATCGCCACCACCGGCACGACCGTCGTGTGGGATCTGTCCCCGCTGGGCATTCTGAAGGACGGCTATTCCTACGACGTCAGTTTCGTGGTCTGGCCCAACCAGGACGCCTACGACCTGGTGGCCGACCTCAACAACGGCAAGAGAACCGACCTGACCGAAACCTGGAGCGACAACTGGAGCGGCGAGGACATCTTCACGGACAAGCAGGGCCGGAAATACCAGAAGAACGGTATTGAGGGTTATCCCTACATCATCCTGTACGAGGACGGTACCTACGCCGCGCTGTCCAACTCGGATCAGGAGATCGACTACTACAAGAAGCAGGAGACGGTCGAGAACGGCGAGCTTGTGGAGGAGTACAAGGGACCCTTTGAGACGCCGGTCGATCCGCCGGATCCCATGCGTCTGACGGCGGCGAAGTCCCACATCGAGAAGCAGTGGAACGTGTCGAGAGACCCCGTGGCTCTGGCGCAGTTCCTGTACAACCCGGACGGGACCCCGAAAAAGGTGAAGATCCCGTTTGAAATCTACGTGAAGGATCCCGATCCCACGACCCCGGAAAATCCCGACCCGGATCCGTCCGGCGACCCCGACCCGGATCCGTCCGGCGACCCGGCGCAGCAGCCCGTGCCCTACAAGATCATCGAGCTGGGCTGGTACGACGATCCGAACGAT
>Ga0256405_10003907_pt1 | contig 29410 bp, 27 predicted proteins | sample RumenRJG_02DNA_FD_189096 | JGI IMG/M metagenome (GOLD analysis project Ga0256405, IMG submission 189096) | Bovine rumen microbial communities from Lethbridge, Alberta, Canada - RJG_02 | ecosystem: Host-associated > Mammals > Digestive system > Stomach > Rumen | place: Canada: Alberta... | reverse complement strand
AGCGGCATCGATTACTGGATATATGGCCACTCCCACTACAACGTGGATGTCGAGATAGGCAATACCAAATGTGTGTCCAATCAGTTGGGGTATGTATTTCATGGGGAGCATGAATCATTCGAGCCAGATAAATATATCGAAGCATAACACCCCATGAAATTCTCAATGATATGTTCACTCAATTCTCAAAAATATCTTCTCAGATCACCCCTGCGGATAAGGCTAAGGGTGTAAAACGCTTACTTTTTTCGCAACAATATATTGAGCATAAAATATCAACATTTGACGAAACAATCAACAAAATGGAAGAACGAAAGACCATAATACATAGTTTAATGAAGGTAGCTCACTCCTTCAAGAATAGCTTAAACACTGTATTTTCGCCTATTTTGGGCCTACTCGGAGCATGTTCCACCTTAATAAATGTTAATTGTGTTAAAAATGCGATTTTTGAAAATTATTTTGAGCAGTTTTCGCACTTTTCTACCGTTTAACACCTAACTATCTGATAATCAACAATGTTTATTTCCTGCGTGGGTAAGTAATGACGGAAATTCTCAGCAAATTAGAATAGCACTCTATCAGCATAATATCTGCATCAAATCAGCACAAAAGCATCTGAAATCAGTATTTCGGATGCCAATACAATAAATCCATTATCTATGCCGTTATTATGTCAGGAAAGTGCTATATTTGCGTTACCATTTTGTTACTCGATTATTTCGGGTCACAAAAGTAACAAAAAAGACATCGATATTCAACGCATCAGTATATGGCGAAAGAAAAGAAAATCAAAGAGCCGATAAAGGTCAGACAGAAGCCTTTGCAGAACGGCAACATCAGTCTCTATCTGTAATTCATCTGGAACAACAGGCTGATTATTAACAAAGGCCTCCTTGTTTTCCCTTTTTCCTAATGGAGCCACAATAAAGTCCAGTCCATACTTCTGCAATTTCTCCAACACATTGGCTGTTGCAGAGTTATTGTTAGAGACCACCATCACCGTTTTTCCCTGTACCAAGATGTTGGCAATGATATTCAGGATCGTCTGTGTCTTTCCAGTTCCTGGAGGCCCTTGAATCACGCTGATTTGGTTCTCAAAAGCACACCTTACGGCTTTCTCTTGACTGGAGTTACAATCAAAAGGAAAAATCAGATCAGATACCCGATGCCTTTTGACATGGTATTCATTGGGGTTAAGATATGGGGCTGCGACCAACTCCTTATCAATGAAGTCTATCTTTTCATAAAGTGCAGGAAGGATGCCACCATGCTCTTCATCCTTTCCCAGTTCATTAACCTGTGCAATACGCTTTAAGAATTCAAAAGCATTATTTGCGATGTCATCTGCAAGACACGATTCTACCACTTGAATGCTACCATGAAGGTAGTCTTGCACATATCCATTGCTGAATGTAATACGCCAATGCGTTTGTTCTCCATGTTGGAAGGAACGAATGTCTTCAACGTTATGCTGTTCTCTTCCACCGATGTAAACCTTACAATGCAGATGATCATGCCAGACGACATCCTTCAACCAAACCACATCACTATACCTATAATGATATGTACGAGGTGAAGACTTGAACTTCACGTCGTACACACCATTATCGCCCATCCGAAACTGCTCTATCTGCAAAGCCTTGGGCTGCCCTTTTATGATGATGAATGTGTTTGGCTTTTTATAATCCATTATTTCCCCTTCTTTTTAACTCCATTTTCTATCATTTTGATAGATTCAAGATTCGCCAGTTCCACTGCTGTCGCCACTATCCGAGTCATCATTAAGATTTTTCAACCGCTTCACGGGTTTCGACGCACTTGTCTTTTGCCCTCTTGACGAACTTGTAAGAATTTCTTTCGAGTTCCCTCTTCGCTCAATTCCTTAAGCGAGTATTCACACTCACCCTGCCTTCATCATCTTTATATAGTATCAGTTTATTCCCTTTATCCATCTTTCGTTTAACGCATTTTATCCGTTATGTTTTACTTGTCCTTTATATTGGCCTTCCCCGTTTACTGCCTTCGGGGTCTGGATGAACATCAATCTTTGTATAGGTCTCATATTCTCTCCAAGTATCCCTTATCCTATGTTTATCTTCATAATACTTATCTAAGAGTTTATTAACCTCTTCCATGGTGATTTCACCCTCGATATTTCTTCGGGCAAGTTCCAGCAAGTAGTCGGATACCTTCAAACCATCCACAGCTTGCAAACCAATAGCCACGTGCTAAGTTTCAGCCCTCTCGTTGAGGTCAAACTCTTTGTTGTTGTCGTTCTTTGCCATATTCAATTTAAATATTTGTATCTTGTACTATTGCTTGCCATTTAATTGTAAGACAGGTTAAGCCTTTTAGTCGATAAATGCATTTGATATAGACTTGTGTATAGGAATAAGCAATTCTTTTGCCAATCCTATGAGATCCTTATGATATTTCATCAGAGAACCTTGAATATCGTTCAACTTTACATGCACTTTTGTTTCGTCTGAGTTATATCCCTCTGATAATACATTGAAAAATTCAGCATAGAGCAGGTAGTTGTCATTTTCTAAATATTGCCGATGTTTCAATCTGTTTGCTAATTCGTGTACATTTTTGTTACGCTCACAAAATTTAGTAATTGGATTGTTCGTATTTCCTTTGTAATGCAATTTTTCAATCTGTACAATCCCACACTTACGCAATATTCTTTCAATATTATCACTTCTTAGCTGAATATCCCCATACAAGCGATATTTGAACCAGAGGCATTGCAACACCAAATCAAAACTATTGTGATACCATATAACTGCAGAATACAAATAATGTTGTTTAAAGTATTCTGTCTTGAACTTGTTGTGAAAGTCTTTTTCTTCCACCAAATCAAGGTATGGATCTTTAAAAGACATTGCCAACATAAAACGCGCAGTATCAATTTCGTGAACGAAATCAATTATACGACGTCTAGTCTCCGTATCCTCTGGAGTAATAGGCTGCACTAAATCATCATCTTTAAGGAAATGTGCAGACTCTAATAATATATATGCATCTTTTGTTGTCATAGTACAAACTTTTTGCATTACTTCTCGAATCGGAATACAAATCCCTTGTGAGATTTCTTTTCTCCATGACACACTTGGGACACATTTCTATAATTGAACCCATATGCTTCCGTTTCACGTGCACTATTATAGCTACGAACATATTCTCCAGTTAAGGTAAACTGATGTACTGGCTTTGATGGCCCTTTTCGTTCTTTATATGGCTTGTCTGAGATTTCTTGAAGTTTTATCTTGTGCTTTGTCAACCAGCTACGCATTCTTTTGTTATTAGCGATGAAATCAGTCAGCGTATCATACTTCTCTATTTCTGCTTTTATCAACTCAAGTGTGCTCAAATTTCTATGCAATAACTCCTGTTGTCTTTTCCATTTATTACTTTGTTTGTCTGTCTTTTTGTCTTCTACTTCTTTTGTGCTATATGGTTTATCTGTCAGTTCTCTAATATTTATTTTATGATTACTTAACCACGTACGCATACTCTTGTTGTGTTCTATAAAATCACTTAAATCCTCGTATTCGTCAATTTTGCGCTTAATTATTTCAACATCATAATCGAGAGGCTTCCACAGTCGTTTCATATGTCCACACACTTTATCCAATATACCCATCTTCCATGCGCGTGCATATGCACTAGGCTCATTCTTTCGGAATTCTTTTCTAGATTCAAACTTTAAGGCAGTTTCAGCTATTCTCTCTTCTGTCCAATATCTTTGTTTTGCATTGCCATATCGTTCACTTTGTTTCAAAATCTTATCTATCCATCCACGCTTACTCGCAATATAATATGTTGGATAATCTTCCCGTTTCCACTCACTTCGTTTACTATACTTTTGGCCTCTGGCTTTACACTCTTCAAATGTAAAGCCATCATTAGCTAAATGACCACCTAAACTACCCGTCTTCACTCGATTTAAAGGGATCCAACCCTTTGAAACATATTTAGCAAGCTGAATACCTTCTTGCTCTTTCGCTTCTTCCTTGTCGATATAATCTGTTAGTTGGATTGGTTTAGGACGTTCCACATTATGTTTTTGGCAGAATGTAAACACAGCACCCTTACGCCCATGCACAAGGTCTCTTTGAGGTATATGATCAGTAAGTCCAACATATACATAATTCCGACCTTCAATATCGGGAAACTCATAAGCATATATGCATCTTTTGTAGTGGTTTCCCACAACTATCATATGACTACATATCTCATCTAACCAATCATTACGTAGTGCAGCAAAGTATTCACCCTTAAACTTTTTTGCAAATTCACTACGATATTTACATTGTAATGCAGCTTTACGACAAACTTCCTTACTATATGTTGTCCTACAACTAGGGCAGCCTCCTGTCAAATTTGTCCCTGCATAAATAACTTGATGCCATGATGTCGTCCAAGTAAAGTCATGTATTTTGCAATGAATGGTTACATCGGTATCCCTATCCCCTTTATAAACGAATGGTTCTACTACTTCATATGGGAACTTGGAAAGCTTGTCAGATATTCGCTTTCTTGCCTCTTCTTGAGAAAGCTTACTTTTACTCATACCACATATCGGGCATCCTTGCCCTTTAATATGATTAGCGGGAGTTTGGATAAATTCTCCATGAATAGGACAAATAATACTTATTGGAGTATGATTATTTACGTATGCGACCTTAGAGTAATCGTATTTATTCTGGTGAATACGTTTGGCGCGTTCAATCCATACCTCTTGGCTCATTGCTTGTCGTGCAGATTGAGTAGCACGAGCACACTTAGGACAGCCATTACCATTAAAATGGTTATTGGGCCTTTGCTCAAAAGCGCCATGTTCTGGACAGACAATTACAACAGGCGAGCTATTGTTGACATACTCCACCTTGGAATAATCATACTTATCCCCATGCACCGCTTTGGCTCTTACTATAAATTCTTCTGTCGTCAGCTTTGCCATAATATGATTATGTTATATGCTAGTTCGTTACTTTGGACGTTTCCCTATAAGCAAAATTCTCCCTTGCAGTCGCTAATTCTTCTTCGCTCAATAACAAGTTGCTTCAACCTTTGCTACATTCGCAGAAGTTCATTGACGTTAACTTCAAGACATTTGGCAACCTCCATCAGGTTCTCCAAATTAGGCTGTGCACTGTTGGTACACCATTTGGATACCGTGGCTTGGTCAACACCGATTTGCTCAGCTAACCACTTGTTGGTGCGTTTCTTCTCCGCAAGCACTACTTTCAGTCGGTTTAAATCTTTACCTTCCATGTTATACGTTATTACATAATACTGGGTACAAAGATAGCGATCTTTTTATAAGAAATGATTATGTTTTGCTAAAAATATGAACACAGAGGCAAAAATATTTGTCTTTTAACAAATAACCGAAGGTAAAAAATAGGAAAAGCCTCACTAGATTATTCATAATATGCCATTTTCAAATCAAAAGAACAAAAAATATGTGTTAAGACACAAATATATCTCAAAATGTTTGTTATATTAAACATTTTTATATATCTTTGCGCCCAATAAGATATAATTATGGGGAAGAATACATTTGGTAAAACTATGCCAAGGGCATTAAGCCAGAACCTGAAGATTATGGGAGAGCAAATCATGTTGGCCCGCAAACGCAGACATTTGTCTATGCAGGACATTGCAGACAGGGCTACTGTGACACGCCTAACTGTCTCAAAGGTTGAACATGGCGACCCGACGGTTTCCATGGGGATTTATGCTCGCGTACTCTTTGCGCTGAATCTGGAAAATGACATCACCCTGTTGGCTGCTGACGATGCTCTTGGCAGACAGCTTCAGGATGCAGAATTGTTGAGGAAATGAAGAGGATTATAGTTTACGCAGATTTTGATTTCCTAACCTCTCCCGAAGAGATTGGAACATTAGGCTACGAACATGTTCGTGGCAAAGACCATTTTGTCTTTGAGTATTCGCGACAGTGGCTAAAGCTGCATGGCGGCATTCTGCTAAGCGGTGACCTAATGAACGTTCCTTCTTTGCTGTATCCTCGTGATAATGATAATGTATTCGGCTTCGTCAAGGATTCCTTCCCCGATCGCTGGGGGCGTTTATTGCTTGACCGCAGAGAGCGACTGACAGCCCAACAGGAAGGCAGGCCGAAACGTATGCTTACTAATTACGACTATCTTATTGGTATCGAGGACTTCACCCGTATGGGCGGCATACGTTACAAAGAGGAAGATGGCGATAACTACATCAACGCGAGTGCAAAATATCTTGTTCCACCTATCGAGAGTCTTCGCGCCCTGTGCGATGCGTGCCATGAGATTGAGTTGGCAGAGGAACGCAATGAATTGCCAGAGCAGCGCTGGCTCGACCAGTTGATTGACCCTGGAACCTCACTTGGCGGCGCTCGTCCAAAGGCCAACGTGGTTGATACAGACGGAAAACTGTACGTGGCAAAGTTCCCATCAAAAAAGGATCTGGAGAATACTGAGCTTATTGAGCACTTCTCGCATCAACTTGCGGCAAAGGCTGGTATCAATGTGGCAAAGACGCGCACCATCAAGATTTCAAAAGATCGTGATCTGCTTCTTTCCGAACGCTTCGATAGAACAGCAGAAGGCCGTCGTATTCATTTTGCGTCTGCCATGTCGTTGCTTGGTTTTGATGATGGAGCTGGCAGCAGCACAGGTAACGGCTATCTTGACATCGTTGATTTCATTCTTCGTGGGTGTACCGATGTGCGCCAGAATCTCCGCGAACTCTATCGCAGAGTGGCATTTAACGTCATGTTTGGCAACACCGACGACCACTTCCGTAATCATGGTTTCCTGCTCATCCCGAAAGGCTGGACGCTCTCTCCTGCATACGACATCAATCCAGGAGCAAAGTCACATCAATGCTTGTTTATAGACTCATACACAGAAGAATCAGACATCAACGCCTTACTCTCTGCAAGCGAGAGCTACATGCTTGAACAACAGGAGGCAAAAGATATTATTGAGGAGGTTCGAGCCGCCATCATAGACTGGCGCAAAACCGCTACAGAACTACAAATACCCGCAAAGTTGTTAGAATCATATTCTATTCGTTGGGATGAATTGTAACATTTTTTAAATTAATAGGAGTGATACGGTAATTATTTTCTATATTTGAATAATAACGTTGACACAAGACAATGCCACAAAAAATACATATCATATTCAAGACACGATCGACACTTGCAAACATCTTTAAGAAAGAGATGGATGAACTTGGTTTTGATACCTCTGGGCTGAAGAATGAAAAAGACACTCTTCATGCCTATTGCTCTTATGTATCGAGACTTGTGGAAACAAGGCCACGTAAGATTCATAAGGCGGATACCTTTGTATGCCCAGAAGACGTAAAAAATGGTCTCGCATGGTTAGAGAGCAAGATAGAAAAAGGTGAAAGTGTAAATGCTCATCTTAATGGGGCAACAAAGAAAAATAAGTTGGATGGTCTGCTTTTTGATTGGGGCATCCAGCATTTACATTTAGGCGAGAAACTGGTGGCTCCGGGCTATGTGGAGAGAACGGGGAATGTGCTGTTTGCCATCTTCAAACCTGACGATGTATATTTCATAGATATACGAGATCATGAAGGATGGTCGGACAAGGCACTTCTGGATTCTGTGAGCAGGAACTGGCCAATACTTCTTTCGTGCTACAAAATAGACGGTAAAAGCGAATATAACCCTTCAAGTAGTGATATTACCCAGCTAAGGAAAAAGGGCGTTAATGCCATGATAGAACTTTCAGATGGGAACTCTTATGTCTCAATGGGTGGTGGTATCACTACAGCAGGAACCAGCATGAATGCGACAAGAACGTATATAGAACTGATACGGATGCTGAATGGTGTAGAGAGCCAAATCAACAAGAATGTCAAATATTTCTCAAAATGCTTTAGACCTAAAGGCCGTGCCATGCTTAACAGGTTTAGGTTTGTATTTGTATGTAGGCGTGATGGGGATATGATTCGGTTTTATGATGTCGTGAATAATAACTATTGGGAGCAATATTTGGCTATTCCGACATTGAAAGTGAGGTTTGGTATATGACCCAAGAAAAGAGGATAAACGTTATGACAGAAGCAAAGACAAGAGAATATGAGCAGACTCGACTGAGGGTGAATTATAACAATAGTTGGCCCTCGGAGAAGTGGATATCACCATTACAAGAAGAACTGCTTGCTAGGATGGATAAGGAGGGACTAAAGCAAGTATTCTATCCAATGGCGCTGGATGAAAGCCGAGCTGTTGACATACTGTTTGAGGATGCGGAACTGAACAGGCTACTTTCAACCTTGTTGGATCTGTATGATGAACTCCCCTTGCGACCTGATGCCGCATTTGATGTGGCATGGCGAGCACTTGAGATAGCCATTATGTTCTATTTTAAGAACTACGATAAGCAGGTGTATTATGACAAGAAAGCCAGTACGGAAGAAAAAATAAAACGTATATGCAATGCTGTGTTTGAATCTCAGTTGACTGCAAACGAGAAACTGATGGACGTGTTTAACCGTTTGATAGGCGACAATGTTTCCTGGAGTGTGCTGCATTATATCGTAGCAAGGATGTTTCTGCCAGGAGAGTTACAGGTTAAGACACAGCATGATTATGTCAGTACCCGATGCAGAGAAATATTGGGTGTAGACATGTATGACGATATAAAGACAAAATATGTTGTGGATGAGAACCTGACGGCAGACAACCACAGGAAAGCAGAAAGATTGTTGTGGCTCATCATAAAAGGTATGCCCGTAAAACTGGATGAACATTCATATAAGGCACTTTGTCTGCAAGAAAGAGTTACATATGTCCTATCAGGAATTCTGTATTCTTCCCGTTGTGAGCGGTTTCATGGCGATTTCTTCTCTCCACTGAAAAGTGACAGGTCAACTCTGCAGACCTATTACGGACAATACTGGCTGCTGACGGTCAGCTATATGTTCTTCTGGATGGTGGTGCAGAAGTATTTGGAAAAGAAAGGTGTGGAACCATTCTTCACGCTGGACGATCTAGCAGAATGCGTTAACAAGACAATAGATGCATCAACAGCTGTAATGATAAAAAGATAAGTATGGTACAGAGATGGTATGTTGAGTGCCCAATATGTGGAAAACTTTATCAGATAAAGATACAGATAGACCAGAATATAGGTATATATGAATGGCCTATCAATTTTGAATGTCTGGAGTGTGGTGAGAATCTTGACTACACTTTTAGCAAGAAAGGACTCCGACCCAAGAAAAGTGATTTTCAGCCGAGTCCATCAGATGCGCCAATAACTACAATAGGCTATTCATCGTCGCTGCCTATTTCTGACGAACTCTATATGAAAGATTTAGACTATGTGCAATCCATGGCTTTATCATCACCGTATATGAATTTGACTTATAGTGGCGGGTTCATAATTGAGGAAGTTCATCAATTTGATCTTTTCTTACAAAGGATGCAGGAGAATCTGCTGCCATATAAAGGTGTATTACTGTCGCTTCTGCCCATATTCAAAAAAGGGAATGTAGATGCTTTCAGTAAAAAAATGGCATTACTCTTCGATATGAAGAGGTATAAACCATTGACCTCATCCAAAGGCATGTATGATACTTATTTTGAATTGATAGAGAAAAGCTATCATAATCTCATTACACCTTACTATTATGAGCATTATTTTAAGCGAAATGTGAAGCCACTTAGTGATTACTTGAATGGCGCGTCTTCGGCTGACATCAAGGCAATAAAGGAGAAGTTGGATGAAAGCGGAAAGATTTCGGCGTGGTACAAAGGTGAAGCTATACCATATATTGCCGAAGTGATGAATAAGATACAAAAACTGATACCGGCAATGATTTATTCGAGTGTGGGCGAAAGTGACACTGCGAAGAGGGGTGATTTAAAGATTGTAACTATTTCTTGTGCTGAGGTCACTTCCATGTATAGTAAAGGTTTTGAGACCTATACGCATGCATTGAAGATTATGGTAGGTTTGAACAATATAGTGGAAAACGGTTGTATTGATACATTTACCAATCCGAATGTGGGTGGAGTGGATACAATTGATAAATTTGCAAGGTTGTCGGGTGGAAAGATGCTAGAACATGTGGAAGACTATACAACCATATATAACTATCTCGATGGAGCCATGAACAATAAAGTGCGAAACGCTGCCAGCCATGGAGAGGGAGGCATGGAATATGTGGCATTAACGCAAGAGGTGAAATGCTACTATGATGACTCTGACAGGAGTAAGCATTATGATACGTCGCTAATAGCGATATGCAAGATGTGCTACGTGCAGTTACTGCATATAATGGAAGTGACGCTGTTAGCGAGGAAGATAGTGGAAAAAGTGAACTGACTTTAGATGATTTTTGATATGATTGCACCAACGCAGATGAAAAAACCAAGCAATTGGCAGGATTTTGAGAAGCTTTGCAAGTTGTTGTGGGGCGAGATATGGAACTGTGAAGATACTATCAAACAGCATGGCAGACAGGGACAGAACCAACATGGTGTAGATGTGTATGCTTACGTTGAGAAGTATAAAGGATATTGTGGTATTCAGTGCAAGGGTAAGGATGACTATACACATGCAGAACTGACAGAGGCAGAGATTGGTGCTGAAATAGAAAAGGCTATGACCTTTGAACCAAAATTGAAACTGCTCGTTTTTGCCACAACAGCGAACAAAGATGCCAAAATGGAAGCTTATATCAGGAAGAAAGATGAAGAAAATAGGGCGAATGCGAAGTTTGGGGTTGATATAGCATCGTGGGAAGACATTGTTGACCACATGGAACGATATAGGACAACGTATAACTGGTATGTGAACAATTGTCAGTTTAAAGATGCTACAGATGTCAGTGTTACTTTCGATGGAGAAGATGAAGTGGTGATATACCCTGAGTATGTACGAACAACATATCATTACGTTTATCAAGAGCGAAATCAGTTGGCATCAGATATTATGGCTACATTGAAACAGATTAATGCTATAACAACTCACTCTGAATTGTCGCCATGGTATAGAACAGTAAGGATAGATAAGAGGTGGTGCAAGTTGCGTATTCAAATAGAGAACACAGGTAGTACTGTAATAAAGACACCAAAGCTACAAGTGTTCTTCAGAGATGAGGATATAGAAGATATTTCTGATAGGTTTAGCTATTGTAATGACCCTCATATAAATGAGACTGCAAGAGCTCAAATAAATGTTGGCAGGGATGCAAAAAGGGAAGTGTTCCAAGTTTACGATACAGGCGTGGAATATCGACCTAAAGAGAGCGTCTTTGTCCAAAAGGATAGTAGGTTATTTACAATTAGCATTATTCCGAGAGAGGGGAAGAAAGAAATCCCTTTAATCTGGAGGTTTCTATGTGAGGATTATCAAAAGGATGGCTTCTTGACGGTTGTTATTGAACCAAGGATAGAAGAAACCACAAAGACTTTAGAGGTCGAGAGTGAAGCTGACCTAAAACCAGATGAGGTGGTTCTTGAAGCTAAAATAGTAGAGAAATAATTGAAAATGAGACTGCTCGATAATTTTTGACATAAGGACTTGTCTGCATATCTGATGGACTTTGGTGGGTTCATTGGGTATGGTAAAGGTGTTCCCGTAGGTTTGGTGAAGGAAAAGCTGAATGGAAAGAAGATGTATGATGGATGTGCTAGACCATCTATGTAAAGTTGATACTATGCTCGTTGGGCTGAGGAATAGAGACCTTGCAGAATACTCACAGGTTACGACGATATAGATGAAATCTCCAGAAATATATTCCTTCCATGGGCTTAGACGCTTCAGCGCAATAATGTCAGCAGGCGTGATGACTGGTGCCAGCGACTTGTCGGTGTTTATGCACATGAAATCAATGTCACCGACCAAGGGAATGCTACTCGCTTCAGATTTTCATCGGATATAGGCTGACCATCACCACCAAGTCAACATGCCCTATGATAGTACAGGGCAAGAAGACCAAGATTGTGTTTTACGAAAGCAGAGGTACACACAAAAAAGTAAGATCCTGATTAAAATTCAAAAAAAGATAGCACATTCTGTACGTTTTTCGTAAAAAACATGTAACTTTGCAGCAGAATTGAAACATGTAGCGAACAAAGAAAAACTCGTTGATATCCAGTGGGATAATACATTCAAGCGAGCATTTCTCAAGTCGAGCAAAAAGGCGCGGTACAAGTCAAAATGGCAAAGTGATAATTATCAAGCATTTACACTTTCGCTTACTTTCGAAAAACTTCCGAAAAATAGCCATGTACCGATTAAATTCACTGAACGCTGATATTCAATTGATTGTCGATGGTGCGTGGGAAAGTAAGAGCACGAATAATATCATGAACGATACGATATACGCATTTGCCCGTCCGCTTTACGTTATGCTGAAGCCTGTGGGCCCGCGCTGCAATCTTGGTTGCAGTTACTGCTATTATCTGGAGAAACAGCAGTGGGCAATGTCTGATGATGCACCTGTGATGAGCGAGGAACTGCTTGAGAAGTTTGTGAAGGAGTATCTGGCTGCTCAGACTTCGCGCGATGTTTTTTTTGTCTGGCATGGCGGTGAACCTCTCCTGCGCCCTGTTGCTTTCTACGAGAAGGCTGTGGAATTGCAGCGCCGTTATGGTGGAGAGTTGCATATTGAGAACTGCATACAAACCAATGGCACGCTGCTTACTGAGGAGTGGTGCCGTTTTTTCCGAGAGAATGGTTTTCTGGTAGGCGTCTCTATTGACGGTCCGCAGTTTCTGCATGATCGTTATCGTCGCACGGCTGACCGCCGTCCTTCGTTTGAGAGCGTGATGCAGGGCATTGATCTCTTGCGCCGGCATGGTGTTGAATGGAATGCGATGGCAACGGTGAACCGTTTCAATGCAGACCATCCGCATGCGTTTTACCGGTTTTTCCGCGATTTGGGATGTCGATATCTCCAGTTCACGCCTGTTGTAGAACCGTCGCCAGATGATGGTCGGCAACGGATTGTGACGGAAGAGAGCGTGACACCCGGGCAGTGGGGCAACTTCCTCTGCCAACTGTTCGATGAATGGGCGGAACATGACGTGGGACAAATCTCCATACAGTTGTTTGAGGCTACTCTTGCCAACTGGATGGGAGTGACACCGGGGCTTTGCATGTTGTCGCGCCATTGCGGTCATGCTGGTGTGATGGAGGCGAACGGCGATGTGTACAGTTGTGACCATTTCGTGTTTCCGTCATATCGGTTGGGAAATCTCACCCGTCAGACGTTGACGTCCATGATGTATTCCGAGCAACAGCGGTCTTTTGGTCAAAGAAAGATGACGGGACTGCCTCGTCAATGCCATGAGTGTCGATTTCTGTTCGCCTGCAATGGCGAATGCCCCAAGAACCGTTTGCTCAACGACCATTACGGGCAACCCGGACTCAACTATCTTTGCGAGGGCTACCTCCAATACTTCGCCCATGTGGCTCCCTTCATGGAGCAGATGGCACAAACAGACATCAACCAAACAGAAAGAAACAAAGAGAAACCACTATGAGACAAAAATTCCTTCCCCGCCTCGTGACCACCGTCGCGATTGCCGTCCCTGCCACGGCACTGGCTCAACAGCGCCCGAACATTATCCTGTTCATGGTTGATGACATGGGGTGGCAAGACACGTCTGTTCCTTTCTGGAACCAACGCACGCCACTGAACAACACTTACGAGACGCCCAACATGGAGCGCCTTGCCAGCGAGGGGATGCTCTTCTCTCAGGCATACGCTGCCCCTATCAGTTCGCCCAGTCGCTGTTCACTGATGACCGGTGCCAACGCTGCCCGTCACCGTGTGACTAACTGGACGTTGAAGCGTGGTGAATCGACTGATATTGAAGATGCAGAAGTTGCAACACCCGAATGGAACTGGAACGGCATCAGTCAGACCGCCGGCACCGACCACACATTCCAAGCACGTTCGTTCGTTGATATTCTCCGTGCCAACGGATACCACACCATTCACGTAGGCAAGGCACACTGGGGAGCGCTCGATACGCCGGGTGAACAGCCTGAGCACTTCGGCTTTGAAGTCAACATCGGCGGACATGCAGCCGGCGGACCAGCCACCTATCTGAGCGAACAGAATTATGGTCACGACGCAAAAGGAAATCCCACGTCACCCATGCACATACCTGGATTGCAGAAGTATTGGCAGTCGGGAACATTCCTCACCGAAGCACTCACGCAGGAATGCCTCGCAGCACTCGACAAGGCGAAGCAATACGGTCAGCCGTTCTACCTCTACATGTCACACTATGCGGTTCATATTCCTATTGACCGTGACGTGCGCTACTATCAGAAGTATCGTGACAAGGGGCTCTCGGAAAAAGAGGCTGCCTATGCTTCTCTTATTGAGGGTATGGATGAGAGTCTTGGTGAGATTCTTGGATGGCTTGACAGGAATGGTGAGCGGGAGCGCACTGTTATTATCTTCATGAGTGACAATGGTGGTTATGCAACTGGGAGCTATTATCGCGATGAGCCGCTCTTCACTCAGAATGCGCCGCTCAGGTCGGGCAAGGGTTCTCTCTTGGAGGGTGGCATTCGTGAGCCGATGATTGTGCGGTGGCCTGGTGTTGTGAAGGCAGGTAGCCGTTGTGACAGTTATTTGATGATTGAGGATTTTTATCCTACTATTCTTCAGATGGCTGGCATCAGGCGTTATCGTGTTCCCCAACGGATAGACGGGCGCAGTTTCATGCCTTTGCTGTGTCAGTCCGGCAATCCGTCGAAGGGGCGGCCGTTAATTTGGAACTATCCTAATGTCTGGGGGAACACCGGACCGGGCATCAGTCTCAATTGTGCCATTCGATTGAATCAATGGAAATTGATTTATAACTACAAGACCGGTGTGAAGGAATTGTATGATGTTGAGAATGACATCAGTGAGGAGAATAATTTGGCTGCTACTCGTCCTGAGGTTGTTCGGAAGCTGTCGCGTCTGCTGGGGCGTGAATTGCGGCGAATGAATGCTCAGCGCCCTGTTTTTAAGGAAACCGGCAAGCCGTGTCCGTGGCCTGATGAGCATTTCGGGAATTAAGAAGGAGCTCCTCCCTAACTTCCGTTCCCTACCCTCTTCCGTTTTATCCAACCCTTCAGTCGCTGATAGCCTTCAACGCCGATGATGGTGAGCCCTCCATACTGGCAGGTTTTGGCAAGTCCGAAGAGAATGGTCCATAGGACTCCTTTCGCAACGGCACTGATGGGCAGGAGCATCTGCGCGAACGACAGCAGATAAAGGGGGATGCAAGACAGCAGAAGGATGACTCCTGTGCGGTACGACAGCCCTTGCAACCACATTTTGAGATTGTCTGCGGCATGATACAAGGCATCTTTCGGAGCATAGACCATCATCCTCGGTCCCATCCATCGCATCACGCTGCGAATCTGCTCGCGTTCTTCGGGAGCATAACAATGGACCGGACAGCGCTTGCATGTCTTTTTCTTTTCGCCAAACTGGCAGTGGTCAAGACGCTGACAGGCATAGTCTGCCAGTCGTTGATATTGGTCTGGCATTGCTTTCTGCTTCAGATGATGGCGACAATATAGTCTTATCATCTTGCAGACAGTCTGCTTTTCACGCTCAATCCTGTTCATCTGTCTGCATTTAGCGAGCGCTTATTTTCTCAGCCATCCGCTTGCCGGCGTTATAAGCCCGCTGAAGGTCTTGCTCCCAATGCGTGTCGCGATATTGACGTTTCATCGGTTCGGGGAAGACAGCCAACTCATAACGGTCATAGTTTTTCACCTGATAGGTGTTATAAGCATCCACATGTTCCACGTCGCCCATCGCACGTTTCAGGCTATCCTCCACAATCCCCATCATCTGGTATGTCATTTTCGCCTGCTCTTCGTTCGCATTCATCGTGTAGGTCAGCAACACCGGCATCTGCTTCGGGGCTGTCAGGCTATAGTCGTTGTAGGACAACCATGCGAAAATGAGTCGCTCAAGGAAAGCCCGCAACTGAGCAGTCACCTCACTGAAATAGATTGGAGAGCCCAGTACCAAGCCATCCGACTGAGCCACCTCTTCAAGAATCGGTGTCAGGGCATCCCTGAACTTGCACACGTTCGACACCTTCCCTTTCAACTTACAAGCCATACACGACATACAGCCTTTATAGTCTATATCATACAGGCGCACTGTCTTCACTTCAATCTCGTCACTCACCGAACGGGCACCTTCTGCAATCTTTCCCAACATCGCGGCAGTGTTGAACGCCTTTCGGGGACCGCCGTCAATAATCATCATCTTTTTCATCGAATAAATTTCGTCTTTTAATGATTAATACTTACTTATCAAAGTAACGACACGAGCCATTGCCTCGCCCTGCCATCACCTTTTTACGCCCGTAAAATTACAACTTTTTTCCGAATTACCGGCAAACGACCCAAGAATAATTGGAGTTGATGATGCCAAAGCAAACGACACAAAAACAGGACAATACTTGCGCAAATGCAGGAAATATTGTATCTTTGTGCACAAGAACACGCACAACTCTTTCGCTGAAAGGGCTTTGCGAAAATACACCAAGAGAGGGATTGCTCATTTCTTAAAGAACATTACTTAATACAATCACATTATGGCAAAAATTGCACTCAGCTTATCAGGAGGCGGATTCCGCGCAGCCACCTATCACCTCGGGACACTCTCCTACCTCAACCACTTGCGCACAAGCGACGGACGGACACTGCTCGACCACGTCTCAGCCGTATCGACCATATCGGGAGGAACACTCACAGGACTATGGCTCATACTCGGAAAAACACGCGGATGGAGCAACGAAGAGATACTCGGACGCCTATACAAGCTGCTGCTGACAGGCGACGTAATCGGAAGAGCGAGCCGGGAATTTCTCTGCGGAGAAAGCGACAACCACTCGCTCATACGCGAAATGGTCAGGATTTATGACGAAGACATCTTTGAAGGTGCTACCGTAGGCGACCTCATGGAAAAGATTGACGACATCAGCATCGACGATTTCTCCGCCAATGCTACCGAATTCACTAACGCGCTCGAGTTCCGTTTCGCCATAGGAAAGAAAACCGTCATGCCAAACGGAAGGACATCTGAAGCCGTCTTCGGCAACAACTCCTACCGCATACCGAAGGAAATCGCCTCACAAATACGCCTGGCTGAAGTCTTCGCCGCATCGTCATGCTTCCCTGGAGGCTTCGAAGCACTGTTCTTCCCACGCGACTTCCAGCTCAACAGCAAACCCGAAAACACCGAATATCTCTCAACCATAAAACCGCTGCCGCTCATGGACGGCGGTGTCGTTGACAACCAAGGCATCGAACCCATCAACCTGCTCCGCAAACGGCAAGGGCGCGACCTCGACCTCTTCATCATCTCCGATGCCGGCTGCGGAAAGGAACATCCTTACACCTTCGAAGAGACCAACGCCATGGACCATCTGACCGTCCATAAAGTAAACGTCGCACTGAACATCGGTCTTCTGGGAATGGCACAGTTCCTGCTCTGGGTGCCCAAGGGATTCTGGTTCGGATTTTTCCTTGGCTTGACCCTGCTGTTCCTGACATTGCGCCTCGCCACAGCTTTGAGCTCACGCAAACTGCTGAAGAAATATTCGCGAGAGGTGCCATTCAGTTTCAGTTGGAAAGGACTGTTGCACATCCCGTTCTCCAAATACATCAACCTGCTCACCTCGCGCGCCACATCCATGTATTCACTCACGGACAAGGTGTTCATGAAACACATCCGCTCACTCAACTACGCCACCATCTACGAAGACCCGAAATGGCAGAACCGGCGCATCATGAGTGCACTCTACGAGCTCTGCACGGGCAAAAACTGGCTGAAACATCTGGTTGGTGAAGAGAAAGAACTGATGACGCCAAGCGAAGCCATCATCAAAAACAGCGACATCGCTGCGGAGATGGGAACCACACTCTGGTGGAGCGACCACGACCGCGCCATCGGCAAACCCGAAGCACTCGTAACGACAGGACAATACAACGTCTGCTGGAACCTGCTCGAATTCATCTACCGGCTCCGGCGAAACAACGAAAACCTGAGCCCGGAGAGCAAGGTCATCCTCGAACTGCAAGAAACACTCGAGGCCGACTGGAAACGCTTCCAGGAGAACCCGGGATGGCTGCTCGACGAGGTCAACAACGAGTTTGCAAAATAGAAAAGCCTGTTCAAAAAAACATCCCTCAAGGACATGAACACACCATGCAGAAGAACGATGATGGCTGCCTGTACAATAGCAGTAGCCATCACTCTGCTGCCCGGCTGCACGACGGGCAGAAAAGCACTGCACGCAGCGGATTTCCTCCCACCCACCCCCCATTACGATGACGCCACGCAATGGTACATCACCGACCGCCATGCCGATGCCGACATATTCTATATCACATCCACCGAAACAGGCGACTATCCGCATGCCGACGGAACGCCCTGCCACTATGCCGACACCTACATCGACAGCCTGAGAAACCCGATACTCAGTGAGATGGAGGGGGTTGACAGGCTGCTCAGCGGTACGCTCAACTTCTACTCGCCCTATTACCGCCAATGCTCCATGCAGACATTCACCAGCGACAGCACAATCGCCGTGCGCATGCCCGTCGCCACGAACGATATCAAGAAAGCGTTCCGCCATTACCTCAAACACCTCAACAACCAGCGCCCGTTTATTCTTGCGGGATATAGTCAGGGTGCCATGATTCTCCTCGAACTGCTCAAAGAGATGGACAAACAGACCTACAGCCGCATGATTGCCGCCTATGCTGTCGGAGTAAGCATCCCAAAAGAAGTGGCGAATGCGATTCCGCACCTCATACCTGCACAGACAGCCGACGACCTGGGAGTCACCATCTGCTACAACTCTGCAAAAAACATCGCCGGAACCATCCCCATCTTCGACAATAACACCATCGCCATCAACCCCGTCAACTGGCGAACTGACAGTCAGGAAGCCACGCTCATCACAGAGCCATCACCCGCAAAACCGCTCGACGAACAGAAAAAGGACACGATGACCGTCAAGCTCGACCGCCACACAAACTATCTCTTCGTAGAAGGATTTACCGACCAGGACTACGTGCTGCCGCTCATCGGGAAGGACGGCAACCTCCATACGCGCGAGATATGGCTCTATCGCCAACAACTGCACGACAACATTGCCCTCCGAACGGCTCGTTTCCTCGCCACGAGAAAGCGCACCTCCCGAAAATAAGGAACTCGACGACGAAGAGCACATTCACCGGTATTTCCTTCACACAACAAGAAAAAAGTTGACACATTCGGGCACACTTGCTTACCAAAACAGGACTGATGCCGTCGTGGCCGCTTTTGTATTTTTATACATAAGCAGCGCGTCTCGACACCAAAACTTAAAGCATTGATTTATAAATAGTTAAGAACGCCTTTCCAAAAGTTGAACTTTTAGACTGCAAAAGTTCAACTTTCAGGCGGTGAAAGTTCAACTTTTAGAACGCAAAAGTTGAACTTTTGGAAAACGAAAGTTCTACTGTTATATTTATACGCTTTTACTGTATGTTTATGCACGTTGATTTTTAGCCGTTTTGTTCATATTCTTTACTCCTGAAAAACGATTTTCGGAAAGCATGCGATTTCTGTCAGATAACCGGATAGATTTCAAAAAAAAATCCGTAACTTTGCAGAAGATAGTAATTAGAACAGGATATGAAAAAGACATTATCGATTGCAGTAACGGCGTTACTGCTCGCCTTGCCCACTACCGGCAACGCACAAAACGAAGAGTTCGACAGCGACGGCAAGACACCGTTGTCATGCACCAGCATCATGGTCGGTAAGAAAGCCTCGACAGACGGCTCGGTCATCACCTCACACACCTGCGACTCATGGTATCGCACATGGATGAAGATGGTGCCCGCAAAAGACCATAAGGCAGGGACAAAAACCGCCATCTACGAAGGACGCATGCACACCCAGTCGGCAGAAGACAGCACAAAGATGTATAAGAAAGGCGAAATACCGCAGGTGAGCCACACCTTCCGCTTCCTCGACACCGCCTATCCCTGTCTGAACGAGAAACAGCTGGGCATCGGAGAGACCACCATCACCGGACGCAAGGAGCTCCGCAACAAGCAAGGCATGTTCATGATTGAAGAGCTGGAACGCATCGCACTGGAGCGCTGCTCCACCGCACGCGACGCCATCCGACTGATGGGCGAACTCATCAAGCAATACGGCTACGGCGACAGCGGCGAATGTCTTACCATCGCCGACAAGAACGAAGTGTGGATTTTCGAAGTGTTCGGCGAAGGACCGAAGAAAATCGGCGGCGTGTGGGCTGCCGTACGCATACCCGACGACCACATTGCCGTCTCAGCAAACATCTGCCGCATCAACAAAATCGACACCAACGACAAAGAGAACTACATGTACTCGGACAACCTCTTCGACGTAGCCAAACGCATGAAGCTGTGGGACGGCAAGGAAGAGTTCTCATTCTGGCGCGTGTTCAGCGGCGGAAATTATTTCAACGAGAAGAAAAACTACAGCGTGCGCGAACACTTCATCATGAACGCACTGGCACCTTCACAGCAGTTCTCCGACCAGGTGGAAGACCTGCCACTCAGCGTCAAGCCCGACGAGAAAGTGAGCGTGGAGCGCGTCATGCAACTCTTGGGCTCCTACTATGAAGGCACCGCGAAGAACCTCAGCGGACGCCACATGATTCCCAATCCCAAACGCAAAGACAAAGACGGAAAAATCGTGGAGAGCGAACCCGACAGCATCGTGTCGCCCTTCTCCAATCCATGGATGCGCCCCGACGAAATCAACATGTACTACGCCATGGGCGACTCCACGATGAAAAACATCCGCACCGTCAGCGTGCCCTGGTGCGCCTACAGCACCGTCATCCAACTGCGCTCATGGCTGCCCGACGAGGTGGGCGGCGTGGCATGGGTGGCACTCGACAATCCCGGACAAAGTCCACGCTTCCCCATCTTCTGCGGAACCACCAAGCTGCCGAAGATGCTCGAAATATGCGGACAACACACCGACCGCGACGACGCCGCACTGTGGCACTACCGCAAAGCCAACCGCCTCGCCACCGTGCGCTGGGGCACCTACCGCAAGACGATGGAACCCGCACGCGACTATTTCATCGACAAAGGCATGCGCGAACTGCCCTTCGTCGAGAAAGCATGGCAGGAACTGCACGCCACCGACACCAAGAAAGCACAGCAGATGCTCAACGGCTACACCGCCGACTTCTTCGGAGCCACCATCATCCGCTGGGACGAAATGGCACGCCACTTCTGGCGACAGACGTGGGGAGGATTCTAAGAGGCTGACGACACGACACAAAAAGGAAAAAGGCATTCTCCCTAAGTTGGAGAATGCCTTTTTATAATAAGAAGGGGATGCTTGCTGCTACATTACGCCGTCTTCGCGCAATTTCAGCTGCCATTTCCATGCGGAGGCGAGAACGTCTTCGAGTTTGGCTTCTGCTTTCCAACCTAACACCTGGTTGGCGTGATCGACATTGCCCCAGACTTTTTCGATATCGCCTTCGCGACGCGGTGCGTATTCCCAGTTGACCTTCACGCCCGTCGCTTTTTCAAACGCCTGCACCACTTCGAGGGTACTGACTCCCGTGCCTGTTCCGACGTTGAAATATTCGATGGCAGGGGTATCTTCACCGAGCACGCGTGCCATCGCCTTGACGTGTGCCTTGGCAAGGTCAACGACATAAATATAGTCGCGGATGCAGGTGCCGTCGGGTGTGCCATAGTCGTTGCCGAAGATTTTGAGTTGCTTTCTGACTCCGATGGCGGTCTGTGTGACAAAGGGGATGAGGTTCATGGGCACTCCATTGGGCAGTTCGCCGATGTTCGCCGTAGGATGGGCACCTATCGGGTTGAAGTAACGGAGAATGATGGACTTGATTGGTGCGCCGCTATGCACATAGTCTTGAATGATTTCTTCGTTGATTTGCTTCGTGTTCCCATAAGGCGAGAGGGCTTTCTGGATGGGTGCCTGCTCGGTGACAGGCAGATTCTCCTCCGTAGGTTGTCCATAGACGGTGCAGCTGGACGAGAAGATGATGCCGCCGACATTGTATTGTGGCATCAGTTCGAGCAGATTGATGAGGCTGACGATGTTGTTACGATAGTACATCAGCGGTTTCTCCACGCTCTCGCCCACTGCTTTTGAGGCTGCGAAATGGATAATGCCGTCGATGTGCGGATACTTTTTGAAGAGGTTTTCGGTCGCTTCCCTGTCTTGCAAATCGATTTTTTCGAATGCCGGACGGATGCCTGTTATCTTTTCTATTCCATCAAGGACATTGATGTTTGAGTTTGACAGGTTGTCGGCTATCACGACGTCATAGCCCGCCTGTTGCAGTTCTACTGTCGTATGCGAACCGATATATCCTGTTCCGCCTGTAACTAAAATGGTCTTTTTCATATTTCTAATTCATTATTATTCTAATCCTAACAATTTCCTGAGTCCGCCATCAACGCCCGAGAAACCCATGAACGCCAGTGAGAGCAGTCCTGCCGTGACGAGCACGATGGGTATGCCCTGCATTCCCTTCGGTATTTTCACCAATGAGAGTTGTTCGCGAAGTCCCGCGAAGACGACAAGTGCGAGCGCAAAGCCAATTGCCGTAGAGAAAGCATAGACCACGCTCTGCAAGAGGTTGAAGTCTTTCTGTATCACGAGGATGGCAACTCCAAGTACTGCACAGTTGGTGGTGATGAGCGGCAGGAAGATGCCCAGTGCCTGATAGAGTGCCGGCGACACTTTCTTCATCACAATCTCAACCATCTGCACCAGCGACGCGATGACGAGGATGAACGCCAAGGTCTGCAAATATTGCAGGTTGAAGGGATTCAGCACATAGACCTGCAACAGATAGGTCACGATGGTTGCCAGCGTCAATACAAAGGCGACTGCGGCTCCCATGCCCAGTGCTGTATCGATTTTCTTCGACACGCCCAGGAAAGGACAGATGCCGAGAAACTGCGACAACACGATGTTGTTCACAAAGATGGCGGAGATAAATATCAAGATATATTCCATAGTCTTATGATTTCCTTATTTTGTTTACGACAGCTATCAGATAGCCGAGCGTGATGAATGCGCCCGGAGGGAGGATGAAGAGCAACAGATTGGTCGTCTCCGGCAACAGGCTGTAACCAAACAGAGAACCTGCGCCCAACAGTTCGCGAATCATTCCCAACAGGGTGAGGGCGAATGTAAAACCGAGTCCGATACCTATTCCGTCGAAAAGGCTTGCCAAAGGATTGTTCTTACATGCGAAAGCTTCAGCACGTCCGAGAATGATGCAATTCACAACAATCAGCGGAATGAAGATGCCCAGCGACTTGTCTATCTCTGGAAGATATGCCTTGATGAGCATCTGCAGCACGGTCACGAACGAAGCGATGACCACGATGAATACAGGAATGCGCACTTTGTCGGGCGTGACGTTCTTGATGCAGGAAATGACGACGTTTGAGCAAATCAGCACAAACGTGGTGGCTAGTCCCATCGACAAGCCGTTCATTGCCGAAGTGGTTGTTGCCAACGTCGGACACATACCCAACAAGAGCACAAAGATGGGATTCTCTTTCAGAAAACCGTTCTTGATGATTTCGATATATTTCATTGCGCTACTCCTTTCTTTTCCGTTGTCTTCGCATTGTTCATATAGGCGGAATATGCCTGAGTCACTGCCTTCAAGAACGCCCGAGACGTGATGGTCGAGGCGGTAATGGCATCAATATCTCCTTCACCGCCCTTTTTCACGCCTAGCCGGTCTTTCGAGGGATTTTTTCCGATGATAGAACCTTTTTCTCCTGACTGGAACCAAGTGTCAGCCTTCGCACCAAGTCCCGGTGTCTCGGAACTCTCCAACACGGTATAACCGAGAATGTTGCCTGCCGTATCAAAGCCAACCAATATTTTCAGGTTGTCGCTGAATCCGAGTGCCGTGCTCTCGACGGCAGCTCCCAGAGAATGATGCTCTTTGTCAGCGAGATGGTGTATCACGCAGGATGTCGTCTTTCCCTTCTCCATCGGCAAGGAAACGGTTTCGGTTTTTTCCACGACCACTTCCTTTCCGTTCATCACTTTTCGGATGCCTTCGGAAAGGGCTTTTTCTGCCTGCGCCTTAATCGCATCTTTTGTCATCTGATTGACGAAAGCGAGCAAACCACCGGTAATCAGTGCCACCATGACGAGCACGACCACCATATTCGTGAATGAAGACTTGATTTTTTTCATTTTGCCACCTCCCCGAATCGCTTTGGTTTCACATAGTTGTTGATTAGCGGAGTGAACGCATTCATGATGAGAATGGCAAACGACATGCCCTCCGGATAGGCTCCCCAGTTACGAATGATGACTGTCAGCAAGCCGATGCCTACGCCATAGATGAGTTGTCCTTTGCCAGTCATCGGCGACGTCACGTAATCGGTTGCCATGAAGATGGCGCCCAGCATCAAACCACCGCTCAGAATCACTGCAACAGGAGAAGCATAGATAGGATTCGCAACATGAAGCAGTTCACTAAATACAAACACAGTTGCAATAATGCTGACAGGAATATGCCAAGTGATGATTCGTTTCCAGAGCATATAAAGCAAACCGATAATCAAAGCCAGCGCACATACTTCGCCGATAGTGCCGACACCTCCCGTCGGATTGTCGCCCAACAACAGATGCAAGGAGTCCGGCAACTTGTCGAGCACGGTGGCATCTCCGCTCTTGATTGCCTCTTTCATGAGGCTCAGAGGCGTTGCACCCGTCACGGCATCAGCATATTCGGTCAGTTCACCGACCACCGGCCAAGAGGTCATCTGCACGGGAAAACTCACCAACAGGAAGCAACGTCCTACCAGTGCCGGGTTGAACGGGTTGTTTCCTAAGCCGCCGAACGTCATCTTACCAACGCCGATAGCAACCAGTGCACCGAGAATAATAATCCAAATCGGGATGTTGGAAGGCAGGTTGAATCCCAACAACAGACTCGTGATGATTGCCGAGCCGTCGCTGATGGTCGGCTCTTTCTTCAGCAAGAAACTGGTAATGACCCACTCGAAGAACACGCATGCCGCCACACTCGTTCCACAGACGATGGCAGAACCTATTCCAAAATACACGAACGACACCAACAGCGCAGGCAACAACGCCACAATCACACCGTACATGTTTTGCTCCACATTGTCCTTGCCGTGTGCGTGAGGTGATAATGATACGATTAGTTTTGACATATACCTATATATTTATTGGGCGTTGCGAGCTTTAATGATGCCCATCACTGTTGATTTTCCGTTGCGAATGAAATCCAGAAGCGGACGATGTGCCGGACAAGTGAACTGACACGAGCCACACTCTATACACGAGACGATATCTTCCGCTTCAGCCTTTTCCCACAATTGCATTTCCGAAACCCTCGCCAACAGATACGGCTCCAGTCCCATCGGACATGCTGACACGCACTTTGCACAACGGATGCAAGGCTGCGCTTCCTGTCGATGCGCCTCTTCGTTGGTTAAAACCGTCACACAGTTGGTGCCTTTACATATCGGGACTTCCGTGGAATAGACCGCCTTTCCCATCATCGGACCTCCGGCAAGCACCTTGTGCTCACCTTCCGGCAATCCCCCACAGCTGGTTATCAGATCGCTCATCGGTGTGCCCATACGCACCAAAAAGTTTCCCGGATTCTTGATTGCTTTTCCCGTAACTGTCGTGTAGCGTTCAAAGAGAGGCTTACGCTTCATAACTGCCTGATAAACAGCAAATGTAGTTCCCACGTTTTGAACTATTGCTCCAACGTTTACAGGGATGGCGGGAGGTGCCGGAACTTGGCGGCGAATCACGGCATCAACCAACTGCTTTTCGCCGCCTTGCGGATATTTTGTTTCCAATGGAACGATTTCTATATCGTCACGGTTTGCCGTTTTCTCCGTCAACAGCCGAATGGCTTCCGGTTTATTTTCTTCAATACCAATATATCCTTTCGACACTTTGGCTGCTTTCATCAACAACTCCAGTCCCACGAGTATCTCATCGGGATGTTCCAACATCAGCCGATAGTCGGCAGTAATATACGGTTCACACTCTACCGCGTTGACAATCACACATTCCGCTTTCGCTGTCGGCGGCGGAGTGAGCTTGATAAATGTCGGAAAGCCTGCTCCACCCATTCCCGTCACACCGGCATTCTTGATGCGCTCCACGATTTCCTCCGGTGTCAGTTCGGGATGCTTTTCCAGTGTCTCCAAGTTGTCTGAGCGATCAATGCTTTCCTCCCACTCATCGCCTTCAACCTGCACAATGATGCAGGGCTTACGATAGCCTGTGGCATCAATGGAATCAGCTATCTTCAACACTTTTCCCGACACAGAAGAATAGATGGGTGCCGACACGAAACCACCCGCTTCCGCCAACAAGGTCCCGACCTTCACTTCGTCACCTTTTTTCACAACTGGCTTTGCCGGAGCGCCGATATGCTGAGAAAGCGGAAAGACGGCTTGCTGCGGCAATGATGCCACAACGGTCGGAACATTCGCCGTCAACTTATTCTCCTCAGGATGGACACCACCCTTTCTGAATGTCTTGAGTCTCATTCGCTCACCTCCTTTTCTACTTTACGAACAGGAAAATTCACGGCAACAATGGCTTGCGTCGGACAAGCCTGTTCACATTTCCTGCACATGCGGCACTTTTGGTCGTCAATATAACTGAGATTTCCTGCTATCGTAATTGCTTCAAACTTGCATTCTTTCAAGCAAAGACCACATCCGATACAAGCGGCTTTACATGCCTTCTTTGCATCGGGACCTTTATCCTTGTTCACGCAGCCGACATAGATGCGACGGTTCTTTGGACCTTTCTTCCGAAGTTCAATAACATGGCGCGGACAAGCCTTAACACATGCGCCGCAAGCCACACACAAATCCTCGTTCACCTCGGGCAGACATGTCTCCTGATTGATTGCTATCGCCCCAAACGTACACGCCTCCACACAGTCGCCACAGCCCAGACATCCATAGCCGCAAGCCGTTTCTCCCATACCTGCCGCATGCATAGCCGTGCAAGTTTGCAAGCCGTCATACGTTGCCACCCGTTGGCGCGCCTCACAACTTCCTTGACAACACACCACGGCAACCTTCGGCTCCGCATCGCCCACTGCCATGCCCAGCACGTTCGCAATACTACTCATCGTCGCATTGCCACCTACCGGACAAGCCATACCTTCAATCGACCCCGCATCAGCACCTTTCACGAGTGCATCAGCAAAAGCTGCGCAGCCAGCATATCCACACCCGCCACAATTGGCACCTGGCAGACAGGCTGAGACTTCTGCGATACGGGGATCTTCAAACACGGCAAACTTTCGTGAACAGACATACAAGACAACTGCCGCCAATAACGCCAGAAGTCCCAGAAAAACAACCGCTGTCAATACGTCCCACATATTTCTTATTTAATTTCTTCAATGTTAAACGTTACATTCTTTGCTATCCGTTGTCGGAAAAGAAACAACACGCCATAATACAGAGCCAACATACCCAAACTTGCTAATGCCGAAACGGACTCCTCTTTCGTCAAAGTCCACACGCAAAAAACGGTCAGCAACAGCAATATGAACGGAATCCCGAAAGCCAAGATGACAGAATGTATTCCTGCCCGACGAGAGACCGTCACCACAACGGGCTGCCCCACATGATAATTGGCTGAAGCAGAAACTACCTCCACCAACTTCTCACGAGCCTCTGAAATGCGACAACTTCCCGACACTTCGCATGAAGCACAGGATGAGGATTGAACGATACGCACCCGAACGACATCTCCCGTAACAGAGTCCACAACGCCTGCATGTCTTATCAGTCCTTTTCTGTCTCGCTTTTCCATACGCTTTTACGCTGCAAAATTACTATCTTATTTCCATCCAAGCAACAAAATTTGAGAAAAATATCACTGCACGCGCACCGCCCTGATTCCCAGATGCGTCTTGTATCTCTGAAGGTACTGACGGAGGGGCACCGGGTCTTCCACCACTTTCTTATAGACCTGTGAGGCATGTATCATGTGCAGACCGTCTTGATGCCATTTGGCAATGCCGATGTGCGAGGTGTCAAGTCCTTTCTTTCCCGTGATGATTACAAGGATATCGCCATCTTTTATCGTCTCGCGCAATAGCTTCGTGTTGACAACCTGCGATTTAGGGATGTAGCGCCATTGCTGACCGTTGATTGACTCTTCCAACCGACGGATTGGTTCCACCCATGAAGGATGCTGATTCAGCATATAATAGGCAGGAACATGGGTGGTCATATAGTCCACGTTGATTGTCTGAACGGTGGAAAACGGTGGTTGAGGAGCCTGTATGTCACGAACAAAGCCCTGCTTTTCGTTTTCGGTAATCCACAGCGTGAAATAATGTTTGCGTTTCAGATAGGAAACGTCTCCGCCAATGTAGCGGATTGCCTGCAGATAGTCGCAGAAGTCGGCAAATGAACGTTTCCCGTTGCGCACACATTGTGTCAAGGCAAGGGCATATTCGACATACGTCGTACAGTCAACCTCCCGCATATTCACCACAAGGCGTTCCTCAACGTTCTTATCTAATGTGTGTGCCACGTAAGGATAACCCATGAACTGCCTGGCAAAGAACAGGAAGGTGCGCGAAGCGTTGTATGTGCCACCGTCTCCACTCTCCCACCGGTTGAGCATCTGCATGACCAACACGCTGTCCCGTTTCGTGTATTCCACCTCACGCGGAGTATTTCCGAAAACGCCTGCAGCCCACAGGAGACTGACGAACATTGTTATATATACCTTCATTCTGTTTTCTTTTTTTGTTTGTATGCTTTCCGCTTTCCAAAATTAAAACCGGCATACACATTCACGCTGCCGAAGAAATTGTTGGTCGAGAATTGGGATTTATGGTAGTTGTACGCATGCAGTATTGCACTTGCACCCACATACCATTTCGTATTGTTCCAGACAAATCCGAAGCGTCCCACACCGTCAATATTGAAATTGCGGAAAGAGAAGTCACGGAACGAGAATGACGACCTCTGCAAATCGCCCGTCGAACGTTTATAGCCGATACCTAACGACAGCGATGCTGACAACAGGCAATTCTTTGCCACCACATAATTGTAGCCGTAGCCGCCATACACCGAGAAGTCGTCGTATTTGACTTTATTGAACATCAAGCCACTGTCTAATTTCTCACTATAGTCGGGCAAATATCTCTCGACCGAAGCCTGAAGCTCGTTATAATTCAAGTCCAGCGAATGATGCGTATAGCCGATACCAAAAATCGCGGAGCCGGCACTGCGCTTCTGACAGGTGCTTTGACTGAACG
>Ga0256405_10003906_pt1 | contig 29432 bp, 40 predicted proteins | sample RumenRJG_02DNA_FD_189096 | JGI IMG/M metagenome (GOLD analysis project Ga0256405, IMG submission 189096) | Bovine rumen microbial communities from Lethbridge, Alberta, Canada - RJG_02 | ecosystem: Host-associated > Mammals > Digestive system > Stomach > Rumen | place: Canada: Alberta... | reverse complement strand
AAAAATATGAATAAATATTCATCTAAAACCGATGTACAAAATTCTCAAAAAAATATTAATCACAGCTCTTTTCAGCATTATTTTTATAAACAGGAATTACAGAATTTTATCTTCCTCACAGACTGAAAAATACTCAATTGTGAAAAAAAGACAAAAAATTTCTAATACATGCTGTCTTTCTGGAAAGCACCATAAACGATCTTTATCTCAAAATTAGTCAAAGTTTAAAGATAGGAGTAAAATAAACATCAGTTTTAATGTTGTGGAGATATAGCCTGTCGGCATTATCCCCATGATATTTGAAAAAAGCGCTTTCCATATTTGGTCGTATATCGTAACAGGTACATATATATATGAATCACACAGCTGATGTTCTGGTTATCGGTTCAGGTGCAGCAGGTCTTACCCTGGCACTTGGCATTGCTGATAAGGCTAAGGTTATCGTTCTTTCAAAAGAGAACGCCTGTGCAGGCTCAACCAACTATGCTCAGGGCGGTATTGCAGGTGTTTACAACATTAAGGATGATGACGACAGTATCGCAGCCCATGTTAAAGATACATGCATTGCAGGCGGCTTTCTGTGTGATGAGAAGACTGTAGATTATGTTGCAAAAAATGCACATGACGCCATTCAGTGGCTTATCGATGCAGGCGTTCCATTTGATACCAAGGAAGAGGCTGTAGGTGAAGATCAGTCTCCATATCACCTTCACCGAGAGGGTGGCCACTCACACAGAAGAATTTTCCACGCCGAGGATCATACCGGTAAATCAATTCAGGAAACACTGGTAGAAAGAGCAAAAGAGCATAAAAACATCACTCTTCTAGAAGGCTACAATGCCATTGATCTTATCACTACCAGAAAATTAGGACTGGTAGGCAACAAGGTTGTAGGAGCCTATGTTTTAAATACCAAAACCAACCATGTTGAAACCATCAAAGCAAACTTTATTGCTCTTTGCACCGGCGGTGCCTCAAAGGTATATCAGTATACCTGCAACCCAGAAGTAAGCTCAGGTGACGGTATTGCCATGGCCTACAGAGCAGGATGCCGTGTAGCCAACATGGAGTTTAACCAGTTCCACCCTACCACCCTTTACTGCGATGCTGACAGAAACTTCCTGTTGACCGAAGCGCTGCGCGGTGAAGGAGCTCAGTTAAAGCGTCCTGACGGCACCAGATTTATGAAGGATTATGATGAGCGTCTTGAACTTGCTCCTCGCGACATCGTTGCAAGAGCCATCGATCATGAGATGAAGAGATTAGGCGCTGACTGCATGTACCTTGATATCTCCTTTAAAGATGAAGAATTCTTAAAGAAACACTTCCCTACTATCTATGAGCGCTGTCTGAAGGTTGGCATTGATATTACAAAACAGCCAATTCCTGTAGTTCCAGCAGCTCATTTCAGCTGTGGTGGCATCATGGTAGACAGCAAGGCAAGAACCGATATTCAGGGTCTGTATGCTGTAGGTGAATGTGCCTATACCGGTTTACACGGTGCAAACCGTCTTGCATCAAACTCTCTTTTAGAGTGTGTAGTTTACGGTAAGGCTGCAGCTCAGAACATCTTAAAGCACTTAGAAGATGAGGAAGAGCAGGAAATCACTATTCCAGACTGGGATGAAAGCCAGGTAACAAACTCTGATGAGGAAGTTATCATCACCCATAACTGGCATGAGTTAAGACTGACAATGTGGGACTATGTCGGTATCGTAAGAACCAACAAGCGTCTTGAAAGAGCAATGCACCGTATTGAGATGCTTAAGAAGGAAGTTAATGAGTACTACTCAAACTTCAGAGTCTCAAGAAACCTTTTAGAGCTTAGAAACCTCCTGGATGTTGCAGAAATTATTGTTAAGTCTGCAATGATGAGAAAGGAATCAAGAGGTCTTCACTACAACATCGACTATCCAGACACTCTTGAAAAGTCAGGACCTACCATTCTGATGCCAAAATCAAACTAGCAGCAGAACAATTTTTATAAAAATAAGAGCTTTTTAGCTCTTATTTTTTTTGCCTTTTGTATAATATCAACAGATTCTGTTATTAAATGCTTTTATGCGAATTTCTGAAATTATGAAAAAAATATCTGCTCTTCTTTTTTCCTTCTTCATTTTAATGTCTGCAGCCTTTGCCTCAGATCAGGTTCAGACCCAAATCGGGCTTATAAATATTGCTACTGAGAAGGAACTTCAAAGTGCAAAGGAGCTTCTATCATCCTCTGAACTTTCTGAAGAAGATAAGCAGAAAGCATCCATGCTTTACACAAAAGCAGCTGAAAACCTTGTACAAATAAAAAACTTTCAGACCATAATTTCAGATTTTGAAAAAGAACTTTTGCATTTAAATAAAACTATTGCAAAGCTTTCTTATGAATACAACAAGGAAAACAGTGAAGAACCGCTCTCAGATCAATATATCAGCTCACTTAGTGAAGATGCTTTAAGAAACCTGATTACCAAGAGACTTACTGAACAGCAGAAAGTTCAGAATGAGTATGATTTTGCATCCTCTGAAGCCTCAAGAATTCAGACTCTTCCTGAAAGAGCGCAGAGCACTATTATCTCAAACAATGAGAAAATCAGATATCTCTCTGAAAAAATCAGCAAAAATCCAGATCCGGAGGCTTTTGAAAACAGAGCCTACGCTACAGGGATTCTGCGCATGACTTTGGAGAGCAATTTTTTAAATCTGCAGCTTAGCAATATTTCTTTGATGCAGGACATCAATTCATATCAGCTCAAAACCGCAACACACAGAAGATCAAGACTTGATCAGGACATAAAGAAGCTTACCGCACAGAAGTCTGTGTTCCTTGAGGAAACAGCCAATGAAGATTTATCTGATATCGCATCACATCATTCAAAACTGTCAGCATTAATTTCAAAGATCAGCTTTATTCAGGAAAATACCAGGAATTACACCAAAAAGAATGCGGAATTCATTGAGTTAATTCAGGTTTTAGACAGAGATTTATCAAACATTACTCAGATTGAAAAGAATATTAAATCTCAAATTCAGGAACTTGGCAAAACACTGGTACTCTCAAGACTTCTCAACAAGCAGAAATCCCTGATCCCGTCATTTACAATTAAAGAGAACTTCAGCGAACTTATTCCAAATCTCAATATATATCTTTACGATATCAGAGAAATGACTACAGCTTTAACTGACATAGAAGAAGCTGTAAACAAGGAAATTGCTGTTGATGAATCCTTAAAACCTTATAAGGCTGAATTTAAAACAGTCATGATCAAGCGCAAAGAAGCGCTTAAAGAGCTCTATCAGGTGATAGCAAACCAGCTTGCTCTTGCCATTCAGCTTAAAATGAAATACGAGGATTTCTGTAAAAAACAGGTATTTATTCATGAGGAAATCGATGAACAACTGTTCTGGATTAAATCAAATCAGCCTTTAGGAGTTGATCTGGTTAAGCAGTTTATTCCTTTTGTTAAATACAATTTCTCAAACCTGCTGGTTAAACTCAATTCAGAATCATTTAAGCTGCACTGTCTTGATACAGCACTGGTGGTACTGCTTCCTCTGCTGATTTTTGCAGTGGTTGCAAAACTTTTTGGAGCAACCATCATCAGAAAAAACAATCGACTGGTCCGCAACATAGATACTCCAAATGACAGCATAACCAACACTCTTACAGGTATCTTCTACAATATTGTGCTGATGCTGCCAAAGCTATCCATAATGATATTTATCGGAACTACAGTGATCTGTCTTTCTCTTTCAAACTTTGAAAAGCAGACTGTTGTCATTCTTACTATGTGCCTGCATTTCTTTGTTTACACCTTCTCACTGCAGATTGTTAAACCAAATGCTCTGGTACAGCGTCACTTCTCTGTCGCTCCATACAAGATTGAGAAAATGCGTGAAGTGTTCAACAGTGTATGGTTCTATGTGCTGCCATTACTGATTTTTGCAAACATCGCGGAGGCCGATGTAGATAAAATCTTCTTTGACATTACAGCTTATTCGATCATTCTGATTTCCTTTATCGCCCTCTCTTTAATTTCGCTTAAGATTTTTATAAAGAATCTTAAAACCATAAGTGAAGGCGATTCTGGTAGAATTCTTATTTCGCTGCTGGCACTGATTGCAGCTTTATGCTGTGTAATAGCAGTAGCATCTGGTTACCTTTATACAACCGTAAAACTGTTAAATTCAATTGCTTTAACCTGCTATATTATTCTCGGATACTATTTCATAAAAGAAACAGTTCACAGAACCATGCACGTAATGATTTTAAAGCACTTTGAAAAGAAAGCATCAAAGAAGGAAAACAGTATTCTTTCACTGGTTGGCAAAAACCCCTCTTTACTTACAGAAAAGGTATTTAAACTGACCAGATATACGCTTATAACCCTGACTGTTTTAGTGCTGTACTGGCAGTGGTCTGATATTGCTTCTGTATTGAGCTACTTAAAATCAATCACCGTATGGTCAAAAATCAGCTATATCAACGGAATTCCAACTGAAGTTGACTCACTGACACTTGCAAATATCTTTATTGCAATTGTGATTTTTATCTTTACCTTCATCTTAAATCACAATCTTCCGGGTATTTTAGAGAAGATTATTCTCTTAAACAGCGGTAGCTCAAACAGTGTTAAGTCAACTGGATATACCGTCAAGGTTATCTCCTCCTACGTTATTCTGGGGCTTGGCTTTATCTTCTCGGCTGGAGCCATAGGTATTAAGTGGGAAAATCTGCAGTGGCTGGTGGCGGCATTATCTGTGGGTCTTGGTTTTGGTCTTCAGGAAATCTTTGCAAACTTTGTCTCAGGCATCATCCTGCTTTTTGAAAGACAGACCCGTGTAGGTGACATTATTACCTTAAACGGACTTTCCGGCACTGTAAAGAAAATCAGAATTCGTGCAACCACTGTAATGAGCTTTGAACATAAGGAAGTTCTCATTCCTAACCGTGCATTTATCACCTCAGAACTCACTAACTGGTCACTTTCAAACACCGTTACCAAGATTGTGTTTGATGTGGGAGTTGCCTACGATGCAAATGTGGATCTGGCAAGAAAAATTCTCCACCGCATCATTCGTGAGACCAATCTGATCTCAAAAGAAATGGCTCCGCTCATCTACATCAAGGAACTTGCAGATAGCTCTGTAAACTTCTCATGTGAAGTATATGTGGGCACAATTTCAAACCGTAAGCTCACTCTTGATTATCTGTGCACCAGAACCCTGTCAGAATTCAGGAAGGCAGGCATTGAGATTCCTTTCAATCAGCTTGATGTCAATGTAAAGACTCTTGAAAAAGAGGAATTTATTGAAAAGTTAAAACAGGGACTGTTTTCAAAGAATGGAATAGACGACTCTAAAGTTCTAGAAAACACTGTTAATTCAAAAATATAATAGAAACGGGGAGCTTTGCGCCCCGTTCTGTTTAGGATGAAGAATTATTCTTCTGAGTCTGTCTCTTCGATAGCCTCAAACGGACATACTGACTGACAGGCTGCACAGTCGGCACACATCTGAGCATCAATCTTAAAGCTGTCATCAGGCTGCTGCTCAATAGCTCCACAAGGACAGATATCCTGACATTCACCACACTGAGAGCATTTTTCTTTGTTGATTACAAACATCGTATGTTCCTTAAAAAAAGTGTCTTCTTAAGTCTTTAGCTTTATAATATGTAAAAACTCATAAATACAAGGCAGAATTTATGGATAGCATTGTACATAATTTAAAGGCAGTTAACACTCAAGTTTCAAATTTTTCTCAATTATATGAAAGAAAAATTGAAGATATAACGCTTCTGTGCGTAAGCAAAACCAAACCAGAAGATATGGTAATTGAAGCCTATAACTCAGGAGAGCGCCATTTTGGTGAGTCCTATGCAGTAGAAGCATCTGAGAAAATCGCTTCTTTAAAGGAAAAAGGCTACAAGGATATAATCTGGCACTTTATAGGTCCTATTCAGAAAAATAAAACCAAACTTATTGCAGAGCATTTTGATATTGTTGAATCTGTAGACAGAGAGATCGTAGCTAAAAGATTAAATGACCAGAGACCTCCTTTTAAAAAGCCTCTGGAGGTTTTAATTCAGGTGAATATATCAGATGAAGATCAAAAATCAGGATGTCTTATATCTGATGTAGACGCTCTGGTAAAAGCTATTGATGCACTTCCTAATCTAAAGCTCAGAGGCTTTATGGGTATTGGCAAGGACACAGAAAACAGAGCTGAAATCGAAGCAGAATTTGCACAATTACAGAGCCTCTTTAATGAATACAAGACAAAACGTGCAGACTTTGACATACTTTCTATGGGTATGACTCAGGATATGGATCTTGCAATAAAAAAAGGTTCAACAGAAGTTAGAATAGGCACAGCAATTTTTGGTGCCAGAGTTTATAAGAGTAAAGAAATGGAACAGAATAATATCGCATTTATCGGCGGCGGCAATATGGCCAGCTGTATCTATGACAGTATCGTAAAAGGCTTTGATGCAAAGAATATCACTGTAAGTGGTCCTCATATCGAAAAGCTTGAAAAGTTTAAGGCTCAAGGTTCAGCTGTTACCACTGACAACATTGAAGCCGTAAAGAACGCAAAGGTTGTTTTCCTGGGTGTAAAGCCACAGATTTTAACCTCTGTTTTAGAGGAAATTGCCTCATCAGGAGCAGATCTTTCAGACAAGCTCTTTGTATCAATGGCAGCAGGTTTCAAGCTCTCATCAATCTCAGATAAGCTGAATACTCACAGAATCATCAGAATTATGCCAAATACACCTGCAAAGCTTGGTTTAGGTGTAATTGCAGTTTCATATGACAACGCTGTGTCAGATGCTGACAAGGCACTTGTAAAGACCATGCTCAAGAATATGGGGGCATGTATTGAAGGTGATGAGCAGGCATTGAATGTTATTGGTGCCGTATGCGGATGCGGTCCTGCGTTTGTATATCGTTTCATGGAAGCCCTAATCAGTGAGGCTGTAGCTCACGGTATAGATGAAAAGGATGCTAGAATTATGGTTGAACAGACTGTATTCGGTTCTGCTTCAATGGTAATCAAAAACCAGGATAGCACCATTGCTTCTCTGCGTGAAGCTGTAACCTCAAAAGGCGGAACCACTTTCGCTGGACTTACCAAGATGACTGAAGGCAATTTTGAAGGAATTATGAAAAACACCATTCAGGCCAGTCTTGATAGAACCTATGAATTTGAGAAAATGTTCTAATTGGAGAATCTATGCACATTCTGCAGATTATTTTAATGATTGTTCAGGCTGTTATGATGCTTTTTATGTTAAGAGCTCTGATGCAGTCAGCAAACAGCTTTTACTACCACCCTTTTACTCAGGCAGTAATTAAGCTTACAGATCCAGTATTAAACCTTCTGCCATTTAAAAACAACCGTGTAGCAGGATGTTATTTTGCAGGTTTTGCCGTAGCTTCCGTTCTGGCATTCGGATACTGTTTTGCCTGCCTGTTTTATGAGAAGAATCTTTTCTACTATTTACTTATCACAGACGGCGGACGTTTCCAGAACATATATGTGATTGCAGTGGTTTTATCCATTTTAACCATCATTAAGACATTTGGTTATCTCATCATTGCAATTCTCATTGCTCAGGCCTTAACCTCATGGTTGCCATCAACAAGACAGATGAGTGTTCTTTTATCAACACTGACAGAGTTCTTTGTACGTCCGGTGCAGAAAGTGATCCCTCCAATTGGAATGATTGATATCAGCCTGATGGTGGTTATTCTTGCAATCTATGCTATTGAATATATCCTGCATCTTGTTTTCGGTATTCTGTGGATGATTCCATAATTGCTATAAAGAATCAGCTCAATAAAAAACCAGGCAAATGCCTGGTTTTTGTCTTTATATAAAGCTACTCCAAAGTAAACTCTATCTCCTCAGCAGGAGCTGACTCAGTTTCTGACTCCTCTGTCTTTGGAATTATAACCTCAAGAGAATCAATCTTCTGGAAGCCTCTTGGCAGCAGATCTCCTCGTTTTGCTCTTTGAGCAATTCTTTCTAATATTTCTGCATTAGAAAGGTTGATTACTCGTTTGCCACAGTGGATCACCATAGAGGAACCTTCAGGGACAATCGCCATTGTTGCAATTCCATCTGCTCCTATGGCAAGTGCAGAGCCTGAGATTGCAATAAGTTTGTTACCCTTACCCTGAGAAAGTTCAGGCAGTTCATTTAACTTAAAGATTAAAAGGCGACCGGTTCTGCTTGCTACAGCAAGTAAGTCAGTTTCTTTGTTGTAAATCTCTAAAGGAGGCATTACCAGACCATCTTCTTCAAGAGTGATTAAGGCACGGCCGTTTTTCATTCTTGATACCAGATCTGTCTGTTTTGTAATGAAGCCATAATCCTTATCTGAAGCTATAAGAACATACTTATCCTTATGAGCTACCAGCACATGTACAGCCCTTTCATTTGGCTGCATGGTGGTCTTTGAAGATAAAGGTTCACCCTGACCTCTGGCTGAAGGCAGATCTTTGATATCTACAGTATAGACACGGCCAAGGTTGGTGATAAAGCAGGCCTGCTCATTGGTTCTGCCTGATGATTTTGACAGGAATTTATCACCGGAGCGGTAATTCATATTCTCTGCATCAACGTCATTTCCGCTTGCAGCTCTAACCCATCCCATCTTAGAAAGAATTACAGTAGCAGGAGTGCTTGGAGTGATTTCATCCTCACTCATGGCAACAGCTGCAGCTCTTTCAACAATAAGACAGCGTCTTTCATCGCCATAAAGTTTGATATCAGCCTGAATTTCCTTTTTAATGAAGGTCTTCAAACGTGCATCAGAACCTAACAGCAGTTCAAGTTTTGCCTTCTCTTCAAGGAGCTTATCCATCTCCTCTTTAATCTTGATTTCCTCAAGTCTTGCCAGCTGTCTTAACTTGGTCTCAAGAATGTACTCAACCTGGGCATCAGACAGATTAAAACGCTCTTTAAGCTTGGCTTTAGGATCTTCTTCATGACGGATAATATCAATTACCTCGTCAATATTGAGGACAACCAGCAGATAACCTTCTAAAAGGTGCAGACGCTTGTTGATTGCATTTAATCTGGTTTCAAGACGACGTCTTACTGTTGCAGTTCTAAACTGCAGCCACTCAGAAAGTATGGTTTTAAGATCTTTCACCTGAGGATTACCATCAAGACCTAATATATTTAAATTTACCTTATAGGTCTTTTCAAGATCGGTAACTGCAAATAAATGCTCCATCAGTGACTCCACATCAACACGATTTGAACGTGGTTCAATGATAATTCTGCATGGATTTGAGTGATCTGAAGCATTTCTGATATCAGCAACCAAAGGAAGCTTCTTCTTACTCATCAGATCGGCTACCTGCTTTTCAATCTCACCACAGGAAACCTGATATGGAAGAGCACTAATCTCAATGCCATCTTTGGTAACAGCATAAACAGCTCTCTGTCTAATCATGCCCTTACCTGATTCGTACATCTTTTTAAGATCTTCACGAGATGTGGTAATCTCACTTCCACATGGGTAGTCAGGCCCCTGAACAAAACCCATCAGATCATCAATAGATGCCTCTGGATTCTCTAAAAGATGGATAGCAGCATTGCTTACTTCGGTTAAATTGTGTGGTGGAATATCGGTAGCCATACCGACTGCGATACCGGTGGTACCATTTAAAAGAATGGTAGGTAGTCTTGAAGGAAGCGATTTAGGCTCTTCAAGCTCACCATCAAAATTTGGGATCCAGTCAACACAGCCGGTGTTGATATCCTGAAGCAGAACCTGTGCAAATGGAGACAGTCTAGATTCTGTATAACGCATTGCAGCAAAGGACTTTGGATCTTCTACATCACCCCAGTTACCCTGACCGTCTACTAATGGGTATCTGTATGAAAAAGGCTGAGCCATTAAAACCATTGCTTCGTAACAGGCTGCATCACCATGCGGATGATATTTACCGATTACATCACCCACAGTTCTGGCTGACTTTACGTGTTTTGACTTGGCGTCAATGCCAAGCTTGCTCATGGCATAAACAATTCTTCGCTGAACCGGTTTCATTCCATCAGTTACAGATGGAAGAGCACGGTCACGAATAACATTCATTGAATAATTAAGATAGGCGTCCTCAGCAAAACGCTCCAAGGCCATCAATTCAATGCCTTCCAGGCTTAATTTACTGTTATCTTGGTCAGACATTTATTAATTCTCTCAAAAAAAGCTTCGTATTGTAGTAGAATTCATTTATCTATTATAAATATTAATTTTCATTGTAACAAAGCAAAAAATAATTCGGATCTAAAAGTGAAACTATTTAAAATTCTTTCTCTTTTTGCTCTGGTCACAGCAGGTGCCAATACTTTTGCTGCTGGCTATCATAATATCCCACAGGAGCTCCTGAATAAGGGAGCAAATGAGTATATAGTTTATGATCCTATGTTTGATTATACAAAAATCAGAGATGGGTCTAATTCTGTACTCTCTTCAATGAAGTTTTATGAGTATACAGGTGTTGATGCAAATCCGATGTCAACATCAACAACATCTAAAAAGCTTTCAACAACTTCTGTAAGAACATCTTCAGTCAGAAGTTCAGTATCAAGAGATCTTTCTGTTGGCGTTGGTGAAGGCATTGTTGAGAATTTAACTGATCTCGCTGTTGATGCCGATCCTGAGATTATCCACAGAAGATCAGGTACTAGACTTGTGGACAGTGTTGTAGTAAACAAGGCAGCTCACAAGATGCTGCTTATGAAGAATGGTCAGATTGTACGTTCATTCTGGATTGCTCTTTCTAACAAACCACAGGGTGCCAAGCGTTATGAAGGAGATAAAAGAACCCCAGAGGGAACTTATATTCTCGATTATGTAAAGCCACATTCAAACTACTATAAGGCTTTCCATATTTCCTATCCAAATGCCAGTGATATTGATTACGCAAGAAAACACGGCAGAAGACCAGGTGGCAGAATTATGGTACATGGCCAACCTCCTTCAAAAGGAGATTATCAGGAAACAGTGCAACGTTCAGACTGGACCAATGGTTGCATTGCACTGTTAAATCCAGATATGGATATATTCCTGCAAATGGTTGACGTTGGAACTCCAATTACCATCAATCCATAACATAAAAAGCACTACAAATGTAGTGCTTTTTATTGATGATTCACGATAGATTTCTTCTTAATTATCTGGGAACCAGCTTACAGAAGCATAAGCCTCATCCTTATCTACTGAAAGCATTACAGAGGCAGCATGAACATCATCCTTTAATGAACCCTCAACTGCAGTCAATTCGATATCTGCAATGACGTAGGAATCGATATTATTGATATCCTCTTCCTCGTACTCATCATTTTCGTCAAGGTTTCTTAAAGAGACGTTAAGCTCATAATCATCATCATCAAGAAGTCTTGCTAACCTTGCATAAAGTTCTTCATCATTCTCTGATAATGAATTCTCAGCAACTTCCTTAAACAGATCTAAAGCATCTGTTACAATGCTGTCAAAATCATCTTCTGATAATTTTTCAATATCTACCATATATTCCTCATTAACCTTTGATTAAGTCTGCGCCTGAAGCAAATATACCGCCAGAAACATGATGCATGGTATTAAAACATCCTGGATTGAAGTTTTCCTCTGCAGCATTCCACATATCTGTACGAGCATAGACATTCTTAACCTTTAATAGACATATTCCTTTGTCTTTAAAAAGATTTAAATCGGAGCATTCACCTTCGAAATATGCAAGTGCATTCTTTAATGAAGGGATCTTGAAAAGTTCTGATTCAACAGATTCTAAAGATTGTGCTTTAAACTTGTCACCAACATCTCTTCCATGAACTGAGCCAGCTTTTAAAGCTTCATTAACCTGCTCTTTTGATGGAAGGGCCACAACAATTTTACTGCCGTTTCTGATGTTCTCTGAGGTTGTATGTTCTGTTGATAAAACCAGAAGTAACTCATCTGAATCAAAAGGACATGACCAAGCAGCTGTCATAATATCAGCAGTACCTTCAGCAGACAGTGTGCTGATAGTTACTAACGGACCACCGGTGAATACGCGGTATGCATTCTTTACATCAATCTTTGTATACATAGATAACTCCATATTTTTGTTTAATAGATATTAGCACAAATAACGCATAAAAAAAAATCCAGGGGTTAACCTGGATTTTCTTGCAATTCCGAATGTATAGATTACATAGTTGTATCTAAATCTGATGGAGGCCAGTTCTCTAAACGCATGCCTAAAGATAAGCCACGCTCAGCTAAGACATCCTTAATCTCGGTTAATGACTTCTTACCTAAGTTAGGAGTCTTTAACAGCTCAACTTCAGTCTTCTGAACAAGGTCACCAATGTACTTGATGCCTTCGGTCTTCAGACAGTTTGCTGAACGTACAGTAAGCTCTAAATCCTCAACAGGACAAATGAGCTTAGGATCGATGAGAGGACGGAATGTTGCATCCTCAGCTGGAGCTACAGAATTTCTGATATCAACAAATGAATTTAACTGATCTGCAAAGATGGTAGCTGCAATGCGAACTGCCTGATTTGGATCAATAGTACCATTAGTTTCAATATCTAAAATTAACTGCTCCTGCTCGTTACCAATGTCTGCAGTATGAACAGCAACATTTAAAACTGGGCAGTATGAAGCATCGATTAACAGACGACCGATGAATCTATCATCTGAACCTTCAACATATGGACGGCTAACAGTTGGAACATAACCGCGACCACGTGAAACATAAAGACTCATATTGAGTTCTTTATTGTCATCAGTTAAGTGACAGATAATCTGCTCAGGATTGCGGATTTCAATACCCTGTGGGCACTGAATATCTGCAGCGGTAACAGGACCGATTCCCTTCTTTCTGATATGAAGAACAGGATCGTCCCTTAATGATCCTTCAGAAGCAACAGCAACTTCTTTGAGATTTAAGAGAATAAGAAGAATATCTTCTTGGATGCCTTCTACTGCACTGTATTCATGCACTACACCATCAATCTCCGCTTCGGTGATGGCATATCCAGGAATAGAGGACAGCATAATACGACGGAGTGCTGTGCCTACAATCTGAGCATAGTTACGCTCAAATGGCTCAAGAATTACACGGCTAACGTTATGAGAAAGCTCGGTAACATCCTTAATATTTGGCTTAATAGAATCAATGATCTGATCCAAGGTATCACCCTCGTTTTTAGTACAGTTAGTAAGCTAGAATTCTGTAAGGGCGCATATAGCGCCCTCAAGCATTATTCAGCTGCCTTTGAGTCAGACTCTTCAGCAACTTCTGGACGGTCGGTTAACATGATGTAAGCTACTGGAGCTGCATCATTTGCGCGTAAACCAGCCTTTAAGATACGGGTGTAGCCGCCGTTACGGTTAGCTGAAAGCTTGCCGATAACGTTGAATAACTTAGCAACAACAGCTTCATCCTGAAGACGTGCAAATGCTAAGCGACGGTTTGCAACAGTATCAACCTTAGCCAAGGTGATTAAAGGCTCAACGAAGCGACGTAACTCTTTTGCCTTTGGCACAGTAGTCTTGATTACTTCGAAGGTTAATAAAGCCTTAGCCAGGTTACGGTATAAAGCAGCACGGTGAGCTGCAGTACGACCTAAATGACGACCACTTGTACGATGTCTCATTTTTTAATTCCTTCAATACAATTATTTATTTGGCACACGAAGTCCTGGTGGAGGCCAGTTGGCCACACGCATACCTAATGACAGATTACGCTGAGCAAGAATATCCTTAATTTCAGTTAAAGATTTCTTACCGAGGTTAGGTGTCTTAAGTAACTCAACTTCAGTTCTTTGTACCAAATCGCCGATGTAAATGATTGACTCCGCTTTCAGACAGTTTGCAGAACGAACAGTTAATTCTAAATCGTCTACTAACTGCATTAAAACAGGATCAGGCATTGGAGGAGCGACAGGAGCAATTACTCGCTCACTGATCTCTTCCTTATCAATGATGTTATCAATGCTGCCACAAATCATGTTAGAAGCATTCATCAGAGCAACTTCAGGAGCTACTGTTCCATCAGTTTCTAAGTTGATTACTAATCTATCTAAATCTGTACGCTGCTCAACACGTGCTGACTCTACTTCGTAGACATAGCGACGGATTGGGCTGTAGTTTGCATCGATAAGAACAACATCCTCAGAATCTGCAGGTAAATGCTTTTCTGAAGTTGTCATTACGTAACCCTGACCTGAAGTTACGCGAAGTTTCATCGACAACGAAGCCTTGGCACCTTTTAGAGTGCAAATACGAGCTTCAGGGTCAACAAAAGATATAAAATCTGGACAGGTGATATCAGAAGCGTGAACTTCACCTTCACCACGTCTTTCAATTGTTAACCAAACAGGCTCTTTAAGAGGCTCTTCAGTTCTGATACCAAGTGATTTTAAATTAATAACCACATCGAACAGATTCTCAACGAGATCACTCTTTGAGCTGTTAATATCCTTTACGCCCGCCATCTGGAACGCATCAATTGCGTTACCAGACAGGGTCTTTAGTAAAATTCCACTTAAAGCTACGCCCAAAGTATAACCGAAACCACGCTCCAATGGCTCAAGCACTAAACGTGCATGATTTGGACTAACTTCGGTATAGTCAACAGGCTTTGGCTTTAGCAGTTCAACAACAGACACTAGAGATACCCCACAATAATAAAGCGGTGCTGGCAATGTTGCCTATATTACTTAGAATACAATTCGACGATGAGCGCTTCCTTAATATCAGAAGGTAGCTCAGCACGTTCAGGATTGTTCTTATAAGTACCCTTCATATGATCGTGATCAACATCGATCCATGTTGGCTTAAGAGCACGCTGACCGGATAAGTCGATTGCTGCCTTAATACGTAACTGCTTCTTTGCCTTTTCGCGAACAGCAATAACGTCTGAAGGCTGAACCTGGTAAGAAGGAATGTTTACGATCTTATCGTTAACAGTAATTGCCTTGTGGCTTACCAACTGACGAGCTTCCATACGGGTTGAACCAAAACCCATACGATAAACTACGTTGTCCAGACGAGCCTCAAGAAGCTGTAACAGGATTTCGCCGGTGTTACCCTGCATTCTTGATGCTTTCTTGTAATAGTTACGGAACTGACGCTCGAGAACGCCGTAAATACGACGAACCTTCTGCTTCTCACGTAACTGCATGCCGTAATCTGACAGGCGAGGCTTGTTTGCGCCATGCTGACCAGGAGCAGTTTCTAACTTGCACTTGTCCTCAATTGCGCGAACGCCTGACTTTAAGAATAAGTCAACACCCTCACGGCGGCTTAATTTCAGGGCTGGACCTGTATATTTTGCCATTTATCTTTCTCCAAAACTTGAACTAGGGTTATACGCGACGCTTCTTAGGTGGGCGACAACCGTTATGAGGGATAGGGGTAACATCAGTGATGTTAGTGATCTTGTAACCCTGAGCATTTAATGCACGGATTGAAGACTCACGACCAGGACCTGGGCCCTTAACCAACACTTCAAGATTCTTTACACCATATTCTTTAGCAGCTTCACCTGCACGCTCAGCAGCAACCTGTGCAGCGTATGGGGTTGACTTACGTGAACCACGGAAGCCTGAACCACCAGATGTTGCCCATGATAAAACGTTACCCTGACGATCAGAGATAGTTACAATGGTGTTATTGAAAGATGCATGGATGTGTGCAACACCGTCAGCAACCTGCTTCTTTGAGCGCTTGCCAGAACGGGTGCGTGATGCAGCTGACTGCTGCTCTTTCTTGATTTCTTCTGCCATCTAAGCTCTCCTACTTCTTGATGCTCTTACGTGGACCCTTACGAGTACGTGCATTAGTCTTAGTACGCTGACCACGTACAGGAAGACCTCTGCGGTGACGTAAACCACGATAAGTACCTAAGTCCATTAGGCGCTTGATGTTCATTGAAATTTCACGGCGAAGGTCACCTTCAACGGTGAACTTTGCTACTTCGGCACGAACCTTATCTACTGTGTTCTCGTCTAAATCTTTGAACTTAGCAGACTGGTCAACACCTGCTGCAGCTAAAATTTCAGCTGCACGAGTTGGGCCGATGCCATAAATTGACTGCAGAGCAATCACGGCAATCTTTTGATCAGGCACATTGATGCCAGCTATACGGGCCACTATTGATCTCCTAAATATAGGTCGGTTTAAAACATGGTTATCGCAAAGCCCGTTAGGATACGCGATAACCCCTTATAGTGCACTTTGGCATTGTCAGAAAAGCACAAAGACTCTCATCCTTGTGCTTTTTCAAGCTGTATGATTATACAGATTTTAATTCAAATGTGCAAATTATTTTTACACATCTGAACAAGCATTAGCCCTGACGCTGCTTATGCTTTGGATTCTCACAGATAATACGTACTACACCGTGACGACGAACTACTTTGCAGTTGCGGCAGATTTTTTTAACTGAAGCACCAACTTTCATTTCTAATCTCCAATTAGATGATTATCGACCATAATTCTTTAAGTTTGCCTTTCTCATGATATCACCGTACTGGCTGTTCATCATGTGACTCTGAAGCTGAGCTACGAAGTCCATTGAAACCACTACGATAATCAGTAAGGATGTACCACCGAAATAGAACTGAACGTTAAACCAGTTCATAAGTAACTGTGGAATCAGACATACTAATACCATGTAGATAGAACCACCTAAAGTTAAGCGGGTCATTACCTTATCGATGAATCTTGCTGTCTGTTCACCAGGACGAATACCTGGAATGAATGCATTGCCTCTCTTTAAGTTGTCTGCCATCTCGCGAGGATTGAAAACCATAGCGGTATAGAAGAAAGTAAAGAACACAATTGCAGCTGCATACAGCAGTTCATACAGAGGCTGGCCAGGAGAAACAAATAAAGCAATCTGCTGAAGAACTTCTTCTACAGTAGAAGCCTCTTTGCCCTGAGGACCGCCAATCATAGTCAAAATTGTACCAGGGAACAGAATTATTGACGAAGCAAAAATTGCTGGAATAACACCTGATAAATTGATCTTTAATGGTAAATGAGAGCGTGGCTGAGAGTAAATTCTATTACCTACCTGACGCTTAGCATATTCGATAACAATCTTACGCTGACCGCGCTCAACGAAAACCACGAAGAAGGTCACAAGGACAACAACTACACCAATAATCAGTAATGCGATAGTTGAAAGATCACCCTGACGTGTCTGTTCGAAGGTTCTAGCAAGTGCTGATGGCAGACCTGCTACGATACCAGCGAAAATGATAAGGGAAATACCATTACCAATTCCACGCTCAGTAATCTGTTCACCTAACCACATCAACAGCATGGTACCAGTTACAAGACAGATGGTAGTTACAAAGTAAAAACCAAAACCAGGATTAGCAACTAATCCTTGAATCATGCTTGGGATACCTGTTGCTACACCAACAGCCTGAACTGTAGCCAGAACTAGAGTTGCATATCTGGTGTACTGTGTAATCTTACGGCGACCTGACTCACCCTCTTTCTTGAGCTCAGACAGATTTTTGTTAATTACACAAAGCAGCTGGATAATAATTGATGCAGAAATATATGGCATAATACCTAATGCTAATACAGATGCACGCTCAAGAGCACCACCTGAAAACATATTGAACATGCCAATAATGGTATCTTTGCTACTGTCGAATGTCTGCTGAAGCGCGCTAACATCTACACCAGGAACAGGAACGTATGATCCCAGACGAAACATGATTAAAGCTATAACAACAAACATAAGACGCTGACGAATTTCGCCAGTGCCTTTATTCTGCTGTTCAGCTAACTCACGACTTCTATCAAATAGCGACTTTCTAGCCATGCAAACCTCTTTAAAGGGGGCTTTTGCCCCCCTTGTTATTTATTAAGCTCTAGCAGTTTTCTTAGCTGCTTTCTGCTCGGCAGTCTTCTTAGCAGGTTTCTGGATACCAACTGCTGCGAGATTGTCTAAGCGAGCCTTCTGCTTAGCAGCTGACTTCTCTTTAGACTTCTGTAAACGAGCCTGTGCATCGGTTACATAATCTGCAACTTCAACGGTACCGCCAGCTGCCTCAATAGCAGCCTTAGCACCCTTGGTAACACCTAAACCCTTTAAGGTGATCTTCTTGGTGAAGTTTGGAACGCGTGATAAAACAACCTTCACAAACTTAACACGCTTGTTGATGAGACGTGCAGCTAATAAAGCTTCCATATCAACAACATCACCTTCGATACGATTTAAATCGTTTAAGGTAACTTCAGTAGTTACATATGCCTTAGGAGACCAGAAACCAAACTTTGGTAAACGGATCTTCATTGGCATCTGACCGCCTTCGAAGCCTGGACGCTTGTGGGCACTCTTACGTGCACCAGCACCCTTAACACCACGGCCACAGGTCTTGCCTAAGCCTGAACCGCAGCCACGGCCTACGCGAACAGCTGCTTTACGTGAGCCCTCTGCAGGCTTTAAAGTATCTAGACGCATTATCTTACTCCTCTACCTTTAACAGATAGCTTACCTTGTTAATCATACCGCGAACTGAAGGAGTATCCTCGAGCTCAACAGTGTGACGAATACGGCGTAAGCCTAAACCCTTAACGGTAGCGATGTGCTTTGGCTGACGACCAATAGTGCTCTTAATCAGAGTAACTTTAACGGTTTTCTTTTCTGCCATTTTTTACTCCAAAATTTCCTTCACTGATAAGCCACGCTTTGCAGCGATTGACTCAGGAGTACGCATTGAAGCTAAAGCTGCAACAGTAGCGCGAACTACGTTAATTGGGTTGGTTGAACCATAAGCCTTAGCTAACACGTTACGAACACCAGCAACCTCTAAAACGGCACGCATAGCACCGCCAGCAATAATACCGGTACCTTCTGAAGCAGGCTGCATGTAAACCATTGAGCCTGAGTGCTCGCCCTTAACAGCGTGGAATAAGGTTCCATTGTTAAGAGTGATATTATTGTTAACGTTACGACGAGCCTGCTCAATTGCCTTCTGAATAGCAGCTGGAACTTCGCCTGCCTTGCCATAACCATAACCTACACGGCCGTTACCATCACCAACTACAGTCAGAGCGGTGAATGAGAAAATACGACCACCTTTTACTACTTTAGCTACGCGATTAACAGCGACTAACTTCTCTTGTAATTCGCCAGCTTGAGTTTCATCTTTGTGCTGCATTTCACACTCCTAGAACTTAAGGCCGGCTTCACGAGCTGCGTCAGCTAATGCTGCTACACGACCGTGATACTGATAGCCTGATCTGTCAAAAGCTACGGTTTCAACCTTAGCTGCAATTGCACGCTCTGCAACAGCTTTACCAACTACCTTGGCTGCTTCTACGTTGCCGGTGCTCTTAAGATCCTTAACAAGATCTTTATCTAAAGTGCTAGCTGAAGCTAAAACACGGTTATCATTGCTGATAATCTGAGCATAGATGTGACGTGGAGTACGGGTAACAACTAAACGGGTTACACCTAACTCGCGCATCTTTGCACGAGACTTAGTAGCGCGGCGAATGCGAGCTATTTTCTTTTCGAACATATTATGCCACCCTATTATTTCTTCTTAGCTTCTTTAATGTGGATAACTTCGTCTGCATAACGAACGCCCTTGCCCTTATATGGCTCTGGAGCACGGAATGCGCGAACCTTAGCTGCAACCTGGCCTAATAAAGCCTTATCGAAGCTCTTTAACACAACTTCAGTCTGTGAAGGAACTTCAGCGGTTACACCCTTTGGTAACTCGAAGTCGATTGGGTGTGAATAACCTAAAACAAGGTTTAAAACATTACCCTTAACAGCTGCACGGTAACCAACACCTACTAACTTCATAGCCTTTACGAAGCCCTTGTCTAAGCCAACAACATAGTTGTTTAACAGAGCACGGGTGGTACCTGACTGCATATTAGCTTCTTTAGACTCATCTTTAACAGCAACCTTTAAAGCGCCATTGTCGAGAGTTACAGAAACTAATGGATGTACATTTAAGCTCATCTCGCCTGACTTAGACTTGATGGTAACTTTCTGGCCGTCGATAGCAACTTCGACGCCCTGAGGAACTACTACAGGTTCCTTAGCAATACGTGACATGTTGCCTCCTATTATGCGACGTAGCAGATAACTTCGCCGCCCAGGCCGTCCTTACGGGCAGCACGATCGGTCATTAAGCCTTTTGAAGTAGAGATAACAGCGATACCTAAACCATTCATGATCTTTGGTAACTCATTGCTTCTCTTGTAGATACGAAGACCAGGACGTGAAACACGCTGGATTAACTCGATAACTGGAGCACCTTCGTAGTACTTAAGGCCAATTTCTAAAACTTTCTTAACGTCACCGTTCTCTGAAACAGAGGCAATGTAACCTTCCTTTAATAAAAGGTTAGCAATAGCTACCTTTAACTTTGATGAAGGTAATGAAACGGAAACTTTGCCAGATGCCTGGCCGTTGCGAATGCGGGTTAATAAATCCGCAATAGGATCTTGCATCATTTGTATCTCTCCTCTTACCAGCTAGCCTTGTGCAGACCAGGGATTTCGCCACGCATCATGTGCTCACGCAGCTTGATACGGCATAAGCCGAACTTACGTAAGTAACCATGTGGACGACCAGTCTCACTGCAGCGATTGCGCTGACGTGAAGGGCTTGAATCGCGAGGCAGAGCAGCTAATGCCTGAACTGCAGCGAAACGCTCTTCATCAGAAGCAGATACGCTAGAAATAATCTTTTTGAGATCTGCACGCTTTGCTGCATACTTCTCAGCTAAACGCTTTCTCTTGAGATCTCTGTAAATCATTGAAGTCTTTGCCATTAGTTCGTCCTCGAATTACTTGTTGGCCTGAGTACGGAATGGGAAGTTGAATGCCTCAAGAAGTGCTCTGCCTTCTTCATCGGTCTTAGCAGTGGTGGTGATAGTAATATCTAAACCACGAACAGCATCAACTTTATCGAAATCGATCTCAGGGAAAATGATCTGCTCACGTACGCCCATTGAGTAATTTCCTCTGCCGTCGAAAGACTTAGCAGATAAACCACGGAAATCACGGATACGTGGAATTGCAATCACAATTAAACGCTCGAGGAACTCCCACATACGCTCACCGCGCAGGGTAACTTTACAGCCGATTGGATAGCCCTCACGAATATGGAAGCCCGCTACAGATTTACGAACTTTGGTGATCAGTGGCTTCTGACCTGCAATAGCGGTCATATCGCGTGCAGCATTCTCTAAAACTTTCTTGTCTGCAACTGCTTCACCAACACCCATATTCAGGGTGATCTTCTCAATCCGAGGGACTTGCATGATTGTCTTGTAACCAAATTTTTCTGTTAAGGCTTTGATTACTTCCTGCTTGTAAAGATCATGCAGTTTCGCCATCGTTATTCTCCTTTAATTAACTACTTGGCTGAAGAAATGATCTTGTCGTTAGACTTGAAGAAACGAACTTTTTTACCATCTTCGATTCTGAAGCCAACGCGATCTGCTTTCTTAGTATCTGGGTTGTAGATTGCTACGTTAGAAACATCGATAGGTGCAACTAAGTCAACAATACCGCCCTGGATGCCAAGGTTTGGGTTAGGTTTCTGGTGTTTTTTCTTGACATTAATGCCTTCAACAACCACCTTGTTTTCACTTGGAATTACGCGGGTAACCTTACCAGTTTTGCCCTTGTCCTTACCAGTGATGACGATTACTTCGTCATTGGTGCGAATTTTCGCTGCCATTTGTTAATACTCCTAAAATTAAAATTAGAGTACTTCAGGAGCTAAAGATACAATCTTCATAAACTGCTCTGAACGAAGTTCACGAGTAACAGGTCCGAAGATACGAGTACCAATAGGCTCATGCTGTGCAGTTAATAATACTGCTGCGTTTGAATCAAAGCGAATTACTGAACCGTCTGGTCTGCGTACACCCTTCTTAGTGCGTACAACAACAGCGTCCAATACGTCGCCCTTCTTAACCTTGCCGCGTGGGATAGCGTCTTTAACAGACACCTTAATAATGTCGCCAATGCCTGCGTAACGGCGGTGAGAACCACCAATAACCTTAATACACATTACAGCACGTGCGCCAGAATTGTCGGCAACGTCAAGCATGCTCTGCATCTGAATCATTTCAAAATGCTCCGGTTAATAAACAAAAATACACCTTTTCAAAACAATTTTGAAAGGCGTCACAATATAACACATAAAAAAAGGGACTGCAAGTAATTAATACCTACAGTCCCATATTTTTTACAATTGAATTGGCTTAACCAAGTATTACTTAGCGTCAGCAGCCTTTTCGATCACGCTAACGAGCTTCCAAGAAATGGTCTTAGAAACAGGTCTGCATTCACAAATTTCAACTGTATCACCTACGTGGGCTAAGTTCTCAACATCTGATACGTGGAACTTGGTAGTACGAGTCATGATCTTACCGTATACTGGGTGAGCAACACGGCGCTCTACTGCTACTACACAAGCTTTCTGCATCTTGTCGCTAACAACACGGCCACGTAAGGAGCGTGCAGTCTTCTGTGCATTTGAATCTGACATTTAACTAATCTCCTATTAAGCCTTCTCTGAGTTTAACTTCTCAGAGATGATTGTGTTGATACGAGCGATATCGCGACGTACTTTTCTTACGTTGTCAGTCTGCTGTAAAGAACCAGTCTTTAACTGGAAACGTAAGTTGAACTGCTCACGCTGAAGATTTGACAGTTCAGTCTTTAAGTCTTCAATTGACTTATTGCGTAAATCGTTTGCCTGCATTAGATCACCTGCTTACGAACGAATGAGGTAGTTACTGAAAGTTTAGCTGCTGCTAAGCGGAAAGCCTCGCGAGCAACTTCTTCAGAGATACCACCGATTTCGAAAAGTACACGGCCTGGCTGAATTGGGGCAACCCAATACTCAACAGCACCCTTACCTTTACCCATACGAACACCGAGAGCCTTCTGAGTGATTGGCTTGTCTGGGAACACACGGATCCAAACCTTACCTTCACGCTTCATCTCACGGGTGAATGCACGACGTGCAGCTTCGATCTCACGAGCAGTAATCTGACCGCGAGAGGTAGCCTTCAGACCAAACTCACCGAAAGAAACAACTGAGCCAGCGTATGCTAAGCCTTCGTTACGGCCTTTCTGAGTCTTACGATATTTAGTACGTTTTGGTTGTAACACTTATACTTCCTCCGTTACTCAGCAGCTTTAGCTGGAGCTTCTTCAGTCTTCTTAGCGCCACGACGACCACGACCAGGACGAGCCTGATTCTCATCACGACGACCACGACGACCTGCAGGAGCTGCATTGTTACGGTCTTCAGTCTCTTCCTGGGTCAGTGGTAAACTACCTAATACTTCACCCTTGAAGATCCAAACCTTAATACCAATTACACCATAGGTTGTAACTGCTTCTGATAATGCATAATCAATATCAGCACGCAGAGTGTGAAGAGGTACACGACCTTCACGTAACCACTCTGAACGAGCGATTTCAGCACCGCCTAAACGACCTGAAACTTCAACCTTGATACCCTTAGCACCAGCACGCATTGCATTCTGGATTGCCTTCTTCATAGCGCGACGGAACATTACACGACGCTCTAACTGAGAAGCAATAGAATCAGCAACTAACTTTGAATCTAAGTCAGGCTTGCGAATTTCGCTGATGTTAACCTGAGCTGGAACGCCTGCAATTGCAGAGATCTTAGCACGTAACTTTTCTACGTCCTCACCCTTCTTACCGATAACGATACCAGGACGAGCAGTGCAGATGGTTACACGGATGCTCTTTGCAGGGCGATCGATAACAATCTTAGATACAGATGCGTTCTTGAGTTCCTTAGTTAAATACTTACGAACTTCTGAATCGCTCTTGATGTTTGCTGGGAAATCCTTAGTAGATGCATACCAAACAGATGAGTATGGTCTAGTAATACCAAGTCTGATTCCGTTTGGATTAATTTTCTGACCCATAATTAACCCCTAACGCTATCTGCTACAACAACAGTGATGTGAGAAGAACGCTTAACGATGCGATCTGCACGGCCTTTAGCACGTGGCATGATACGCTTCAGAGAAGGACCCTCATCAACCATAATCTTAGATACAACTAAGCTGTCGATGTCAGCGCCATTGTTGTGCTCTGCGTTAGCAACAGCAGAGAGTAAAACCTTACGGATTAATGCAGCTGCCTTACGTGGGCTGAACTGTAATAAATCCAGAGCCTTCTGAACAGGTAAACCGCGAACTTGATCTGCAACAAGGCGGGTTTTCTGTGCTGAAGAACGAGCATAACGGTGTATTGCTTTAACTTCCATTACATTAAACTCCAATTAACCTTTAGCGTCAGCTGCGTGACCCTTGAAGGTACGAGTAGGTGCGAACTCACCTAACTTGTGACCAATCATTTCGTCAGAAACATAAACAGGTACATGTTGACGACCGTTATGAACAGCGATGGTCATTCCAATCATCTGTGGAATGATAACTGAACGGCGTGACCAGGTCTTGATAGGCTTCTTATCGCCATTCTCGGTGGCCTGCAGTACCTTCTTTAATAAGGACGCATCAATAAATGGACCTTTTTTCAAAGAACGTGGCATTTTTTATCCTCGCTTTCAATTAACGGTGATGAACAATGTACTTATCAGTACGCTTGTTCTTACGTGTCTTGTAACCCTTACATGGGGTACCCCAAGGTGAACGTGGCTGAATGCCCTTGTTACGGCCCTCACCACCACCATGTGGATGGTCGATTGGGTTCATTGACATACCACGAACGGTAGGACGTACACCACGCCAGCGGTTTGCACCAGCCTTACCTAACTGAGCTAACATGTGCTCGCCGTTACCAATCTCACCGATGGTTGCACGGCCGTCAGCTAAAACGCGACGCATTTCACCTGAACGCATACGTAAGGTTACATAAGCACCTTCACGAGCAAGTAACTCACAGTAACAGCCAGCTGAACGTGCAAATACTGCACCTGCACCTGGGTTTAACTCTACTGCATGGATGGTAGTACCTAATGGGATGTTGCGCATTGGTAATGCATTACCTACCTTGATAGGTGCATTTGAACCTGATACAACAACGTCACCTACCTTTAAGCCCTTAGGAGCTAAGATGTAGCTGCGGGTACCATCAGCGTAGCAGATTAAAGCGATGTGAGCTGAACGGTTTGGATCGTATTCGATACGCTCAACCTTTGCCTCAACACCATCTTTCTGACGCTTGAAGTCGATTAAACGATAGCGCTGCTTGTGACCACCGCCGATGTGACGGGTTGAAATGTGACCATAATTGTCACGGCCACCAGTCTTACGCTTCTCAACAGTCAGAGAACGCTCTGGACCACCCTTCCATAAGCCAGGGGTCTTGATCATTACAACATGACGACGGGCTGCGGAGGTTGGCTTTGCCTTAATGATTGCCATTATTTGGTCTCCTTGTTAGCCTGCTGTGCGGCATCTTCAATGTCTAACTGAGTGCCTTCAGGAAGAGTTACATAAGCCTTCTTCCAGTCTGAGCGCTTACCCATACCACGGTTGGTACGACGAGTCTTGCCCTGGAAGTTTAAGGTACGAACTGATTCAACCTTAACGTTTAAAACGAGCTCTACAGCTGCCTTAATTTCGTCCTTGGTTGCGTCCTTTAATACCTTGAAAACTACGGTATTGTTCTCGTTTGCTGCCTGGCTCTTCTCAGAGATAACAGGTGCACGGAGAACGCTATATAAACGAGCCTGAGTAGTCATTATTTCAGCAACTCCTCTACTTTCTTAACAGCAGCAGATGTCATAAGTACCTTGTCGAAACCAACTAAGTTAACTGGGTTGAACTCAGCGGTGCCTGGCTGGCAAACAACTACTCTGTATAAGTTGCGAGATGCTAAGAATAAATTCTGTTCAAAAGCATCAGTAACAATAAGAACCTGCTTTAAGTTTAAGTCCTTTAATTTAGCAACTAAATTCTTGGTCTTGCAGTCTTCAACCTTGAAGTCATCAACTACAACTAAGCGGTCCTGACGAACTAACTCAGATAAGATGCTGCGCATTGCAACACGGTACATCTTACGATTTACTTTCTGAGTCCAATCCTGTGGCTTTGCAGCGAAAGTGGTACCACCAGCACGCCAAATAGGTGAGCGTGATGAACCAGCACGTGCGCGACCAGTGCCCTTCTGACGGAAAGGCTTCTTACCGCCGCCTGAAACCTCAGAACGAGTCTTCTGAGCTTTAGTACCAGCGCGTGCGGTGCTCAGGTATGAAACTACTACCTGGTGCACTAATGGCTCATTGAACTCGCGGCCGAAAGTGTTCTCTGACACTTCGAGCTGCTTGTCTGCGCCAACTAACTTTAATTCCATGATCTCATTACCTCGGGTTAAGCTTTAACACTTGGTCTTACAATTACATCACCGTTGTTAGCACCTGGAACAGCGCCCTTAACGAGTAATAAATTGCGTTCTGCGTCGATGCGAACTAAGTCAAGGCACTGTACAGTAACCTTCTCAGAACCCATGTGACCAACCATCTTCTTGCCCTTGAATACACGACCAGGAGTCTGGTTCTGACCAGTTGAACCTGGAACACGGTGTGAACGTGAATTACCGTGAGTGTAATCCTGGTGTAAGAAGTTATAGCGCTTGATGGTACCAGCGGTGCCTTTACCTTTAGACTCGCCAGTTACATCAACTTTCTTAACGTCCTGGAATGCATCTACCTTGATCTCAGAACCAACCTGGTAAGCTTCTACCTCTGATGGCTCTAAACGGAACTCCCATAAACCACGGCCTGCATTTACGCCTGATTTAGCGAAGTGACCAATTTCTGCCTTGGTCATGCGACTTGCTTTGCGATCACCAGTAGTAACCTGGATTGCGGTGTAACCGTCTTTCTCGAGGTTCTTAATCTGGGTAACGCGGTTTGCCTCTACTTGGATAACTGTTACTGGAACAGATGTGCCGTTCTCATTGAACACACGGGTCATACCAAGCTTGCGGCCAACTAAACCGATTGACATTGTATTATTCCCCTATCTATTAGCGAAGGCTGATCTGAACATCCACACCAGCTGCGAGATCTAAACGCATTAAAGCGTCTACAGTCTTCTCAGTTGGCTCCACGATGTCTACTAAACGCTTGTGAGTACGGATTTCGTACTGGTCACGGGCATCTTTGTTTACGTGTGGTGAAATAAGGATGGTGTAACGCTCCTTACGGGTAGGGAGCGGGATTGGACCACGAACCTGAGCGCCGGTGCGCTTAGCGGTTTCAACGATTTCAGCAGTTGAATGATCAATCAATCTGTGATCGAAAGCCTTGAGGCGGATCCTAATTCTCTGATTCTGCATTGCAGACTCCATTTTTTTTGAAAAAAGAACATGAAACACCTGCCTTCTCAGCTATAAAATTGTATAAAATACAATAACTAAGAGGAAGTGCTCAATTACCAAATTCTCCCAAAATTAGGGAGAGTATCCACAGCCGCATCATATAGAAGTAGGGCTGGTTTCGCACCGTACACCATAGGGGCGCAGTACGAAAGTGTGATTATTATACTCTGTTTTTTGCGATATACAACACATTTATTAATTTTTTTAACTTTAATATTCACTTCATTATTTTTGAACGAATTTTTTTTAAGACCATGCAGCCTGATATGAAAACACAGGTAAATTTCTATTAAACAGATAAAACAATATCAATTCCTATATAATGCTCATACCTTTAAACTAATACGAATTAAGAATCTATGGAATTTGATTTTTTACTTCCAGAGAATTTTGCTGAAGATTCTCCTAAAAATGATTTAAAGCTGCCTGAAGGCGCTAACGGACTGGTGGTACACTGCTGCTGTGCCCCATGCTCCACATCATTACTTGAATGCCTTCTTTTTAACAGAATTAAGCCTTTAATGTTTTTTTATAATCCAAACATCTATCCTGATGAAGAATACATAAAGCGCCGAGATGAATGGATCCATCTGTGCAGACTTACCAATACAGAATATGTAGTTGGTGACTATGACTATCAGAAGTGGAAGGAAGTAATTAAAGGACTTGAGGATGAGCCTGAAAGAGGAGGACGCTGCCTTAAGTGCTTTACCCACCGTCTTACAGTGACAGCGCTCTTTTCTAAGGAAAGAGGCATAAACACTTTCACTACAACCCTATGTACATCAAGATGGAAGAGTAAAAAGCAGGTTGATGCAGCAGGCTTTAAGGCACAGGATACGGTTGAAGGCATAACCTACTGGGATCAGGACTGGAGAAAGGAAGGTCTGGTTGGCAGACGCTATGAACTGGTACGTGAAATAGAGTTTTACAATCAGCTTTACTGCGGCTGTGAATTCAGCCAGATAAGTGCAGGTTATGTGAAAAAACCTGAAGCTTAAAAGAAAAAGGCAATCTTAACGATTGCCTTCTTCATATATATAGGTTCTTTTAATTAAGCGCCATACTGCTTGCGGTACTCAAGCATTGCTGGGATGTGCTCTTTTAACTTGTCATCAGTTTCAATGTACTTTAACAGATCGTCAAATGAAACGATTGAAATGATCTTGATGCCAAGCTGCTCCTGAGCCTCATCAATAGCGCTCTTGTCGCCCTGACCTTTTTCCTTGCGGTTTAAGGCGATTAAAGCGGCTTTGAAATTAGCGCCGTTCTCTTTAATGATCTGCTCTGACTCGCGGATTGCAGTACCTGCAGTGATAACATCATCAATTAAAAGGATGTCACCCTTTAATGGTGAACCTACAAGATTGCCGCCCTCGCCATGATCTTTCTTTTCCTTGCGGTTAAAGCACCATGGTACATTTTTACCGTGCTCAGAAGCTAACGCCATGGCAGTGGCACAGGCTAAAGGAATGCCCTTATATGCTGGTCCGAAAAGAACATCAAAGCTGATACCTGATTCAACTAAAGCGTGTGCATAGCATGAACCTAAAGCAGCCAGATCAGAACCGGTGTTAAAACCGCCTGCATTAAAGAAATATGGGCTTACACGGCCTGACTTTAAAACAAAGCTGCCAAACTTTAATACCCCCTTTGATAAGGCTAATTCGATAAATTTACGCTGATATTCATGCATACAATATATCCTTAAATTATGAAAAATAATCAAATTAACATCAATTGACTTTTTGACACCATTAATGTTCAATAAACTTCACTTCACAGCTCTTGCCTTTAAAGGCAATACCATAGCAGTAAACCTTTTCTACACAGAATTTGGTTTCAAGGACACCAGCGTAGTTTTTCTCTTCAATCTGGGACAATGCTCTGTCTGCTGCAGCAGCCAAAGTTCCATCTGTACTTACCTTAAGCTCAATTACAACACCAATCTTTTTAACGGTGTCGGTAAACATGATATCTGCATAACCGTCACCTGACTCACCATTAGAGCTGTAATTTACAATCTTATGTC